>Ga0335072_10010187_pt1 | contig 13540 bp, 8 predicted proteins | sample Lox_Sample_21_FD_206725 | JGI IMG/M metagenome (GOLD analysis project Ga0335072, IMG submission 206725) | Soil microbial communities from Loxahatchee National Wildlife Refuge, Florida, United States - Lox_Sample_2.1 | ecosystem: Environmental > Terrestrial > Soil > Wetlands | place: USA: Florida...
GTTATCGCGTCGGTAGAGCGCAAGAGCCTGGGCGACCTGGTGTCCTCGCTGATGAACGGAAAGCTCAGGTTCGCTGTGGCCGAGCTCGCCGCGCTGGCGGCGGCCGCCGTGGTCGTGGAGGATCGGTACTCGCAGATCTTCACCAGCGAGCATTTCCGGCCAGCCGCGATCGCCGACGCGCTCGCCGAACTGCAGGTGCGATACCCGAACGTGCCGATCGTCTTCTGCGAGACGCGCAAGCTTGCCGAGGAATGGGTGTACCGGTATCTCGCCGCAGCCGTGGTGTGGACGGACAGCCCCGATCGCGGGGCCGGTACGACGTGAATGGCGCGTGAGCGGGCCAAACGCGGCGGGATGTCAGTCTCACTAAGGGCCCGCTGGAACCGACACCCTAGCGGTTTCCTGCGTCTGGGCTGGACATTTGCACCTTTTGTGAGCAGGGAACCGCTAGGGTGTCCGCTGAACGACGCCGGCGCGGCGTGCTCTGGCTCGCTGTCGCGGGCGGAAGCTAGGGGCGCAGGCGGTGCGCGGCCAGTTCCTCGTAGAACGGCTGGCCCTGCGCGGCCAGTCGCTCCAAGTCGGGTGACAGAGCGGCGCCACCTGGCTCTCGATACGGGCCGAACCCGGTTGACCGCCAGACCCGGTCGTACCAGTAGCGCGCCCACACGCCGTCCGTGGGCCGTGGCCCTGGCGGCCACGAGAGCATAGCCGGATCGAAGCCGATGCCGAGCGCGTCGCACAGCGCTTCCAGCGCGGCTCGCGGATTGCGCAGGATGTCGGCCGAGTCGATCACTGGCCCGCCGAACGCGGCGAAGATCTCGGCCTGCTGCGCCAGCCCCAGATCAGCCAGCGTGGGTGCCGATCGCACCTTGGCGTAGGACGCGAGCAGCTGCCGCGGGTCGCGGATCAGGAACGCGTGGCGCAGGCTGGCGAAAGGTGGGCGCTCGACCTGCGGCAGCAGGTGGTGGGTCATGTGCTTCTGGTAGAAGACTGACTTGCCGTCCGGCAGCGGCGCGCGGGCAAGCTGGGCGAGCACCTCACGCCAGTCCGCCGGCATACTCGCGATGATCTCAGCGCGGCCGGGGTGATCGACCGAGGTGCTGGCCAGGTAGAAGGCATACAGCGGCTCATCGACGACCACGGTGTCGGCCCGGTTCCCGAACGACCGCATCAGCGCCGTTGAGACGGTGCGCGGCCCGGACCACATCGCGATCCGGGCCACGGTTTCCCCGCTTGGTTGCGTCACAGCAACACGACCGAGCGCAGGACCTCCCCGCGCTGCATCTTGGCAAACGCCTCTTCGACCGCGTCCAGCGCGATCGTCTCGGACACGAACTTCTCCAGCGGCAGGCGGCCCTGCAGGTGCAGGTCGACGAGCATGGGGAAATCGCGGGTCGGCAGGCAGTCGCCGTACCAGGACGACTTGAGCGTGCCGCCCCGGCCGAAAACGTCAAGGAGCGGCAGTTCCAGCTGCATCTCCGGTGTCGGCACGCCGACCAGCACGACGGTACCGGCGAGGTCACGGGCGTAGAACGCCTGCTTGTAGGTCTCGGGGCGGCCGACGGCTTCAATCACGACGTCAGCGCCGTTCCCCTCGGTAAGGTCCCGGATCGTCGCCACCGGGTCGGCCGATCGGGAATTCACCGTGTCGGTGGCACCGAAGCCGCGGGCCCAGTCCAGCTTGCGGTCGTCCACGTCGACGGCGATCACCTTCCGCGCTCCGGCCAGCACTGCTCCGAGGATCGCGGCGTTGCCCACGCCGCCGCAGCCGATGACCGCGACTGAGTCGCCGCGGCCCACCCCGGCGGTGTTGAGCGCCGCGCCCAGGCCTGCCATCACGCCGCAGCCGAGCAGGCCAGCCACCTCTGGCTTGATCTCCGGGTTGACCTTCGTGCACTGGCCGGCGGCGACCAGCGTCTTCTCCGCGAACGCACCGATGCCGAGCGCGGGAGACAGCGGCGTGCCGTCGGCGAGCGTCATCTTCTGGCTGGCGTTGTGCGTGGCGAAGCAGTACCACGGGCGGCCGCGCAGGCAGGCTCGGCACTGGCCGCAGACCGCGCGCCAGTTCAGGATCACGAAGTCGCCAGGTGCCAGGCCAGTCACATCCGGGCCGACTGCCTCCACAACGCCCGCGGCCTCATGCCCGAGCAGATACGGGAAGTCGTCGCCGATGCCGCCCTCGCGATAGTGCAGATCGGTATGGCACACGCCGCAGGCCTGGACGGTGACGAGCGCCTCGCCCGGACCAGGATCGGGCACGATCACAGTAGTAACGCTGACGGGCGCGCCCTTACTGGTGGCGACGACACCGCTGACTTCATGTGCCATGCTGCAGCTCCTTACGGTCGTGTGCGGCGATGATACGCCGGGCTTCGACCAGGTGCGCCGCGGGACGAACGCCGTAGCGGGCGGACTTACAAGCGCTGCGCCGGCGGTACGAACTCGGGTCCGACGTCGGACAGCGGGACCTTACTCGCTGGCTCGGCAGCGGCGACGGCCGCGTCCTGAGCAGCGGCGGTGGGGAACGCGTCCCAGGTAGGCCGTACTTTTGCAGAGCCCGAGCCGCGAGCCAGTCTCAGGCTACTGGCGTCGGCGGTCGGCGCGTCATCGGCTGCCGCTGCGGCGCGAGGAAGAACCGGAGCTTGCCGGACAGCATCCGAACCTCGTCCGGCTTTACTGAGGCGAGGGCGAGTTGCAGGTCGGCCGCGCTGATGTCGCAGATCTTCATCCGGTAGCGCGGCGGGTCCATCCGGGGATGAGTCAGAGCCGGGCTGCCCCGGCCGAACGCGAACGGCATGATCAGCATGCCGAGTAGCACCAAGGCCTGGCGGCCAAGGCTAGGCCGGTGCACGATCCTCGCCGCGGGCCCGAGCGTGATCTCCAGGAACGCCCCGTAATGCCGCCGGACAATCCGCAGCTGGGCGATCTCCGGCCAGGCCAGCTGCACCTGACGCAGCTTCGGGCGCTTGCGTTTGCTGCTGAAGCCCAGGCGGATGCCGTGCTCATCGGCTCGGAAGGCAGGCTGCCGCATGGTCGCTAGCACGCTGAACGCCGTGACTGTCGCGATTGCCAGCCCGCCGATCTCGGTCAGCCCGAGCCACGCCGGTAGCCGGCCGCTAGTGCTGGCAATGCGCCCCATCTCAAGCGCAGCCAGGCTGAGAATGACAAACCAGGCCGGGATAAGCCATATGAATCCGCGCGGGTATCGGCTTGCTGGCCCCCGGACCAGGCACGTGACGGTATCTTCCAAGGCCGGCTCCCCGTTTGGTCCCTTGTAAAGATCTTCGGGCTAAACACCCTGGCAGGGCAAGTACCTGATGCAGCAACTACCAGCTCCATCGGCCCGCAGAGTCGCCCCGGCAATGCGGTCTGGGACGGGCAGCCGCGGACGGGGGCCCGCCGTTCCCTCTCTGGGCGTGACTTACCCTGGGGGACAGCCAGCGCCGGCTTTGTCGAAAAGGGAACGAAACGTATGCCGATTGCCGAGATCACCCGCGCCGAGACCAGCCACCGGGCCAGCCTGCTCACGGTGGATTCCTACACCGTGGAGCTCGACCTGACCTGCGGCGACAAGGTCTTCAGGTCCACCTCGGTGATCGTCTTCGACTGCGCGGAGCCCGGCACTCCCAGTTATGCGGACCTGGTCGCCGAGACCGTTCACGAGATCATGCTGAACGGCACGCCGATCGACCCGGAGACAGCCTGCGCCGACGGCCGGATCGCACTGCCTGGCCTGGCAGCGCACAACGAGCTGCGCGTTGTCGCCGACTGCGGCTACGCGACCGACTCGAAGGGCATGCACCGAGCAACGGACTCCGCGGACGGCAAGGTGTACTGCTACACCAACTTCGAGCCCGCCGATGCCCGCCGCGTCTACGCGAACTTCGAGCAGCCCGACCTGAAGGCGACGTTCGCCTTCAGCGTCACCGCGCCCGCCCACTGGACGGTCCTGTCCAACCAGCCAGCCCCTGAGCCGAAGGACGCCGGTGACGGGACCGCGACCTGGCACTTTCCGCCGACGCCGAGGATCTCGACGTACCTGACCGCCCTGGTGGCTGGCGAGTACCACCTGGTCAGCCAGACGCATACCACCCCGGGCGGACAGGTGATCCCGCTCGGGCTGGCCTGCCGTGCGTCGCTGGCGGACTACCTCGAGCCGGACGACATGTTCACCGTGACGAAGCAGGGCTTCGACTACTTCACCGCGGCGTTCGGCACGCCCTACCCGTTCGCGAAGTACGACCAGGTGTTCGTGCCTGAGTTCGCTGCGGGCGCGATGGAGAACGTCGGATGCGTCACCATCACCGAGCGGTTGCTGTTCCGGTCCAAGGTCACCGACATGATGTACGAGCTGCGGGCCACGGTGATCCTGCACGAGATGGCGCACATGTGGTTCGGTGACCTGGTCACCATGAAGTGGTGGGACGACTTGTGGCTGAACGAGTCGTTCGCGGAGTTCAGCGCGGCCCTGTCCAGCGCTGAGGGCACCAGGTTCACCGACGCGTGGACCACGTTCTCAGGCGGGCGTAAGACCTGGGGCTACATGCAGGACCAGCTGCCGACCACGCATCCGATCGCGGCGGACGTGTCAACGCTGAGCGAGGCGATCGCGAATTTCGACGGCATCAGCTACGCCAAGGGCGCCTCGGTGCTCAAGCAGCTCGTCGCATACGTAGGCCGGGATCGCTTCTTTGCCGGCATCAAGGCCTACTTCGCCGAGCACGGCTGGGGTAACGCCACCCTGGCCGACTTGCTGCGCGCACTGGAAGGGAGCTCAGGGCTGCTCCTCGGCGACTGGGCCAAGGCGTGGCTGCAGACGGCCGGGCCGAACACTCTGCGTAGCGAGTTCAGCATCGACGCGGACGGATCCTTCACCAGGTTCACGGTGCTGCAGGAAGCATCCGACGAGCACCCGACGCTGCGGCCGCATCACATCGCGATCGGCCTGTACAACCACGTACCTGGCGCTGAGGGCAGTGCTGACGACAGCGGGGCGCTGGTCCGGACCCACCGGGTCGAAGCCGACCTAACCGGGCCGCGAAACGAAGTGCCGCAGCTGGCGGGCCTTCCGCAGCCCGACCTGATCCTGCTCAACGACGACGATCTGGGCTATGCGATCGTCAGGTTCGACGCGCGCTCGCTGACCACGCTGACACAGTCCATCGGTGCGTTCACCGACCCGCTCGCGCGGACGGTGTGCTGGAGCGCTGTGCTTGACATGGTGCAGCAGGCCGAACTGTCCGTTCCCGACTTCGTCGCGATCCTGATCGGCGGCATGGGCAAGGAGCCGTCCGTCTCGGTCCTGCAGATACTGCATGGCACCGCGTCCCGGCTGATGGCTGTCACCGCGGATCCGCGTTGGCTGCCCGAGGGTAAGGAACGGCTGGCCACGGCGGCGCACGAGCTCCTACTGGCCGCGGAGCCTGGCAGCGATCACCAGCTCGCCTGGGCACAGCTGCTGAGCTGGACGGCCATTACGCCCGAGCAGCTCGACTTCGTGGCCGGGCTGCTGAATGGGTCCGTGGTGGTTCCGGGGCTGGCGGTCGACACCGAGCTGCGGTGGACTTTGCTGCGGCGACTTGCTGCCATGGGCCGGGCCGGTGATGCAGAGATCGACGCCGAGCTTGCGGCCGATCCCACTGATGAGGGGCGGCGGCACGCGGAGGCCAGCAGGGCGGCGATCCCCGATGCCGAGCACAAGGCCGCGGCGTGGCAGCTCATCACGCAGGCGCAGGAGCTCGGGCACGACGGCGTCAGGGCGGTCGCCAGCGGCTTCGGGCAGCCGGAGCACGCCGAGCTGCTGGCTCCGTACGTCGATGCGTACTTCGAGGTGCTGCCTGAGCTATGGGAGAGCCGCGGCGACCACATCAAGCGGCTGCTTGCGGACAGCCTGTTCCCCTACACCGCTGCGTCGCCCGAGCTAATCCGGCGGATCGATGAGTTCCTCGCCGCTGAGCAGCGCGACCCGGCCATGGTTCGCGTGCTGATCGACCGGCAAGACATGGTCGAGCGTGCGCTGCGCTCGCGTGCTCTTTCTGACGGACCCTGAATCTGCGGGTGCGGTCGCCGCAATCACCCGCAAGGCATGCAGCCGGTATCCCGTAAGGCATATGGTCATGAACGGGGACTGATCAGCCTTAGCTGAGCACGGGCGGATTTATCGACGAACGGGGCTGCCGCTATGCCTGTTGCCGAGATCACGAGGGCCGAGACGGCCGAGCGAGCGAGGCTGCTGCAGGTCGAGTCGTACGACGTCGAGCTTGACCTGACCACTGGGAAGGACGTCTTCCGGTCGCGGGCGGTGATGAGGTTCGGCTGCACCGAACCCGGCGCCGCCAGCTACGCCGACCTGATCGCCGACACCGTGCACGAGATCACGCTCAACGGCGCGCCGGTCGACCCGGCGGCGGCATACGGCGATGGCCGCATCTCGCTCGCTGGGCTGAGCGGCCAGAACGAGCTGACGGTCGTCGCGGACTGCCGCTACTCCCATGACGGGACCGGACTGCACCGTGCCGTCGACCCAGCCGATCAGAAGGTGTACACCTACACGAAATTTGAGCCGGCCTATGCCCGCACCGTATATGCCAACTTCGAACAGCCGGACCTCAAGGCCCGTTTCACCATCTCGGTCGTCGTGCCCGAGCACTGGCGCGTGCTATCGAATGAGGCGCTGGCGGAGCAGGAGCCCGCCGGCGTCGGCGCGACGCGGTGGCGGTTCCGGCCGACGCCCCGGCTCTCGACGTACTTGTTCGCCATCGCGGCTGGCGAGTATGAGATCGTCCGCTCGAGCCACACCACGCCGGGCGGCCAGGTGATCCCACTCGCTCTGGCCTGCCGCGCGTCGATGGCCCAGTACCTCGCTTTCGACGACATCTTCGAGATCACCAGGAACGGGCTGGACTACTTCACCGCGCTGTTCCAGACCCCGTACCCGTTCGCCAAGTACGACCAGGTGTTCGTGCCCGAGTACAGCGTGGGGGCGACAGAGAACGCCGGATGCGTGGTTTTCACCGATCAGCTGCTGTTCCGGTCGCGGGTTACCGACACGCTCTATGAGCTGCGCGCGAGCGTGATCCTGCACGAGATGGCGCACATGTGGTTCGGCGACCTGGTGACCATGCGGTGGTGGGACGACCTATGGCTCAACGAGTCGTTCGCCGAATTCTGCGCGGTGCTGGCCACCGCGGAGGCCACGCCGTACGCCGGCGCCTGGACCACGTTCGCGACCAGCCGGAAGGGGTGGGGCTATGTGCAAGATCAGCTGCCATCCACGCACCCGGTCGCGGCCAGCGTGCCGACTCTCAGCGGAGCGATCGCGAATTTTGACGGGATCAGCTACGCCAAAGGCGCGTCGGTGCTCCGCCAGCTGGTCGTGCGGATCGGCCGCGACCGCTTCTTCGCCGGGATCGCTGCGTACTTCGCCACGCATGGGTGGGGGAACGCCACGCTGACGGACTGGCTCTCGACCCTGGAGCAGAGCGCTGGCGGCAGCCTGGCCGACTGGTCGAAGGCGTGGCTGGAGACGGCAGGCCCGAATACGCTGCGGAGCGAATTCCAGGTCGACGGGAGCGGGGCTTTTACCGAGTTCGCAGTGCGGCAAGAGGCGCCAGCTGAATTCCCGACGCTCCGGCCGCACCGGTTGGCCATCGGCCTCTACCAGCGCCAGCCGTCCTCCGGTGAGCTGACGCGAACGAGCCAGGTAGTGGCCGAGGTCGCGGGACCGCGAACTGTAATCGGCGAACTCGCTGGCGTGCCGCAGCCGGACCTGGTCCTGCTCAACGATGATGACCTGACGTACGCGATCGTCCGGTTCGATGCCCGGTCCATGCGCACGCTGACCGAGTCGATCGCCGATCTCACCGACTCTCTGGCGCGTGCCGTCTGCTGGACCTCACTGCTGGACATGGTGCGCCACGCCGAGCTCGGCCTGCCCGCGTTCGTGACGATGATGGCCGCGGGCATCGCCACCGAGCCATCGGTAGCTGCACTGCAGAGCCTGCTTGAGAACGGCCGCGAGCTCCTCCAGACGCTGGCCGACCCGGCCCGCGCGGCCGAGTACCATCAGCAGCTGGCCGAGGCGGCCAGCCGGCTGCTGGTTACTGCCGAGCCAGGCGGTGATCACCAGCTCGCCTGGGCTCAGCTGCTCAGCTGGACGGCCACGTCGCCGGCGCAGCTCGACCTAGTCGGCGGCTTGCTGGACGGCAGCGCGACACTGCCCGGGCTGAGCGTTGGCTCGGACCTGCGCTGGTCCCTGCTTCAGCGGCTCGCCGCCAGCGGGCGGGCGGCCGACGCCGAGATCGACGCCGAGCTTGCCAGGGACAGCACTGACGCAGGCGCCAGGAACGCGACGGCGTGCCGGGCTGCCATACCGGACGCTGAACACAAGGCCGCTGCCTGGCAGCTGCTCGCTGAGTCCGCGGACATCCCGGTTGACTTGCTGCGGTCGGTGGCCACCGCGTTCCACCAGCCCGAGCAGGCGACCTTGCTGGCCCCATATGCGCGGCGCTACTTCGACACGCTGCCAGAAATTTGGTCAGCGAGCGGCGGCCACCTCCGGGTCGCTCGTGGCGCGGCGCTGTTTCCGGCTACCGCGGCGAGCCCTGAACTGATCGAGCAGATCGACGCGTTCCTCGCGGCCGAGCCGCGCGAGCCGGGCCTGGTCCGCGTCCTTGTCGAGCGTCGCGATCAGGTGCGACGCGCCCTTCGCTGCCGCTCACTCGGGTAGCTCAACACATCGCTCATCTGGTCCGCGCAGGCCGATAGTGTCCTGGTCAGCGCATTGATTGCACGAATTTTGCCGTTCGCAGGACTTGCCTGGCTCGGCCGGAAAACGACCGCTGACCTGCGGGGTATACGCAGCAGTAACTGAGCGATAACGCTGAGTGGCAGGTGAAAATTCGATAACGTAGCGGTCACGGTCGGCGGTGAAGCATGATGTTGTCAGTCCACATCGGGCAGAGACGCCGCATCAGTCTCAGGAGTACCAGGTCTTATGACGACGGGATGGCCGCAGGACCAGCAGGATCTGCGGTGGCCTTACTCCGATGCCAACGAGGCCGGGCCGGATAGGCAGGCTGGCGGACGAGTAGCCACCGATAGTGACCGCACCGACGGCTCGGCCGGAGCCAGCGGTCTCTGGGCGGATCACCCGAGCGCACCGCTGCCTGTCACCCCGTCGCCGGAGCCGCGCGGTCGGCTAGGCCGCGGCCGGTCACGCAGCGGCCGGGACGCGTCTGGGCCCGCGGACACCGTCGGTGACGCCGACTATGACTGGATCCGCTACCTCGGCGAAGCGGGACCAGCCCAGGAGCACTCCAAGCGCCCGGCCGATCCCCGGCCGTCGAGCCCCCAGGAAGACTCGCGCGGCGGCGGGCGGCGGTCGCGCCGGCACGCGGCGCCCGAGCAGTCGGCGCCTGTGCAGTCGGCGCCAGTCCAGTCGACCCCGGTGCAGCCGACAGCGGACACCGACACGAGCCCGTCCGCGGCCTACCGCACGGGCGGCCATCGCGCTCGAGGCACTCACAGCAGCGACTTCATCGCGCCCGACCGGATCGGGCGGGACCGCGCGATGCCCGAGCGCGGAATGCCCGACCGCGGAATGCCTGAGCGCGGGGTGCCTGACCGGCTCGCACCCGACCGAGGAATGCCCGACCGGATCGCACCCGACCGAGGAATGCTCGACCGCGGTGCGCGCGATCGGATGCCACCAGAGCGTCCGCTCGGCCGGCCCGCCGAGCCGGCGCTGGAGTCGTGGACGTCAGGACTCGCGAGGCCAGTGACGTCGCCTGGGTTCCCGCGGCCGGATTATTCGCGGCCGCCGACGTCTCGGCATGGCATTACGCAGCCGAACGCGGCGGCCACCACGTCGGCGTGGCCTGCCAGTCCGGCCCGGCCGGACCAGGCGGGTCCGCGCCACGGACAGGACACCGGCGGCTGGCCAAGGCCTGACGCGCTTGCCGAGCCCAGCACCGACCACAGCGGCAGGCATTTGCGGCCGCCGCAAGCCGGCGTTGCGTCGGCGGCCGCCGCGGGCCGGGCGGCAGCGCAGTCAGCGTCCGATCACGAGCTAGGCATCGAGCGCACGGGCAGGGCCGCGAGTCGCAGGACTGCGGCTATGGCCGCTGTGTCGACAGGAAACACTGCGCCGACCGGGAACACCGCCGTGATCGCGCCGCCCAGGACGGTTCCTGGCGGGACGGCTCCTGCGAAGAGCCGCAAGGATGCCACCAGCCGGAAGGCGACGCGGCGCAAGACTCGCCACCCAGTCCGGCTCGTCCTCGGCGGCGGCGCTGTCGCGGTAGTCGCTGCGGCTGGGGTAGTGCTCGTTCCGCACATGCTCAAGGAAGGCAGTGGCGGACCAGCGCACAGCATCTCGACACCCAGCAGGCTGCAGAGTTACGTGCAGGATCCCGCGCTCGCTGCCAGCATGGGCGCCACCGAACTGCGGGCCGAAATCGAGCGGAAGGGCAGCGGCGAGGCTAGCCATGTCGTCGATGCCGTGTACGAGGACACGACCGGCGCAGCGGCGAAGAAGGCTCCGGAGATACTGCTGTTCGTCGGCGGGAACCTGTCGGGCTCAGCCGGATCGTTCATCTCCAGCTTCACCGGCTCGCTGCGGAGTGCGTTCGTCACGAACCCTGGTTCGCTCGGCGGTCAGGCCGCTTGCGTGCCAGGCGCTGGCGGGCACCCAGCTGAGTGCGCCTGGGCTGACGGTGACACCTTCGGGCTGATCGCCTCGCCGGACCTCAGCGCGAGCGCGCTGGCTAATGAGCTGCGGTTGATGAGGCCGCAAGTGGAGCACGTCGTCAAGTAAGCCGGAGCCTGGGACTGCGGTTGCGGGCCGAGGGCTGCGGCCGTGCTGACGGCTGTGGCTGAGGCTGGCTGATGGCTGAGGCTGGCTGATGGCTGAGTCTGCGGCTGCTCTCAGGGCTGAACTGTTCTCAGGGCTGCGGCTGGGGTCCCGGTCCGGAGACCGGCGGGCGCTTGGAGCTCGCATCTTCCTGCGGCTTAGGCGCCCGCAGCGACAGCCGGGCGATCGCCATGGCGACGGCCCCGGCCAGCACGGCCAGCCCGGCGAGCTGCCCGCCAATGAGGCGGTCGTCTACCGGAACCGTGGCCGACGCGTCAGCCGCCGCGTGCAGCGCCGTTCGCCGCTTGGCCGGTCGCACGCTGGGAGATGCGACGCTGGGCGTCGGACTGGCCGATACGGTGGGGAACAAGCCAGAGGGATCAGCCGCTGAGACCCCCGTTCCCGGTATGGACGGCAGGTTTTGCTGTGGTGGTATCGACACCGTCGAGCCTGGGATCTTGGCACTCGGTTCGACGACCTTGTCGTGGGCCGACCCGGTGAACGACAACGCATCCGCACCGGTCGCCTTGGCCGATATCTCCACCAGCTCGCCAAGGGTCGCGAACGAGCCGACCTTCACCGTGGCCTGCAGTTCGTCCAGCTGATCGGTAGCCAGGACTCCTACATCGCAGGTGGAGGCATGTGGGTCAGGGCACACGGAAAACTTCGCGGCCCCGATGTAGGGGAACGACGCGACGCTGGCGTGCACCTTTACTCCGCTGCTCGTGGCTTTGGTGCTCCACACCCAGATGGCGAACGTCGCCGTGTGGCCGGACTTGACCTCTCCGGAGGTTGAGTAGGACTCGACGCGGACGCAGAGCTGCGGAGTCTTGGTCTTATGCGGCGGCGATGATTTGGTCGAGCTCGGTGACGGCGACGGCGACGGCGACTTGCTGGACGAGCTCGGAGACGGTGATGGGGACGTCGAACTCGTCGCGCTGTCTGTTGGAGGCGACGAACTGCCGGACGGGGACTTCGCTGCGGACTCCGTAGTGCTCGGCGTAGACGACGGACTGGCACTGGCCGACTGGCTCGGCGAGGCGGAGGCGCTGGATGAGGCCGTCTTGGAGGCGCTCGGTGAAGTTGACTTGCTGGTGCTGGCTGAGCCGCTGGGCGACGCCGATGTGCTGCTGCTGCGAGGCCCGCTGATTGCCGCTGTCAGCACTGCGTTCTTCGGAGGCGACGAGCACGCGGAGTGAGTGGAATGCGAGGTGCTGGCGCCGACGGCTAGCGCACCGCTCAAGAGGCTGCCGGCGATGAAGAACGCGACCCCGGTAAGCACGCCGATCGCTGCTGGCCGGATGATCAGCGCCCTCACCGGTCCAACCTCGCTTCGCTCGGCTCGCTGGGCAGGCCCATCGCTGCTGCCGCGATGACTCTCACATTATGCACCGTTGGCCAAGCGGCCCATAGGTGCGTTTAACGGCCATCCAAGGTTCACCGCTGCGTAACCGAGGCCCATGTTGGCTCCTATCGGCGCTTTCGACGACCGCTACCGCTGGGCTCCTGCCCAGATTGTGAGGTGGTTATGCAGCAAGAGTGGATGTGGCGCTGTTCAGGGGAACCGGATTAGGTCGCGCCCCGCCTTGGCTCGCCCGAACGTGACGTCACCCCGTCGTGTATGCTCGCTCAGTCACAGCAGGGCGGATCGGCTCGCCGGAACGCCGTCTGCTGCGGGCGCCCCCTTAGCTCAGTCGGCAGAGCGTCTCCATGGTAAGGAGAAGGTCTACGGTTCGATTCCGTAAGGGGGCTCGAGGTCAGAGGGCTGCGCTGCTCAAATCGATACATAAAGTGGTGACAATAGCCCTGCGTGGTAGCGGCGACGAGAAAAGGTCTGCGGTCCGATTCCGTAGGAATATCCAGGTCAAGAGACTGTTCTAATCTCAGCTACCAGGCCAGTGGGGACACTGGTGGGGACTAACAGCCGCGGAAACAGCAGCAGTGAGCAAGGCGCGCCACGATTTAGCCGCGCTGCCCGCGGCCGCACTCGCCAGCGCAAGCCTGGCCTGTGCCGCGGCTCCGGCTACCGCTTTGTCCCGCCGGTGGGAGCACCAGGATGAGGCTTAACAGTGAAGCGCTCGCTGGCCGCGGCGCGGTTCTGGTCGCACCACCGCCGGACTTCGTGTACCGGATCGGGCCACGGCGCGACGGGCCTGGGAACGAGCGGCTCCGCCAGCCGGCTGGCCCCATCGGACCGCAACGGCGCTGGCGGTGAATGCAGCCTGAATCGCGCAAGAAGGATCACTTCGCTTGCTGGAAGCCGATGTTGTCGTCGATGAGGGTGCGCGGTGAGACGGGCAGTTTCGCTGGGTGCTCCAGGTCGAGCCTGACGAACTCGATCCCGTACCTCCAGACCATTCGCAAGAATTCCTTGAGAAACTCCGTGGTAAGTTGCTCCCCGGCGCAGCGGCGGTAGCCGAACCCGAACGGCGCGCAGCCGGCCGCGTCGCAGAGCGGGTACGCCGTGCCGTTGACTACGCCGTAGACGGCGCCGAACGCGCTGTTGGTCACCTCGGCCTGGCGGCCGTCGCTGAGCTTGAACGGTGCGGGCCGGAAGGGGCAGCGGGCAAGCCCGGCCTGCTCGGATTTCGCGTCGTTGTTGTCGACGGTCGTCGGCGCCGACTTATAGCGGTCCGGATCGAACTCCTCCGGGTGGAGCCAGTGCCGGGGGTCTTGGCTCGTCGCCGG
>Ga0335072_10010188_pt1 | contig 13539 bp, 10 predicted proteins | sample Lox_Sample_21_FD_206725 | JGI IMG/M metagenome (GOLD analysis project Ga0335072, IMG submission 206725) | Soil microbial communities from Loxahatchee National Wildlife Refuge, Florida, United States - Lox_Sample_2.1 | ecosystem: Environmental > Terrestrial > Soil > Wetlands | place: USA...
CCCCAGATCGAAGTGACCACTCCGCGCACGTGAACCCTGTGGCCGGGGCCTTCGCTGCCGGGCCGCATCACATCCTCGATGTGGCGAGGCGGGCGAGAGAAGGGATCGGTCGCGGGCTCCTCGACCTGCAGACAGGAGAGGTCGGGCATGAAGAGAAAGATTCCGACGAACTGGTTGCGCTCGTTGAAATTGGCGCCTACCGAAGCGCGGATTCGGACTTCAGCGTCGATCAGATCGCTCCGGACCCCGATGCCGGGACGGGGAGTGATCACCTCCAGCCGGTCCGGCCCGGAGGCCAGCGTGATTGCGAGATCGTCATCCCATACCGGCCGCACCGACCGGACGATCCCGCGGACGCCGACCCATTCTGAGTCCAGCGCTCCCGAAAGAATCCGATCGAAGCCCACGAGCGCAGGATTGGCCAGGGGAGCGCGGCCCAGAAGGTGAAGGCGCGCATACACGAGGACGGAGGTGAACTTGCCCGGTCCGCTGACTGCGTCCACGCTGACCATGTCGCCGGCGTGCGGATGGAAGTCGGGCGGCGGAAACACGTGAGCGAAAATGCCGTCACTGGAGTCACGGAGGAACACGAGTCCGTACTCGGGTTCGTAAAACGTGATCTGTGCACGATCAAGATGGACCGGATAGCGGCGATCAGCCTCCGCCGCTGAGAGCTGATGCACCTGACGCGCGCTCCGCAGAAGCGGAAGCGCACGCGAAGAGGGCGCAGCCACGACTGCCAGGAAAAAGGGCAGGAGCAGGGCGACCTGGCGCAGAGCGGCGTGCCCTCTGGCACACCCCCGGCCCCTCGTTACCCGTGAGACTACTTTCATCCCGCGTTCCCTGGTCAGCCCGCCGCCCGCGTCGGCTTCCCTGAGGTCCTTATCGGCGGAAGCCGTACCGAGTATAGGTTGCGGAAGCCGCGGGGCCTCTGTCCATCACACAGCCGATGCACGCGCAGCAGTACCTTCAGTAACTGAAGCACGCGCCAAAACGGCCTCCGCGCGGGCTCCCCAGGTCCGCAGGCAAGGCCTCGCCGTGCCCTTAAGCTGCGGAACCCATCCCCGCCAGCACACCGCGCATGTAGGCGTAACTCTTCGATACCCCTGGCATCGGGTCGTCGGCGTGGACCTCATATTCCAGATCCACGAATCCCCGATACTTCTGCGCGAGAAGCGCTTCGAAGATGGCTCGGATGGGCATCTTGCCATCGCCGACCGCGACCTGGCTTCCCTTGTCGTGGAAATCGGTCAGATCCTTCATGTGCATGTTGAACAGGCGGGCCCCCACCTTGTGGATCGCCTCGACGACATCCGTGCCGGCCCTGACCGTATGCCCCACGTCAATGCAGCACCCAATCCGTGGATCCATCCCCTGAATGTCCTTCAGAATGTCGAGCGGCGAGGGCCACAGCTTGTCTTCCGGACCGTGATTGTGAATCGCCAGCCGCACGTCGTATTCCTTCACGAACTTCTCGATGCGCGGCAGCGTCTCCGGTGACGGATCGCCGGCGACGATCACTTTGATCCCAGCCCGCTTCACGTACTCAAATTTGCTGCGGATGTCGTCATCGGTCGCCTGCTGAAAATAAATCGCCCCCGCGGCATGCAGCCGGATGCCATTGGCCGTGTAGTCGGCCAGAGCCTGCGCTTCCCCGGCCGGATCCATCGGCAGGTGGTCCTTCGCGTCCTTGGCGTTGAGATCGAAGACCCGCAACTCCTTCATGAAGCCGATCATCTGCGCGCGTGTGAAGTTGCGGAAGGTGTAGCTGGCAAGGCCAAGCCGAACCGGCGCGGCAGATTCCTCCTCTTCCGCGCCCGCATGCGCAAAGGACGACGAGGGGACAAGCGCGGCAGCTGATGCCAGCGCAGTGGTCTGGAGAAGATCCCGGCGAGAAATTTTCACAGATGCGGCTCCCATCCTTTTTCGTATTCGCGCCCCCAGTGCTGCATCGCTTCCGGGTCGCCGATCACTTTGCCGTTGCCGGGATCGAGTTTCAACTCGCGCTGCACCTCCCAGGCTACGTTCGAGAGCTGCAGCATCGTCACCGCGACGTTGGCGACTTCGACCGGAGCGCGCAGCTTCTCCCCCTTGGTAATGCCGGCAATGAAGTTGGCGAAGTGATCGTTCGTCATCGAGTCGCGCCCGACCAGATCGGCCGACGACGTGGCTTCTTTCTTGATGCGAAACTCGTCGGTCTTGTGGCCGTTCAGGTCGTACACCTCGTATCCATCCCGATCGACGAGCACCGACCCGTTCGTGCCCATGATCGTCGAGCCGCGGTCGCGGCCATAGATGCGCATCCCGTTGCAGCAGCGGCAATCCCATGCGATGAGCTTGTCGTCGTACTCGAAGTTCGTCACCAGCGTGTCGTAGAACTGCCAGTCGTCCTTGTAGTGATAGCGCCCGCCGCCGGCGGTGACACGGTTGGGATAGTCAACGCCCAGCGCCCATCGGCAGACGTCCACTTCGTGTGTGCCGTTGTTGAGGGTTTCGCCGGTGCCCCAGACCCTGAACCAGTGCCAGTTGTAGGGCTGATAGTTGTCCTTGTAGGGACGGCGCGGCGCCGGACCCTGCCACAGGTCCCAGTTCAGCGTTGCCGGCACGGCTGCGTCTTTGCCCGTGCCGATGGACTTGCGGTTGTTCACGTACCACGAATAGGCGTAGTAGGCGCGTCCGATCACACCGTCGTGGATCTTCTGGACAATCTCGATGGTGTGCGGCGACGAACGCTGCTGCGTCCCCTCCTGCACCACCTTCCCGTACTTCCTCTGCGCGGCAATCAGCAGAGCGCCTTCCGCAGGATTGTGGCTGCACGGCTTCTCCACGTAGACATGCTTGCCCGCTTCCACACCGCGAATGGCCATGGGCGCGTGCCAGTGGTCGGGCGTGGCGATGGTGATGGCATCGATATCTTTGCGCTCCAGCAGCTTGCGGAAATCACCCTCGGATTGCGGCGCATAGCCCAGTTCCTTTTGCGCCTCCGCTGCGAACTTCTCCATGAATGTGCTCTCGACATCGCAGATATACGCGACGCGCGAGGTCCTGGCGTTGGCGGCAAGCGCGGAGAGATGCGCATAGCCGCGTCCGTGCAGGCCGATGATGGCAAAGTGAACACGGTCGTTGGCGCCGAGGATCTGAGCGTAGCTTTTCGCGGTGCTGCCGACCGCGAGACCAGCGGCCCCGACGGCCATCGAGTCCAGAAATTCGCGACGAGTGATCATAGGGTCTCCGTGAGGGGTGAACTCTGAGCGGTCAGCAGGACGCGCCGGACTCCGCAAGGGCTTTCTTCAAATCGGCCATGCTTTTGCGCGACGAGGCCTCAGGCGTTCCTGCGCCGCGCCAGTGCGTTTCCAAACTCACTGCGTAGTGATAGCCGTCCTGGCGAAGCGCGCGCAGTTGTCCCACCCAGTCCACCACGCCGGTCCCAACCGGCTCCCACTGGAACTTGCCGCCGGGCTGCCGAGTCACATTCTTCGCGTGGCAGTGGCCGATCCGATCTTTGGGCAGCAGATTGTAGGCCGTTGGATAGGGAACTTCGTTGGCAAACGTGCCTGCGTTGCCGGGGTCCCAGTTGAGCATGAAGTTCCGGTTCGGAATCGCCTCCAGAACCGCGGCCGCTTCTTCCCCCGTCCCGGTGTTGCACGACATCTCGTTCTCCAGCACGAGGATCACGCCGCTCTTCGCACACTTCTCCGCGGCCTGGCGAAGCTTGTCGTTGATGGCGGCACGATACGGCTTCGGGTCCTCAATCCGCCAGAAATCAAAACACCGAATGCGGTCCGTAGAAAACGTTCGAGTCAGCTCGATGCAGTGCTCGAGCATCGCATCCTGTTTGGCAAAATCATCCGCGGCGTGGAACTGATCCCGCTCCTGGGTTTGCCTGCGCGGCGCGCCCGGCCAGTCGACTTTGTACAGCGGACTGGCGATATCGGTGACGCGCAGACCGTACTTCTTCAGGATGCGGTTTGACTCGGCGAGCTGGCTTGCGTCCAGATCCGTGACGTTCTTGTTCCACATGCTGCGCAGCTCGATCCAGTGGAGACCGAAGTCGTTGGCCGCGACCGAGCAGGCATGATCGAAGTCCGCCGAGATTTCGTCGTTGATGACAGAGAGGCGGAAAGGACAACTGGAAGCGACAGCGGCGAACATCTTCGCGGAGGGAAGCGCTGCCAGGGCGCTCGCTCGCGCGAAACCGCCAAGGAAGGAACGACGAGAAGCCAGCATCATTTCTCCTGGGGCAAACAACTGGCCAGTATAGTCCGCTGCGAAGCGAGAATTGGCCTGCGCGCTGGTCCTCGAATCTCACCATGCGGGACGCGCACGCATCGCCTGCAAACACGAATCGGCAGGAAAAGCTGATCCTGCCGACCGGCCGTACGTTGCAGGTTGTCGTTGCGTCGAACTGCAGTGGATTAGTCGATGGGTCGCGCGGTCAGGTTCTGCAGCACACGCTCCACCGTTTCCGACATCGCGATGGGAAGCTCGAAGATCCGCTCTTCGGCCTCATTGCGGGAGAAGACTTCCATGGAATTCTCGCGGAACTGGAAAGAAACCAGCGGCTGGTCGGGGCGCAGACGCGGCCGGCGCGAACGCGAGACGATCAGCGACCAGATCGACTGACCGGCGCGCAGCTTGCGGTCGTAGCCGGCCCGGCGCAGCTGCGCAATGAAAGGAAGCACCTGAGAGCGGGGAGGGAAGCGCGATCCTTCGTACACCCCTTCGGTCTGATCCCAGCTCTCGATAAATTCGCCCTCCACGGGATTGCCTTTCTCGTAGAAATCGGCGAGACGGCCGATGTCGAGCCAGGAAAACTCCCCGCGAAGCGCGGAAGGCGCTGCGCCGTCGACCAGCCACCGCGACAACAAGGCGCCCAAAGACGCGGTGTCCCTCGCTTCCAGGCGGAACATCTCGCACTCGTCCCAGTAGAAAACGGCTTCGGGCGATGCGTGCCGGGAGACGAAGTGGATGTGAGCGGAGCGTGAGTCGGTCCGAAACCACAAATGAGAGACGCCGGAGGGTGTGATGGTCAGATCGATGCGCGCCGCTTTTCCGATCGCGGGGAAAGCGTTCAGAGCATCTTCGCGCAGCGCAATGAGCTTCCGCTTTTCCCAGTCCACGAAGCAGAATCGCTCATACATCGCAGAAAGCGGCGCGCCGTCGAGCCAGGTCCAGATCGCGTCGATCGTCTCCGGGTGGGAGCCGGTGCGGCCCGTCGCTACTTTCTTTCCATCGCCTTCAAAGAAGGTCAGGAATTCGGGACCACCGACCTCGAAACAGCCGGTCCAGCAGGATCGGGTGGCGCGCTCCGCGGAGCATCTCCACTGCACCCCACCCCCAGTCATTGCAATTTGGGCCTGTTCCGAGATGGGAGAAAAACGGGCGGTCAGCCCTTCATAAAGGTCTTGCGCGTACTTCTGTTCGTTTCTTTCCATTGGGCTTGCATTCCACAGGTAGGTTTTTCCACAGGGAGTTCAGTGTATCCAAAGTCATCAAATGTCAATCACGGAAGAGTGTTATTACCGGGGAAATGTACCCGTTTAGTAACGGTAGAGCGACCCCGGCCCAAAAGAAGGCGAATCCGCCGTCCGGCTCAGAATCCGGCCAGATTCAGAAACCTGACCGGCGAACCCGGCGCAGCGGAGCGCGGTCGAACGGCGCTATTGTGGGAGACCTGAAGGATGGGACGGATCGGATGACGCAGTGAAAGCCGCCTGGAGGATTGCGGCCAAAGGGCTAAACCCGCTTCTAAAACCACACCCGAGAGAACCTGCAGAAAGGCCAAACACGAACTTTGCCCGCAGCGGATTTCAGACACAAGGGAAGGCCTGGCCTTGTTGGGCGCCTCGGCTTCCCTTTACCTGGCTGCAATGAGCTACAACCAACGGTAGACAACGCCTGGTGACTCCGGTATCCCACTTTCAGGGACGGAGGATACCCGACCCGGTTACCTGAGTTGTAGACGCCACCTTGCCCTGCCGCCGCCCCCGCAATCAATAGCGAAGGGGCGAAATCCCTCGCGGAACCTCGCCCCTTCTGACCGAGCTTACGAAGATCCGGTCTCGGCTGCCGGATCACAACCTGGTTCTCCGGAAATGTTCGAGTCCTGCGGATTTGAACCCGCCCGCCCGGACATCCCGCGAGCCCGCTCGCTGCGAAAGCTCATCACCGCCCGTGTGACTTTCCAGTTTCCCGGAGGGTCCGAGCATCGTTGCCGATACCCGTTTCTGGCTGGGGACCCGCTCTCTTCTTGAGGAAGATTTCTCTTCCCGTTGCTCAGGATTATGGCATGTGAAGCGAGCGCATCCTGGGGATTATTTGTGTGCAAATCCAGGGCGTGGTGTGGAAATGGCGCGCAGAAAAACCATCCCGTCCTCAGACGAATCTTCATCGCGCGTCCTTCCCTCTACGGCTGCTATTTTAGAGGGTTGTTTCGATTCGCTCCTGTAGGGAACTCTGCGATGGCTGCGCCTTGCCGGAAAGGTTGTCCGAAATCTTCTCTATGAGTCGAACCTTTTACAACCGCTTTCTGCTTTTTATTTCCGGACTCGGCGGACTCCTCTACGGAATCGACGTCGGCATTATCGCCGCGGCGTTGCTGTATCTCGGGAAGACGGTCGATCTGTCGCTGAGCCAGACCTCGCTCATTGTCGCGGCCGTCCTCGGCGGCAGCATGATCGGCTCACCCATCGCCGGTTTTCTCGCCGAGTGGTTCGGTCGCAAACGCATGATGGCGGCCAGTGGGCTCTTGTTTGTGGTCAGCGTCAGCATCATTGTGCTTTCGCACGGATTCGCTTCGCTCCTCATTGGCCGTCTGCTGCAGGGGTTTAGCGGCGGCGTCATTGCCGTGGTCGTCCCGCTTTATCTTGCCGAGTGCCTCGCGCCCGAGATGCGGGGACGCGGCACCGCCATCTTTCAGCTCATGCTCACCTTCGGCATCGTCGTGGCCGCCACCGTCGGCTGGTACTACGCGCGAGGAGCGGAGTTCACCATCGCGCATGCGGCCGGCAACGCGATCCTGATCCGCGCGGCCCAGAACCACGCCTGGCGCAGCATGTTCCTCGCCGTCATCTATCCCGGCGCCCTGTTCTTCCTCGGCGTCTTCCTGCTCAGCGAATCTCCGCGCTGGCTCGAGCGAAGAGGCCGATCCGACGCGGCCCTGAAAGCGCTGCTGCGCTCGCTTCCACCGGAAGAAGCCACGCGAGAACTGAACGAGATGAAGTCAGTCCTCCAGAGCGCGCCTGCGGCCGATGCCAATGCGCGAGCGCCGCGCGACTCTCTCCTCCAGCGCAAATATGTTTTTCCCTTTATCCTCGCCTGCGTTGTCCTCGCCGCCAACCAAACCACCGGCATCAATTCCATCCTCCAGTTTCTGGTCGTGATTCTGAAGCAGGCTGGCCTCTCCGTCTCGCACGCCACCCAGGGAGACGTTGCCGTGAAGGTCCTGAATTTCGTCATGACCCTGGTGGCAGTGCCGCTCATTGACCGCAAGGGCCGGCGATTTCTTCTCAAGCTGGGCACCGGGGGCGTCGTGGTCGCGCTGGTTGCCGCCGCCGCATTGTTCTGGGGCGTCGAGCATCAACGCGTCGATGTCAGAGCTCAAACCGTTGCCGCCGAATCGGCCAACACGATTGCGGTCCCGCTGAGTCAGCTCGCCACCGAACAGCGCCCCATGACGCTTTTCGTGCTCTACTCCTACGGAAAAGGGAGCCGCATCGCGACCGTTTCTTCCACCGATGCTGCCCCCGTCCTGGACATCAAACCCGATCCGGCTGAGGCGGGCGCGCCGCTCACCATCCAGAAAGCCCTGCTGGGTCCCGTCCCCGGAGGCGCCACCAGCGGCCTGATCACGCTCTGCATGGGCCTCTTCATCGCGGCGTATGCCGTAGGTCCCGGTGTGGTGGTCTGGCTGGTGCTGTCGGAGCTGATGCCCTCGCGCATTCGCTCCGTCGGTATGGGCATCGCACTCCTCCTGAACCAGGGCGTCTCCACCGCGATTGCAGCGATGTTCCTCCCGGTGGTCGGCAACTTCGGCTACGACGTGATGTTCCTCTTCTGGGCGGCCTGCACCCTCGGCTATTTCCTCGTCGCAACCTTCTTCATTCCTGAGACGAAGGGCAAGACCCTGGAAGAGATCGAGATGCATTTCTCCGGCGGTGCGGCTCCGGCATCGGCAGCGACCGCGGAGTGACCAACTTCTCCCAGGGTCAGGAGACGGATGACGAAACCGACGCAAGCGGACGCGACCCAGCTGATCCGGCCGCTGCGAGGGCGGTTGCGGCGCCTGCTCCAGGAACTGGTCCGGATCAGCAGCGTCGCGCTTCTGACCGGCGGCCATGAAACCCCCGCACAGCACGCGCTGGCGGCATTCTTCCGCGAGCAGGGCATTCGCCCCGAGCTGTACGACACGGCTTTCATCCTCCAATCCAGCCTTCCGCCGTCGGTCCATAACCAGGTCCGCCGCTACAAGTCGTATCGCGGCCGGAAAAACCTCAGTGTTCGCATCGCCGGGTCAGGCCGCGGCAAAAGCCTTCTGCTCAACGGCCACATCGACACGGTTCCCCCCGGCACCGCTCCGTGGGCCCATTCCCCCTGGTCGGGCCGCTTCTCTCGCGGACGCGTCGAGGGCCTCGGTTCCTTCGATATGAAAGGCGGTCTCGTCGCCAACGCGGCCGTTGTCTGTGCTCTTCATCGAGCACAGTTGCGGCCCGGCGGCGACCTTCTCCTCGAATCGGTTGTCGATGAGGAATGGGGCGGTGGCGGCGGCACCATCGCCGCCCGGCTCCGCGGAGACACCGCGGATGCCTGCCTCATTCCCGAAGGCACCCAGCTGGAAATCTACCGTGCCACCCGCGGCGGATTCGTCGTCGACCTCCTCGTCGAGGGAGGCGACCCTTCCGCATACTTTTCCAGCGGTCAAGTCCTGAGTCCTGCCCTTCCCCTGGGCCGCTTGCTGGGCTGGGTCGAAAAGCTGTCGCGCCGACGGGCAAAGCTGAAACCGCGTGGCGCCTACCGTACGTTTTCCGATCCCATCCCCGTCCAGGTGCTCGCAATCGAAGCGAACCGTTGCGACCCCCAGATCCCCCTCAGCGTGCCCTCGCACGGAATCGTGCGCCTCTATATGCAGTTCCTCCCCGCAGAGGATGTCGATCAGGTCATCGCTGACACGAAAATCAATCTGGAGGCCTTTTGCGCCGCGGATCCCTTCTTCCGCAAATGGCCGGTGCGCTGGACCCCGCTGATCGGCGGCCCTCTCTACGGTCACGAGATCGCACCCCATCATCCCTGGCTGCGCTGCATGGAGCAGAGCGCAGCAACCGTCCTCGGCAAATCCGTCGTTACTACCGCCGCGCCCTACCCCTGCGACGCTGGCCTCATCCATCGCGATTTCGGCATTCCCACACTGCTCTTCGGTCCGAAGGGAGCCGGCGCTCATAACCCGGATGAATGGGTCGACTTCGAATCGGTGATGCAAACTGCCGAAGTGCTGTTGACCGCCGCCATGGCCTGGACCGGTGCATAGATGCGCGGTGGGTAGAGCCGTGGCCGCTCCCGCTCAGTAGATCCCAATCCTCGGCACCACCCGGCTGATCGCACCCCCGGGGCTTGGCGTGTCGGGCTTCAACCCAACGTGCAGCGACGCAAACAATCCCAGCAACTGTCCGAACATCACGTCGAGCACCGGCCTGTAAAGATCCGGAACTGCGTCGCCCGTCTCAGGCGTCAGCACGTGGTCAGCGACCTCATGCAGTCCCTCCTCTTCGATTGCAACAGCCACGCGGGTCCGCGCCAGGTGCTTCCGCCCGACTTCGCGCAACAGGTCGATCTCGTATTGCCGGCGTTGCTTCTGGCTGGAGACGAGACTTACGAACAGCGTATTGGCGTCGAGCGCAGCCATGGGGCCGTGACGCAGACCCAGCGTCGACTGCGAAAACGTCAGCACCGTTCCCGCTGTGAGTTCCAGCAGCTTCAACGCGCATTCCATCGCGGTTCCGGTCAGCACTCCCGACCCAACAAAGCACGTTTTCGAGAATCCCTGCCCAGCCAGGTCGGATGCCAGCTGTGCGGCCCCTGGGAGCAGACGTTTCCCCGCCCGGATCAGCGACCGCAGCACCGGAGTGTATTCCTCGATGCTCCACGCATGTGCGACCATCTGTCCGGCAAGAACCATGTTCGTGAAAGAACTGGTCATGGCCAGGCCGCGGTCGTTCGTTGCGTCGTCCAGCACGATTGCCCGACAATGGTCGCGACCCTCGATCGCCTGCTTCATCCGTCCGCTGCCGTTGCAGGTGACGAGCAGGTGAGCAACCTGCGGCGCTTCGGCGAGCGCCCGTTCCAGAACCGCAACCCCTTCCGGGCTGTCACCGGATCGCGAGAACGAAATCCACAAAGAGCGCCGCTGAGGGACCAGATAATCCGGGAAATCCGTCAGCAGGCTGGTGCTCGCAACCGGAATCACCTCGCACTGCCATCGATTCCGCAGCAGGAGATCGAGCGAGCGCCCAACATAGTCCGAACTTCCCGCACCGACCAGAAAAACCGTAAGCTTCTCGACCCGGGATCCACCCACGCCTGCGTCGCCCAGAAATTTCCGCAGCTCGCCGAGTTGCGGCTCCAGTTGAGTGAACGTCGCCTCCCACGTCGCAGGCTGTTGCGCAATCTCGTGCGGCGTATGTTCCAGACCACGCCCGGCCTTCTCCGCAGACTTAAGATTCAACACAGCGGCGAGTGGATCCAACGGCGTTCTCCTTCCGGCTTGTTCATCGTAACGAAGTCAGTCGAAGGCGATCCTCTCGATTCCCGGAAACCGATGCTCGCGAAGAAAACTGCGCAGCAGATCCCGGTCGCGAAAGGCTTCGGTCCCACCCGAACGCTGCGTCGAAAGCGCCCCCGTCAGATTGCCGGCGCGGGCGCAGATTTCGGGATCCTCGCCCCGCACCCAGGCACTCAGAAACCCGGCATTGAAGCTGTCGCCGGCCCCGATCGCGTCCACCGGCTCGACCGCAATCCCAGAGATCTCCATCCTCCGCGATCCGTGCTGGACGATCGCGCCACGCCGCCCGCATTTCACCGCGATCACCGGAACCGTCTCCCCGAGACACGACAGCGCCTCGTCCACCGTCTCGCGCTGCGTCATCCGCCGAATCTCATCGTCGTTGGGCAGCAGCACGTCGATCAGCGGCAGGATCTCCTCCAGTACTCCATCCCAGCGGTCCTCCGGATCGTCATTCGTATCCAGAGACAGCGTCAGCCCGCGCCTCTTCAGCTCGCGCAGTAACTCCGGCAGCCCGGCGTGCAGGCCGCGCAGCAAAAACAGCGACGAGAGATGAAAATGCCGCGCCGACGCCAGGTAATCGATATCCAGATCGTTCACCGTGAGATCGAGCATCACGCCCGGATAGGTCAGCATGCGTCGCGACGATCCGTGCGTCAGCACGATGGTGACGCCCGTCTTCGCGCTCCCCGCACTCCGCATGCAGCGCGACAGATCGACGCGGCTCTCGGCCAGCCGATCCATCGCGATCCGCCCCATCTCGTCCGCGCCGAAGCGCGTGATGAACCCGACGCGGGTTCCCAGAACCGACAAATTGTGCGCCAGAATCGCCGACGAACTGCCCAGCGTCATCTCGAAATGCGTCGCCAGAATCTCGCGATCGATCGGCAGCGACTCAGCCAGACCGTACAGGATGAGATCGAGATTCACCTCGCCCGCAATGGCGATGTCGAGCGGTGGCATGGAGGGAAATGGTAGGCACGAGGAGACTCGAACTCCTGACCTCTACCGTGTCAAGGTAGCGCTCTAACCAACTGAGCTACGCGCCTACGCGAGGCAGAAACGCCTTCCGTCATGATAGCAGGGAGCAGGGGGCGTCGTTCCCCGGAATTCGCCCGCATCAGCCCCTCGTCGGAGGGCTTCCCCCGCCGATCCGACGCCCACAAATCCATGTTTCGTCGTGGGCAATGCGCAACCCCTGCGATACTATGAATCGGTCTTGCACTGCGCCGTTTACAGCGCGCGGCGGCTGCCGGCACAGCGAACGATGCGATGAACGATCTCAGGGCTACTCCGAATCTGCTCACGTTTCTCCGGCTCTGCATTGTGCCGTTCCTCGTGTTGGCGGTTCTGGACTCCCGCTTTCCCCTCGCGTTCTTCCTTTTCGTGCTCGCCGGAGTGACCGACGCTCTCGACGGCCTGCTCGCGCGGTGGCTCCATCAGAGGACCATGCTGGGGCAGTACCTCGATCCGGTGGTAGACAAGCTGCTGCTCAGCACGCTCTTTCTCGTCCTGCATCACGAAGCCCTCATCTCCCGGCGTGTGACCGTACTCGTCTTCGCGCGTGATCTCGGCATTCTGATGGTGGCGGCCATCCTCTACGCAACCACCTCCATTCGCAGCTTCAAACCCAGCCCCGTCGGCAAAGCCAACACCATGTCGCAGATTCTCGCCGTAGCCGCTGTCATGCTGGCCCAGTTTTACCGGCGCCCCTGGGTCGTGGACCTGCGTTCCTGGGCATTGACCGCAACCGTGACTCTGACCCTGCTGTCCGGATTTCACTATGCGTGGCGTGTGGTGCGCCAGATCGGATCGCCCGGCGTTGCCGGGTAGCATCCATCGCTCCCCACGCGAAAGCGGAAAACTACGAAGTCGGTCCCGAGCGCTGCCACGAACAGCCGAGGCGCTTGCTCTGCGCCGAAAGCTCCGCCGGATTCGAGACCGATCGGCCGGAGAACGAGCGCTGCAGATGCGTCAGCTCCGGAAAGTCGTAGTGCATGCAGAGATTCATCTCCCACACATCGCCCGTGCGGCGGCTGATCGCGTAGCGGCGCAGCGTTTCGTCCGGCCCCGGCGACGTGCTCTCACGGATGAGGATGAAGCTGTAGAATCCCGGCGCGAAGTCCCGGCCGAGGTCCATGCTGTTCAGCTCGATATGCGTGTCGGCCAGATCGATGTCGTCGTGGCGAGCGACCACCACCGCGATCTGGTGTGCCTGGCGCGGCGTGATCGCCCGCGCACCCGACTGCGCTGTGGCCTGTCGAAGACAAGCTCCGGCACCGGCCAGAGCGCAAATCAGAAGAAGCAGCCAAAACCTGCGACCCATGCTTCCAGTGTGATGGTTTTTAGTGCGCCAACGCAATACAACTCACGGTGAATCCACAGCGGCAGGCCGATAGAATGAGCGGGTGGCGAAGAAAGCGTATTTCGACGACGAGGCCCTCCGATTTCTCCGCGGCTTGAAGCGGAACAACAAGCGCGAATGGTTCGAAGCGCGGCGCGACACCTGGGAAGAAAAGCTGAAATTACCCATGCTGGCGCTGATCGAGCGGCTGACCGACGGCATGGCGCAATACGCGCCGGCCCATATCCGGCCGGCAGGAAAGTGCATGTTCCGGATCTATCGCGACACGCGATTCTCCTCGGACAAATCACCCTACAAGACGCACCTCGGCGCGTGGTGGGCGCGCAATGGCCTGGAGAAAACCTCCGGCGGCGGCTACTACATGCACATCGGCGCGGAGGAGGTCGTGATCGCGGCCGGC
>Ga0335072_10010190_pt1 | contig 13537 bp, 11 predicted proteins | sample Lox_Sample_21_FD_206725 | JGI IMG/M metagenome (GOLD analysis project Ga0335072, IMG submission 206725) | Soil microbial communities from Loxahatchee National Wildlife Refuge, Florida, United States - Lox_Sample_2.1 | ecosystem: Environmental > Terrestrial > Soil > Wetlands | place: USA...
CGCTGACAGCGCACTCTCGCGGGCAGACTCGGGTGTGATCTGTACGGCAATCGGAGTGTCCGGCCGACTATGCTCGGTTCGTGCCCTCGCAGTCCGGCGACGATCCGACCGAGCTCGCGGACCACGTCATACTTTGCGGGGCGAACGGGCTGGCGTCGCGGATGGCCGAAGAGCTAACTGCGCGCTACGGATTAGCCGTCACTGCGATCGTGCCGTCAGCGACGGACGAGCACGCCCTCCGGATGGCCGCAACGCCGAGGGTTCACGTACTTGAGCACCCTGAGCTGACGGCCGAGGCGTTCCTGGCCGCGAACCTGCCCGCCGCGCGTGGTCTGGCGATCCTGAATCAGGATGATCTCGGCAACCTCCATGCCGCTTTGCGCGCCCAGGAGCTGCGTCCGGAGCTTCGCCTCGTTATCGCGATCTTCAATGCCGGGCTCGGGGAGCGGATCCGGAGCTTTTTCACCGACTGCGCGGTGCTCTCGGAGGCTGAGATGGCCGCGCCGTCGCTGGTTGCTGCCGCTCTCGGCGAGCCGGCCCCGAGTCATGTCGAGATGGCCAGCCGGACTATGTACGTTGCCAGGCGGGAGGAGGTCGGCGCTGACCAGGTCATCTGCGGCCTCGCGGCCAGCAGCGAGGCGGATGCACCGAACTTGCTTCCGCCTGCCGACCCGGTCGACGGACTCGTGCTGGCCGTCGCCGACGGTACGCCGCGCAACCCGCTGTCGCGGCAGCGCCGGCGCCGCCTGCTCGCGCCGCTGCGGGCAGGCCGCCGGTTCTTCGCCACCACGATGGGCCTGGTGTTCGGTGTACTAACAGCGATCCTTGGCATCGGCTTCGTGTTGCTGGCCTTTGTCGCGCACCACTCCGTCATGACCGCGCTGTACCTGACGATGCTTGACGCCGCAGGTGCTGCATATACCGGCTCGGGCGTAAAGCCGACCGAAGAGGTAGCGCAGTTCCTGCTGACCTTCGACGGGCTGGCCTTCCTGCCGCTGGTGACAGCCGCGATCGTCAGCGCGCGACTCCCCGCAGCGAGCGCGGCCGGCCTGCCGCCGCTTGGCGGGCACGTGATCGTCGCGGGCCTAGGTACTGTCGGCGCACGGGTGATCGAGCAGCTCCACGATCTTGGCATCGACGTCGTCGGCGTCGACAAGAGCGCAGAGGCAGCTGGCGTCCCGGTCGCCAAGCGGCTAGGTATCCGGGTCGTCATCGGCGAGACGCAACGGGACGAGACGCTGCGGGCGGCGGGCATCGGGAACAGCCAGGCCCTGGTCTCGGTGACGGACAGCGACGTCGCCAACCTGGAGACTGCACTCAACGCCAGGGCACTGGCTGCCGGACCCCGGATTGTCGTCCGCCTGTACGACGACGACCTGGCGGCCAGGGTGCAGCGCACGATCGGAAACACGGTGTCCCGGTCGACTTCGTACCTCGCCGCGCCCGCGTTCGCCGCCGCGGCGCTTGATCATCAGGTGCTCAGGACGATTGCCGTCGGCCGTCACGTCCTGCTGATGGCCGAAGTGGCCGCGGACAGTGCCAGCGGGCTGGCCGGGCAGGTCGTGGCCGAGGTGCACCAGCCGGGTTTGCTACGGGTCATCGCACTGCGGCGGGCTGCCGCAGCCGGCGGCGGTCAGTCCAGCGCCGACTGGTCGCCGCCGCCCGGCTATCTAATCCAGGCAGGTGACCGGATCGTAGTCCTGGCCACCAGAGCCGGGCTGTCGGGTCTGCTAAGACGCGACGCCGGCCCGCCCGCGGCCGCCGCGCCAGCCAGCACTCCCGGCAAACAGCTCTCAATGCCAGAAAATGGGTCTCCCTAAAACGTGCTACCGGAGTTACGCTCATGGCAAAGATCTTCCGGTGGTTCTGCTGAGCCATTTGTGAAGATCCAGGAAGGTCGGCGTTAGCCATGCTCGTGCCGTTGCTAGCGGATCGCGAGGCTTATGCTGCCGGGCCAGCTCACCCGGCCGTCCTCGCGGCATGCCCCGATGACGCAGCCTTTCAACCATCCACCACGCCTGCCCTGCCCCAGCAGCGTGCTCGAGGCCGACAGGCAAGCCCCTCAGGAGGAAACAGTTGAGCACCACAGAAGATGCTCCCGCAGTTGCTCCCGCGGTCGCTGCGCCGGCGATAGCCGACCCCGCGCCACTCGGGCTGGCAGCCTTCGCGCTAACAACGTTCTTGCTGTCGGCCGTCAACGCCGGCTGGGCCAAGAACACCTCCGGCCTGGACTGGCTCGGTTACGCCCTGGCGTACGGCGGCCTGTGCCAGTTGCTGGCAGGCATGTGGGAGTTCAAGAACAAGAACGTATTCGGCGCGACAGCCTTCTCCACATATGGCGGATTCTGGATCGGTCTTGCCGCGTTTACACTGTGGGCCCATGCGCCGGCCGGCACCAAGGACGTGGGCTGGATCCTGCTGGCCTTCGCCATCTTCAACACCTACATGCTGATCTTCGCGTCGCAGCTCAACATCGCCGTCTTCGGAGTGTTCCTGACCCTGGAGCTCACTGAGATCTTCCTGTTCTGGGGAATCCTCGCCGGGAACTCAACGCTGGTGAAGGTCGGTGGCGTTGTGGGCATCATCACAGCGCTGGTGGCCTGGTACACCTCCGCGGCCGGTGTCATCAACGGCATGAAGGGCGGCAGGCAGGTCCTTCCGGTTGGCGGGCCCCTCTTCAACATGTAGGCGGTCAGCCTGTAGCCGACCATCGGCGAAAACCACCGCGTGAGCCCGGGGATAGCCCTATCCCCGGGCTCACGCGCGCACTGCGTCACACACGGGCATGGCGCCCTGGCCGTCCCGCCCCGATAGCGTGGAGGCGTGGATCCTCAGGAACGCCATCGACTCGACGCGTCCGTGGCGAAGGTGCGAGCCAGGGCCAGGCGCTGGCGCTCCATCTTCGCGCTCATCCTCGCCATCGCCGGCGCTATCGCCGCCGAAGTCTCCGGGATTAAGGGCTGGGGCGCTGCTTTTGCGCCGCCGACCCTCGTGGAGGCGCCCGGCCACTTCTACAGGCATGGCCCCAGTGAGGCGCACCGACTCGCCTACATCTGCGGCGCTTCCGTCTTCCTGGTGTTCGGCATGGCTGCCGCGGTCGGGCTGTCCGGGCTGGTCCGCTCCACGTCGCAGCCGCTCATCGGGCAGGCGCACGCGGGCGTGCTGCGCTACGTGCTGGTACTGGTCGGCGTATTTGCCGTGCTGACGTTCTCGCTGGCGATCGCCCACATAGACGTCAAGCAATTGCTCGTCAGCGGCGCCGTCGCGGGCGTACTGCTCGGCATTGCCGCCCAGCAATCGCTGGCGAACCTGTTCGCCGGCCTGGTGCTGCTGTTCGCCCGCCCGTTCCGGGTAGGCGACCATGTGCAGTTTCGCGCTGGCGCCCTCTCCGGTCAGATCGAGGGCATCGTTATCGACGTGAGCCTGACTTACGTCCGGCTCCAGACCGATGCCGGCCTGGTCCTGCTGCCGAACTCGCAGGCGCTGGCCGCCGCCGTCTTGCGCGTCCCTGATCAGATACCGGTGCATCCGGCAGATACCGGCGCGCCCAGCTCTCCGGGCACATCGCCCGCTCCGCCGGGCACGCCGCACTAAGCGGGATACCGGTACGTCAGGCCACCCGCCGGCCGCTGGCACGCCGGCAGACGGCGCCCGGCCCCTGGATTCCGGCCCAGGGATTGGCGGCGCGGGCGCCGGCCTGCCTGCTAGTGATTGGCGTCGTACTTGGCGATCACGCTTGCCGGAATGCGGCCGCGATCACTCACGTCCATGCCGCTCTGCTTCGCCCAGGCCCGTATGTCGGCACTGCGCTGGCGATGCGCGGTAGTCCGCCGCTTCGGCTTGCCGACTCGGCCGGTCACCTTCCTGGCCTTGTCCGCGAACCTGCTAAGCACCTCGTCAAACTTCTGGCTGTGCTTCTCGCATAGGTCGATCTCGTAGTCCCGGCCGTCAAGGCTGAACGCGCGAGTCAGGTGCTCGCCGTCTGGAATCTCTCGTGAGTCGTAGTCACAGGCAAACGTGACAGAGATCTTCTGAGCCACTTGTGTATCCCCCTCCCCCCGCGAAAACCTATTCCCAGTCTCATCACTGATGTAACGACGCGAACGTCCGGTTTCTTTCCATCCCGTCGACGGGGCCGGCAAACGCCGCTGGATGCAGCTCGCCCAAGTCTCATCTCCGGCCGGCCGGCAGCACGTCTTAGGCCGCGGATTGGCGGCTACTGCCGTAACCGGAATGCTCGGTGCTGCTGCAAGCGGTTAGCGCACCTGCCGTCGCCAGTAATCCTGCTCCGAATTCGGCTCGTCAGTGGCTTCTAGCTCGGGTTCGCCGAACGGCGCCGACGACGATGAGCGGCTACGCCGGCCACCGTGCCGGCCAGCCGAGTACTGTGCGGTGGCGCCGGGATCGGCGGGCAGTCGGTAATCGGTACCACCCGGATAGCCAGCCTCCGAGTCCGGCTGCGGCAGGTAGCGACCTGGTTCGGTGGAAACCCCGCCGTGATCGGCCGGATAAGCGGGGCCGCCAGCACCGTGGCGACGGGCCGGGCCAGGCGGCGGATTGTCATTAGGGTATGACTCAGCGCCAGGCTGTATATAGGGCGGCACAAATCGCTGCTCGCCGTACCGGCTGAGGTCAGTAACCGCGCCACGGTCATGGTCACCGGCTGCGGGCGGGTAACTGCCATCGTCGGGACGGACTGCTCGGGGAGCGAATTCGTAGCGGCCGGTAGCTTCAGAGCCGCCCGCGTCAGCCGGGAAATCGGCATAGCCGGCCTGGCGCTCATAGCCGGCAGAATCGCCGTAGCCGGCCGAGGAGTCGTAGCCGGCAGAATCGTGCCCGGCCGATGACCGATTGGCTCCGGACCGGTCACGGTAACCGCCGGCGAGCTCGTGCTCGTCGGCCCTGTGACCGCCCGTACGGCCACCCTGCTTCTCGTCGAACCAGTCGTCTTCGTAGCCAGCCTCGTCGTAGCCAGCCTCGTCGTAGCCAGCCTCGTCGTAGCCGCCCTCATAGCCGGCCGGGTCGTAACCGCCGCCGTGGTAGTCAGGCCGGTTCTCGGCACGCCGTGGCTGCGGACCGCGTTGCAGTATCTCGATCATCCTGGCCAGATCTTCCATCGGCAGCCGGAAGGTGCCAGTGCACCTACCGCCCTGCCAGATGCTGAAGACGGCGATGCCGGTATCCGCATACCAGCTGAGCCTCATGCTCCTGGAATTGCCCCTGACGTCGAAAAACACCTCGCCCAGGCGAGGCAGCGGCGCTGCGTCGGACGCGGACATGATGCCTATGGTGGCCTGAACAAATGGATCTGTCCAGTTAATGATCACTTAGTGTGACCTGGCCCATGCCCAGAATTTGCCGATCCTGGGTGCGCGACTCCTGCTGCCGATGGCATGATTGTCCGGCGGTCCGCGCTTGCGGGCAGGCATGCATACCAAAGTCGCGGGCACACAGCAACTCGTGCTGGGAACATCACGCCAGCGCGGCGCGTTGCACCATGCGACGGGGCAATTGCCACACCGCGCAAGGATTTCTTCGTCTAGGGCACCTTACCGCGCTCCGCGGGGTCCGCTGGACGCAAGCGAGCCTGCACTGCCGAGCATGCACCGCGTGGGCACCCAGTGCCTGCTGTTATGACCGAGTGAGCCTTACCGACCTGCACGAACTGATTTCGACGATAACGGCAACTGTGAGCATTTACCTACCGTGGCCAGCGACGACCACGGTGAGCTGGCTGAGGAGAGCTATTCATGTCTGAGGTACGCCGCCAAGCCGCCCTTCTGCAACGGCCGAACTGGGGCTGGCAGGATCAGGCTGCGTGCCGCGGCAAGGAAGTCGTGCTCTTTTTCGGCCCCGACGGAGAGCGGCAGCCGGAGCGCGAGATCCGCGAGCGCAAGGCCAAGGCCGTCTGCAACGCGTGCCCGGTGCGCGCCGAGTGCCTCACCTATGCCGTCAGCAGGCCGGAGAAGTACGGCACCTGGGGCGGCCTTAACGAGGACGAGCGCTCCTCTGAGCGCCGGCGTCGCATGCGCCGGGCTAACGCTGCCTGAGAGGCCGCCGACGCGCCATGGTCTGCTCCGAATGCCGGGCTCAGCGGCACGAGAAGTGTCCGCGCGGTACCTGGTGCGATTGCCAGCACCAGCGGCCCGCGCCGCCGACCGAGACCCGGCTGGGCTGGCTCAGGCAGGGCTGACGAGCGGCTGCGCGTGCCCGGACGCGGATTAACCGGCCCGAAGCGGGCAGGAATACCACCGCCCGGACGCCTGTTGCCTCAGGCAGACCAAACAGGGAGCGACACTGCCTTTGGCGACAGATGTGACTTAGGCGACACAGGGTGCACTTATCTGCGATTAGCCCTAGTGTGTCAGTAATACCTGGTGTGTTCCGGGCCTGAGTTACAGCCGGGCTTCAGGTTAACCCGCTAAGCTGCCTGGACCGGATGGACCGCCGCAAGGAGGAGCCCAGCGAGATGGAAAGGCTAGCCGCCGAGGCGGCCGATGCACTGGCGGGGGCGCCAGCCGACGAGGTAATCGCGTGGGCTGTGCGTACGTTCGGCCGCCGGATCTGCATTACGTCGTCGATGAGCGACGCCGTGGTGGTCAACCTCGTTTCCAAGCACTTTCCAGGTATCGACGTGCTCTTCCTCGATACCGGTTATCACTTCCCCGAAACGATCGGCACCAGGGACGCAGTGTCCGCCGTGTACCCGGTCAACGTTGTCAACGTCACGCCGCCGACCACGGTCGAGGAGCAGGACGCGGAACTGGGCCCGCGGCTCTACAGCCGTAACCCGGACTTGTGCTGCTACCTCCGCAAGGTGGTCCCGCTCGAGGAGGCGCTCGGCCCGTACGACGCCTGGTTCACCGGGGTCCGCCGGGAAGAGACCGACGCCCGCAATGACACTAAGGTCGTCCAGTGGGACGCGCGGCGCGAGATGATCAAGGTGAACCCGATCGTCGAGTGGACCCAGCAGCAAGTTGACGACTACATCGCCGCCAACAACATCCTGGTGAACCCGCTGGTTTACGACGGGTACCCGTCCATAGGGTGCCGTACCTGCACTTCCCGCGTGGCCGAGGGTGGCGACCCGCGTAGCGGCCGGTGGGCAGGCACCGCAAAGACCGAGTGCGGAATCCACACTTAGGCGCGGCGATGGCAGTGACGCAATCCGGGCGGCACGCCACGCACGAGGTACAGAACCAGGTACCGCCACTCGCTGGCTATGACGTGGCTGACGATCCCGCGCTGCTCGGGGCGCTCCGCCGCGAGGGCTGCGCGTGGGCCGAGAGCGAGCTGCATGAGCTTGGCGTGCTCGCGGGTACAGCGGCCACCCAGGAGCTGGCCCGGCTGGCGAACGTGAATAAGCCAATTCTGCGCACCCACGATGCCCGCGGGAACCGGATCGACGAAGTCGATTTCCACCCATCCTGGCATCAGCTGATGACCACGGCGGTCAGCCACGGCCTGCATGCCGCCCCGTGGGCCGACAAGACCCCGACGGCGCACGTAGCCAGGGCTGCCAAGTTTCTGGTCTGGACCCAGGCAGAGGGCGGCCACGGCTGCCCGGTCTCCATGACCTACGCGTGCGTGCCCGCGCTGCGGCATAGCCCTGACCTTGCGGCACGCTACGAACCCTTGCTCACCTCGGCAAGCTACGATCCTGGCTTGCGTCCGCCGGAAGGCAAGGCGGGCTTGCTGGCCGGGATGGCCATGACCGAGAAGCAAGGTGGCTCGGACGTGCGCGCGAACACCACCACGGCAGTCCCGGCAGGTGACGACAGCTATCTGCTGACCGGGCACAAGTGGTTCTGCTCGGCGCCGATGTGCGACCTGTTCCTGGTGCTGGCGCAGGCGCCAGAGGGCCTGACCTGCTTCCTGCTGCCACGGGTGCTGCCCGATGGCAGCCGCAACGCGATGTACATCCAGCGGCTTAAGGACAAGCTCGGCAACTGCTCGAACGCTTCTGCCGAAGTCGAGTACGACGCGGCCGTGGCCTGGCCGGTCGGCGAGCCCGGCCGGGGAGTGCCGACCATCATCAACATGGTGAGCGCCACCAGGCTCGACTGCGTGCTCGGCAGCGCCGCGGCCATCCGCCAGGCGGCTGTCATCGCCGCCAGGTACGCGGGCCTGCGCCATGCCTTCGGTGCTCCGCTCATTGACCATCCGGCGATGACCGGCGTCATCGCCGACCTGACGGTCGAGTCGGAGGCTGCGACGACGCTCGCGATCCGGCTGGCCGGAGCCGCCGACCGTGCGGCCCGCGGCGACGCGGCTGAGGCAGCCCTGCTCCGCGTCGCCTTGCCGGCGGCCAAGTACTGGATCTGCAAGCGCACGCCGATGATTAGCGCCGAGGCGCTTGAGTGCCTGGGCGGGAACGGATACGTCGAGGACTACTCGCCGATGCCACGGCTGCTCCGCGATTCGCCGCTCAACTCCATCTGGGAAGGGTCGGGCAATGTCACGGCCCTTGACGTACTGCGCGCACTGACCAGGGCGCCGGCCTGCGCCGACGCGCTACTGGCTGAGATCGACTTGGCAGCAAGCGACCGCCGCGCGGCGGCTGCCGCAGCCAGCCTGCGCGCAACTCTCAAGGAGGCTCAGGGCCCTGATGGCGAGCGGCACGTCCGTCGGCTCGCTGGACAGATCACCGTCACGCTGCAGGCGTCGCTGCTGGCGCGGCATGCCCCGGCAGCGATCTGGGACGCCTTTAGCAGTTCTCGCCTGGGCGCTGCAGCCACTGCGCCCGGCTCGCCGACTTCTCCCGGTACCCCGTTCGGCAGCCTGCCCGATGGGTTGGACCTTGCGGCCATCGTGGCCCGGTCTGCTGTTACTTCCAGGTAGGGTCATCGGATGCAAATCTGGCCGGGCGCGGCCTATCCGCTTGGCGCCACCTGGGATGGATCAGGCACCAACTTCGCCTTGTTTTCCGAGGTCGCCGATCGCGTGCAGCTGTGCCTGTTCGACGCCGATGACACCGAGACACGGCTGGACCTGACCGAGGTCGACGGCTTTGTCTGGCATGGCTACCTGCCGTCCGTCGGTCCCGGCCAGCGCTACGCGTACCGCGTCTCCGGCCCGTACGAACCGAAGCAAGGCCACCGCTGTAACCCGGCCAAGCTGCTGCTAGACCCCTACGGCAAGGCCGTTGACCGCAATGTCCGCTGGGATCCGGCACTGTTTGACTACCAGCTCGGTAACCCGGCGCAGCGGAACGACGCCGACAGCGCTCCGTTCATGCCGCGCAACGTGGTGATCACCCCCTATTTCGACTGGACCGGCGACCGGCAGCCCCGGACGCCGTACCACCAGACGGTGATCTACGAGGCGCACGTGCGCGGCCTGACCATGCGCCATCCGCAGGTGCCGCCTGAGCTACGGGGCACCTATTCCGGGCTGGCCTCGCCACCGGTCATCGACCATCTGACCAAGCTCGGCATCACCGCGATCGAGCTGATGCCGGTGCACCAGCCGGTATCTGAGCATGAACTCGCCGAGCGGGGGCTGACGAACTACTGGGGCTACAACACGATCGGCTTCTTCGCCCCGCACAACGCGTACTCGAGCTCGGCGGAGCCACACGGCCACGTCGCCGAGTTCAAGTCGATGGTGAAGGCGCTGCACGAGGCTGGCATCGAGGTGATCCTCGACGTCGTGTACAACCACACCGCCGAGTCCGGCGCCCTCGGCCCGACGCTGTCGTTCCGCGGCATCGACAACGCGGCCTACTACCGGCTGGACGACGGCGACCCGTCTGTCTACCTGGACTACACCGGCTGCGGCAACAGCCTGAATGTCCGGCATCCGCACGCACTTCAGCTGATTATGGACTCGCTCCGGTACTGGGTCCTGGACATGCATGTTGACGGATTCCGCTTCGACCTCGCCGCCGCGCTGGCCCGCGAGCTGCACGAGGTAGACCGGCTGTCGGCCTTCTTCGAGCTGGTCCAGCAGGATCCGGTGGTGTCTCAGGTGAAGCTGATCGCCGAGCCATGGGACGTGGGGGCCGGCGGCTATCAGGTCGGCAAGTTCCCGCCGCTGTGGACTGAGTGGAACGGCAAGTACCGGGACACGGTTCGCGACTTCTGGCGCGGCCAGCCGGCCACGATAGGCGAGTTCGCATCCAGGCTCAGCGGCTCGTCTGACCTTTACGAGACCAGCGCGCGGCGCCCGGTCGCGTCGGTCAACTTCGTTACCTGTCACGACGGATTCACCCTGGCGGACCTGGTCAGCTACAACGGCAAGCACAACGAGGCCAACGGCGACAGCAACACCGACGGCACGGACGACAACCGCTCGTGGAACTGCGGCACCGAGGGCCCCACTGACGACGAAGCCATTACCGCCCTGCGCGATCGGCAGATGCGAAACTTCCTGGTCACCCTCTTCTGCTCGCAGGGCGTGCCGATGCTGCTGGCCGGCGATGAACTCGGGCGCACGCAACAGGGCAACAACAATGCCTACTGCCAGGACAATGAGATCTCCTGGGTGGACTGGGACGCTGCAGACGAGCATGGCGACCTGCTCGATTTCACCTGCAAGCTGATCGAGCTGCGCCGCGAGCACCCGGTCTTCAGGCGCCGCAGGTTCTTCAGCGGCGAGCTCGCCGGCGATGGCGGCACCGAGCTACGTGACATTAGCTGGCTGACCCCGGACGGTACCGAGATGACAGTCGACGACTGGCGCAGCGGCTTCGCCCGCTCGCTCGCGGTGCTGCTGAACGGGGACGCCATCACCGAGCCGGGCAGCCGAGGCGAAGTCATCACGGACCAGAGCTTCCTGCTGCTGTTCAACGCCGGTGACGAGCCAGTGACCTTTACCCTGCCGGGCGCAGACACCGATTCGGGCTGGCAGGTAGTGGCGGACACCGCCGAGTCAGCCGGACAGCTTCCGACGGCCGGCACCGAACCCATCGTGACTACCCGCGACGTCGCCGCTCGATCAGTAGTAATTCTGCGCAAGTAGTACCGGGGCGCGCCGGTCCGGCCGCTTCAGGTCTGATTGACTGCTAGCCGTGCGTCAGATTTATCCGGTGCAGGGCCCGGATCTGGAAGTCCAACCCAAGGCTGCGCCTGGCCCGCTGCCACCCGCAGTTGACGAGCTCGCCCGGCTGTACCGGGCGGGCGAGCTCGACCAGGGCTGGCTGCGAGCGAACATGGTGGCCAGCGTTGACGGTGCTGTCTCGCTTGACGGCCGGTCCGGTGGCTTGTCCGGGCCCGCCGACAGGATGATTTTCACGATCCTGCGCAGCCTGGCCGACTTGATTCTGGTCGGGGCTGGCACCGCCAGGACGGAGCATTACCGGCCCGCGCAGGCCGCCGAACTATGGCAGCAGCTGCGCCCCGCTGACGCGCCGCAGCCCGCCTTCGCAGTGGTGACTGCCAGGCTGAACATCGATCCCGACGGGCAGCTGATCACCGGGGCCGCAGCCGGCGCCCGGACCATCGTGGTAACTACGGCCGACGCGCCCGATGACCGCAAAGCTGCTATCGCGAGGCACGCCCGGATCGTCGAAGCCGGCCAGCACCAGGTTGACATGGCTGCGGCCGTCGCGGCACTGCGCGGCCTCGGTTACGCCCGGATCCTTTGCGAAGGCGGCCCCACGCTGCTCGGTCAGCTCGCTGCCGAGAGCCTCGTCGACGAGCTGTGCCTGACCACAAGCCCGTTGCTCGCGGACGGCCGGGCCGGCCGCATCGTGAGCCCGATCAGCACGGGAACGCCCGCTGGCGCCGCCGCGGATTTGTCCACGCGGCTGTCGCTCGCGCACCTGCTGGCTGATGAGAACTTCCTGTTCAGTCGCTACCTGACTGAAAAGTGACCGTAACGCAGTTACCGTGCTCGCCGTTACTGGCGGAAAGGATCGCGCCATGCCACTTCACGCCAAGGTCGACGAAGCCCGCGGACCCGCATTGCTGGACCTCAACCCGGTGTATACCCGGATCGAGCACGCGGTCCCCCGGCACCGGCTGCCCGCCCAGCCGATGGACCCGACCGCCGCGCTCGCACTGGTTAAGGACGAGCTGATTCTTGACGGTAACGCCAGGCTCAACCTAGCCACGTTCGTCACCACCTGGATGGAGCCGGAAGCCGAGCAGCTGATGGCCGAGTGCTTCAGCAAGAACATGATCGACAAGGATGAGTATCCGCAGACCGCAGAGCTTGAGCGCCGTTGCGTTAACATCCTTGCCCACCTGTGGCACGCTCCCGCCGCCAGTACGGGCACCACCGCCGGACACGACCAGACAGATGCTGGCGCCTCACCCGGATCTGCTACCGGCTGCTCGACCACCGGATCGAGTGAGGCCTGCATGCTCGGCGGACTTGCCCTTCTCTGGCGCTGGCGCGCCCGCCGCGGCATCGCGCCGGGCCAGCCCAGTTCCGGAGCGCGACCGAACCTGGTCATGGGCGCTAACGTCCAGGTCTGCTGGGAGAAGTTCTGCCGCTACTGGCAGGTCGAGCCGAGGCTGGTGCCAATGGAACCGGGCCGGCTGCACCTGACCGGACCGGAGGCTGCAGCACGCTGCGACGAGAACACGATAGGCGTGGTCGCCATTCTCGGCTCCACCATGGACGGCAGCTACGAGCCTGTCGCCGAGATCGCGGCAGCGCTCGACGTGCTACAGCAAAACACCGGGCTGGACATCCCGGTGCACGTCGACGGGGCATCCGGCGGCTTCGTCGCGCCGTTCTTGCAGCCGGACCTGGAATGGGACTTCCGGGTGCGCCGAGTCGCCTCGATCAACACCTCGGGCCACAAGTACGGCCTGGTCTATCCCGGCGTGGGCTGGATCATCTGGCGCGAGGCGGCCGCGCTGCCCGACGACCTGATCTTCAACGTGAATTATCTCGGCGGCGAGATGCCGACGTTCGCGCTGAACTTCTCCCGGCCGGGTTCCCAGGTAGCCGCGCAGTACTACAACTTCGTCCGGCTCGGCTTCGAGGGATACCGGCAGATCCAGCTGACCTGCCAGCACGCGGCCCGCTACCTCGCCACCGAGATCGCCGGACTGGGTCCGTTCGAACTGCTCTCCGACGGCTCCGACCTGCCGGTGGTTGCGTTCAAGCTAGCCGACCCGGCGAAGTCTGGCTACACCGTCTTCGACTTGTCGGAGCGACTCCGCCAGCGCGGCTGGCTGGTCCCCGCCTACACCTTCCCAGAGAACCTGCAGGACACGGCCGTGCTGCGGATCGTCGTCAGGAACGGCTTCAGCCAGGACCTCGCCGGACTGCTGATGGGCGATCTGCGAACGCAGGTGCAAGTGCTGGAGGCGGCGCCGGACAAGCCTGTGCCGCTGCTGCCAGACGGCCAGCGCAGCGCGTTCGCGCACTGACCCGGCGGTACGAGCCGGCGCTCTGGACGCGGCTGGCGTCAGGCTCGACCACTAGCGGTCCGGGCACGCTCGGCGTCAGGCGGTCCCGGCACGGCCGGCGTCAGGCTCGAGTCATCAACACGAAACGGCCGACTCGACCTCACGCCACCGCGCCCGCAGAGCCGAGCACCGTTATGCCGCTTTTGCGAAGCCACTGCTTCACATTTCAC
>Ga0335072_10010191_pt1 | contig 13536 bp, 14 predicted proteins | sample Lox_Sample_21_FD_206725 | JGI IMG/M metagenome (GOLD analysis project Ga0335072, IMG submission 206725) | Soil microbial communities from Loxahatchee National Wildlife Refuge, Florida, United States - Lox_Sample_2.1 | ecosystem: Environmental > Terrestrial > Soil > Wetlands | place: USA...
ACCTTGGGCTGCGCGGGAAGCGCGCGCTGATCACCGGTGGTAGCAAGGGCATCGGGCTGGCGATTGCCCGGGCGCTGGTCACCGAGGGAGTAGCCGTTGGCCTGGTCGCGCGGGACCCGGCCAACCTAGCCAAGGCGGCCGGGCAACTGGCCGCGACCACCGGGGACGACGCGATCGCCACCCACGCCGCGGACGTGACCGACGTCGCCGCGCTCGCCGCCGCGGTCGACGCGATCGCCGAATCGCTCGGCGGCCTGGACTTCCTGGTCGCCAACGCGGGCGGCACGACCGGCACAGGCAACCTGACCAGCGCGGGCCCGGGTGACTTCACCGCCACGTTCGCCCTCAACGCCGGGCACGCGGCCGAGCTCATCCGGCTCGGCCTGCCTCACCTGCGGGCCGCGGGCGGTGGCTCGGTCGTCATCATCTCCTCGGTCACCGGCATGCACCCGGCCCCCCGGACCGCCTACGCCGCCGCTAAGGCGGCCGAGATCCACCTGGCCGCCACCGCCGCCCAGGAGCTCGCGCCACTGCACGTCCGGGTGAACGCGGTCAGCCCGGGATCGATCATGTTCCCTGGCGGCGGCTGGGAGTGGTTCAAGGAGCACAACCCGGAGGTCTTCGAAGCCTGGCTGGCCAAGGAGTTCCCGCACGGCCGCCTGGGCCATCCCGAAGAAGTCGCCGACGTGGTGACGTTCCTGCTGTCGGATCGGGCCTCCTGGGTCACCGGGGCCAACATCCCAGTGGACGGGGCGCAGATCTACCCAAGTGCCCGCCGGTTCGAGTAGCCCCCCGGCCTGGCCACAAGGCCGCTTGCCTGATCCCGGTGCCGGGCGGCTGAACCACCACTGCCCGGACCGCTCGCTGTTGATCGTGCCGTAAAACGCGGCACAACCACCAGCGTCAGCAATTCTTGGCCGGCCGGGAAGGGCCAGCCGCCCGCCGTCTGCGTTACGCGGCTTGTGGTTTACTGCCAGGGTGCGGACGCTGCTGGAGTTGCCTGATCTTCCGCAGAATGACTCACTGCTGGGCTACCTGCGCGGACAGGCGAGTCCGCCGAGTGGCCCCGGCCGCGGCTACGCGCTGGGGGACTGGGAGTTGCATACCCACCCGGACCTGATGGACCGGCTCTGCGAGCTGGCTCCGGGCTGGCCGCTGACCGCCGCTTACGGGGTTCCGTTGCTGGCATCGGAAGGCGTCGCCGCGGTGGTCGCCCTCGGCACGGGATGGCTGGCCGTGCGGATCGACCGCCTGCCAGCCAGCGTCCTGACCCTCGAGCCGGCTCCAGCCTGGACCTTTGCCGGGGGTGACTGGCGCATCGTGGACCCCTGGCAAGGCCAGGTTCCGGTGGCCGATGGCACGCGCGTGCTCCGCGGCCTAGTGTCCCTGGCGCTTAGTTACGCCGCCAGCCTCGTCGGCTAAGGCCATTCGGCCTTCCGGCACCGTGCCCGAGCAACGCCCCAGACGGCCGGGGCGGGGAGCGTCCGGTAGACGGCCACGGCCTGGCGGCCGAGCACCGCGACGTCTATCGTGCAGGCGTCAAGCAAGGCCGCCGAGCGCACGCCCGCGGTCACGCACGCCGCCCGGGCACTCGCCCGGATGCGGCCCGGCAGGTTATCCGCGTAGAACGGCTGGGCGGGATTGCGGCTGACCACCCCGTCGGTTCGGCCGTTGCAGGCCGACAGCAGGTCCTGGTCCTTGGGGAGCAGCCAGCTGCGGCCGTAGGCGCCGTAAAGCTGGCCGAAGGCGAAGGGGGCCGTGAACACGGCTCCACCCCTGGACTCGATGGCGTTGTCGCTATTGCCGGCATTGGCCGCAAGACCCTGTACAGGTTCGGGCCATTTGCCCAGGCCGACCGCCACGTCGACGTGCGGTGTGCTGCCGGACTGGACGGTGGCCTGCACGGTGTTTCCGCTTCCGTCGCGGATCAGGTACACGTTCCCGTTCACGGTGACACTGGCGCCGTCGGGCAGCACCCGCCGCGTGCCGCTGGCCAGGCTCACCGTGCTCCCGTCGATCTCGAGCCGCGTCGGGGCGGTACAGACCGCCACATCGGAGGAGCCGACCTGCGCCGCGACCGCCTTGTTGACGGACGCGTTAGGCCAGCTTGGCGCCCCGGACACCTGCCGCTCCTGGACGGTGAACCGCGGGGCGCTCGCGCTCGCGGCAGGCGACGGTGCCTGCGCTGGACCCGATGCGTGCGCTCGACCCGGTGCCTGCGCTGGACCCGGTGCCCGCGCCGGCGGTGGCGCGCCGGTGGTCACCAGGTCGTAGTCGCCCTGCGCCTGGTAGTCGTAGAGCAGTTTGTTGAATGTCTCCAGGTGAGTGTCGCCGATGCCGTGCGCTGCCGCGCAGGCGGCCGGCGACGTCGGCTGACTGCTGTTCTGGTCAGTTTCCATCGTCGGGCCCGGCTGGGTCCCGAGCGTCGGAGCAGGCTGCAAGAAGAGGTTGTTCGATTCGGCCGTGTAGCTGCTCTCCAACAGGCAGAGCGGTGCCGCCGTGGTCCCGCTGTGCGTCGCGACGCTGACCTTCAGGTCGGTGCCCGCGCTGAAGTGGGCCTCGCCGCCGCCCGCGTCGCCGTAAACACCAAACTGCGTGGCTATCCAGTTGCCGGCCAGGTTAACGGTCTTGTCTGAAGCGGTGGCCGCATAGCCTTGGCCCGAGACGATCAATTTCACTGTATCAGTGACGGAATTGGCTTGACCAACAAGCTTCACCGAGTCAGAAGACAGCTCCTCGGGCGTCAGCAACGGTACGTTCGCGGAATTTTCGTTCTCGTCATAGCAGTTCCCGCTAGAGTCCGGGGTATTGAAGGCCCCTGGGCAGGCGTTCTCGTAGCCGATGAGTGCCGGTTGTACCTGGATTATCTTGAGCTTGCTGTCGTAGACGAACTGCTGCCAGCCGACGCAAGCGCTCGGGTCCGCGGCTGAGCTGCAGCCGGGTGGCGCCGGCAGGTCGTCGTTGCTGTTGAGCTGGATAGAGTAAACATTGCTCGCGGCGGTGCCCTGGTTACCGTAGAGGCCAGTCTCGGTCACCTGGCACCCGGGTGAAGCGGTGCAGGTGACACTCGGAAACGACCCGTCCGCCTCCGTCGTGGGAGAGGTTGTCACCGCCACGTAGTCCGATGCGGGTCCCCCGACCTGCTGCGGAGCTCCCCCGCTCGCCTGTCGGCTGGGTTCGGGGCCGCCGAACCGCTGGGGCGTCTTCGGGTGCACGGAGGAGCATGTGCTCGCCTGCCAGCGAATCGCGGGATAAGACGCCCTGAAGCACCCTTGCCCCGGGACCTGAAGCTTCGAGATCGCCTGCTGCCAGGCGGGCATGCTCGGTGCACTGCCGGTCGCGGCAACCGCCGATGGCGGCCCGAATCCGGCCAGCGCGCTCACCAGTAGCAACACGCCGAATAGGCGGATGGTCATATCGCGGCGCGCAGAAGCGCTTGACTCCCCGATGTGCGACTTCACGACGTGCGCTCCTTACGAGATGCGCAGAATATCGATCGCGCGCTGTCCCTTTTGATTTTTAATCTCGCCATCTGAAATGTCAAGCGGCAGTTGCGTTAACTTGTTATCTGTGCGGAATTGCGCCGTCCTGAATCACGCGGGATCAGGACTCCAGGTAGCGGAGGACGGCGAGCACCCGGCGGTGGTCGGCCTCTGAGGGGGCGAGGCCGAGTTTGGCGAAGATGTTCCCGACGTGCTTTTCCACCGACCGATCGGAAACCACGAGGATCTCGGCGATTGCGGCGTTGGAACGACCTTCGGCCATCAGCGCGAGCACTTCGCGTTCCCTGGCCGTGAGCGTGCCCAGCCCGTCGCCTCGGCGGCTGACGCCGACCAGCTGGGTGACGACTTCTGGATCGAGGGCGGTGCCCCCGGCGGCCACCCGGCTCAGTGCCTCGATGAACTCCTCAACGTCGGCGACCCGGTCCTTGAGCAGGTACCCGACACCCGCGGCACCGCTACCGGACGCCGCACTGAGCAGGTCAGCCGCGTACCGGGTCTCGATGTACTGGGAGAACACCAGCACCCCGGTCCTGGGGTGGTCGCGGCGAATGGCGATCGCGGCGCGCAGGCCCTCGTCGGTGTAGCCGGGCGGCATCCGCACGTCAACAATGGCGGCGTCGGGGTGGTGCTCGCTTACCGCGGTCCGCAGGTCATCGGCATTGCCGACGGCCGCGACCACCTCGTGGCCACTATCGGCCAGGATCTCGGCCAGGCCGGCTCGCACTACGGCCGAGTCCTCGGCGATCACAATCCGCATCGGGTGCTCCGGTCCGGTCAGGCGTGCGACGGCAACTCGACGTTGACCACGGTAGGCCCGCCCGGCGGGCTGCTGACCCGCAGCCTGCCGTCCACGGTTGCTATCCGCTCGGCCAGTCCGGCCAGCCCGCCGCCGTCCTGGATGCGGGCGCCACCGCGGCCATCGTCGCAGGCCCGCAAGCGCAGCTGCCCGGGCGCATAGGTCAGTTCCAGCGTGGCCTGCCGGGCGCCGCTGTGCTTGATGATGTTGGCCAGCAGTTCGGCGGCGCAGAAGTAAGCGATGGACTCGATCGCCGCCGAGGGTCGCTCGGGCAGGTCGATGGTCAGCTCAACGGGCAGCTCGCTGCGGGCGACCAGGGTGGTGAGAGCGGTCCCGAGGCCGTGGTCGAGCACCGATGGATGGATGCCGCGGGCCAGGTCGCGCAACTCGGCGATGGCCTCCTTAGCGCCGTTGTGAGCCGCGACGACCAGTTCAAGGACATGGTCCAGGTCGCTTCGCCCGGTTCCGTCGACCATGCCACCGAGCTTCTTCGCGGCCAGTCCCAGCTTCATGGCCACCGCGACCATCTGCGCTTGCGCGCCGTCGTGCAGGTCTCGCTCGATCTGGCGCAGCCGTGCCGCCGAGTCGTCCACGACCCGGGCCCTGGACCGCTCAAGCTCGCGAACCCGTCGCGGCAACGGGGCGGCCAGCTGGCGGTAGGCGATGGCCAGTTCCCAGTTGCCGAAGGCCAGGTTGGCCGCGGCCGCCGCCACGAATGCCAGCGCGCACGCGTAGATCGTCCAGTCGTTCGCGGCGAAGGCGAGCGTAAGGAAGCCGAGGCCGGCCAGGACGATCCCGGCGCCGATACGCACGCGCGCCCAGAAGCGCAGGTGGCGATACTCCCACGACGGGATGATGCGTTGCAGGCCGGATCGCTGGGCCGGGACGTTGCCATCCGCTCCGTGCATCCGGATGCCTCCTGTGACCAGTGGTGAAGCCGTCGCCGCGCAAGCTCAGGCCCGGGCGGTTGCCGAGCGAGCGATGGCCAGTTCCCAGTTGCCGAAGGCCAGGTTGGCCGCCGCCGAGGCCAGGAACACCAGCGCGCACCCGTACGTCGTCCAGTCGTTGCCGCCGTAGCCGAGCGTAACGAAGCCGAGGCCGGCCATAACAATGCCGGCGCCAATGCGAGCACCCGCCCAGAAGCGCAGATGGCGGTACTCCCACGACGGGATGATGCGTTGGAAGCCTTGTCGAGTTGTGCCGTCATTGGGTGCGTTCATCGGACTACCTCCTGTGCCCTGTGCCGCCGGCGATTCCGTTCGCCTGCCTTTCCATGGTCGCCGGGACCTGGGCAGCGGATCCACCGTGCGGACACCCGATCTGGAGGTACGGCTAGCACGGTGGTCGCGGCCCCGCACCCGGGTGCCCTATTCGTCGTGGAGCGTCCGGTTGCGCCGTGGGGTGGAGGCGGCCAGGAACGCGAGTGCCTCCTCCGACCGGCTGCCCGGCTCGGCCTGGTAGACAACGAGCATCTGGCGATCGGCCCCGGCCAGCAGGAACTTGTCGTAGGCCAGCTCCAGGTCGCCGGCCAGCGGATGGTGCATGCGGTGGGTGCCCCGGCCGGCCAGGGGGAGCACATCGTGGCGGGACCAAAGACGGCGGAAATCCGCGCTCTTGAGCGTGAGCTCGCCGACCAGCTCGGCGAGCTGAGGATCGTTGACATCCGGGCCGGTGACGGCCCGCAACGCGGAGACGGCGTTCCTCAGGCGGTCTTCCGGGTCGGAGAACAGCCCGTCGACCGCCCGGTCGAGAAAGGCGGCCCGCAGCAGGTTGGCGCCCGGCCGGTACATGGGGGACAGGGAGACCATCAGCTGATTGGCCGCCAGGATGTCCATCCAGCGCCCCTGCACATAGGCCGGGTGCAGGGGCAAGGCATCGAGCATGCGACTTACGGTGGGGGACAGGCGCTCCGGCGGCCGGGGTCGGCGCCGTCGCCGGGGCGCCGCCCCGGCCAGCGCGAAAAGATGGGCCGTGGCGGGCTCGTCGAGGCGCAGGGCCCGGGCGATCGCGGCGAGCACCTGGGGGGACGGGTGGCGGTCATGGCCCTGCTCAAGCCGCGTGTAGTACTCGGCACTGATCCCAGCCAGCATCGCCACCTCGGCGCGCTTGAGGCCAGGAACCCGGCGGCGCTCGGTTCCCGGGATATCCACCTCGGCGGGCGAGACGAGTCCGCGCCGGGCGCGTAGGTATTCACCGAGACTGCCTGCTGCCATGCGCCTAGCGTACGAGAGGGTCGCTGACCTGGGGGTATCCCTGTCGGGGATAGCCACAGGCGGGAACGGCTAACCGGGCAGCGCGACTCGGGACCCGGCGTTAACTCAGGCGCCAGGGACGGCCAGATGGCTGGCGTCCCGACGATGGAAGGAAATCCTCATGGCTCAGCGCACCTGGTTCATCACCGGAATCAACAGCGGCTTTGGCCGCCACCTGTCACAGCAGCTGCTCGAGCGGGGCGACCGGGTGGCCGGCACGGTACGGAAAGAGGGATCGGTTGATGACCTGAAGGCCAAGTACGGCGACTTGCTCTGGACGGCGCACCTGGACGTGACCGACGTCGCCGAGATCAAGGCGGTCGTCAACCGGGTGTTCTCTGAGCTCGGGCGGGTCGATGTGGTCGTCAACAACGCCGGCTACGGGCTGTTCGGTGCGGCCGAGGAGGTGACCGACGACCAGGTCGACCACATCATCGCGACCAACTTGACCGGCTCGATCCAGGTGATCAGGGCAGCGCTGCCGCACTTGCGTGCCCAGGGAGGCGGGCGGATCATCCAGCTGTCCACCTATGGCGGTCAGGGCGCGTTCCCGGGCGGGTCCATGTACTCTGCCACGAAGTGGGGGATCGAGGGGTTCGCCGAGGCCGTCAGCCACGAGGTTGCCCCGTTCGGCATCGGCGTCACCATCGTCGAGCCGGGCGGCGCCCGCACCGAGTTCCGCTACGGAAGCTCCCGGCTTGGCCCGAAGCTGGCCGCCTACGAAGGTACCCCGGCCGCTGGGTTCCGGGCCATCCTCGAGGCGGGCACCGCCCAGCCGCCGGGTGACCCGGCCAAGATGGCCGCCGCCATGATCGCCAGCGTCGACACGAGCCCGGCGCCGACCCGCATCGTGCTGGGCAGCGACGCCTACGGGATCATCACGAAGGCCCTAGCCGACCGCCTGGCCGTCATCGAGCCCCAGCGGGGCAGCGCCGCGGCGACCGACTTTCCCCCGGGACAATAACGGTCCTCGCCTTGGCGGCTGCTATGCGCCTGGCTCCTCCTCGCCGCGCCGCTGGGCGAGCCTGCGGGGCTGCCATTCCAGGCCCTGCGGCAAGCGCCAGCCGCGCCGGTGGGCGACGATCCGCAGCGAAACGCCCGCGAGGATGGCGATTGTCGTCCCGATCGTGTCGTTGGGACCGATGGTCTTGGCGCACACGACGGTAATGGCGGCCACGAAGATCGCGACCGTCGCGTAGAGCGGGCCCTGGGTGAACACGGCTGGGACACGCTGCAAGATGACCTCGCGGGTGACGCCGCCGCCGATCGCGGTGATCGTCCCGAGGAGCACGGCGGGCAGCCAGCCCAGCCCGTCGGCCAGCGTCTTGAGGGCACCCGCGGAGGCCCACAGGGAGATCGCGGCCGCATCGACCAGCAGGAACAGCCGGTCCCAGGCCCGGTGCTCAATCCGCATCACGAACGCGATGCCTGCTCCGGCCAGGGCGGTCGGTATGTAGGCCGGATGGGTCAGCGCGGCCGGCGTCCCATGCTGGAGCAGGACATCGCGGATGATCCCGCCGCCAAGCCCGGAGATCAGGCCCATGGCGGCGAACCCGAACAGGTCCATGCTCTGGCTACGAGCGACAGCGCCGCCAAGCAGGCCGTTCGCGAAGACCCCGAGCAGGTCAAGCACCGAGGTCAAAAGGTCAGACTGCACCTCAAGAGCCTACAGAGGTGACGACGGTCCCGGGCCTTCCCGCCTACGGGGCGGGGGGCGCGGGCGGGACCGGCGGTACGACCGGGACCGCGTACTGGTCGGGGGGAAACGACGGGTTGACCGGAAGGCTGGCCCCGCTCCCGGTGGTCGGCTCGACGACCAGCGCGCTGCCACCGGTGATAACGTCCAGCGTCGACTTAGCGGACGGACTGGTGGGGATGGTGACGAGTTCCCTTCCTCCCTCGCTGTCAGCGGTCAGCGCATAAGGCCCGCCCGGTACACGCACATCGGCCCGGCCACCATCGGTGGTGATGTCCGCCATGGCAGGCGCGGTGGCAAACGCGACCCGCGCCCCATTGCCGCCCGTGCTGATGACCGCCGAGCGGACCGACAGCCCGGCGGCGGTCAGCAGCCCGCCGTCGGTGATGATGACCGCGGACGAGCCCGTGACGTCGGCCACGGCCACCTGATTGCCGCCGCTCTCGTCGGTCAGGGAGCCGTTGATGCCCTGCAGGGCCTGCTCGCCGCCCGCGCTCGTGATGGTCAGCGGCCCGCTGACCGACGTGGCGGTCACGCTACCGCCACCGGAATCGAGCCTAGCCCCGGCGATCTGGGAGACGGCCACGTTCCCGCCCTCGCTCACCACGGTGACGAACACGCCAGATGGCACGGTGATCCACTCCACGCAGGCCTTGAACGCGCAGGAGGGGACGGCTATGGAGAGCTGGCCCTGGGACACGGAGTCCTCGGTGGCTGGCACCGGCCCCTCGGCCGGATCGAAGCCAATCTGGTCGGTGACCTGGGTGCCGCTCCCGCCGCCGGTCACGCGAACGTCGGCACCGTAGCTCTGAATGCTGAGGCTGGTGATGGCCGTGCTGAGCGAGAAGGTGCGGGTGGCCACCCGCATCGGGAGCGCCTGGACGGCCCTGGGCCGGTTGAGGAACGTGGCGACGCCGGCGATCATCAAGGCGATGACGATGATGCCACTGATGGCCCAGGCCCAGCGGCCGCGAGGGCGCCGGGGCGGCCTGAGGCCATGCCGGTACTGGTGGTACTGAACGTCAAAGGACAGTCGGCGCGAGGCGGGGGCGCTCATCGCGGTCACCGGCTGCACGGCAGGTCAACGGACAGCAGCGTCGGCCCGCCGGGCGGGCTGAAGACGTCGAAGTCACCGTCGACGGACTTGGCCCGCCTGGCCAGGCCGGCCAGGCCAGTGCCCCGGGTCGGGTCGGCCCCGCCCACGCCGTCGTCGCTGACGATGATGTGCAGCCGGTCTCCGGCCCGTTGCACGACGACCTCCGCTTGGCTGGCCCGGGCATGCTTGGCGATGTTGGCGAGGCCCTCGGACACGACGAAGTAGGCGACCGCCTCGATGACCGGTGTCGGCCGGCGCGGCATGTCGACGTTCAACCGGACCGGGATCGGCATCCGGGCGGCGACGCCCGAGAGGGCGGCGTCCAGCCCCCGGTCCTCGAGCACGGCCGGGTGCAGCCCCCTGATCAAGTCCCGCAGCTCCGACAAGGCGGCCTTGGCCTCCTCGTGGGCCTGCCCGAGTGCCTGCTGTGCTTCCTCGGCGGTCGTGGCGTTGACCCGGGCCATGCCCAGGTTGATGGCCAGCGAGACGAGCCGCTGCTGTGTGCCGTCGTGCAGGTCGCGCTCCAGCCGGCGGCGCTCCGCGTCGGCGGCGTCCACCACTCCGGCCCTGGTCTGCGTCAGGTGTTCCACGCGGTGCTCGAGTTCCTCGGCGCGACTCGGCCCGAGCAGCGTCCAGGCGGCTCGGGCGTCAAGCGCGGAAACGCCGGCGATCAGCCACGTGGCCAGGAACAGGCCCGCGACCCCGGCGAAGGTAAGGATAATGCCCATCGTCGTGCCGATATGGGAGACGCCGATGACGTCGGCCGGGTACGTGGCCTGCCGGAAGAACGTGCCTGGTGGCAGGCCCCAGGCCCAGAGGTACTCAAGCGCCAGTCCCCAGGAGGCGACCCACAGGCCGGCCGCCGCCAGGCCAGCCACGGCGAGCGCGGGGGCGGCGATGAGATGGTAGCCCAGCTGGCGCCAGGTCGCCTGTGACCTGACCGTCTGGAGCAGGCCCTGAGCAGACATCCGGTCCGGTATCAGCGGGTGCGGCGGGATGTCGATGCCCGCCGTCGTTCGCAGTCGGTGGCGGTGGATCTGGGTGAGCACTGGCAGCACAAGGAACACCGCCAGGAGCCACGGCAGCCACAGGTAGGGGCCTGCGAGGCCGTGCCACAGCACCGACCAGCGCTCGGCGACGAGCACCCGGATGGCGGGCGCGGACATCCCCAGGAGAAGCGCTGGGACTCCTCCCGTGAGGTACAGCGCCTGCCCCCACGACCGCGGCGACCACGGCATGGGGCGGCGGCGCCGGGGTGATGCGTCCCCGAATGCGACGGATGCGGCCATGTCCATCACGGTACGTGCCGTTCCCTGGTGCTGCCCAGCCTGCCCTTTTCACCCTTCATGGTGAAGCTAGCTGCACCCGCTCACTGGGGGCCGGCCCGCTGGTCGCGGCGCCCTTCGACATGCAAAGTTTATTTGGCAGGTGCCAAGCTGATGTATATGATTTTGCCGTGACCGGAGACGAACTGCTGAAGGTGCTGGCTACGCTGGCTAACCCGCACCGGCTGCGGGTCGTCGCTGAGCTGTCCGACGAGCGGAACTACGTCAGTGCCCTGGCTCGTGCCCTGGGCATCAGCCGCGCGCTGCTCCAGGTGCACCTGCGCAAGCTGGAGTCGGCCGGACTGGTCAGGTCCTCCGTCGAGGTGTCCGACGACGGCAAGGCCATGAAGTTCTACGAGGTCGCGCCGTTCGCGCTAACCCTCACTCCCGAGGTGATCGCGGCCGCCGCTGGCACCCTCAGCGCCGACGGCGGCAGCACGGACGGCGGTAGTAGGGACACGGGCCGGGGCGGCGCGGGCGAAGACGGCGCTGACCACGACATGGAGGCAGAATTGCGATGAATGTCGGGCCGCTCAAGGTAGCGATCATCAGCGTGGCCGCCGTGGTCGCGATCGGGATCCTCACGATTCCCTTCGACAAGGAAAACAGCAATGGCGGCGCGTTCGTCTGGGTGGCGCTGTTCGCCGCCACCGCCGTGAGCCTCGTCGCGGGCTTCCGCTACCTCACCGCGCGCAAGCAGGCCCAGCTTCAGCTGACCAGCAGCGAGCAGTACCGGGCGCTCGCGGAGGAGTACCGGCGGCTGTCCGACCTGGCCATCACCGCCCAGGAGCACGCCGATCTCAAGATGGGCGAGATCAGCGCCCAGCTCGACCACGTGCGCACGCAGATCGACTCCCTGCAGAAGATCCTGCGGGACGTCGAGTAACAAAAAGCACAGCCAACTCCACCTTTAATTGGAGCGCGGTCAATGCGCGCACTCCGGCCGTCGGGCAACCGGGCCCACTCTCAGCACTCAAGACAACATTAAGGACCTGACGGAGGAACCCGATGAGCTCCGGGAAACTAGCAATCGTGTGCGTGACCGGCCTGGCCCTGTTCGGGCTGCTGATCATCGCCTATCACACCGCCGTGCAGGCGGGGAGCGCGCCGTCGTTCGTCGCGGCCCTAGCCTTCGTGACGCTCGGCGTGGTGCTGGTCGCGGGCTTCCGCTACCTCACCGCCCGCAGGCAGTCACAGCACCAGGTCACCAACGGCGAGCAGTACCGTGCGCTCGCCGAGGAGTACCGCCGGCTTTCTGACCTGGCGATCACCGCGCAGGAGCACACCGACCTGAAGATGGGCGAGGTCAGTGCCCAGCTCGACTACCTGCGCTCGCAGAACGAGTCCCTGCAGAAGATCCTGCGCGAGGTCGAGTGAGGCGGGCCGAAAAGGACTCGAGGGTATAGCTAGCTTCACCCCGAATTGGGCAGTGCGGGCCAATGCGCGGTCCCGGCCGCTTCGGCCATCCTTTGCAGCGTGGCAGAAGAAAAGAGAACTCCCTTGACTATGCAGAACGGGACCGCCCGCTCGGGCGACATCATCCGGCTCGATAACGTGACCAAGGTTTACCAGGCCGGCGTGGCCCCGGCCCTCGCGGACGTGAGCATGAGCGTTGCCGCCGGGGAAGTCGCGGCCATCATGGGCCCGTCAGGCAGCGGCAAGTCGACCCTGCTGAACCTGATCGCGGGCCTGGACAAGCCCACCCACGGCACCGTGCACGTGGCCGGCCAGCGGATCGACACCCTGGGCGAGGCGGCGCTTGCCAAGTTCCGCTCCCGGCACGTTGGCATCATCTTCCAGTTCTTCAACCTTCTCGACGACCTCACCGTCGAGGACAACGTGCTGCTGCCCGCTCAGCTGGCCGGCGCCTCCCGGCGCAAGGCTAGGACCCGGGCCGGAGAGCTGCTTGACCGGATGGGCATCAGCGGGCAGCGTGACGAGTACCCGGCCCGGCTGTCCGGTGGCCAGCGCCAGCGGGTGGCCATTGCCCGCGCCCTGGTCAACTCACCCGAGCTGCTGCTGGCCGACGAGCCGACCGGCGCCCTCGACACCGCGACCGGCCAGGAGATCGGCCGGGTGCTCACCGAGCTGAACGCGGCGGGCCAGACCCTCGTGCTCGTTACCCACGATCCCGCGCTGGCCAGGACGTATGCGGCCCGCACCATCCAGATCATCGATGGCCGGGTTGCCAACCCGTCGGCCGCGCAGGCCGCCACCGGGGTGCCAGCATGAGCACGCTCGCAGTTGTCCGGACCGCGAGCGGCGGGATCTTCCGGCACAAGGTGCAGGCCTTTGTCCTGTTCATGGTGCTGCTGGTCGCTACCGCCTCCGCGACCCTGGGCCTTGGGCTGATGGTGGCGAGCGACGCGCCGTTCACCCACGCGTTCGCCGCGCAGAACGGGGCGGACATCACCCTCGCCGTCAACGCCGACAAGGCCACCTCCGCCCAGCTGGCGGCGAGCGAGCACGCGGCCGGTGTTACCGCGGCTAACGGACCGTTCACCCTGGTCAGCGTCCCGTTCAACTTCGACGGCCAGCCCTGGGGAACGATTCCCCTCGTCGGCCGCTCCGCCCCGGTCGGCCCGGTGGACACCGTAGACCTGAGCGCCGGCCACTGGCCGGACGGTCCGGGCCAGATGGTCCTCGATGCCCGCCCCGGCCTCATCGGCGGCCCCGGCGGCCCGGTCCAGCTCGGCTCCACGTTCCAGGCGACCACCTTGCCGGGCGAGCCGACCCTCACAATCGTCGGCTTCGCCACCTCGATCACCCACTCCGCCATGGCCTGGGTCAGCCCCGGGCAGGCGACGACGCTGCAGGGGCTGGCGGCCACGGTCGCGGCCGAGTGCGCGAAGGGCACGGCGCCGTCGA
>Ga0335072_10010192_pt1 | contig 13536 bp, 6 predicted proteins | sample Lox_Sample_21_FD_206725 | JGI IMG/M metagenome (GOLD analysis project Ga0335072, IMG submission 206725) | Soil microbial communities from Loxahatchee National Wildlife Refuge, Florida, United States - Lox_Sample_2.1 | ecosystem: Environmental > Terrestrial > Soil > Wetlands | place: USA: Florida...
TCATGGCAAAGCTTTCGAAGGAAACGGGATTCGACCGACCTGAACTAGATGCTTATTGGGAACAGTGGACGTTTATGGCGAACACTGAGTGGCGAGAAGATTCCGACAATCTATATTTGGCAATGGATCGTAAGACATTCGATCAGTGTCTTGTCCCGTCCGGTGGAAACCGGCACGCTGCCCCAAATTTAATACACGATCGAATGTTTGCGTTTTACGATACCAATAATGACGGTCTCATTAGCTTCCCGGAATTCCTGAATGGCCTCGCATATCGCAAGAAGAAAGATAAGCTCAAGAGAGTTTTTGAGGGCTTCGATATCGACGGAGATGGTTATGTGGATCGGAAAGACTTCCTTCGAATGTTTCGCTCCTACTATGTTTTATATAAACAAATGCATCGAGACATGCTGGAGGGCTTAGATGATCAGTTGATGAACAGCATGGATGCGCATCAACTGATCACGAGCCGACAACCTATCAGCAGTGCTTTCGGCAGAGATGGGCGCTTTCCGCCTGCTCCCAATCTTCGGACGGGAGAAGGAAAAGCTCTAGGAGGAGATGGTGACCTCATAATAACGGACGACAAAGGGGTGATCAGCGAGAGTGGCAACGACCTTGGGAATAAGGAAGATGTCATTATTGATGCTGTTCTTCGAGAGTATCCTCGATGGCAGCAGCCAAATTCCTGGGCACCTACAGGAGGCCATGTTTACTGGCGAGCCGTGACGAATCCACCTGAAACAATTTCAAGTTTACAGCATGATATACTTGAAGATCTGATACGTGAGAGAAGGAGGATGTTACAAGATACGAGTCGGCCAGGACAGTATCTACCCAGCAACGTGGAATCTGAATTAAATGAGACCAACGAGTTCACTGAAGAAGGTATTGCCGACAGCGATTGGCCACCTAGTTTTGTCACAATATCAGACGTAGAGGTAGTTTGCGGCGAAGGGATATCATTTGCAGCAGTACCACCTGCAGGGCGACCTGCAGTCGTTGAATGTGCATTGCGGAGACTTCGAGAGCTATCAGCCAGCCACGTTAACGAAGAAATACATGAAAGGTGGAAGCGAAGACAGTTCTACACTGATGAAGAGGAAGGGGCTGTTGCTCCTTCGGACTGGAAAGAGGAGGAAGACATCCCATATTTGAATGGGAAGGCAGAAACCTCCAAAGAAACCGTGCCGCCGTCTCGCCCAATTTCCCCGCGTTCCCGCTCATCTTCCAAGGTACGTTTCGCGGAAGATATGGATGATTATGAGACTCGTTCAAATCTATCGACTTCTTCTAGAAGCATCCCTGAAAGGTGGGGAGGTATGGAAATTCCGGATGTAGAAAAGGATGCCGGAAAAGAGATTTTATACCAAGTCACGCAACAAGCATGTAATGAGCTCCTGGATCAACTGTTCAAAAAACATGAAGATCTCGCAGTCGCTGCTTTATCAAGTAAGAAAACTCGGGACAAGTATCGCCATCTTTTTACGAATCTAAACTTCGAGAAATGGGCGTTCGGGGTAGATAAAAGTCTTAAGAAATCGAAGAAAAAGCGCGCGAACATCTCTATTGAAACGCCAAAAGAGATTCGACAGGAAGTAGTTATACCTGAGGTAGAACTGCCCGAAGTTCGGCAACGGCCTCTTGATGATCTATTAGCAGTCACAGGCTATACAGTCGACCCAGAAGCTGGACCCTTAACGGATTCAGTGCTGGCCACCGACCTAAGTACGGGTTCTCATGAAACAGGCTCTGCCCAGCTTCCCTCTGAAATAAGGAATACTGCTTCTTTGGGCTCTCCAGGGGCTCAAAATGTGCATACACCAGACTCAACTTCAACTTTACACTCACCAACTGACTCTGTCGATGATTCTGTTCGACGCTTCCTAAATGGCTATGAGCCTGCAAGCGAGATCCAGACTAGGGTTGTACTTGAATCAACAAATAACGGAACTGGCTCAATCTCAAGCCTACTAGGAACGGAAGCAAGTGAAGCTGTATCCGTCTCTGACAGCGAAGTGCCATACTGTGACCCCACATTTCCACAGTTCCGCCCTAATTCGATTCCTTCTACTTCCGCAGATTCAGGAGTCTCAATTACAGTTCCGCCACAAGACATGGTTCCTGACAGCGCCGATCTCGGGCAGCCCGGCTCTTCTGACACTCCATCAGTGGCAGAAACCGGTAGCCCATATCATAGTGTGGAGAACGTTCTTGACGGCTCGCATCTGACCAGCGCCCGGAACACCACTGAAAAATCTGATTTCGGCTCCATTCTAGGCGTCCAGGAGTCTCGTCTAGGTAAACGCGATGGGAAGTCACTTCTAGCAGAGTTTGATAAATCGCAATTCATGGTTGCCAAACAACAAGCTTTAGAGGAAATGCCGGAAGATTTACGCGAAGAATTCAATGGAGTGGATTGGAAAGCACTGTATGAGTTACGCGAAATGGAAGCTCTCGAGAAGCAGGCGGAAGCCAGAGGCGGGTGGGGTAGGTTGAGCTGGGAAGAGTTTGAACAGATCATCAAAGGAGAAGACGCGTCGCCGCTTACTGAGACGTCGAGACGGGCCATGATGGACTTCTTAGGGAGTTGGATCGAGTTCTGTATTCCATAATTGGAACAGGATCATGACACTGTACATGGAGAATATATATAATACCATGTACATTCAAATGGGAAAAGACAAAAGTCGCGTTCTAAAAGATGCTGAATGCTCGAGGAGCAGTTTCCCATCACAGTAACTCTGATTTGCATAAGGTAGCTCAAAGCACGTGATGAAGCGCCTAGTTACCACACCCCAACATCGCGAACTAAACTCTTGTAACTTTGCTTTACGCCATCATTCCCAACTTCCAACCTGTGATCACTCAATTTTCTTCTTTCCTACACAGAGTTTCACATGTGGAGAGGTCGTTGTCGATGCCTCGGCGCGTCTCATAATAAGGCACATCGACTGCGCCTCTTGGTCAGCCTTACCAGCCGCGGCCACCTATTTTGTTGACTACAACTCTTTTTGTCAGTTCCTCGTACTATAAAATGATGACTTTCTCCATCTCAGATGATGAAAGTAAATCATATTCTTGTGCTTTTGCGCACATTTCATTGACTTCTTTATCACTCAATCCAGGTCTTTTCATAGACTCACAAACATGGCAACACTATCATCAGTCTGTGTCTATCCTCTCTCCCCCACCTATCTCGTCCTACACAGATACCTCTACTACCTCTCCCTAATCCTCTCCGTCCTCTACCCAACTCCCCCGCCACTCGTAAAAGGCGCCTTCGCCTTCTCTCTCACCTACTCCTCCACCGCCGCCCTCTACTCTATTCTCATCCTGGCCCTCCCTCTTCCACCCACTACTCCAATCCTCAACCTCGACATCCTCGGCCTCTGGGCCGTCCTAACTCCAGCAAGCATCCTCATTCTCCCCCTCCTGACCTGGTCCCGCAACCTCCAAGGCGCACGGAGCAAAAGCGCCCGACCCATCATCCGCATCTGGGGCATCCTAGTCCTCATCGGCGCCGCATGCACATTCGTGCTCCTCCAAAAAGTCCAAGCCATCGCAAACAGCGCCGACCCATCTGCAGTCCTAGACTGCCAGGCTCTAGCAAACGCAGCAAACGAGCAGAAACTGCGCCTCCGGGATCCAAACTACGTCCTAAGCGTCCCTTACGGCCTCATCTTCAATCCCCTCTACAGCATCCTCTCCGCCCGCCTCACACCACTGACCTTCGCACCCCTCGCCTTCGGCGCCCTTTCCAGCCTCGTGACCATCTCCTCACCCACACCCCTAAAATCCGCATCCCGGTCCAATGGCTGGCTCGGGTCAGCGATCGAAGTCACCTCCACCGACAGCATGAGCACCTCGCCCCTGACCGCCCCCCGCAAAGCCTTCCTCTTACTGCGGCGCATAGTCCTGTATCTGACGCCCGGCTGGCTCCTCCCGGTCATGGTCGTCAACGAGCTCTACCTATTGCGCGGTTGGCCGCTTGGCATCCCGGAGGCGGAGAGCATGTATGAGGTGGGGCAGTGGGGGCTCTTTGCTGGCTTGGGGTTGGTCAGTGCTGCGGCGGGGGTTAGTTGGGTTGCTGGGAGAGGGGGGGAGGAGGGATCCTGAGTCGGTGACGAGCAGGGTGATGCATTGCGCGATAGAAGAATAGAGAGTATTGCTTATAGTTTGATGTTTTATATTCATTAAATATGGAGCTTAATCAACATTAAAAGACATAAATCACTTCGAGCATCTGTTACCTTGAATCAATTTCTTGGTGGGTGATGAGTTGAGTATCGGAGCTTGGCCGTCTATTGGTATGTATATACATATGTGTACATTGTATAAGCCCAAACGCCCATGATACATCTCGTCGTACATCTATTGAACCTCTCCCATACCCGATATGTATACCACTCACTTCTTATGTCTCTCGGCCTGGGCCTTTTCATACTTCGCAACTAGTTCCTTTCTGTGTGCGCGTTAGTATCCAGCTTTACGTGGCAAACACGAACATGGAAAGAACAAAATTATAGATTTCCTTGTCGTGGGAAAGAGATGGTACTCACTGTAAGTGCATTGGTGCAGGACTGTAATGGCTAAACTCCATCCCGTACTCTCCCTTCCCCTGAGTAGCCGCTCTCAACTGGCTTGAAAACCCAAACATGGTATTCAAGCTGCAATCCGCCAAAAGAGTAAAGTCTTCAGGCCCGATCTCTGTATCATTAATAATTGCATTCCGTTTATTCAACAGGCCTACAATGTTCCCCTGAAACTCATTAGGTGCAGTTATCGTTATCTTCATGAGTGGTTCCAGGACTTGTGGTTGGGCTTCTTTGAAACATTTGCGGAACGCCTGTTGCGTTGCGATCTTGAACGCCATTTCCGAAGAGTCAGTCATATGAGTCGCACCATCGTTGATTACCATCCGAGTGCCTAGAACACGGTGTCCAAGCATGGGCCCTTTGTCGCAGGAAGCATGGAAACCTTTCTCGCAAGCAAAGATAAACTTTTCTGGGATAGAGCCACCAAAAATCTGCGTTTCGAAATTATTGGGCCCTATTTCACCAGTAGGTTCCATCCAGCCAATGACACGTGCATAGTCGCCTGCACCACCAGTTTGCTTCTTGAGCAGATGGTCGAATTGAGTTTTTTGGGTGATAGTTTCACGATAGGCTACTTGCGGTTGCCCAGTCTCGCAATCGACCTTATATTCTCGGCGCATCCGTTCAACGTAGATATCAAGATGCAGCTCTCCCATACCAGAAATGATAGTTTCTTGGGTCTCATTATCGACATGAACGCGGAAAGTAGGATCCTCTCGCTGGAAGCGGTTCATGGCCTTGCTGAAATTACTACCGTCCTTGCTATGTTTCGGTTTGATGGAGAGCGAGATGACAGGTTCAGGAACGAACATAGAAGACATTGAGTATGGGAGGTTGCCGTCTGTGAAGGTGTCGCCTGACGCACAATCAACACCAAACACAGCACAAATCTCTCCTGCGCCAATCTCTTGGACTTCCTCCATTTCGTTAGAATGCATGCGGACAATTCTAGGAACCTTTATCCTTTTGTCTGTCCTTGCGTTAAAGACGTTCATTCCCTTCTTCAACGATCCTTGATATACGCGGATGTAAGTCAACTGTCCGAAATTACTCTCCTCAAGTTTGAAAGCCAATCCTACGAAAGGCAGGGAATTGTAGGACACTAGCTTCACCGGTGCTTCGTTTCTGCGTCTATCAAGCGCCAAATTTTCCACTTCCGCGGGATTTGGTAGATAGTCGCATACTGCGTCTAGCATGGGTTGAATACTCTTATCCGCAAGAGCACTTCCCATGAGCACGGGCGTGAATTTACGTGCAATGGTAGCCCTTCGAATCGCAGCCTTTATTTGTGAAGAAGTTGGTGTTCTTTCATCCAGAAATATCTCGGCAATCTCATCATCTACATCTGCTAAGGTCTCAATAAGCTTGAGCCTCTTCTCTTCAGCAAGCGCCTTTACATTTTCAGGTATATCGTCCGACTCTCGAACAATCGTGCCTTTCTCGCCTTCGTTATAGATAGCTTTCATGCGGATCAAGTCGACAACGCCAGCGAAGGTATCTTCTGATCCAATTGGGATTTGAATTGCCGCAGCGGGCATCCTCAATTTCAGGTTGATTTGCTCCACAGCCTTAAATGGGTTCGCTCCCATACGATCCATCTTGTTTATGAAGCTGATCCTGGGAACGTTATATCTCCGCATCTGCCTGTCTACTGTGATGGTCTGACTCTGAACTCCGCTAACTGCGCAAAGAATCATGACCGCCCCATCTAGGACTCGTAAAGCTCGCTCAACTTCGATGGTGAAGTCAATATGTCCGGGAGTATCAATCAAATTGATATGGTACTTCCGCTCCTTGCCGTCCTCTACCTTCATCCAGTCGCAAAACGTGGCGGCACTTTGAATTGTAATGCCTTTTTCTCTCTCTAATTCCATAGAGTCCATTTTCGCTCCCACGGCATCTTTTCCTCGAACTTCATGTATTGAATTGATTCGTCCAGTGTAGAAGAGAACGCGCTCGGTGGCAGTTGTTTTTCCACTGTCTATGTGTGCCTGCGCAGAATGTCAGTTAGGTATTTCATACTGTTGTCGACCCTGAATTTGAAGGCGTGCTTACAGCGATCCCAATATTTCTAACATGAGCCAATCGTTCAGCCTCAGCCGGCGACATGTTTCCGATGATAGAATCTTGCGCGAGACTTTCGGGATCTGCAGCAGCTTGCTTGAGTCTGGAATTGAAACACTGTTAGCTCTTTTCAACCTTACTCCTCTCAGCACCTAATTCGTCGACTGCAATGGCCATTCAAGCCAGTCTGAATGAGAGGGAAAGAGTGAAACTCACACTGCCTCTGCCGCACCTCCCATTGCCCTCAAGTTCTGCGAGAAGCATCTCCTTCTACCCGCAAATTGTCCCCGGGGGCCATCTCTCTGTGCTAGAACTTGATGGCCGCCTTGCGTATATAAGCATTGAAACCTCAATCTGGGCGCAGATTGCAGGCCTAAGCCTTTGGCTGCACGAAGGCTTCTATGCGCCCTCATTACTTGTGATGGGATGGAGGAAAAGTCTTCTCAAAAAGTCATGATAGATGTCTAAATCTTTTCACGCGATTAAGTCTAATCCTTGCTCTACCCACGTGACTGACAGACTAACCCGTGTTATGTAAGCAATGCAGAACTGCTATATCCCCCTTTCCACCCTGCGCAAAACATACCCATATAGACAGACTTGCAAAATTTGCTTTTGTTTGGAAAGGTGAGCAGAGATGCTTTATTGCAAAGTTAGAGTGTGGGAAGCAAGGGTATCTCTCCCTTATCTAGTGAAGCATGATCTCAGTTGGACTTCTCGCTTACAGTATTTCGGAAAGTGAAGACACAGGTGCTTCGGCTAAAACTGTTAGCTCCATTACACACTACTATCTCAACATTCTCAATATGGAAAGAACAACAGCAAAAGAGTTCAGAAAGAAAAAGCGGAAGTCACTTACCATACATAGAATCTTATCATGAAGCGAAATAAGAAATCCCCCCGACACGACCGGGGCAGGGTGGTGCAGTGGGTAGTTTTCATATGCTGCTATATGATGAAAAAAAAGTCACGCCTGAGAAGATGCGCAAGCCTCTTCGATACAGATAAAATATCAACAGGGTCTTCTGGTGGCAAATCAACAGTGTCAACACCTAGGTCATTTTTTGACCTTTGGCATTAATCTGTATTACTTTTCGCAACCTTCCCTCATTTTTCATGATTTGAGCCCACAACCCACTCCTTTCTGAGACTTTAAGCGAAGAGAACGATAATTCCTTTCCGCTTGCAAACTAAACGCGCCTTCTTAACCTTATGTACCTTTCAACCAAACAAACAGTAATGCGTCGCGTAATCACTGCACGAACTGAGTGGTTCTGGACTTGAGACTGCAAGCCAAGTTTGGACACTCTTCGCCTTGCAACTGTCCTAGTGTTGTGAGACCTGCTCGTTGGCTCAATATGGAAACACTCTTGTAAACTACAATACCACGTTTCAACAGTATGTGCATCAGACGCGTTGTATTTTCATTCATGTTTTATTTGTTTAGGTACGAGAGGTAATTAATCTCGCAAATGCGGCAAGGTCCAATGACGTAATGGAGGTGTACCATTGCCGCTGCCTTGTGCTGCTTATGTCACACGTCTGCTCAATGTACAAAAGCGTAGGAATATCTCCCGGCAAATGAAGGCGCCGAGCCGCTGTCCCTGCACCTTAGTGCTTACCTGTATCTAGAACATATGTTTATCTACAATATAGTCTCGTCTTCATGCGTCCCCGGACCGAATTGACATTTCAAACTTCACACCCTGTTCCTTTTGTCGCATATACGGAAAAGCCCCCACGGAGACCCACTCCACAACGACCCTAGGGTCACACTGCAGATTCGGATACCCTTAAATCGAGGCTGCATAGATCATTAGGAGCAACATGGACCCTGAAAATCTTTCACCACCGCCACCGTGCAGCAAGGTATGACCCTGTCGGATGGTGGGTCGTTGATGGAGAAGAGGCAGGATGCAGACCTTTGCTGAGGCCTCCTATCTCGCGGCAGAAATTGAGAGCTAAACGAGACTCTCACATGTCATTTCAATTTCAATTTCACTCCGGGATACCATGCCATTGTCTATCCCATCCCCGACTCTCTAGCCAACTCGAGATGTCGAAATCAAAGATTGGACAACCTTCTTGGCTTGTTTACCAGAGCAGCATGGCGCAATGACGGGGGTCTCGAACGATATGTAGATAGGATGCATGGCGTCGGAAATTCAGCAATGTGGTTACAGAATGGACTAGGAATTCCTTTGGGCCTAGGGGCTTACATGTGGTTCCAGACCTATCGATTGGGACCATGGCTAAAACGTCCCAATGATCTGGAACGGCAAATTGACGCGATCCGAATCAGAAGTGAGATCACTCCTCAGTCCCCGACCCTTTTTTGGGCATTATTGGACCCTTGGATTACGTCGGCTGCGTAGTTGGCCCGAACCAAAAGCCGCATTAGGTGGTAAGCCTATAGAATAAGCACATAAGTAGAAAGTGGAGCCGAAACATCAGTACGATTGGGAGAATAAGATTGAGAGATTGTTCGGATGCCAGTGATTTGATGGATAGCCGTGGTGAAGCTTGTAAATCTTCGCGCCGCAAGAGATAGGAGATACACGAAGATGTGCTTTTTCCGCAATTTTTGTCTTGGCAACCATGATTCGCCCCTTGGCGTCGCCGGACTTGGCTGAAATGTTACGGCATCTCCGTTGACTCGGAGGAGATAAATAGAGCGTGATTCCCCCGTTGATTTATATTTGGGACAGCTGCGTCTGACAATGTGTTGATGTACTCTTGTCTTTTTCGCAAAACTACATCTCTATTCTATGTGCCTCAGGACTTGGACGCGAAAAAAGCCAAGGCCTTGGGAAGACGAACAGCTTTAGCCTATTTTGCAGATAAGGGATGTTGTGTATGGTAGGTACTGCCCTCTCCGATCCTTCATAACAGTATGCGTGGTCTGATCGATCCAGTGTCACAGGCAATAAATCCTCCGCTTCTCCCACACAAATTGTTCATGAATCATCTTGATCTCTCTTCACCAATTATCCCGACGCTCCTCTCACGTGGCCGACCCAGGACTGCCGTTATCGTCAGGCTGCGACTTTGTTCCCGCACTTGCCATCCGCCCGCTGTTGGCCTGGGGTAAGCGACGGGGCGTATACTCGGTGGGGGACAGCCAATCGCATACTGGATGCTTATCTCTGCTCAACGACATGACAACACCCGTCAATGGACTTCATCAAAGCTTCCATGGAATTCGCAACCAACTCATCTCGTTCAGCAAACGGTGGAAGAACGCCTCTTTTCTTCCAACCACTCTGGCATCAGGAAAACCATCGCTGTTACCAGGTGGCGTGTCAACACCGCTTGGCCTCACGTACAACGGGTACTAACATGCAAGGTCCTTCTCACGGAAATTACCAAAAGACCCATACTCCTCAAGTCCCAGTTTGCTTTCTTTAGGTAATGGTATTACCTGTTGTTGCGGTACTACCAACCAAAACGGTTCGCGTTCCGTGTTCCTAATATCTCCGCATGTCTATCAAATTTGTTCTACTGGCAAGAACAAAGCTCCTTAGCACAATCCTTTCTGATTCGCTACCAACCACAAAGCTATTAAAAGCTTGGTAGCATTATGTACTGGGTATCGCAGACTAACTCTGCAGATCAAGGGCATGCTTGCAGTTGTGAATGCGGGTAGCCGGAGCCGTGCCTGGTGTGAGATGCTACCTCATTGCCGCTGTCAATTAGCAAAGGTCTGGTAAAAGATAAGGCAGGTCCGCTCCTCATTCGTGCATTCTCTTTATTTTACACCCCACGATGTATTTCCTTTTACCGGCCACGGAGAACTTGCAGGATTGCCAAGGCTTGTGACAGGGTCTTGCTTATTCCAGCCTATGCCCGTAGCTCCCTGGGCTACCCAGCAGCGGGCTGTGAGCTCATTACCATTACGATTGAACAAGGCATGGTACCCCCCGATAAGCATTCCGAGTTACGGCTCTGGAAGCACATAAAAGCTCTTCACTCCCCTGTTTTCTTTCATCGGTAGAAGGCGATTTTGTTGAGGTCTCATACGAAGTACGGCATTACATACCTCCTGAAGAAGCTCCTTTCAAATCGTTCAAAATGTCGTCTCTTCCTAACATTTCAAGTCCATGGGTCCCAACTGCACCCGTCGGTTCTGGTGATAACGCGTGGCAGCTAGTGGCAGCCTCCTTGGTCGCGCTGCAAAGCGTTCCAGGCCTGGTTGTCCTCTATGCTGGCATTATGAAGACAAAATGGGCGATCAATTCGGCCTTTATGGCCCTCTACGCCTTTGCCATGACTCTAGTGTGCTGGGTCATATGGGCCTATAAAGTGGGTTTCGGCGACCAAATGCTCCCTTTCGCTGGCTATCCCCGTCCACTCATGACAAGTGAGGACGCACTCGAGCAAGCTCTACTTCCTGCAATTCCCGCGACGGCCAACTTTCCCCAGGCGACCATGGCATACTTCCAGTTTGTATTCGCTGCTATTACGATTGTTATCATGGGAGGCGCATTTCTCGGCCGGATGAACTTTACGGCGTAAGTCACTGATTTGGCAAATTATAAGCTAAGACAACCACTAAGATATGAGTAGATGGGTGATCTTTGTGCCATTCTGGCTCACACTCTCGTACTGCGTTGGCGCATTTTCTCTTTGGGGTGGTGGATTTCTATTCAAAAGGGGTGTCATCGACTATTCCGGTGGTTACGTTATTCACGTATCGTCGGGTACTGCGGGATTCGTGGGGGCATACATTATAGGTCCGCGACTTCCTGAGGACCGCGAAGATGCTCGACCTCATAACGTCTTAATGGTTCTTATAGGCGCTGGAATTCTGTGGATCGGATGGAACGGCTTCAACGGAGGTGATCCTTATGCAGCCTCTGCTGATGCTGCTGTCGCCGTACTGAACACAAACGTATGCACTGCCACGTCTCTTCTTACTTGGACCCTCTGTGATACTCTCTACTACAAGAAGCCCGCAATCCTTGGAGCCGTCAACGGCATAATCACTGGTCTTGTCGCTATCACCCCGGCTGCTGGTGTTGTCGCTACTTGGGGCGCTGTTACCATCGGTGCCTTATCTGGCTCCGTTCCTTGGCTCACAATGAACCTCCTGGGCAAGAAATTCCCATTCAAGCATGTCGACGACACGCTCGGTGTCGTCCATACACATTTGGTAGCAGGCGCCCTAGGCGGGTTCTGCACAGGCCTTTTCGCGACCTCGGCTGGTTGTTCCGCATACGCCTGTATCAATCAAGGTGGAGCGATTACCGACTACGGAAGGCAAGTTTGGTTACAAATCGTTGGAGCACTATTCATCATTGGCTGGAACATAGTATGGACAACCATTATCCTACTTGCTATCAAGCTGATTGTCCCACTCCGCATGACCGACGAGCAGCTAAGGATCGGCGATGATGCCATCCACGGCGAAGCGCCGTATGTGTTCGGGCCCGAGGTGCAGATGAGCATTTTGCGCGGCGATATTTCCCGCATTCAAGCCAACCACGAGAATGAGCTAGGCCTTACGATTGGTGAGCCTCTCTCACCAAAAGATGGTGACCAGTCCACTTCAAACAAGAAGAATGGAGAAAGTAGTGGAGATGAGATCAAGAAGACGATGTAATGCGATACAGATGCTGGTGGCATGCAATGACTATTTTTCTCTTGACCAATCCTATCTTTACATTATACCCGGTTCTTTCAATAGCAGATATACAATACCTATAAGACTGTTATCGAAAATATGAATTAATAAGTGAAAGAAGCAACTCTGAAAGAAAAGGTTTCATTTCCTTACGCTAATGTTGAATGTACTATCAATATAGAAAGATATTGTGATTCATGCCCGTGATTAGATATCCTTGCTGATGCAGAAGATTGTTATTGGGCAGAAGTTACGAGCTCAATCCACTCAACTTCATTGGACAATTATGTAAATCTAACTAACGATTGTTCATAGATTGATTGCCTTTGACACATTAGAACTCATGACGGAGGGAAGTCTTGATTTTCGGAACCGGCCAGATAGATCGAGGACATGGCGAAGAGACTGGACTTTCGGCACCGAGGCCTATTGCCCACAGACCTTGGTCCAGTGGACCTTGGTCCATGGTAGGCTTGCCTCACGTGACCTTGCATCACAGAATCTTCGATTATTATCGCACATCCCACTCGGCTAGCTTACGGAATGAATACTTTCGGCCCGGGTCAACGTCAGGAGCGACACGAGCACAATTACCACAAAATGGAAAGAAACTTATAGTTCTCTGTGTTTCCCAATCTGCATAAGGCATCTTACGGACCGATCATTAAACATGGCTGACTAGCCACTAGAAGATTTGAGGGGGCAACCGATCGGAGGGGGCAACCGATCGGTCTATACCGAATTAGGCAATGAATCCCCCAAAATTTAAATTGCACACTATCATACTGTTTACCTGAAAACAAACCTGTATCTTACATCTGTCTATGATTGCAATAAATCAAAAATTCGCAATGATCATTCATAAGTTCCGTGTAGCAAAAACCATTGCTGAAAATGGAGGTTCTAGCAAACATCCTACCCAAGCCGCGGCTCCTATCGACAACCCCCCTACTAACAACCCTACTAACAACCTTACCGATGACGAACTACCAGAACTACCTTACGCTGAGCGGCTTAACCTAGCTTACAAAGCCTGGATAGACAGCAATGGGAAGCAGAAACTAAAGGTACTAGCTCGTACGTTTGGCGTAGCTTACTCAACACTACACGACCGTATTCATAGAGCTATTCTAAAGGTGCAAGCAAGCCAGGCAATGCAACGACTATCTCCTGCTAAAGAAGAAGCCATTCGGGATTGGATATTGGATCTTTCAAGATGGGGTTGGCCTATTCGGATTGAACGACTTCGTA
>Ga0335072_10010193_pt1 | contig 13536 bp, 10 predicted proteins | sample Lox_Sample_21_FD_206725 | JGI IMG/M metagenome (GOLD analysis project Ga0335072, IMG submission 206725) | Soil microbial communities from Loxahatchee National Wildlife Refuge, Florida, United States - Lox_Sample_2.1 | ecosystem: Environmental > Terrestrial > Soil > Wetlands | place: USA...
AAGCGTTCGCACTCAAACTCGCTAGTCAATGTCCTCCCACTGTATCCATTCACTCCCACAATCCACGCCACCAGAAAAGTAAAGCCCTGCCAAACGCCATGCTCCGCTGCATGCCCTGGTTGACGCCGCCTGTGTCAAAGCCTGCATAGGGTATACGCCCATTACTCCTCATACTCCCATCCTGTTGTCATGATACTTTACTAGCGAACTTTTTCGGCTTATCGCAAAGCCTAACCAAAGAAAGTCGAAAAAGAGCAAGGGTTGTGGTATGATACAAGCGCAATTCAGCTGGAAACTCCTATCCGGGTGTACGCATCGGATGATCATGCGAGGGCAGAGAAATCGACCGAGAGCAACGTCCGAAGCTTGTGATGACAGACTTGCCAAATGAAAAGGAAATATGAACGCTGAGCCACCATGCGCAAATATCTATGACCAACCGTAGCAAAAATGCGAAAGAAAAGTGTAAATATGTACAGTACAAAAACACTCCACCAGGCCTCCCCAACAACTCAATAAGGGATTTTTTCGCACAAGCTATGAAGCCTGCGCAGCTTGGCCGCGGCCTCCTCTTGGAGCATCAAAGCCATTCTGTCGTCCTTGGCCACCTCGGCCCGCGCCTTGACGACCAAAGTTTTCAAAGCGACCATTTCCGCGTGAGAATCCTTGACCTTGACGCTGACCTTGTGGTTGGCTCTGTGGTTGTCGCTGGGCCTGATCTTGATTTGAGCCATTTTGACGTCCATTGTTGAAGTTTCCCTGTGCAGGTGATCGCTGGCTGCTGCCCGATTTCTGGTCACGTTCAGCGGGCCGCCGTGGTGGTGCAGCATTCGATATCGGGCGAGGTATATTCTCCGGAGTATCATAGACATAGAGATTCTTGTCAATAGTAGCCGGAATCGGCTGGATTTCAGTGCCAAGTTCTTTCTCAATATTGTAAAGATTGAAACGGTCGTCCCAGTTAATAAGATTAATGGCAAGTCCAAGATGTCCATAACGACCTGATCGGCCAATGCGATGAAGATAAGTCTCTGCATTCTTAGGGAAGTCAAAATTGATAACAACATTCACGGCTTGAATGTCGATACCACGGGTAAGAAGATCGGAGCAAACAAGGTTCCGGCAAACACCATTACGGAAGTCGTGGAACACCCGGTTGCGGTTTGCTTGGAGCATCCGGGCATGACTATAGAAGCATGAGTAGCCAAGTTCAGTAATTTTTTTGGCAAGCAGCTCGACGCGATTCGTCGAATTGCAGAAGATGATCGATTGGTTGATCTGCAGCTTGGAGAACAGAGTGTTCAGGCAGTGGACTTTCTGTTTTTCTTCAACAAAAGCATAGTATTGTGTGATACCACGCAATGTGAGTTCGTCCATGAGGTTGATCTCATAGGGGCTGTCCATATTCTTGGTGGAGAAAGCTTGAACAGATCTAGGGAAGGTAGCGCTGAACAGCATGATTTGCCTATCTTTGGGATGAAATTGCAGGAGCTGTTCGATAACAGGTGTAAATTCTGGCGAAAGAAGCTTGTCAGCTTCGTCCATGATGAACATCGGGCATTCACTGAGGTCAGCGACGCTCTTGCCAGCAAGATCTAAGATTCTGCCTGGGGTTCCAACGATGATGTGGACAGGGTCGCCTAGACGGACAATGTCATCGCGCAAGTTTGTTCCGCCAGTAGTAGCCATGACACTGATACCGAGATGTTTTCCAAGTGTCTTGCAGACTTGGGATGTTTGGAGGGCCAGTTCTCGGGTAGGAACGAGGATTAAGCATTGGATTTTGGAGCTCTTCGGGTTGATACGCTCGAGAGCTGGGATGACGAATGCAGCTGTTTTGCCGGTACCGTTCTTCGCCCGAGCAAGTATGTCTCGTCCGGTAAGCGCAACAGGTATCGCCTCCTCCTGGATTGGTGACGGCTTTTCAAATCCGGCTTCGAAAATGCCCATCAACAGATCCCGCTTGATCGAGAAGTCCTCGAAATCGAGACCCTTCGTAGCGGTGACATCCTTATGAAGTGTGAGTACGAAAGCTGTATATCAAGAGCAAAGCAGCTCACCTCAGTCTGATGCCTCGTGTCTTTCACTGGTACCTTTAGCCCGGCCTTCCAGTCCCCGGCACTAGTTTCGCCTTCGCTGCTAACGTGTCAGAGAGCTCTAGAACTATTTTATCATGATGTTTGTCTACCTCAACTTCGTAGATTCCAGCTTGCCTGCCAGAGCTTCTGCCATTTCTTTGTTCTAGAAGGGCTTATGTAAAGTAGTGTTGGAGGATGGCGGGTTTCAGCCTGCGGCTTTGTAGTATGATCGTGCTGTTTTGTTTGTGGATGATCTCGATATTGTGATTATGATGGCTGGTAGCCACTCATAAGTATGACTTAAGATACTCGAGGAGGTTCTTGTCGGTGAGGAGGACAGTTTGGAACTAGTTGTCGGTGAGAAGTCGATCTCTGAGATCGATGTGCGCGAAGATAGTTTGTGCGTTATAAACTTGCGTATATGCGCAAGTAGAATCTTCTTATCGTTTCGAAGTCGTGGCGGTACTGTAAATCAACAGAAGAAGTTCTGTGCCTATGCGTGATCGGAGTCGTCGAGGTTTGTGTAGCATTTCAATGGAAATCCATGGATGGCGGTGCCGCTTTTAGCCTCCACTAAGGCATGGCGGCTCTCCCATTCACTTTGACTGCCAACCACCCAGCAGCAATCCCTAGAAGTAACCCATCTTTAGCATGACATGAGTATATACATAGTTCTGGTTCACTTGGGATATAACGGTATTTCTAGAAGCAATTACAATACGGCACCGCATACTTACAATTTACAGCTCCCAATACCAACGAACACTCACCCTCACCTTTGCTAGGTCTGATTGAAAGGCTACCATGGAGATAGGAACGCATGGCTTCCGATTTCTGGTAAAAAAGCTGTATGTATAGTTTGTTCTGTCTTCGACACCATCACATCTAGATGGATAGGGCCCTATTCCTAGTCTCATTCTATCTATCCTATCCTATCTATTTAACACAGGGTCGTGCATCTGGTCACACTAGCACCCAGACTATGATGCTTAGAGCATTAACATTGATCAGGCTTTCGATTTAAAAGCACTTGCTTCACCAACTATCGCTTGAGATGAGTGATATATCAAGGAGCTGTCAGCGCTTGAGGCCAGAAAGATCCAACGCACAGGTGAAGCGTCGGTCAGGTATAAAAAGCGTAGTCCTTTCCTCTTCGGATGGAATGAGGGCCAAATGACACATGGAAGTCAGAGAGCCTAATATATAATCCGGTTGATGCACCTGTTTCCAAACGACGGATCAAAGTAGAGTTGGAACTGGGTCGCACAAACTGCGCGCTCTCAGTAGTTGATATCCACTTATGCAGTGGACCAGTGTATCACCAATGAGGAATATACAAATATTCAACCCATAAAATGCCACCTATCCATTCAATTTTAGTCATTATCATAGATTGTGCGTACCCTGTAACGCCAATTCTGCCATTTCCTAAAGTATTTCACTTCCCCGAACTTCCATTTCGAAACTGATTCCTCAGCTCTTCGAGATAATATTGAAAGAACTTCTTCACGTCCGATTCTCCTGGCTCTATATCGATACGATGTTAGTATTCAGATTTCTCTTCATTCAGGCCCATTTGCGGACGCACTTTGGAGTGACTTACTGTCTATATTTGTACCTCCCATTTCGGCTGGATCTTTACCATATCTTACCTCGTGGACTTTCTTGTGTACTATTCTAACGGCTCGATGGAAAGTAGGACTCGCAAGGAGCTATAGGTCATGAATATGTGATAGAGGACACTGGTAATACGAGTTACTAGCTTACTCTAGCTGTCAACCACACCTGCATGCCGGTCAGTCTGAAAGTTTAAATGGGGAGATATGGAACTGACCTCGAACACTCGAAGCCACATTATGGCAGTCTCGTTACCATCGCAATGGATTTTAAGCTCATTCAAATGATAATGTAAGAGTACCACTACAGAATGGAATTGCCATGGGGGGAATGAGAAGTCGAGGGACAAATGTCATTGAGGACGATTTGTCGCTTACTTATCCAAGATCCCTGCAATATTTTCCAACGCGGCTCTAGTCCGCCTGCTCGTTGATGACTTATTCTTCTGTGCCGCCCTTTCTTATCATATCAATTGCTGCCCGGAAAGTTTGCTGTTTTTTCTTCCAAAGAAATGCTCTCTCCAAAGCCACGTCGCCGGAGGATCTTCATTTCGCTCGGAAGAATCATACAGACTCAGTCATAGCACGTACAAAGTTGCATCTGCAAGAGGCGACATCACAGTTTGGAGGGTCTTGACAAGGGTTCCCAAAGAGGAACTATTCATGCACCTAATTCAGTCTTGATTCATGCTAAGATCTCTTGGCTTCCAGACATTTCACCGGCTTTCGGTCTTGCCACTTTTACACAGTTCCAGTAATACACCTGCAACGACTGGCCTTTGCAGTGTAACTTCCAATTCTAAAATCATACCGCAAGGCCCCTCTTTAGGTCTACTTGCCTGCATTAAGACGTCTCCCAGGATACAAACAAGCGTCAGAAACCTGGATCGAATTCGAGTTTTTCGGAGGCGACAAGACTCGCCCAGCCTCAACCCAGACGAACGGGAACCTAGGGAGAGATCACCAGGTTGGTTTCAAAGGATGCATCGAAATATGTCATCCTCAAAACGGTCACGCTCGTCCTCGACACAACCAGAAACGCCATCAGAGGTTGATCGACCTGAGCCTCTTCCCGAACCCGCTACAGCACGTGACCATAATTCTGATGGACTTCCAAAAATGCCTGCCTTTCTTCAGCAAAGCCCATCTGGTAGGTCCTAGGAGCTTCTCTATTTTAATTCTAACCTCGACAAGTATAAGTACTGATAAGAATGGCAGATATACAAGCAAAGTTCCATGAGCTCACGTGGATCGAGAGGAATCGCATTGCACAAGGGATAATGGATCCATCACCAGATCACCCATGGGCCATAATTCAAGGGCCTCATACGAAGTTGCTAGATCGCTATCAAAATGTCCATCCCTGGAAGCATAATCGTATTCGTCTACGCGTGCCCGAAGGCCAAAACGATTACATCAACGCCTCACCGATCACCCTAAAAAGTGCGAAAACAGGAAAGGAAAGCAAATACATCGCAATGCAAGGTCCAAAGGAAGGCTCTATTAGTCATGTTTGGAGGATGATCTGGGACGAGCTTACCAGCCCCGCTGTTATCGTCATGTTGACGGAAACTCATGAGGCAGGCATGGAAAAATGCTTTCCATACTTTCCTAGCGACCCTGAGGCTGATCCACTGGTTATCAATGAAAACGACGAATTTGGTGATGGATTTAAAGCAACCGTTAAATGTGCCGAAGTTGATGCGCACCCACAAGCTCCATCAACTGAAGTTCGGAAACTGGTCATGAATGTTGATGGGAAAAAACAGGAAAAGATCATATGGCACCTACTGTACACCAAATGGCCCGACTTTGGGGTCTTAGCAAGCGAAGATTTGGACGGCTTTTTCAAGCTCATGGACCTTTCCAACCAGAAGAACAGTGGACCGGAAAACCCACGTGTCATTCATTGCAGTGCTGGCGTTGGTCGTTCAGGCACTTTCATAGCTCTTGAATACCTTATGGCAGAGCTGGAGGCTGGTGCATTAGAGCCGGAGCCAGGAGAAGACGACGCAGAATATGATCCGATTTTTGACACTGTCAACAGACTTCGAGAGCAGCGACGAACCATGGTTCAAGCAGATTCTCAATACGCATTTATTTACAGTGTGCTTCGGCAGCTTTGGGAGCAAAAGCATCCGGTGGTGACACACTCTATCGACAAAACAACCAAAGGCGAGCCGACTGCAAAAGTGGCAAAACTTGGGGAAATGGAGGATGTCTTCAGCTAAGAAGGCTATTTGATATTCGAAATCAAGCGGAGTACAGTGGGCAGGGCTTTGAAATGGTTTGTGATGGGTTTTGGCATGGGGAGCTGGAGCGACGTGATTCGCTGAGGCGTGCAGGTACAGGCGGGGGAATAGCATTTCGATCACCCCATCCGAGGATTAGTCGTCCCATTTAATTGATTACTCAGGGGCCATCTCCTAATTCCTGCTCATTGTTCTGGTTTGAATGACGTCACAGGGAGGCCATCAGGACGTCACAACTATGTCACCCTTATATCCGGCTTCGAATCCTCTGTCTCTCGAGTCTGTATTATTATTATTTTTGGTCCCAGAAATAAATCATCATGCTTACGGCAATTGTCACTGGTGCCACCGGTATTATTGGTCGTGAAATTGTAGCTGCATTGGGCCGTGATAGTAAGTGGACTAAAATCCACGCCCTGTCTCGAAGCCAGAAGGAAAAGTATCCTCCTTCGGTGCAGCATGACACAATCAATTTAATGGGCAGTGCCCAAGAGATTGCAAAACAATTAAAGGATCAGAAAATAAATGGCGAATACCTGTTCTTTGCGGCATATGTGGCGAGAGATGATGAGAAAGAAGCTTCGGATGTTAATGGTGAGTGTAGTTTCCAAATTAAAAACGAATGCGAGCCTAACAGCATCTCCAGGTGCGATGCTGAAGAATTTCCTTGATGCACTTGCAATTAATGGCTGCAAGCTCAAGCGCGTGATTCTTACCACTGGTGCCAAACAATACGGTGTGCATCTTGGCCCAGTCAAATGCCCTATGGAAGAATCAGATCCATGGATTGAGGGACCTGGTCGTCCACCGAACTTCTACTACACCCAACAGAGAATTTTGCATGCGGATGCCAAGAAGAATGGCTACAACTGGATTGTAACCTATCCGAATGACGTTATAGGAGTGGCAAAGGGTAACTTCATGAATCTTGCCACAAGTCTAGCCCTATATGTGGTGGTCAACAAGGAGCTGTCTGGAGAGCTTGAGTTTCCTGGCTCTGAAACTTTCTATAACTACTTCGATTGCTTCACAGATGCAAAGCTACACGCGGAGTTTAACATTTGGGCAGCGCAAGAACCACATTGTGCGAATCAAGCATTCAATGTCACTAACGGAGACGTTGAAACATGGGCCAATATGTGGCCTAAATTGGCAAAGCGATTTGGTTGTAAGGTGCCTTCGAAGCAGTTTGAGCGAAAGACCCCGGACTCGAGCCAGATAAAGCTCGCGGAAGTTCCACCATATGAAGACCTTGCCGGTGTTACGGGGATGGAAGGGAAGGTTCCAAAGGGAGTAGTTGAGCAGCGAATTGATCTTGTCAAGTGGAGTCAGAAACCTGAAATCAAGAAAACGTGGGACAAAATTGCGGAACGTGAGGGCCTGGAGAAGGATACCTTTGAGAAAGCAACATGGAAGTTTTTGGGTTTTGTACTAGGCCGGAATTATAATATTGTGATCAGTATGAGCAAGGCTCGGAAGTTTGGCTGGACCGGGTATATCGATACTTGGGAGTCCCTAAACAACACGTTCAATGGACTGGAGGAGCTAAAAATTCTACCAAAAATACCTTAAGAGGCTGAGTCCCGATCATGAATTGGTCACCTCAGACAGTCATCGAAACCCCTGATTCCTCCTTCCTGCTCAATCATGCAGTCCTAGCTTCTCCGTCCCCAGACTACCTATTCCAAACCCACTGCTCCCCTAACTCCATCCCTCCCACGACCAACCTCTCCGCATCCACCACTACAAACACAACCCTCGCCCATTTCTCGGCACTTGGATTCCGCCAAGCATGCATCGTGCTCCTCTGCACCACCAAATCGCCCTTCCCCATCTTCTGCGTCCCCCCTCCATCCAGCACAAGCTCCAGCTCGCCCTCCATCACAACACCATAGTCGAGACTTATCGTGCGATGCATGACACTCTTGTACGCAGGGGGCAGCTCCAGCACTCGCAAGTTGATGCCTCCAGGCAGCACGACGGTTTTAAAACCGGATGCCAGAAGGGAATTGTGGGCGGTGAGGTCAGCATCTGAGGAGAGTTGGATGGGGAAGGAGGGCGTGCTGTGCGGGATGAGGTAGTTGAAGGTCGGGCGGGTGGAGGCGTCCCAGGGTTGTAGAGCGCCCGGGGTAGAGGAGTGGATTATGGCTTTGCCGCTTTGCTTGTCGTGGGTGGTGATATGGGTGGTGAAGGGTGGGAGGCCGGAAGGGTTGCGGGGAGCTTTCTAATGCTTGGTTTGGGGCGGACATGTCATATGATTTCCGAGTTGCACGTGGGACTCTGTTAGCGTGTTTAAACTACTGGAGGGAGGAGATGGTGGTCTAGATGTAGGCAACTGGTATCTATGTTGTGAGTGAACTGTGGCTTTTATGCTGTTTGCTAAGCTGATGCTAGAGGCTTACAAATCTTGACGTTAATAAGGAGATGGAAGAGGGTGTTTACGAAGTCGTGGACTATGGCTAACCAACACTGTTCCATAGCACAGGAACAACACTTATACTTATGAATGGTAGTGTGACCAAGCATGGTTGCGAAGCGGTAAAACTTTGATATTGTAGGGGATGTTGACGTGAAAAGATCTGGGATTTGTAAGCGGTTACACAAAATACGAACTTTAATTTAACACTCTGACTGAGGTTGACATGGCTACACTCTGGTGAAATGTAAATGCAAATGCTTTATAACATGGCTTAGTCTAGTGAAATCAAATTTCCTGTATGAAATAATGCAATGCAATATTCCCGCAATCTTTATACATTGAAACATAAACAGATTTTCAACTCCTGCACTATAGCATAGGCTTCAAATCCTTGGCAACGGTAAACGGAGCCTCAGTCTTCGCCTTGATCTCATCAACGGTCACACCGTCCGCAATCTCAACTAGCGTCAAGCCGTGAGCGAAATCTACGTCGAATACACCCTGTCAAGTCAGCTTGCTGGTACTTGTGAGAATATTGAGTATGGGACTCACAAGTTCTGTGATAATCATCGATACACAGGCCTTGCCTGTCAAAGGGAAAGCACATTGCTTGACAATCTTGGGATTGCCCTTCTTGTCGGTGTGTTCCATGGTTACCACGACCTTCGTTGCGTCTGGGTTGCTGACCAGATCCATGGCACCACCAAAGCCCTTTATCTTCCCGGGCAGCATCCAGTTGGCAAGATCACCGACAGCACTGACTTGCATTGCGCCCAAAATAGTCAGGTTGACCCGTCCGCTCCTAATCATGCCGAAGCTCTCTTCACTTCCGAAGACTGCAGCACCCTGGTTGAGCGTCACGGTTTCCTTTCCGGCATTGATGAGATCAGCGTCTTCCTTACCCTTTGCTGGGTAGGGGCCGAGACCGAGAATGCCATTTTCGGATTGCAGCTGTACTTCAACTTCCGGTCCAACAAATGAGGGTGCGAGCATGGGCATGCCGATGCCCAAATTTGCATACATGCCATTCTTAAATTCCTTCGCCGCTCTTCTCACGATCCGCTCTCGTTTCGCTGCTGTCTCACCGCTGCCTAACGCCGCCTTTGCATCAGGGTCGCTTTCGTCCTTGGCCCAGGTGTACTTCTCAATCTTCTTCTCACTGGTCGATTGGATAACCCGTTTTACGTAGATACCTGGTAGATGTACCGCCTCTGGGGGTATCGCTCCAAGCTCTACAATTTCTTCCGCCTCGACAATGGTCATCTTGGCATTTCGGCCCATAGCACCATTGAAATTATTTGCAGCAAGCCTGAATTGACAATTTCCGAGTTTGTCGGCTTTCCATGCCTTAACAAAGGCATAGTCGCCTTTTATACTCTCTTCCATGAGATATGACTTGCCATTGAACACCTTGACATCCTTAGGGTATGAGTATTCTTTTGGTGTACCATCAGGGTTATTCCGTAAAGGCAGATCTCCAGTTTGTACGACAGTGCCATATGCTGCAGGCGTGAAGAATGCAGGAATGCCCTTCCCGCCTGCCGCACAACGTTCCGCAAGGGTCCCTTGGGGGGTTAATTCTAATTCAACTTCGCCAGTAAGGTACATTTTCTCGAATGTCTTATTCTCTCCAATATAACTTGCAATCATTTTCTTGATTTGCTTCGTCTTCAGCAGCTTTCCCAATCCAGAGTCATCAGTGCCTGCATTATTTGACACAGCAGTTAAACCAGTTAGGTGCTTATTTTTCAGGACCTCGTCAATGAGAGTATCTGGAACTCCACATAACCCGAAACCACCGCAGAGCACCGTCGTATTTGGCTGCATGTCCTTGATGGCTTCTGCCGCAGACGGGAGGACCTTGTTGATTTCATTGCGCCGAGAAGTAGATGCAAATGTGCGGGCAAGTAGTAGTGATTGCTATACTGTGTTTTAGCTGTTGCCCTCTAGAACATGTTGTCAAGTTCACCTTTGTGCTATTTCTTGTATAAGCCCTAGCAGTCCGTAAGCGCAATGCCAAGAAAGCCATTTCGACAGCCAATTTAAACGTCAACACGGGAAGGAATTAGTAGGTTCTCTATTACAGAGATAACAGCGATGGTAATAGAGCTCCAAAAGAGGAGAAAAATGCAGAGAGACCGATTAGAGACGAAAAAGAGAGAGAGAATAGATAAGAAAGGGTTGAAATTATGTTTTCAACACTTCTCCCTCATCCCATCCCACAATCCCCACAACTACAAGGCTCCCCTCGCCGGACAAAGTCTTAAGCGGTTGTCGGGTTAGTATCCGGCATCCATCACGGGACTGGGGGGAAAAGCCTCGGAATTATGATGACCGACGGCCCGGGCTACTCGTAAAATTAATTCACTGATTTTAGCGTCCGTCTCTTCAGTGTCCGAAAGAGCCTTTATTGCCTTCAGCGAAAAATTCTTTGTCGAATATGCACGCATCAAGCGATTGTACATTAATCGGAACTGTTCCTGCGTACTGTACAGCTCAAACAGTCAAATATATTGTGGTGACCGTCCCCGAAAAATCATCTGATCTGGGCAATAGTTGTTCCTGTGCCGAGAGCATTGACAGGATATGCATACAGACAAGGGGGCAGACGAACAGGCCGGTGGACAGAGTTTTACGGATACGAACGGGAACGAGCGATTGCTATAAGGATTACCAGACTTCGGGAGAGCTTTACGGATACAAAATAAAGTCTTTTCCTGCGTTTGCTACTGTGCTAGCCGCTCGATTGCGTGCTACAGCTATACGTTGGGCGTGGTTCTGAGTTTTACCTCCATTTTGGGCCCTATTCCTTCCGCTGAGCACCTCCGAAGCGTACGTCGACCTAACCATTGCCCTGACGATCGTGCACTTCGGCGGTACATCCATCCTATATCTCCACAATTTTCCCTTCTTAAGTTTGGCAAAGAAAAAGGATCATACCGCGTAGGATGTGTCAATCAAACAGTGTTGTAAAAGGTGCGAAGCGACTATCGGAAACTCGTCGCAAAGGGGCAGGAAATGTTTGATCAAGAAGAACTGAATCTGTGCCTGTTACTATAGCTTTCGCCTGAATATATATACACGACCGAGGATTTAAGAAATCACAACGTTCTAGATCGGGCGCCTTAGCATCTGTTATCGCAGCGGTCAGGACAGGATACGAGGGTCGGCCCTCATATCAAATACAACAAGCTTCCACCTCGACTTGTTAAAACTATATAAGTAAAGCTTCAGGTACAAAAAGATGGAGTGTTATCTCTAGTAAAATTTCTGGCTCCTAGCTCTAGGTAAGTATATGTTGGAGCTCCCAACAAGTGTATTCTATTACTAGCGTCACTGATATAGTGCACTCAATGAACCGGATGATACTCTTGGAGGCTCAACGAATAAAGATAACCATGGAAAAGGCAGTGGCAATAGCAACTAACCCTTAGGCTATGAGCGCAGTCTAGGAGATCAGGGCAAGCTTGCCAGTGATGACAGATTATGGGATGATGAGGACAAGTAGTCGATACAATATAAGATGTGTCCTATCCTCAGACCCATTTTTTGCACCGTGGATCGAAACTTTCTTTGAAATACTAGTATCAATCCGGATTTAACTTTCACGCGGAACAGCTCTTGTTGTCCATATTGATCTAAGATTCTTGACAAAATGGTTTCCTCCACAAAAATCTAATGGGTATGCTAATGAACACAATTTTCGTGATGCAAGTATACTTGGTAAGTCCGAGATGATGAGGAAATGATGCTGGCATGATCTCCACAAGCTCGGGTTAGTTTGCATCATATCTGCCACACGCACAACAATGTTATCTGCAAGGGATTTCCACAACACGAATAAGCATGCATAGGTTTGAGGATAAAATCACGCTTGCATCTCCTTTGTTGAGGCTCGTCGCGGGAAATTCATATCCCTGAGTTTGAAGGCTATAAAAAGAAGTGACCTTTGTGAAAAGTTGACCTTGCTATGCGAGGGTTGGCATCGCGCGTTCCTGCAGAATGACGTTGAGGCTTGCGGAATGGAATATATTTTATCCTTTGGTATTCTGTTTCAAGATAAGTGTCATCGGGAATCATGCGGGGGATCGGATCGAATTTCGGCCGATGAAACGCTTAAGCGGCGATCCCGAGCACTCCAGCGAAAATACACGAAGATCGAGGAATCTAAGTCGTTTCTTCTGTATCCAGCAAAAAAAGGATGAATCTGACGCACTGCGGAGCACGCTCGGCCAGGGTCTGGCCGGGCAGGCTTCAGAAAGACTTTCTCCCGGTAACGAACCCTACTACTAAAGCACTACTGCCACTTCTGCCAGGACCCTTTGCCAGCGCTACTGCTGCTCTTTGGGGCCTGTTCATCGAGAAATCCGCGCTGGTATCTGCGGCTGCCAGTCTAGTACCACCACGAACTGCGCGTCTCCTGCCCACAGCAGACTAGAGCCAGCAAGACGGCCTGTTCTTTGTGTATGTTCTGCGTGTCCTTCTAAGCTTATTCAACCAGTAAAGCATCTTGATCCTCCTCGACAAGCGCGGGTTGCTTTATTGTCCATCTCGCCGTCACCCACCTCGTCGGCCACCACGATCCGAATATATGTGATATCCCTCTTTCGACAAGGATTCAACGTACTTATCACGGAATTGTTACCTTTCAAACACTTGTGGTTTGTTGCAAAGGGCAATTCATTGCGCGGACATCTTGCACGGAGGGAGATTTAGTCCAGAAGAGCCCACCATCTTAAGATCGACTCCGAATTTGCCAGCGTAACCTTCGTCACGTTAACAGAGACTTTGTCGCTGCAGTTCCTCGGAAAGATGTGGAGCAGCACTACATAATATTCAACCCACATACCGGGACTGCATGGTCGTCATGCTGGAGAATTCCACAGCATCGCAGTCTCATCCCCGAAGGCCGCCAGCCCATCTTTCGGTCAGTCTCCGCCATGAAAGTCCCAGCCCAGCATCAAGCACATGTTCCCTTAGGGCACAAGCTGCACGAGACGAAGAGACGCGACAATCCGGCCTGGCTTGGAGGGGCTTTCCCATCCGTCGAACTTCGGAAGAAAGCAATGAAACTGGAGATTCCCATAATGTCCCAGCAGAGATATGGTTCGATCGGTCGAATAAGAACGTCGGGGGTAGACTTGGCCCACAGTTTCTCGACAGTGAGGGAC
>Ga0335072_10010195_pt1 | contig 13531 bp, 9 predicted proteins | sample Lox_Sample_21_FD_206725 | JGI IMG/M metagenome (GOLD analysis project Ga0335072, IMG submission 206725) | Soil microbial communities from Loxahatchee National Wildlife Refuge, Florida, United States - Lox_Sample_2.1 | ecosystem: Environmental > Terrestrial > Soil > Wetlands | place: USA: Florida...
TTGACAAAAGCGAATGTGACCGGTCACAATTCTGACGTGAAACGAAATTGTTGCATGGATGTATCCAGTCGCGCAAGGGGGGTCACGGGCACAATGCCGACTGCGCATGTTCGCGGGCAAGCCGCGGAGCGGCTGCCAGCGAAGAACGTCAGCATAAGGGACGTCGCCGCCGCCGCCGGCGTGTCGTACCAGACCGTGTCACGCGTGATCAACGGAAATCCGAACGTCAAGGATTCCACCCGTCAGATCGTCCTGGACGCGATCGACCGGCTGCGTTTCCGCCCCAACCGGGTCGCTCGCGCGCTGGCTGGCGGTCCGGTCCAGTCGGTGACGGTGCTGACCGCCAACACCACTCTGTACGGTTACGCAATGGCACTGCAGGGTATCGAGAACGCCGCGCGTGCCGCGGGCTTCGCCGTGGGAGTGCAGGTAACGGAGTCCGGGGAGCCGTTGGTGGTGCAGGACGCGGTGGACCGCGCGGCCGAGCCGGGCACAGCGCTGATCGTCATCGCCTACGATGAGCCGGGCATCGCCGCGCTGTCCGCTGTGCCTCCGGACGTCCCGGTGGCCGCGATCATCGTGGCTCCGACCGGGGATGAGGCCGTCGGCAAGCCCTGGGTGTGGCTGGACGACCGGCGGGCCGCATACGAGGCGACTCGCTACCTGCTCGATCTGGGGCACCAGACCGTGCACCACGTCTCCATTCCCCGCTCCAGCCCGCGAACGCACGGCTGGCGGTCGGCACTGGCTGAGGCCGGTGCCTGGATTCCCGAGCCGGTGCCCGGCGGCTGGGAGCCGAAGGACGGATACGCGGCCGGCCGCACACTGGCCAAGGATCCGGACGTCACCGCGGTGCTGTGTGGTAACGACGACCTGGCGCTCGGGGTGATGCGGGCCATGCACGAGGCCGGACGCCCGATACCGGGCAGCGTCAGCGTCGTCGGGTTCGACGACACCCCGCAGTCCGCGCTGTATACGCCGACGCTCACCACGGTCCGGCAGGACTTCGCCGCGCTCGGCAGGGTCTGCTTCGCGACGCTGCTGTCCACGCTTGACCCGCGAGCCACCGCCGGCCCGACGCCGTGGTCGCAGTGCGATCTGATCGTACGGGAGAGCTCGGGACCGCCTCCAGCCGTCGGCACCCGGACGGCAAGCTGACAAGACAACGAACGGCACACGGTCACAAGGAACTCGTCGAAACCGCCCGTGAGTCGCTGGTCACCGTCAGCCCGCAGGCGCCACATAAGCCCGGTGCGGGCTGCGTTCCTCTACCTGGCAACAAGAGACTCGTCGTGCGCAAGCGCGGCACGGGAACCTCGGTGGCCAGCGCCCGCCGGAGCGTTCCCGCCGCTGGCGATGACCGCCTGAACTTCCGGCCCTGGCTCAATCAGCGCGCACCGGAGTCGCGGTGACGACGTCGACGGCGTGGCGGAGGTCGTCGGGCAGCAGGCACTGAAGAGGTGACGGCCATGGGAACAGCCCGAAGCCGCTGTGGGTCAGCTCGAGTACCAGGGCGGGGCCAGATAGCGGTGCCTGCATCGCCGCGCAGATCATGGCGGCCGCGTAGACGAGGGCGAAGGCGCCTGACCGGGGGGAGCCGGGCCAGAGAGTAAACCTGTGGTCCGGTGCGGTGTCCGGGCTGCGGTCACTGGCAACCGCCGCCATCGTCGTCGGGTCCTCGGTCACTGGGGCCTGGCCCATTGTCTGTGACTGCGTCTGGGCGTGTTTCCGTGGTGCCATGCCGGATGAATGCTCACAGCGTGATGGTCAGTGCCAGCGGCAGGTCGCGCACGTTGTGTCCGATGCGCAAGGTGTAGGTGCCAGGTTCGACATGCCACCCGGCGTCCCAGTAGGCCAGGGTGCGATGGGGAACGCGGATCTGGGCGGTGATGGTCTGGCCGGCGTCGGCGCGGACGGTGGCGAAGCCTGCGAGCCACCGGACGGGGCGCTCTACTGCCGAGTCGGCACGCTCCGCGTAGATTTGCAGCACGTGCTTGCCGGCCCGGCTGCCGGTGTTGGTGACTTTGACCCGGACGGTCGTAGCTGCGTTGCCGTCATCGTCGCTGACTTGCGGCGGTCCCAGGTCCCAGGTGGTGTACCCGAGCCCGTAGCCGAACGGGTAGGCCGGGTCGGCCCCGGTTCGCAGCCAGGCCCGGTAGCCGATGTGGATGCCCTCGTCGTAACGCAGGATGCCGTCAGCGGGGCGGGTGCCGGTCACCGGCACGTCACCTTGTCCGGCTGGCCAGGTGGTCGGCAGCCGGCCGCCCGGTTCGCGGGCGCCGGTGAGCACGTCGGCGAGGGCGTGGCCGTATTGCTGGCCGCCGAAGTAGGTGAGCAGGATGGCGCTGACCTCCTCGCGCCACGGCATGAGGACCGGGGCGCCGGCATTGACGACGACGACGGTGCGGGGGTTGGCGGCTGCCACGGCCCGCACCAGATCGTCTTGCCTTCCGGGCAGGGCCAGCGTGGTGCGGTCGTAACCCTCGGATTCTCCGCGCGCGCTGGTGCCGACCACGACGACGGCCACATCGGCTGCGGCGGCTGCCTGTGCGGCCCTGTCGATGAGCGTCTGGGGGTCGGACGGCGGGGGCTCGGTGCCGAACGTCACGCTCAGGGCATTGCTCAGGCCGCCTTCGAGCTTGGCGGGCTCGAGTTCGATACGGACCTCCACCGGGCGGCCTGCGGTGACCTCGACGGGGAATGAGACGGCGGGCGGGGCCAGGAAGGCGGCGCCGAGATCGGCGCCGGCGGCCGTCGCGGCCGCCTCGCCGATGAGGGATCCGCCGGCGAAGATACGCCCGCGGCCCACGGAGGCGAAGCCGATGCGCAGCGGCCCCGATTCGCCGGGAGTGAGCCGGGTGGCGAACTCCAGCCGCTGGGTTCGCGCGACCGGGGCGTCCCCGCCGAAGTAGACCAGCGCGCTGGCGAACCGCTCCTCGGCGAAGATCTCCTTGCCGCCGGCGTCCAGGAACCGCACATGGGCGCCTGGCTGCCCGGTGACCGGGTTGGTCATCGTCTGCAGGGCGAACGGGACGATCCCGTCCTGCACCACGGCGCCGGTTTCGTAGGTGATCTGCGCGCCCGGGAACGCCGCCCCGATACCGTGCAGCGGAGTGACCGTCGAGGCGGGCACGACGGTGGCGCTGCCGCCGCCTTGGGTGCGAGGTTGCGCCGCGTGCTGGCCGATGACGGCGATGCGCGACAGCCGCTCCGGCCGCCAGGGCAGTTCGCCCGCGTTACGCAGCAGCACGGTGCCTTCGGCGGCCGCCTCCCGAGCGAAGCCCGGCCCGTCCTCCGCGGGAACGCCCGGGGCGGAGGCGGCTGGCTCGAACCCGTTGAGCGCGCCGACCCTGACCGCGAGCTGGAGGATCCGGAGGACTTTCCGGTCGATGACCGGTTCGGCGATGCGGCCGTCGCGGACGGCGGCGACCAACGCGGCACCCCACCGCCCGTCCGCGGCCGGCATCACCAGGTCCTGGGAGGCCTCGGCGCTGCGCAGGCTGCGCACGGCGGTCCAGTCGCTGACGACCACGCCGTCGAACCGCCATTCGGAGTTCAGCGGTGTCTCCAGGAGCTCGTTCTCGGTGGCGGTGACACCGTTGATGCTGTTGTAGGCGCTCATGACCAGCCACGCCCCGCCCTCGGTCACCGCTTTCTCGAACGGGAGAAGGTACACCTCGCGCAGCGCGCGCTCACTCACGACGACGTTGACCGTGAACCTGTCGGTCTCGGAGTCGTTGGCCACGTAATGCTTCGGCGTCGCGGCGACGCCGTTGTCCTGCAGGCCGCGGACGTACGCGGCGGCGAGTTCCCCGGTCAGCAGCGGGTCCTCGCTGAACGCCTCGAAATGCCGGCCGCCCAGCGGGGTGCGATGCAGGTTGATCGTCGGGCCCAGGACGATATGAACGTTCTTGCGACGGGCCTCGGCCGCGGCGCACGCGCCGTAGCGCCGGGAGATCCCGGTGTCCCACGACGACGACAAGGCGGTGGCCGACGGCAGGTTCAGCGACGGCGAGCGTTCGTCCCACACCTCGCCGCGCACCCCGCTGGGCCCGTCGGACATCAGCATCGGCCGCAACCCGATGCCCGGCAGCGGCCAGGTGCTCCAGAAGTCGCGCCCGGTCAGGAGCCGGACCTTCTCCTCCAGGGTGAGCCGGGCCACCAGCGCGCGCAGCCGGGGGTCGACGGCACCTTCGCCCTGTCGGTGCGGCGCTTGTGGGCCGCCGATCGCAATGCCATGAGCAGTGTGCGTGCCGGGTGTAGCCACTATGCCTCCAGGGCTGCGTCAAGGGAGCGCGACGGTGCGGAAGCCGAGGTTGCCGCTGCTGGATTCGGGTGTGTTGCCGGTGCGGGCGGCGACGCGGTACCGGTGGCAGTACGACGCGTGGCACAGGTAGGAGCCGCCCCGGGTGACGCGGCCCAAGCCGAAGGCGGGTCCGGCCGGGCTGTCCGCCGGGGAATTGCGGTAGTAGTGCGGGGAGAACCAGTCGGCGCACCATTCCCAGACGTTTCCGGCCATCTCATACAGGCCGGAGCCGTTGGCCGGGAACGAGCGCACCGGGCATGTGCCGAGGTGGCCGTCCTCACGGGTGTTGGACACCGGGAACACGCCTTGCCAGATGTTCATCAGGTGCTCGCCGCGGGGCCCGAACATGTCGTCGCCCCAGGGATACCGCGCGGATGCCAGGCCGCCGCGGGCGGCGTACTCCCATTCCGCCTCGGTGGGCAGGCGGCGCCCGGCCCACGCGCAGTAGGCCAGGGCATCGTCGTGCGAGACGTGCACGACGGGGTGGTCCGGGACATCGGCCCACTCCGACCTGGGTCCCAGCGGATGCGCCCAGTCCGCGCCGCGGACCTCGAGCCACCACGGCGTGCCGGCGGCAGTACCCAGGATGTCGGCCTGGCGCACCCGGGCCAGCAGGTGGAAGACGGCGGACGAACCGAACTGCTCGGCTTCTGTACGGTACCCCGTTTCCGAGACGAACCGGCTGAACTGGGCATTGGTCACCGCGTGCTGGTCGATCCGGAACCCGGCGAGGCGGACCCGGTGGACGGGCCTCTCCCCGTCGGATCGGTAGCCCTCACCGAACGCGTCGCCCATCAGGAACTCCCCGGCCGGCACCGGCCGGTCGGGGTGGACGGCCGTATCCCCGGCGGTTCCTGTCATGGCATCCCGGCCGTGCTCGCGGTCTGCGCGCTGATGACGCTCCGCGGCGGGATGGCAGCAGTGGCGGCGGGTGCCGCCGGGCCTGGCCGTCACTGCCGCCCGCCCATCGCTTTCATCTCTGTATTACCGAAGGCCATGCGTTCCTGATCCGCCGCCCGATCCCGGCTTTTCCGCAGGAGGCGCGCTGGGACTGCCCTCATGTGTGCCGGGCCTGGTAGGCGGCGAAGCGGCGGCGCATCGCCGCGCGGTCCTCACCGGTCAGCGGTACCTGGGCATGCCAGGACACGTGCGTGGCGCCGTTATCCGGGTGCAGCCGCGCCTCCAGGTCCTCGGCCAGGTGGCCGCGGCCGGTGTCGCGGAGGTGCTGCAGGTACCGCCCGGGCTCGTTGTACAGGGTGGGCCCGGCCTGCAGCGAGCCCTGCATCGGGTCGGGCAGGACGCCAGGGGTGCCGGCGTAGAAGTCCCGCCACTCCGCCAGCCGGGCCCGCATGCTGTCGGTGAGCGCCGGTTCGCAGTCGATGAGGTCCCGGGTAAGGTACGGGTCCTTGGTGACGTCGAACAGCGACTCCCACTCGGCCCGGAAGCAGCCCGGGTGATAGGTCCGGATGTACAGGTGGTCCCTGGTGCGGACAGCACGCTGGTAGGCGTGCGCGCCGTGGCCCCACACCAGGTACGGGCGCGACGGGATGTCCTGGCCGCGGACGGCACCGGCGTACGACGTGCCCTGCCACTTGGCGGGCTTCTCCAGGCCGACCAGGTCGGCGATCGTCGGCGCGTAGTCGATGTTGTACAGCAGCGCGTCGCAATGCCGGCCGGCCACGCCGGGCTGATCGGTGATCCCGGGCCAGTAGACGATCATCGGCAGCCGGTGCACCGGCTCGGAGGCGAGCCCGTGCTCGGCGTACAGTCCGAGCTCGCCGAACGACTCGCCGTGGTCGGCGGAGACGATGATCGCGACCTCGCCGGCCAGGCCCATCTCGGCGATGGCGCGGCGGAGGCGGCCGAACTCGGAGTCCCAGTAGCAGATCGCGCCGTCGTAGCCGTTGATCAGGTGCTCGAAGTCCGCCCGGGTCCGGATCGCGTCCGGCATGTTGCGCGGCACCCGCGACCGGCGGGGCCCGTCGGCGTAGTGCAGGTCCAGGGCACTCCTGGGGCCGTACACCTCGGCCACGTGCCGGCCGATCGCGTCGGCGTCCGGCCAGGCCGGCGCCGGACCGGACGCCGCCGCCCGCTCGGTCCAGGACGCGTCCTGCAGGTAGTCCGTGTGCGGCTCCCAGTAGGTCAGGTGCAGGTACCAGTCGTCCACGTCACGGTGGCGGCCGATCCAGTCGATCGCCGAGTCGTTGATCAGGTCCGCGGGCTCGTCGCCGATCTGGGGCGTGACCTGCATGCTCTCCCGGAAGTTGCCGAGGAAGAAATACGCGCGGTGCCGCTCGGCGAACGAGGACACCGAGGCGCACAGGTACCCGGCGCCGCCGAGCAGCTGCCCCAGCAAGGGGCGGCCGGGCTGGGGCGCGTGCCCGGAGTCGAGCCGGAAGCGGGCGTCGTCACCGAAGTGCCCGACGACGCCGTTGGTGATGCCGAACTGACCGCTGCTCAGCGACGCACGTGAGGGCAGGCACGGGGAGTCCGAGCAGTAGTAGCGGTCGAAGACGACGCTGGACGCGGCCATCTCATCCAGGTTCGGGGTGATGGGCCGGGCGTACCCGTAGGGGCCGGTGTGGTCGGGCCGCAGCGAGTCCACATCTACGTAGATGATCTTCACCGGCGGTCTCCGTTTCCTCTTGCGCCTCGGTGCTCTCGCTTCGCCGTACGGGACGGACGAGGCACGGGGCCGGCAAGCCTTGATTCATGTGAGCCGGGTACCGGGCGGGTCATGCGACGCCCAGCCTGTCCAGCTGCTCATGCGGAGCGCTCACCTCGCGGAGGGCATGCGCGAGCAGGTCCACGGCCTCTTTCTCGGCGGCGGAACCGGCCAGATTGCGCTCCGCGCCGGGATCGTCCCCGAGGTGGTATAGGTGATGATCATCCGGTGTTACCCCGTCGCCCCAGAACGGCAGCATGTCCCCGGCCGCGAACGGCTGCCGGATGACCGGGACGTCGGTGCCGGGCGGATAGGCGAGGGTGGCGCGCCGGTCCGGCCGGGGTAGGCGGGCTTCGCGGCGGCCGCCGGCCGGCATGGTCGACCACCGGTTGGACCACATGGCGAGCGGGAAGTTATCAGCGGCGGGAGCTCGGGCGTACATGCGCTCGGTGTCGATGACCTCGACGTGCCGACCCCAGATCCCGGTCAGCAGGTGCTCGCGGATGCTAGCTGCCTGCCCGCTGATGAGGGGGACCAGGGAACGGCCGTGGACCGGGTGGTCGCCCGGGTTGACCCCGAAGATGTCGCACAGCGTGGCGTGGATGTCAACGCTGGTGGTCAGCGCGTCGACGTCCCGCGGCCGGGCGCCGGGCCAGGCGACCATCAGGGGGATGTGGCCCATTTCCGGGAAGATCGGGGCGGCAGGCTTGCCGAAGTAGTCCCGCTCGCCCAGGTAGTGCCCGTGGTCGGTGCACAAGATGACAGCGGTGTCGGCCCACAGGCGGCGCTGGTCGAGGACCTCGAGGACTTTCCCGAGCCAGTGGTCGATGAAGCTGAGTTTCGAGCCGTAGTTCGCCCGGACATGCCGCGCCTGGCGCTCGGTGAGCACGCCGCTGGCCAGCACGGCCGTGCTGTAGGGCGGCCAGATGATCAGAGGGTCGCGCCATCCGGGGTCGTAGCGGGCCGCCCACGGCTGTGGCGTGTCGAACGGCTCGTGCGGGTCGAACTCGTCGATGAACAGGAAGAACCGGTCGTGAGCGGGGGCGCAGACCTCGAGCCATTCGGCGGCGGCTCGCATGGTCCGGGGGCCGGGGAAGTCGTCTTCGGACCGGAACCAAGTGCGTGACTTATCGTAGTTCCTGTGCGTGGTGGCCGTGGCGGGGAGCGCCGGGGCGCCGGCCCAGGAGGGGTCGGTGCGGGTCTTCCACGGGTCGCTCTCGCCACCGCGCTGGTAGTCCCAGACGGTGAAGTCGGTGTGGTAGTTCTCTCCCCCGGTTTCGAACAGGTGCGGGTGATCAGAGACCAGGGCGGTAGTCACGCCGACGTCCGCCAGGGAGCGGACGATGGACTGCTCCCAGACCTCGATGGATCCCCACGGCCGCCACAGGAAGTCCAGCGCCCCGACCAGGATGTCGTGCCGGGCCGGCATGCACGGCAGCGAGCCCGCCTGGTGCCGCTGGAACAGCAGCGACCGGGCGGCCATCCGGTCGAGATTGGGCGTGTCGAATTCGCGGCCGCCGTAGGCGCCGACCATCCTGCGGTTCAGGCTGTCCAGCAGGATGACGATGGCGTTCTTCGGGGTCCTCGCGGGGGGCTGGGCGGAATCGGTGGCGGTCATCAGATGAGGTTCTCCAGTGTGTCCAGGCTGGCTGCGGGCGGCGGCAGGTCGACCTCGGGCATGCGGGGATCCTCCGCCGCGGGGATGACGTCCGACGTCTGGATCTGCCAGCGGAGCAGGGCCCGTTCGAGTTCGCGCTCGACGCCGGCCAGCTCGGGCGCGCCGGCCACGTTGGCGGTCTCGGCCGGGTCGGCCTGCCGGTCATACAGCTCCGGCGGCTCGTACAGACGCCACACATAGGTCCACCGGGGGTCGCGGACGGCCACGGCCCGGCCCACCAGCCGCGGCTGTTCATGCTGCAGGGCCCCCTTGAGGTCGTACGGGAAGGCCCCGCGTTCCATCCGCGGTTCTTCGCGCTCCGAGAACCCGCCTTCGGTGAAGGCGTAGCGGCGGTGGGGGCGGGCCGGATCGTGCAGGACGGGCAGCAGGCTGCGGCCGAAGTGCTGGTGCGGCGCGGCCACTCCGGCGAGCTCCAAGACGGTGGGGACCACGTCGATCAGCTCGACCAGCGAGTCGCAGCGCTGCCCGGCGGGCAGCCCCGCACCGGCGACGATTAGCGGGTCGGCGGTGATACAGCGGTCCATGGCCGACGGCCACTTCTCGATCAGGCCGAAGTCGCCCAGGTATTCCCCGTGGTCGGCGAAGAACAACGTGGCCGTCCGGCCTGCCTGCCCGCTGTTTTCCACCGCGGACATGATGCGGCCGACGTGGTGGTCCAGCCGCGACACCATACCGTAGTAGGTGGCGGTTACCTCCTGCCACATGCCGGGCGTGATCCGGCCCAGGCCGTAGCGCTCCCGGATGGCGGCCTTGAAGGCGGGCTCGCGTCCGCCCGGCGGCAGCGGGCGGGGGACTTCGCCGCGGTCGTACATGGAGAACCACGGCTCCTCGGCCTGGAACGGGCAATGCGGCGCGATCAGCGGCACGAACAGCACCCACGGCTGGTCCGGGGAGACGGCCAGGCGCTTTTCGGCGGTGCGCACGGCGGCTTCGTCATGATCGGCCGGCCCGCCCTCGAGCCTGCCGTGGTAAAACAGGCGGGCCCAGGCCTCGGACGGGAACTCGGCGCTGGAACCGCTGGCCGGCGGCTCGGCGAAGCCGTATTCGTGGACGCTGAGCTCGGTGGCGCCCGGGGCGAAGGTGTCGCCCCGCCGGCCGGCCCACGATACGTGGTACCCGGCGTCCTTGAGGATGCGCAGCAGGTTGGGCTCGTCAGCCTGCAGCAGGTGGGTCAGGGTGCGGTGGCCGCGGACGTGGGGGTACCAGCCGGTCAGGAACGAGGCGCGGCTGGGAGAGCACACGGGGTGCTGCACGTATGCCTCGGCGAAAATGGTGCCCGACGCGGCCAGGGCGTCGATGTGCGGTGTCCTGATCACCGGGTTGCCGAAGCATCCCAGGGCGTCGGCGCGGAGCTGATCGGGGATGATGATCACGAAGTTGGGGCGCTGATCCACGCAGCACATTCCTTCCTCGTCAGGCGGACCGCTCGGAGCGCGGGTCCAGGGCGTCACGGGCGGCATCGGCCAGCAGGTTGATGCCGAGCACCAGCAACGTGATGGCCAGGCCGGGGAACAGCCCGTACCACCAGGCCTGGCCGATGTAGGAGCGGCTGTCGGCGAGCATCGCTCCCCACGACGCGGCCGGTGGCTGGAGGCTGACCCCTAGGAACGCCAGCGCGCTTTCGAGCAAGATGGCGAAGGCCATGGTCAGGGCTAGCTGCACGATCACCGAGCCCAGCGCGTTGGGGATGACGTGGCGGAAAAAGATCCGCCGCCGCCGGTACCCGAGGGCTTCGGCGGCCTCCACGTAGCCGAGCCCGCCTTCGGCCAGCGCAGCTGCCCGGGCTATCCGGGCCAGGGCCGGGGCGGCGGCCACGCCGACCGCGACCGCCACGACGGTGATCCCGGGACCGAATGTGGCGGCCAGCAGCAGCCCGATCAGCACGGCGGGGACCGCGAATACCCCGTCCCACAGGCGCATCACGGCGTTGGCCGGGCGGTTGTTGTAATACCCGGCCGCGAACCCGGTCAGCGCCCCGATGACGGCGCCGATAGCGACGGCAGCGAACCCCACCTCCAGGGCGGGCCGGGCGCCGTAGATGACCCGGGACAGTATGTCCCGGCCGATTTCGTCGGTGCCGAACAGGAACTGGCCGCCCGGCGGCTTCAGAGCCTGGCCGTCGAAGGACCGGTACGGGTTGTGCGGCGCGATCAGCGAGGGGAACAGCGCCATCGCCAGGTACCCGACAAAAATGATGAGGCCGATCACCCCCGCGGGCTGGCGGATCAGGCGCCGGCCGGCCCGCCGCCAGGGCGAGGCGACCGCCGGCGCGGCTGCGGCGGGCAAGGGAAGGGCTGTGGTACTCACGGCTGGCTACCTCCGGATCCGTGGATCGATGAAGCTGTAGGCGACGTCAGTGAGCAGGTTGACGAGGCAGAACGCCGCCACCAGCACCAAGATGACCCCCTCGACCACCGGGTAGTCGCGGTTGCTGATCGCGGTGGCCACCACCGACCCCAGGCCGGGCCGGTTGAACACCTCCTCGATGACGACTGCGCCGCCGAGCAGGACACCGACCTGGATGCCGGTTATGGTCACCAGCGGGAGCAGGGCGTTGCGCAGGGCGTGCTTCCAGACCACCGAGCGCTCGCTCGCACCCTTGGCCCGGGCGGTGCGGACGTAGTCGCCGTCGAGCGCCTGGATCATGGCCGAGCGGACGAACCGGGCCTGGACCACGCCCACCCCCAGGCCGAGCGTCACCGCCGGAAGCACCAGGGTGCGCAGCCCGGCGGCCGGGCTGGTCAGCACGTTGGCCCAGCCCCCGGAGGGAACCCAGTGCAGCTTGACGGCGAACACCAGCAGCAGCAGCAGCCCGGTCCAGAACGCCGGCATGCCCAGCGTTCCCGCCGTGAACGCGCTGACCACCACGTCAGCGGTCTTGCGCCGGTGGGTGGCCGCGATGACCCCGAGAGCCAGGCCGATCGCGGTGCCGATGATCACCGCCGCGACCAGCAGCTGCAGGGTCGGGTCGAAGTTCTGGCCGATCAGCGTGGAGACGGGCTCCTGGTAGGCGATGGACGTGCCCAGGTGCCCGGTAGCCAGCGACGCGATCCAGTTGCCGTACTGGGCCAGCAGCGGCTGGTTGAGGTGGTATTCGGCGCGCAGCGCGGCGATGGTGGCCGGGCTGGCATTCGGACCGGCGATTACCGCCGCCGGGTCTCCGGGCACCGCCCGAAGCAGGAAGAACATCACGGTGGCGACCCCGAACACCACCACCACGGCCTGCAGGAGCCGGGACGCCAGGTATCTCATGGGGTTATCCCTTCCGGCTGGCGGGCCGGCGCGGGCCCGGGGAAATGGCAGGCGACCTTCTGCGCCGGCGCCGCGGCCGTGGAGGCGGCCAGCGGCGGCGTGTCACTGGCGCAGAGGGCCTGCGCCCGGGGGCAGCGGTCCCGGAACGGGCAGCCGCGCTCCTGCTGGCCGGCGGCGGGGCTGGCCGTGGCCACCTCCGCCGGTTCGGCGGCCCCCCGGGCGGCGCGGCGGCGGCGTAGCGGGTCGGGGACCGCGGCGATCAGCGCCTGGGTATAGGGGTGCGCGGGAGCGGCCAGCACCGCCTCGGCTGGCCCGGCCTCCACCACGCGGCCCCGGTACAGGACCGCGATGTCGTCGGCCACGTTGCGGACCACCGCGAAGTCGTGGGTGATGAACAGGTACGCCAGTTGCCGCTGCCGCTGCAGGTCGGCGAGCAGGTTGAGGATCTGCGCCTGGATCGACACATCTAGCGAGGAGACCGGTTCGTCCAGGACGAGAAGGTCGGGTTCGACGCTCAGCGCCCGGGCGATGCAGATCCGCTGGCGCTGCCCGCCGGAGAACTCGTGCGGGTACCGGCGGGCGTGCTCGCGGCGTAGCCCCACCGATTCCAGCAGCGCGCTGACCTGGGTGGTCACCTCGCCGGGCGGGACGATCCGGTGCACGCGCAGCGCCTCGCCGATGGCTTCCCCCACCGTCATCCTGGGGTTGAGCGCCGAGTAGGGATCCTGCTGGACCAGCTGCGCCCGGGTGCGGAAGTCTCGCAGCTTGCGCTCGGGCATCGTCGTCACCTCGGTGCCGTCGAACAGGACCTGCCCGGATGTCGGCTCGATCAGCCGCAGCAGCGCGCGGGCGGCGGTGGACTTGCCCGACCCCGACTCCCCCACCAGCGCCAGCGTCCGCCCGGCCGGGATCTCGAACGACACCTGATCCACCGCGCGCACCCCGCCGGTGGCGGCGCGGAGCAGGCGGCGCCGGTGCCCGAACTCCTTGACCAGGCCCCTGACCTGCAGCGCCGGAGCAGCATCCGGGGCAGCGGGCTGGACCGGCACGGCGGCGGTGGCACCGTGTTCTGCGGGCGGGGGCGCGTCGCCCGCCTCGCCGGCGAAATGGCAGGCGACCTGCACCGTCCCGTCCCCGGCCGGGTACAGCGCGGGGGTCTCCTCGACGCAGCGGGCCCGTGCCCGGCGGCGGGCGCAGCGGGCGGCGAACGGGCATCCGGTCACCGCCTCGTGCGGGCCGGGCGGGGTCCCGGGAATAGGGTCAAGGCGGCGCCGCTGGAACAGCGACGGGCGGCTGTTGAGCAGGCCGATGGTGTAGGGATGCCGGGGAGAGTCCAGGATGGCCTCGACCGCGCCGGCCTCGGCGATCCGCCCGTGGTACATGACGTGCACCCGGTCGGCCCGGTCGGCGATCAGGCCCAGGTCGTGGCTGATCAGCAGCATCGCTGAGCCGACCGCTTCTCGCGCGGACTGCAGGGCGTCGAGCACCTGGGCCTGGATGGTGACATCCAGGGCGGTGGTCGGCTCGTCGGCGATGATCACGTCGGGATGGTTCGCCATGGCCATGACGATCATCACCCGCTGGCGCATCCCGCCGGACAGCTCGTGCGGGTAGGAGCCGAGGACCCTGC
>Ga0335072_10010196_pt1 | contig 13531 bp, 10 predicted proteins | sample Lox_Sample_21_FD_206725 | JGI IMG/M metagenome (GOLD analysis project Ga0335072, IMG submission 206725) | Soil microbial communities from Loxahatchee National Wildlife Refuge, Florida, United States - Lox_Sample_2.1 | ecosystem: Environmental > Terrestrial > Soil > Wetlands | place: USA...
AGGGGGACCGGGCGGCGCGGGCCGAGCAGGCCCGGGAGGAGGAAACCCGCAGGCGCGTTGACGCCGAGCGAATGCGGATCGCGCGCGAGCTGCACGATGTGGTCGCGCACTCGATGGCGATGATCAACGTTCAGGCCACCGCGGCGAGCATGCAGCTGGCCGCCGATCCGGCGAGCGCGGCCGAGGCGATCCAGGCGATCCGCAGGGCCAGCAAGTCCGGGCTGCGGGAGCTGCGGGCCATACTCGAGGTGCTGCGGGAAGTCGACGGCGGGAGCCCTGAGGTGCCGGACTTGCGTGCCATCGCCGCGCTCGTCGAGGCGACCAGCGCCGCTGGCACGGCGACCACGCTGGAGTCGGCCGAGCTGCCGGTCTCGCTGCCGCCGCCGGTCGCGCTGGCCGCCTACCGCATCGTCCAGGAGTCGCTCACTAACGTGGTGCGTCACGCCGGACGGGTCGCCGCGACCGTGGGCCTGCGGCAAGACAGCGGACACATCTATGTGGACGTGGTCAATGGCGGCGGGGCCGCGGCCGCGGCCTTCAGCGAGGGGACCGGGGCGGGACTGGCCGGAATGCGAGAGCGGGCGGTCGCTTTGGGCGGCACCCTGGATGCCGGGCCGCGGCCCGGTGGCGGGTTCGCCGTCCATGCCCGGCTGCCAGTGGCAACAGATGCGCCAGCCCCAGGACCAGAGGCCGCCGCGGGCCCGGCAGGCACGGCAGGCACGGGCGGCACTGTCGCGGTCCCGGACGGCGCGGTCCCGGACGGCGCGGTCCCGGACGGCGCGGCCGCGGGTCGCGGGCCGGCCGCTGTCAGCCGGGATGCCGGCGGCGCGGGACGGGACGGGCCGCGCGCCCGGCCGATCGCGAGGCGGCCATGATCAGGGTCCTGCTCGCCGATGACCAGGCCCTCGTCAGGGCCGGCTTCCGGGTCCTGGCCGGCTCGGCGCCCGACATCGAGGTCGTCGGGGAGGCCGCGGACGGGGCGGCTGCGGTGGATCTGGCCCGGTCGCTGCGGGCCGAGGTGGTGCTGATGGACATTCGCATGCCTGGCATCGACGGACTGGAGGCAACCCGCCAGATCGCCGTCGATCCCGAGCTGAGCGGCGTGCGCGTCATCATCCTCACCACTTTCGAGGCGGACGAGTATGTCTTCGAGGCGATTCGTGCCGGGGCGAGCGGCTTCCTGGTCAAAGACATCGAGCCGGAGGACCTGGTCAGCGCCATCCGGGTGGTCGCCCGCGGCGATGCCCTGCTGTCGCCGAGCGTCACCCGCACGCTGATCTCCAGCATCGCCGGGCGCGGTCCGGCCCAGCCAGTCGACGCCTCGGTGCTGTCGGTGCTCACCGACCGGGAGCGCGAGGTGCTCGCCCGGGTCGCTGCGGGCATGAGCAACGACGAGATTGCTGCGGCCCTGTTCATGAGCCCGTTGACCGCCAAGACCCACGTCAACCGGATGATGGCCAAGCTCCGCGCGCGAGACCGTGCCCAGCTGGTCGTGATCGCCTACGAGACCGGCCTGGTCCGGCCGGGCCTGTCCTGAGGCCGCCCGCTTGGAGCCCCGGCGATCCCGTGCAGCTGCGCAGCAGTCTCCTACGCCCGCACGTTGCCGTACCGCCCTGGAACCGCGCACTATCCACGCTTGCAGCAGCCTAACTTCACCGCCAGCACTGGCCTGCAGTTCCTTTCCGCCTGGCCATTGACGGCCCGGCGACCACGCCTAAATGGCTGATATGGACGTCGCAAACGATCCAGCCCCTGATCGACCTTTGGACGCCTATCCGGCAGGGCCGCGCCAGTATCTTCGACTCAGCCGCCGAGACGACGCAGTGCGGGTGCCAGATTCAGCTGACGATCACGACGGGGGATGCCAGCCGCCGCAGATGCTGCCGCTCGCTAGGCATTGAGCCCGCAGCCGGATGCTGCCGAGCTGGCTGATGTGGCGGATGATGTCGGCTACTGGGCGGTCCTGGGTGAGCTGGATGTCGTCGATGACGGCGCCGTCGCGGAGCCTGATGAGGCGTTCGGATCTGGCGGCGATCCGCGGGTCGTGGGAGGCGAGCACGATGGTCATGTGGTGTTCGGCGCGCAGGCGGGTGAGCAGGTCGAGGATGCCGGTGGCGTTGGCGGGGTCGAGGTTGCCGGTGGGCTCGCCGGCGAGCAGCAGCGCGCGGGTGTTGATCAGGGCGCGGGCGATCGCGATGCGCTGCTGTTCGCCGCCGGACATGCGTGCGGGCAGGGAGCGTTCGCGCCCGGCCAGGCCGACGGCGGCCAGCAGGCCGCGGGCCCGGGCGCGTTTGTCCCAGCCGGTGCGGTAGGGCAGAACCGGCGCGATGATGTTGTCCAGGGCGGTCAGGGCGGGCAGCAGGTTGTAGCGCTGGAACACAAACCCGACGGTGCGCCGGTAGTCGGCCCGGGTGGCGCCGCGCAGCGCGGTGACGTCGGTGCCATTGCTGATGTTCACGCCGGCGTCGGGGCGTTCGATCGCGCCGATCATGTGCAGCATCGTCGACTTGCCCGATCCTGAGGCGCCGGTCAGCGCGACGAACGCGCCCGCCTCGATGGTGAAACTGACGTCGTCGGCGGCGGTGACCTGCCCGCCCTGGCCGGTGCCGCAGCGCTTGCTGACCCCGCGCAGCTCCAGTGCGCCGCTGCCGGGGGCAGGGGTGGTCATCGTGGGTTAATCCTCGGCGAGCAGGTGGGCGGTCGGCAGGCGGCGCAGCAGCGCGGCGGGCAGCAACGCGGCCACGGCCGTGATGAGCATCCCGGCCACGACCGCGGTGGCCGCGATGGCAATCAGTCGGGCGGGAAGCTGCCCGGCGAACCACGCCGCCGCGGCCAGCCCGAGCCCGGCGCCGGCCAGCGACCCGACTATGCCGATGATCGCGCCCTCGGTGATCACCAGGCGGGCCAGCGCGGTGTCTCGCCAGCCGAAACTGCGGATCGTGGCCAGCTCCGCAGCCCGTTCGGTGATGTTGAGGAACACCACGTCGGCGACCGCGAGCACGCCCAGGATGATGGTCGCGCCGGCGGCGATGTAGTCGACACTGCGGACCTGGACCGCGACGGCGTCACCGAGCAGCGAGCCGACGATCACGCCGCGGAACGCGAACGTGACAGCGGTCAGCATCGTCACCGCGGCAACGCCCACGGCCAGGCTGATCACCCCGATCGCGGTGCGGCCGGGGGTGCGGCTCACGTTCAGCAGCGCCAGCGCGGTGATGCCGCCGGGCTGGTGCGCGCGGCGGACCGCGAGCACCGGCGGGCGGACCGAGCTGACTGGGTCGGCGTGCGCGGCCAGCCAGGCCGGTGCCAGCCCGGCCACGACGGCGACCGCGACCGCGACCGGGATGGCCAGCAGCGCCCGGGCCGGTGCGGCGTCCAGGCCCAGGGCGGCGGAGATGGGTACCGAGATCGCCGTGGCCAGCAGCCCGGCGGCCAGGCCGATCGCGGTCAGCTCGCCCAGGATCGTGGCGAACAGGCGAGAGCGGCGCCAGCCCACCGCGGCCAGCACGCCCAGTTCGCGGCGCCGGCCGCGAACCGCGGCGGTGGCGGCGTTGGCGACGAACAGCCCGCACACCACCAGGATCAAGATGTACAGCGCCACGCTGGTCTTATCCACCGCCTTGAGGATCAGCACCGCGACGCCTTCCCTCACCCAGTTCTGCGTCAGGGTGAGCGACGGCTGGCCGAACTTGCCCGCGGGCAGGTCGATGGTCACCGGCGATGGCGAGGACCCGGCGACGACGTCCACGTCCAGGCCGGTGCGCTGCTCGATCTGCTGCGCAACCGCATTGATCCGCTCGCGTGACAGCGCGCCCGGCCCGGTCACGCCCGCGACCTTGACCCGGATCACGCTGATCGGATCGCGGGCCGGCACACCGGTGAATTGCTGACGGTGCTCCAGTTGCGGCAGCGCCGACAGCGTGGTGATCAGGTTCACCGACTGGCTGACCAGCCCGCCGATGTTCTGATTGGGCAGCAGGTCGCCCCCGTGGAGCGCGCGGCGGCTGGCCGCGTTCGCTGGCGATGCGGCCACCGGCTGGTAGTCACCGAGCGGAACCTCCGACAGCGCGCTGAACACCTTCATCTTGGCCGGATCGAAGACGCCAGTGATCTTGATCAGGGAGAGCGTGCTCGGCTCCAGATCGGCTATCTGCGTGGGTGCCTTCTGGTGGTTGGTCACGGTCCGGTACTGGCTTTCCGCGTTGTCCATGGAGACCGGATACCCGTCGCCGGTGTACCAGGTCGCCGGCGCGGGGTTGGTCACCTGACGCGCCACCAGCGCCCCGCCCGCGGTGCGCCGGTAGTGCACCGGGCCGACGGACCAGTAACCAGCGATCGGAGTGCCGGTGGCAGTGTCAGTCGGAGCGGGAGGCCCCGTTATCACCTGGACCGTCGGCGGATGCTTGAGCACGGCACTGTAGACCTGCTGGGCCGTCGTGCGCACGGCCGCCACCGTGCGGCCGGGGACCGAGGCCTGCGCGCTGGCCCACGCGGCGTCCATGTCCGGCATCGCCGACGGCGCCGTGAGCTGCTGCAACGTGGTCTGCGCGTACTCATCCATGCCGCTGTTCGAGGAGGCCAGCACCGGTATCTTTACGCCGGTGACGCCCTCGTTCTCCTTCAGGTAACTGCCGGAGACAAGCGCCTCGCTCAGCCCGTCCAGTTTCGCCTCGGCATCCGGGTCGATGGCCGCGATCAGCACCGGGATGTTCCAGGTGACGTCGTAGCCTGCCTCTGTATGGGAGCTCCCGGCCACGTCGTACTGGTTCACCCGGGACCAGCAGCTCGCCGTGGACTGCGCGAGCGTGCTGAACGGACTCGTTCCCGGTGGCAGCAGGCTCCCGTCCCCCACCACACATCCCGTGCCGGTGCCGTCGGTCGCGGGTTTGCCCAAGCCGTTGCCGCTGCCGCTCTTGAGTGGCAACGGCGTCACGTACAGGTATGACGGCGGCTGCGCCACGCGGCTCGCGCCGTGGTCGCTGACCCAGGTGGTCGAGATCCGGTACAGCTGCCGGCCGGAGCCCTTCAGCGCGGCGGCCGGCACCGGGACGAAAACGCTTGCCTGAAGCTGCGCGTAGCCGGCCATCGCGATCGGCGCGGCGACCTGCACCCCCGGGATGCGCTCGATCCGGTGCCACTGGGCCATCGTGATCCCGCCGTAGATGCCGGACAGGAAGTCCGGCGCCACCGTGGCGGTCTTGTTCTCCACCGCGGACCGGGCGCCCTTCGGCCGGACCAGGATGTCGTAGGCGGGCGAGAAGTTCGCCGACACCTGGCCGACCGTGCGCGCCTGCGCGGTCCGCGACGCCGCGGTGAGCACGGTGAACGCGGTCGCCGCGACCAGCACGCCGATGATCAGCGCCAGCGCGCGGGCCGGGCGGAACCGCACCTGCGACCAGGCCAGCCTGCCCATCACCACACCTCTCGTGCGTCCGTGCCCGTTCCCCGAGGGCTGGCGCCACTGCAGGGCTGGCTGGGACTATGCTCGCTCCATACATAGTGACAATGCAAGGATGGCTACTAGATCGTTACCTAGTGACAAGGTAAGGCGCATGCCCCTGCACCACGGTCCTGGCCCTGCTCCCGGGCAAGCCCGCACACGGCTACGAGCTGAAAAGCAGCTTCGAGCAGGCCGTCGGCGACCAGTGGGGCGGCCTGAACATCGGCCACTTGTACCAGATACTCGACCGGCTCTCCCGCGACGGCCTGATCGACTCCGAGCGCCAGCCGCAGCAGGTCAAGCCCGACCGCGGCATCCACCGCCTCACCCCGGCCGGCCCCGCCGAGCTCGAACGCTGGCTCGCCGAGCCGGCGTCCTCCCGCACCGAGGTGGGCTGCGTCAGCGCGGCGTAGGCCACCGGGATGACGCAGGACACCACCGCCGAGATCGCCGACGCCACTCCTGCGAACAGGTACCGGGCGCTTGAATACAGCACGAGCAGCCCGGGTCCGGAGCCCAGCCCCGCGATCGCGCCGTGGACCAGCGCGTCCCCCGCCAGCGCCACCCCGGTGAAGGCCAGCGCGGGCAGGCCGCACAGCAGGCCGAGCAGCTGGGTCCAGAAGGTGACCCCGAGCGGCGATGCCCGGCGCGCCGCGGGCCCGGCGAAGATGCTCGAGATACCCCAGCCGACCGCGGCGAGCAGCGCTAGCGCGACGTTAATTGCTAATCCACGCCGGGCTTCAGGCTGACGCGGCGCCGTCGGCCGCGGTCAGGACCCCGGAGGCGGCCAGCGGCTCGCCGTAAACCTGCTTGCCGAGCCACTGGCCGCCGTCGACCGTCAGCACCTCTCCCGTCACGTAGTCGGCGCGGTCGCTGAGCAGGAACGCCGCGACATCGGCTACCTCGTCCGGTGAGGCCAGCCGCCGCCACGGGACGGAGCTGATCACGGCATCGCGCTGTTCCGGGTCACCCCACAGGGCCGTGCTCGCGCCGTCGGTCTCGGTCGGGCCGGGGGCCAGGCAGTTAACCCGTATCCCGCGCTGCGCCCATTCCACGGCCAGCGTCCGCGACATGGCCAGCACGCCCGCCTTGGCCGACGCGCTGTGCACCGTGCCCGGGTGGCCGGTCCAGGCATAGGTGGCGATGACGTTCAGCACGACCCCTGGCTTGTCGTTCGCGATCCACCACCGGCCCGCCGCGCTGGTGCAGTACCAGGTTCCGTTCAGGACGATGTCGACAACGGCGCGCCAGCCATTGGCCGAGATCCGCTCGGCGGGCGCGACGAAGTTTCCCGCGGCGTTGTTGACGAGCCCGTCGAGCCGACCGAATCGCTCCGTCACGGACTCGATCATCTGCTGGACCTGCTCCGGATTACGGACATCGACGAGCTGGGTAGACGCGTCGATTCCGGCGGCCTGGAGCTGTGCCGCCGCGGGCTCGAGGTGGTCCGCGGTGCGGCTGGCGAGGACAACGGAGGCACCGCGGCGCCCAGCCTGCTGCGCGATCGCGAGTCCGATGCCAGTACCGCCGCCCGTGATCACGTAGACACGACCGGTCATGTCCTCCATGCATTCCATCCTTCGCTAACCTGAGCTGCTTGCGTCGGCACCGTGTTCAGGGCGTCCTGCCACTGGTTTCAGGGCGGCTGGGCCTGTCAAGGCTGGGCACGTCCGACATCAACTGCGCCGTGTAAGCGTCGCGGGGATGGTCAAGCACGTCGCCGACTGGCCCGAACTCGACGAGACGACCGTTGGCCAGCACGGCGACCGACCGGGCGACCGACCGGACGAGCGAGATGTTGTGCGTGATGAACAGCAGGGCGAGGTGCCGCTCCCGCTGCAGGCGCCGCAGCAGCTCCACGATGACCGCCTGAACGGACACGTCGAGCGCGGAGGTGATCTCGTCGCAGATCAGCACCTCGGGCTCGACCGCGAGGGCCCTGGCGATGGCGACCCGCTGGCGTTCCCCGCCGGATAGCTCGTCGGGATAGCGAGGCATGTAGCTGGACGGCAGGGAGACATCGGCCAGCACCTGCTCGATGCGCTCGAGCCGCAGGCGGCGGGAGAGCTGGAAGAAGTGCCCGAGTGGCAGGCCGATGTTCTGCTCGATCGTCTTGCGCGGGTTGAGAGCGGTGTACGGGTTCTGGAAGATGTACTGCATCCGGCGCACGGCATCCTTCGGACGTCGGCGCGCGGCGTTGGCCAGGCTGGCTCCGTCGAAGGTGAGTGTTCCGGTGAACCCGGGGTGCAGGCCGACCAGGCAGCGGGCGAGTGTGGTCTTGCCCGAGCCGGACTCTCCCACCACGGCCAGGCACGAGTCCGCCTCCACCGTGAGGCTGACGTCATGCAGGACCTGGCTGCTGCCGTATGAGGCGGTCAGGTCGGTGACCGTGATCCGGGGAGCCTCGCCCGCCGGAGGCGCGGCGATCTGCGCCGGCCGCTCGGTCAGGGCGACCCGCGGCTCGCCTGCCTTCAGGCAGCGAACAACCCGCTCATCGACCAGCACGGGCTCCGGGGTCGTCTCGCGGCACTCCTGGTCGGCCAGCTTGCAGCGCGGCGCGAAGTAGCAGCCGGCGGGCCGGGAGCCGGGACGGGGCGGGTAACCCTCGATGCCCAGCAGGACCTCGGCCCGGACGGGCGATGGGACGGCTGCCAGCAGCCGGCGAGTGTAGGGGTGAACCGGGTCGGAGAAGACCTTCTCGGTCTGCCCGAGCTCGACGATGCGGCCGGCGTACATCACCGCCACGCTCGAGACGAGCTGGCCGACGACGGCCAGGTCATGGCTGACGTACACGGCAGCACAGCCGTGCAGCGAGGTCAGCTCCGTGACGGTGTCGAGTATGTGCCGCTGGGTGGAGACGTCGAGCCCGGTCGTGGGCTCGTCGAGCACGATCAGGGAGGGCCGGCAGGCGAAGGCCATGGCGATGGCAACCCGCTGCTGCTGGCCGCCGGAGAGCTGATGCGGGTAGCGGCGCAGGTAGGCCGGGCTGGACGGGAGGTGCACCATCTCGAGCAGCTCGGCCAGGCGGCTGTCCATGGCGGTGCCGTCAGGCTGCTCCCTGAGCACCTCCGTGAGCTGCGCCTTGATCCGCAGCGCCGGGTTGAGCGCGGCGGCAGGATCCTGCGGAACGTAGGTGGCCTTGGTCCCCCGCACCTCCTGCAACTCGCGCGGCCCGAGGGACAGCACGTCGGTCTCGTCGAGCACGACCCGGCCGGAAGCGATCGTGAGGCCGCGGCGCGCATGGCCTAGCAAGGCGAGCGCCACGGTGGTCTTGCCCGAGCCGGACTCACCGACCAGGCCGAGCACCTCGCCCGCCCCGACCCGGAAGCTCACGTCGGCCACGACGTCGGGCCCGCTGGCGCCGCCGAGGTTGACCCGCAGGTCCTCGACGGACAGCCGAACCGGGGCGGCCTCACCCAGGTGGCCTGCACCCGGCGGTACGACCAGGGGATCGGCCGGGACCATCTGACTCACAGCCAGCCGCGGCGGAAGGCCGGCTCGGCGGTCCAGCCCTCGCCGGGGGGATTGAAGTCTCCCGCGCGGACCTGGTCCCAGAGCCGGCCGACGGAGGTGATGATCTCGTCGCTCCGTGCGGCCAGGGCGGCCGCGTCGGGGTGGCCGTCGGGGTGGCCGGGGGAATCAAGCAGCCGGTCCAGATCGGCGAGGTTCTTCCGCAGCCAGCCCAGCGGATCGGCGCTGAGCTCGGGATCAAATTTCCGCCAGCTCGGGTCCCAGCCGTCGAAGGTCGGGTGCCAGTGCACCCGGTCCCTGGTGCCCAGGCCGTCGGGAAAGGACTCGAGCAGGTCGAACCGCAAGAGCGGGGTATCGACGGCCATCGGCTGAGCCGAGTAGATCGAGGCGCGCAGTGGCAGCCGCTCGAGCTTGCGGATCTCGACGCGCACGCCGGCCTCGGGTCCCTCCTGGCCGTCCACGGCCGGGGCCGGGTCGACGAAGAACACCTCGCTCGCCGCGAGACAGATCTCGTCGAAGCCGTACAGGTAGAGCATCTTTCACCTTCTCCTGGGTGTTCTACGGAGTGCGGGGCTCATACCAGCTGCTCCATCTCGAGCGGGGCGCGGTCGCTGCCCAGGGACACCCGGGCGAAGGCGTCGGTCAGGGTGTTCACCCCGATCGTGAGGATCGCGATGATCAGGGCCGGGGCCAGCACGCCCCACGGGTTGACGCTGATGCCGGAGATGTTCTCGTAGATCATCTCCCCCCAGCCGGGCGCGGGCGGAGCCTGGCCGAACCCGAGCAGGTTGAGGCCGGCGATCACCGCGGTGGACCAGGCCAGCCGCAGGCCGAGCTCGACCATGAGGGGACTGGTGACGTTCGGGAGGACCTCGGCGAACAGGATCCTGGTCCGGCTCAGCGCGATGGCCTCATCCGAGGCGATGAAGTCTCGCTCCGTCACGTCGATGGAGGCCGACCGGATGACGCGGGCGACGGCGGGCAGGTGGCTGAACGCCACCGCGAGCACGATCAGCCAGAGCTTCGGCCCGACCACGGAGATGAGCAGCAAGACCAGGACGATCTGGGGAAACGCGAGCAGGACGTCCACGGCGCGCATCAGCACCGTGTCGATCACGCCGCGGAAGTACGCGGCGCTCATCCCGACGATGGCCCCGAGGCCCACCCCGATGATCGTCGCGGCGAGCGCCATGACGAGCAGGACCCAGCCGCCGTCGAGCACCCGGGACAGCACGCTGCGGCCGAGCGTGTCGGTACCGAGCCAGAACTGGCCGGAGGGCGGCCCGAAGACAGTGCCGACGGTCGAGTCGGGCGGCGACGGCGTCACGAACGGGCCGATGGCGGCGACCAGGACGACGAACAGGACGAACGCCAGCCCGACCTTCCCGCGCCCGGTGCGGATGGTCTGCCGGAACCGGCCAGCCTTCCGCCGGGCCCGGACCGCGGGCGCGGGTGGTGCGATGCCGGTGGTGGTCATGCCGGGGCCGATCTCGCGTAGCGGCGCCTGGGGGTGACGACCAGCACGGCCACGTCAGCCAGGATGTTGATCACGATGTAGAAGGTGGCCAGGCTCAGGACGATGAACTGGATCGTCGGCACGTCCCGGTCGCTCACCGCGTTGACCAGGCCCTGGCCAATGCCGGGGAAGTTGAAGATGTACTCCACCAGGACGATGCCGCCCGCGAGGTAGATGAAGTTCAGCCCGGAGACCTGGATGACGGGCGCCAGCGCATTCGGCAGGGCGTGGACCACCGAAACCCGCAGCGGCCGCAGGCCCTTCAGCCGGGCCAGCTCGACGTACTCAGACTCGAACGCGTCGATCAGGGCGGCCCTGGTCATCCGGTAGATGTAGGGCACGATGACCAGGCTGAGCGTCGCCACCGGGAGAACCAGGAGCCGCGGAGTGCTCCAGGCGTACACCCCGACCGGCACCACCGAGACCGCTGGCAGCACCTTCCAGACCACCGTGGCGAAGATGGTGACCAGCAGCACCGCCACCACGAAGTCCGGGATGGCCGAGATGCTGAGGGTAATGACCGCCATCACCCGGTCGAACAGCTTGTCCTTGTGCAGCGCGGCGTAGATGGCCAGCGGTATCCCGATGATGCTGCCGAAGAAGGCCGCCAGCACGACCAGGATCGCCGAGTTGATCAGCCGGGGCTTGATCAGGGCCCAGACGGACGATCCGTTGGTGAGCGAGTGGCCGAAGTTGCCCTGGAGGATTCCCGACAGCCAGGCCCAGTACTGGGAGAAGACCGACCGGTTGAGATGGAGCTGGTTCTCGGTCTCCTTGACGAGCGCCGGCGTGGCGTGCGTCCCGAGTATCGCGCTGGCCGCGTTGCCCGGCAGCGCCTGGGTGGCCCAGAACACGATGATGGTGACGATGAACAGCGTGATCAGGCCGTAGCCGAGCCTGCTCGCAAAGACCGCCAGCAGGTCGTGGCGCTGCCGCCAGCTCGGCTTTCGCTGGACTTCGGTGGCCATCGGGCTACTCGACCCAGAACCGGCGCAGGTCCCAGTTGTTGAACGATGTCCCGGACTTCGACGGCCCGTCGCCGTGCACCTTCGGGGACAAGCCGTCGATGACGGGCAGGAAGGCCGGGATGATGTAGCCGCTGGAGGCGTAGTCGATGGCCTGCATCTCGCGGATGAGCTCGCGCTGCTTCGACTCGTCCAGGGTGGCGACCGCCTGGTTGTACAGCGACTGGTAATGCGAGTCGTTGAAATGCGTCTCGTTGAACGGGGAGGTCGAGCCCAGCGTGGCCAGCGCCACCTCGTTCAGGTAAGGGTTGGAGTACCAGAAGCTGTTCGCGAACGGCCAGTGCGTGTAGCTGTTGTTGAAGGTGGTCGTCGTGACCTGGTTCAGGTTGATCTTGACGCCCGCCTGCGCGGCCTGCTGCTGGAACAATTCGGCCTCGCTGAGCCAGCCCTGCGCCTGCGCCGCCACCACGAGGCTGAGCGTCAGCGACTCGTGGCCGGCCTTCTTCAGCAGGTACTCGGCCTTGCTGATGTCCTGCGTCCGCTGCGGCAGAGCGTGGTCGTAGTCCGGGTCCCAGTAGGCGAAGATGTCATTGCCGATCGCCCCGTACCCGCCGTAGACGGCCGTGCGGATGGCCGGCCGGTCGACGCACAGCTTGAGGGCCTCGCGGACGTCGGGGTTGTTGAACGGGGCCAGGTCGACCCGCATCGTGAACGGGCAGAAGCCGCCGCCGTCGGAAATATTGAGCTGCATTCCCGAGGACTTGAGCTGGGCGATCGACGGCGCGGACAGCTGGTCGATGCAGTTCACCTGGCCGGAGATCAGCGCGTTGACGCGGCTGGACTCCTCGGTGTAGTCGGTCATCACGACCTTGTCCACGTACGGCAGGCCGCTCTGCCAGTAGTTCGCGTTGCGCGACATCGTGCTGGCCTGGCCCGCCACGAACGAGTCCAGGACGAACGGCCCGGTGCCGATGTACTGGCCGACCTTCCAGCCCACGGGGACGATGAAGTACTCATAGACCGGCAGGGTCTTGAGGAACATCGAGAACGGCCCGTGGCACGGGAACTGGACCGTGTAGGTGTCGACCTTCTTCAGGTTCATGTAGTCGACCATCTGCATGGCCAGGGCGCCGTACCCCGGGTCCTTGGGGTTCATGATCTGCTGGAACGTGTAGATCACGTCGTCAGCAGTGAGCGGCTTGCCGTTGTGGAACGTGATGCCCTTGCGCAGGCGCACGGTCCAGACCGAGCCATCCGTGTTCGGCTCGATCGACTCGGCGAGCAGCGGGACCGGCTGCAGGTTGGCGTCCCAGATGGCGAGCGGCTCGAATATCTGCGGGATACGCGCGTAGTCGGGCGGGAGGCCGGGCTGCAGCGGGTTTATCGCATCGGCGGAGCCGCCGCTGCCCAGCGCAAACTGGAGCGTGCCGCCTTTCTTAGGCTTGCCGCCGCCACCCGAGTTCGAGACGGTCGACGCGGGGGACGAGGAACCGCAGGCGGCCAGGAGACCAGCCCCGCCGGCCGCGACAGTTCCGTAGGCCCCAATTCGCAGGAAATCTCGGCGCCCCACCCCTGCCTTGATGCTACGAGCGCTCGCCGTGCCGTGATCATCCCTCATTGGAAGCTCCAGCCCGTCACGTCAGACTCGGCGTCTCTGCCGAACCCGACACAGGTCGAGACCGGCAGTTACCTTTCGGCTCACGAATACCGAACGGCCACAGATACCCCGCTAGCGGACATCGTGAAGGGAGTGTCGCACCGGCCATCTCCCGATGTCAAGACATTGATTGGCACAACATGTCGTTCGTAGCACAATCGATTTGTGATGCTGAACTTGTCAGCGAGAGGGGTTCCGGGGGCGGCTGAATCGCCGGTGCGGGCCCGGCCCGCGGCCGCCGCGCGGGCGCGCCGGCCGCCGCGCTCAGCGGCCGCGCAGCGTGTCGAACGCGGTAGCGAGGACCTTGCCCTGCGAGAGCTTCTCCATCAGCCGGTGCAGCTGCGAGCGCTGGTTGGACGTAACCTCCTGGAGGTACTCGTCATCCAGCGACCGCATGAGCTCCTCGACCCGGCCGAGCATCGCCTCGCCGTCCGCGGTGATCGAGACGACGGACTGGCGCCGGTCGCGCTGCGCGCGCCGGC
>Ga0335072_10010197_pt1 | contig 13530 bp, 16 predicted proteins | sample Lox_Sample_21_FD_206725 | JGI IMG/M metagenome (GOLD analysis project Ga0335072, IMG submission 206725) | Soil microbial communities from Loxahatchee National Wildlife Refuge, Florida, United States - Lox_Sample_2.1 | ecosystem: Environmental > Terrestrial > Soil > Wetlands | place: USA...
GAGCGTTAGCTTAATAAAAAGCTTATCCCTTTAATTCGTCCAACTAATCAGCCTTATCAACCATTCCTTCTTTCCTTTAATTGTGCTGCTTTCTATAAAACACTAGTATTACTCAAAAAGATGAAAGACAACGATATTACATTAGTTTTAGTGCCGCCTGGCTGTACAGGGATTCTTCAACCTCTAGATACTTATATTAATAAGCTATTTAAAGAGTATCTTTAAGATGCTACTAAGGAGTATATGGATCATCGAGAAGACGAGATTGGGATAGAAGCTGAGAAATGGAGTGTTTCTAACAAGCGGATAATGGTTACACATGTAGTTGCTACTACTTGGAAGAGATTTTGTACTAAAAAGCAAGCTGTAGTATATAAGTCATTTTAAGATGTTGGTTTATTTCTACCTGTTGATGGAAGTTAAGACTACCTTCTCTCAATTAAAGGGTTTCGTCCTAATAAGCTTGAAATTGGAGATTATAATTAGAGAGATAATGAGATTGAGATGTATTATGAGCTTCTAAAGATTGCTGAGAATGAGGAGTATGAGTTTAGTTATAAGACAAGTAATTATAAGGGGCTATCACGGCAGGCTTTAAGGAGTTTACTTCAAGAAAGGGGCCTTAAAGGCATTTCTTTTACTCGTTCAAAAATGGTGGAGATCTTGCTTAAACATGATAGTTTATTAAAGTCATAGATATACATTGTATTTTCTTATATAGATACCTTTATAATATACCTATTTCATACTATTTTGTAAGTACAGACAATAAAATCAGTTGATTGCGCTAGTACAGTTGAAATCATCCTTGTTTGGTGGCGTACATTTGGCTTGCACTATGGCATATACTAGGCTTTGGTGTGCATTAGTGGAATCGCCAATAAAACCAATAAATACGGTAGTCTAGACACTTCTCCTGCCAAAAACATATAGTCAACGATAAAAATATTGAATAGGAGCAGAGTTGTCGAGCGTGCTCCGACAAGAATTCAGCATCCTGTCTAGCCCTGACTAACCCGCTTGGCAGCTGAATCGGGTGGTGAAGAAATCTCTGAAGTCATCTTCCTCTTTGATGAGAGGGATTTCGGATTTACTTTTTGTAGCTTCTCCAACCAATGCATCTCTTCTTCGTTCTGGTTATCTACTGGCACTTCCATGCTCCGCTCCGCCAGCTCCTGCAGCTCATTGAAGCTAACCGTATCCTTGAACGTACTATCCTAATGTATCTTCAGCACTCGTGGAAATCGCAAAGCAAAATATCTAGCGTTGGCCGGCTTGTCGAAGCTAGCGCCTACTAGTTCCACTGCGAATGGATGTTTGAAGAGCTCGGCTGGCTGGAGCTGCTGTCCTTGATCAAATTTGACATCAAACTCGGTTATGGAGACAGCAAATGACACTCGTTCGAAGTAGCCATGGCGATTGAGATGTAGGATATCTTCTTTCGAAATGCCGTGTCGGTCTATCCTATCGATGATGCGAAATCTCGGTCTGACATTAGATCGGCAGACGTCATCCTTATTCTCCAAACATCCAATGTAGAATGATGTCCACCACAACTTTCCAATGCCAAGTTCCTCCTCATCTCTTGCATTACGATGCCACCAACGATGGCAAAGTCAATATACCTCTGGACCCTCTATTGCTCCATTGCCTTATAAATTGTCAACGAAGGTTAAAGCGCCATTGAAAAGTTAATGGTGCAAAATAATAATGAAAGTTGAAATTAGAGTTGTGTTTGGGAAATATCAACGTTCCGAACATTGAAAAATCAAACAGGGCCTTAATATCGTTCTCAACTTCTCGCTTCTCGGCACGAAGTAGTCCCATCTCACTTTGCAGCTGGCTGAAATGATCCTCTAAGTCCGCCTTTAAGCTATTCAGCCTCTGAACTTCTCTTTCTAGCTTCGATGCACGTTCCCGCGCTGCGCTGTGGTTAGGTCCGTCAGAAAATCAAGTGTGAGTAATTAAATGGAGCGGGTGCTGAGACGCACTCTGCAGCTTCGAGTTTTTCTTTCGCGTCGATAAACAGGGCAACGCTGATAGCAGACAGTGTGCCAAGGCTAGCAATTGCTATAAAAATACCTATACCCTCCCGTGTCTCTGCTTTCTATCGTGTCGCGCAATTCGTTAGTGTCTGGGTACGCTGTTGAAGTATAGTAGTTAAATAGGGATAGGATGCGAAAAACTTACTTCACGAAGCCTCTTAGCTTCTTTCCGCTCCTCAACACTCTTTTGCAGAGCCTTTTTCGGCTCGCGTTTTTCGCTCGCTGACCTCCTTCCGTTTTCGCTGCAGATCTTCTTCACGAGCCGAGATCTCTGTCTGTTTCTCTGGTACCTGCATGGAAAGCGCCTCTGAGTTTTCTTTGACCAACCCTGCCTCAATCGTTGTTTTATTCGCATTTGCTTCCAACACACTCTTTTCACCATCAACGTTCACCTGGATCGATTTGAACGTCGCCTTAACGGGCTTTAGGTACTGATTCCTGTGCTCAATTAACCTCTCGAGATGAGACTGGCTCCCTTTTAACGAGGCGTTGGCATGCTTATCAGCAGCTTTCAAGCCTTCCACTAACTCATGGAGAGTTGGTAGGATGGAATTCACTTGCGCCAAGCCAAGCGCTGGGGGCAAGTCGTCGTCTTGGGCTCGCTGATGCTGATTCAGAATATCAGCAAGGATTCTGCTGAATCGATTGAGAGCTTGATCAAGCTTCGGAAGCTCTTCGCCGACAACGTCGTTTTCTTGGGATCCGAGTGCCGGCAGTGCTTGGCTTGCGTTGACCATTGATTTATTAAGCTCCGTGATGTCTGCCTGGATTTTTATCATCCTGCTCCAACAAAATTTGTTCCATGATTGGCCATCTTTGCCGTTGTCAAGTTCGTACTTTTGGCGAAGCCTTTATATCCATATGCAAGGCTTTTTGCCCGTGTTAGGTCTCCCAACTCGCTAAGGCTAGACACGATGAGGGTGAGTGTATGTTTAGGACTGCACACAAAGGTTGATGGGATAAGTCGAGGGGTGGCCGATGTGAACGCTCGCAAGGCCTGGAGAAGGAGAAGGTTTTGAGGCGTGACCTGACTGTGAGCGGGGTGGTGTGTTGTATTTGACAATGTCAGATACGTTTGCTACGTATCCATGTCTTCCACTAGCAACCGAGCTCGTACGAGCCATTATGCTGTACAAGCCAGTAAGCTTCCAAGCCAAAAACGAAGACATTCCGCGGATGTTGGTCGTGCAGATGGGATGATTGCGCGGTGTACTTTAAAGACTTCATCTCTGCATTGAATAGTAGAGATGTACACTTCGTCACCAGAAAAGGCTCTAACCTTGAGGTCATTCGGTCGATCTGCAACTCTTATGATAAGTTGTGACACGCGGCAGCGATGGCCTCTTTTGCCTTCGCAATGGATCAAGTGGAATTCTTCTCTCTTTTAATGCCATATTTAGCAAGAGTCGCCCTATATTTATCAAACCACTCCTCCACATCCTTTTCGTCGTGTGTATCAACTCGATTTCGAGCAATTGGCTTCGTTGTAATTGTATGAAAGGGAAGATTGGCCTTTAACCAAGTCTGGAGCCAACGCCAGGAAGGAGGCTTTCGTGGTGATTGTTCTTGTGATAGGTGGCTAATCGCTGCGAAAACCATTTGCTTCGTTGCTCCTAACCCTGCTTCGTATTGTTCTCGACAATAGGCTTGTACAGCCTCTGATTGTATGTCTGAAAGGATCTTATTGTTGCCTCCGTGAGCCTTCTGGTCTTTCCGTTTCGTGCGTTTAAGGGCTATTCGAATAGACTGAGGCTTGACGTCGAATATGCGCCCTGCAGTGACAACCTTCTCTGTCGGGTTCTCCTGACTCCACTCAATTGCGCTAGCAAGACGTACCATATACTCGGTTTTCGAGGTTTGGGAATTCATTGGGAGGCAAGTGGTGTTGTGTGTATCACGGCATGTCAATTGGCAATGAAGTTGATAGCAATTGTATTGAAATTACTACTACAGGGCTATCTTCGGAATTGTGGCGCGACAGCGGCCGCAACGAGGGCGAACCGACTATTACCACCCATCCACAACCTTCATCTTCACATTCATCCCCTTTTCCGGCTTTAAAACACCTCCCCCAAATACTAACTTAATATTATGATTCTCTGTCTCCATCTCAAATCTCCCGACAATTGCGGCCAAGATACACGCAAACTCTGCCTTTCCAAACAACATGCCAATGCAGGTCCTAGGGCCGTGCCCAAACGCCGAAAACGCATAATTCGACGCCATACCTCCTGTATTCACCTTGCCAGCCCCTAACCACCGCTCCGGCTTGAACTCCTCGGCATCCGGCCCCCAAGTCTCTTTCGACTTGTTGAAGGCCCACAGTGGGATAACCACCGACGTGCCTTTGGGAATCATAACATCGGCAATGGTTGTGTTGCATGCTGCCTCCCGCAGAAGCAGCGGGATTGAGACCCACAGCCGTAGTGCCTCGTTGGAGACTGCTTGCAGGTATGGCATCGAGTCCAACACGTCGCTGTTTACAGCAGTGACAGCATCCTCGATGCTAGGGAGGTTGGCGCGGACTTCCTCGCGCAAGCGTGTTTGCACTTCAGGATGCTTGCATAGCAGGTAGAAGGCATGCGTGACGGCCACGGCTGTGGTCTCATGCCCTGCTGCCATGAATGTCATAAGCTGGTCGACGAGCCCGTCTTCTGTGAATGCGCCTGACTGTAGTGCCACGCTAAGGATATCTACATCAAGCTGGCCGTCTGCTTTTTCAATCATCTGCTTCTTTGCTTGGATTAGATTCCGGCACATCTTCTTGATAACCAAGGCCGCCTTAGTAATGTCTTCATTGCGCTTCAAAGGCAGGTTGCGCACGATAATGTTCGGTAGGGTGAAAATCATAAAGATCCGCGCTATCGGTGACGGCATGAACAATTTGCGGTATATCCTGTGGAGGTCCCCGTCTGGATCGGCAATGGAGTTGAAGTCTTGGCCAAGCCCAGCAACGCCTATGATGTCGAGGGTTGCACGGCTAGCCCAACTGCCCATCTCAATAGTGGAGTTTGGTGCCGTGGCAAGAGCAACAGTTATAGCTTGGGCGAGTTCACGAGACTTCGACCAGAAGAGTGGGTAAAGGTCCTTGATATGCCGGAAAGCAAAAGCAGGCAAGAGATTCTTGCGCTGGATCTAGTTATATAGACTCGTTAGCTAGCCTACACTTATTTGCTCACTTAGTGTACAGCTTTGAAGGTGGGAAGAGAGAAGGGGGGAGGAGAGGCACAGAGAAGACGATTTAGCATTAACACTCACCTTATGCTCTTCGCCTTCGGCCAGCAAGATCCCTTCGCCTAGTATTCGCGAGAATGCTCGACGGAATCGCGCCGGTTTAACAAAATCGTAATTTTTCTTTACAAGCACCTCTCCTAGAGCTTTCGGCGAGCATATCAAGAGACGCTCGGCATTGAAGAAGTCCATATAACGTATGATGCCATTGTTCGGGATTGTGTTGATCCATTCTTTCATTGGAGTGCCGTCAGGTTGTTTTTGAATGCGGATAAACTGACCTAGTAAGAAGTTTCCATCCTAGAGGAAGTGACCTATTAGAGCTATTCAAGCAACTTTGAAGGCCATAGCTAGACATACTTTTGGTCCAGGCAAGTGTCGCAACGGACTAAAAAACTTTGGATATATTAGGATCAACCAAATCTGTTTTACAATGAATTGTAGCAAGAATAGTTGTACAACAGTCCATGTGAATAATGAATAGAGCGTATACAGTGGGTATGGACGAACAAGGAAGAGCGAGACAGTAATGGAGATGGCCAACATGGCCTTATTCGAGACGGTCATGGTGAGGGATAGTGGGAACGATGTCGAAATTAGTGACGGAGCGCGGGAAATGTCAGCTGAAACTACTTCGACACAGCAGCGAGCCGGATCCCATCTATATACCCAGCAGCGAAAGGCAAAGACTGTGCCATTGCTTAAAAGGACGGAGCCTTTCGGACGACAGGAAAACAGAAAGATAACTCAGTTACAGGTTAGGCGATATTTACCTACGGAGGCCTATCCCGGGTTTCAAGAGCTCTGGAATTAAAACTGGAATTAACTGCAGCTAAAGTCAATTAGGCAATGCGCTAGGCCCGGAACGCGTAGTGTATTTTGATTTCCATGTTGGGGTTAGCAGGGAAAGTTCGAAATCGTCGAAAAAGTCATGTGATAGTGTTTGGTCTCCTACAATTGTTACTAGGGGCTGCATATAGGATATTTACAAAGGGTAAAAGTGTAGCTTATAGATTTTTTTTTTCTTGGGGGCAGTGGTCGGAATGAATGGACCGTTTGGACCGGTCCACCCTGGTCCGGCCACCGGACGGACTGGACTTTGCTCCATGGACCGTTTGGATGGTCCACCGGTCCAAGGTAATAATAATAGCGCTTGAGAGGAAGCAAGCGAACTGCTGCACAGATCCCGCTACGGGCTGTCTCGGGGCAGTCACTTTTCCGGGAACAAAGTGACTGCCCCATATATTCTGCTGGGTGGCGATAAGGAAGCACGCTACAACGTATATGAACTGCAAGGAAATCTTGTCCCTATTGCCAGTATTTATACGACAAGTCCAACAAGGTAGTCGAGGATTTGGAGAAGGAAGCTTGGATGGTGTTAGGAAAAGGGAACGGTATGCCACCGGCGATTTTCTGGGAGCCAGGCTCAGGAAAGTATGTCGTTGAGCTAATGGACAAGCTCGAGGATAAAGGGGGGAGGTTTGGCATAGTTATGCCTGTCTTATCTTTATATGATTCTAGCAGTGATGAGGAACGTCATAGTCCGTAAAAGCTCGAAGTTACTCACTTGCCAAACCGAAAACGATCCAAGACCCGAGAAATTTCCGACTGGGATTCGTACGACCTCTTCAAGATCGAGGGTAATGACAACGGGGTCAAGGCTAAAATTGAGAAAGCGAAAGAGAAGGTAGCCGAGCTAGAGAAGCGGATTCAAATAGAGGATGACGAAAGGGTGCAGATAAAAATCGGGTTTTGCAAAAGAAAAGCTTGTTGAAACGCAGGCAATAATTGACGCTGAGAGGGCTCAGGTGAAGCACTGGAGTCCCAATACGTTGACGGTATACCGTCAATTTACGGTATGCGTCCTGTAGGACCGAAATAGCCAATTCGTCGAATTCGCGAATCGGTGTGTACTGTACCAACGAATTGGCCAATTCGACGAATTTTCATGAAACTGGTAATTCTGGTGATAATTGTCTTTGGTGATTCTAACTAGTTTGACCTACGGCTCGGGGTCCCCGTCGGTTTTACCGAAAGCTAGGCTCACCATCGCTACTAGTTAGGACTTAACGCTTTTTACAACCATTGGACAGTCCATTCTACTTGAAACTGCGTTGCCAGCTGGATTGACGTATATACTTTCATCTACTTGTCGTTGCCTAGCTGGTGATTTCAGATAAATGTCCGGCTTTCCTGGCCCAATTCCATTTCATACCTAAGCCGGTATAATCAATCCAACACTATGGATATTGGCCTATTAGCGTCGCCACCGCATGGAAGGCTAGCAAGCCGATTTCAAGGTGGAGAACTCAACTCTATCAACCCTTCAATTAGTGATTTACTAGGGAATAGCACCTGGATTGAGCCAGAGAAAAAGGTAGGTAAAGAGGTAATAATTAAGTTTCTAGCTGCAGTGGCTAAAGAGCACAACTGTGGCTCTGTTAATAGTGCTCAAAGAGCTAGTAGGACAGCAAAATCAGCCCCCAAACCACATGGAAAGCTAGGTTCAAAGCCCGGTACAAAGCGCAAACGGACGGAGACTGAGGTTAAGACTCCAAGCTCCTAGAAGTTGAGAAAAAGAGCTTAGATTTGTACTATATTTTCTACTGTATGTGCTAGTACTACGGGGTCTCTATTTCATAGTTTAGGACTCTATTTGAGTATAAAAGTGACCCAACCACTGAAAAGTGTAATAAAATACCAAGGCAATTATCACCAGTTTCACGAAAAATCGTCGAATTGGCCAATTTGCCGGCCATTTCGGCGAAAATGGCCATTTGGCATGTAGCGTAGTAACGAAATGGCGATTTCGACGAATTGGCTATTTCGGTCTTACAGTCCACTTTTGGACGCAATAATGAAACTTATTTGTGATCCGAACAGCTTCTGTGATATTACGTTCTTATCCGTAAAGTTGTTCTATTAGTCAGTATTCAATTGAATATTCTTTATAAATTATGGACTTATATATAAAATAGTTTCGTAGTGGTCTAGGAATAATCCGCCGAAATTAGTGAACAACAGCCTAGGTATTTAGCAACAATCTGCCTGAAAATTAGTGATCTCTCACTAAAATTCTAGCGAACGCCGCTTCCGAGAATAATCCGCAAAGCATTTGCAAAATCCGAAATTCTAGAAAAGCACCTAAGATTCTATTAAAATACATATCCTTACATGTTTTCTAATTGTATACACTGTATTAAAACATAATGTTTGATAGTTTATTATGATTATTTAAGTTCGTAGGGTTAGGGTTAACGTACACAGGCCCCGTAAATTGACGGTATACCTTCAGGCTTCCTCCTATTCTCATTCAAGCTTTCGATATCCGTGGTTTGGTTACTTTTAGACGTCGAGCTTTAGTATTGGCATTCATACATTTCATTGGACTGCTTTTAATTAAGATATATAAGTTGTAGAAGTGTAGTGTCGCATGCACAAAGGACACTTTTGGGAGGCAATTGGATTGAATTGAGTCTAAAGGATCGCTATCTACGTAAAGGGTACTATATAGGGGTAGCTAACCGTAGTGGCTGTCAGAGTGATTCCTGTTGCCACAGTAATGCCTGTGCACGTGACATGTAGGTTGTAGTACCCTTTGACAGAATTTAACGCGATTAGGTAAGTCACGTACATATAATATCAGCAGCGGATGGCTTATCTTCAGGCGGTTATGCCTGACACTCGATTGATTGTATATTAATTGACATGTTACATCCAGAGTGCTCTGGATGCTCCCCTATGTGTAGAGCCACCTCAATTATTAGGTAATTACCCCATACTATCCCCGGATTACGTAAGCACATCCTGAAAAGTCCTTACGTGACTAGCCCTCCCCTTAGGACACTGGCGTATTCTGACACGGTGGTACTGTATGACCTAATTCCTAAAGTATCTACTAATATAGCACGTGATTAAAAACCATGGTTATTGGTTTGGTTGTGGTTATGCCTAGTATTTGTGGTTGTGGTTTGGTTATGGGCGTGTGGTTTGGATAACCGAACCATACGGAGCCCTACGGTGTTAGGTTGGGTCGAGCCTTGGGTTGGATATGCCTCAAACCCGACCCAGAACCGAGAGTTACCGAGCCCTAGCTATTCTTGTCTCCGCGCCTGCGTCGACCAAGGCATCAAACTCCTCTCGAGAGGCCAGTGCCTCCACTGATCTACGAGGCCTGCGGAAAAGCCCTTCCGAGAGGCCAAAGTCCTCCCCGAAAGGCACAGCGTGACGGATGGTTATTACGTCACGGGCATATGGAGGATTGGGCCGTTGCTCGAGGGGGAGCTTCCGCCGAGGGGTTGGTCCGAGGGGTGCAACTCTGCTGCAGCGCATTACTGCGTAGACCCTCAGCCTCTGCTCGAATGTTGATGACCCTGGGGTGCATCTAGACTACACAGGCTCAGACGCACATATCGCCGGCGCCCACGATGGGTGAGCCCGAGTCACAGGGCAGCGCAAATCTACGCTCAGTGCTGCTGGCTGAGCTGTCAACAGCCAGCCTCCTCGTCCAACACTACCACTACCACTACTACTACCACTACTAGAACATTCTGCTGCAGAGCAGACTGCTCCTAGATACCTCCACCCTGCTCTGCCCCTCCCCCTTCCTACGCCTCCATCGCCATCCCATTCTACAACCCCCACCCTCCAAGGCCTGTTGGGACATCCACAGGCCTATATGTGAACCTGCTAGGCCTACAGGCCTGGCGGGTTAAGCTTTTCGAGGTCCGAGAGCCTTGGAAATTCCGCTCATCGCACGCTTGGCGGCGGCCTGCTGCGAGGAGTGTTCCGGAAGTGAATTGTAGTGATGAGCGATATTCTCCAGTACGTCGATGACGAGCAGCGACCAATGTTTTCCTTCCTGGCGGAATAGCTTGTAGTCCTGTATCTCTGCGTCATTGACTGCAATGAACAAGAACCTCTTGCCTTGGATTGAGTTACGGTCTTGATCGGTTATATCCGGCCTAGCACCACCACCGATTGCTTGATACCAGGACGAAACTGAAGGGTCCAAAAGAGCAATGTAGCTGCCAGACTCATCATAATGAATACTCCAGTAATTGAAGAGGCATTTGATGATGGTATCAGAGAACCAACAATCCGGTGACTTCACTTCAAAGTAATCTCCTACTGACAACTTCGTCCAAGAGGGCTCATGCGCTACGGCGTACAATCTGTTCTTGAGGGATTCCCTAAGATGAGCGTTAGTTGCAACTTGTTGCTGATCGATGGCTTCCACTTTGCATCCCTTGCTGTTATTGGACATGCCGCCGCCTTTCCTTTCGTTCATCGAGGATTTTGAAGTGATCGGTTCACTCTTTGGTGGTGTTTACTTTCCCAGGCCAGGCCTTGGAAGTTCCGCGCAAGATATTATATCAGAAGGTTGGAAGGCGAGGGTTGTCTCTTGAAATGCTAGACCAAAGCTTTCGAAGTAGCGTTCTCCATGGCAACTGGAAATTACTAGAAATGGTGCCAGAGTTAATCTCAGTATAACAATGAACAGCGGTGAATTATTAATAACACATGTATAGAAGGGTTGCAGCTGTGCCCCGCCATAGTCAACAATCCGCAACAAAGGTTTAAGAACACCATTCAAACTGTAATAATCATTCATTGAGGTAATTTTTGAGACCATCTAACACCTAACTGGCTCCCTTCGGTTTGCATTCCCAATTTTGGGGTGGCCTGTTAGGGGAAGTGCTGCTGCCAACTGTTTGATATTCCCGTCAAAGCGGGCACATTCTGTAATATTCCAGAAGTACTCCGGAATTAGAGATGCTGGCCAGCAGTATCAGGGAATTCCGGGTCCAGTTTAGCTCCAAATTTCAGGCAGAGTCCTCAACTGAACCCCCTTACCTGCCTTCTTGTTCGTTCAGTTCCCGTGCATCGCCCTCCAGTGGGAATATCGCACCGTCTTGTCCTTTGAATATAACTACTAATCCTAACTTAGTCGCCTTTTATGATCGGTCACTGGAAATTACCTAATGATTATCCTGACGCATGTGTTCATTGCAACGATGGAAAGGAATGTTGAATTCGATTCAATGCCACAGTTAGATTTTCTTTTAATTCTACCTACTTAAGAGTTTTCCAAACCCCACTTGGGAATTTACCTTGATATAATAGATTCATGCGCCTTCAATTAGACTATTATATCCAATCGAGGATCTCGTGCAGAATGCTATCCCAGCTTCAGTTTGATATCCAGCATCAGTTGCAAGCAACGTCCGATCTTGTTGACCACGAGACTATGCACGGCTCAAGCTCTCTCCCTCCTCTGCCTTTTCCCTTCCGAATGCCTTCAATCGTATGGCCTGGATAGCTGGAAAGGGAGTGAGCACTGTGAAAAAATACAGTTGGTTGAGGAAAGCTTACTAATAAAACCGGTTGTATCTTCTGGGGAGAATGATTGAGCCAAACTGTCCATACTTCACATTAAATCAGTTGTTGTGGTCCGCACTCGCCGTATCAAGGAGTGCTCACCTGGCTTCTTCAACGCTATAGAGCTTACTTGTCTTGCTTGCACGGCCTAAGACGTAAGCGTTGCCTTTGAAACAGAGTATTCGCACTGTGCCCGAGACGTTTTTCTGGCTAAAAAGAATAGAATTATCCAAAAATTCACGCTCAGGTGTGAAAAACAAGCCGTTGTATAAAAGCCGGCTCCAGTTGTGAGTGCAGAATTGATCTCTAAGTGAGCGCAGCTGACCGTCCATCACCAATCCTTCGATATCTAGATGTGCTAGTCGCAAGAGAGTCATACCAGGGCTGTCCTGTTAGAGAACGTAAGCAGAAGGCTGAGATGACCGTCTCAAGCTAACTCACATAGCAAGCTCTGCTTTTGAGACCTTATCAAATATTAGTCTTCTTATCCTTATTGAGCTTCTTAAATTCTGTGCTCACCAATATACCTATTTTCAACGAGGTCCTGCCTTCCAATGCCGTGCTTCTTTCCAATCTTATTAAGAGTGTCAAAGAGGTGTACGGAACCGGTCACGGTGCTATTCGCTGTCTTCAGAGATATAGGAATGCCCTTCTCGAACTCGATGGTGATCTCTTCCGGCTGGTCCGGTGCCGTTAAAGGGTTGTCAGTCATCTGAACCATTAAGGTGTTAGAGCAAGTAGAACGGGATATAATTATGACAAGTGAAGCGTACTGTCCACATCTCTTCTGGCGGTGAGACGGCCGGGTCTTCCAAGATACCTAAACAGCGTTATTATGGGTATGGGTCCACAGGCACAGGGGAAGACAAGGGTTAATACCAGCTTCGTAAGAGCAATGGGCTTTATATAGTCAATGTGTTAACTCATATGAACAATACCTCACTGTTGCTTGTGGTCAATATAAAACTCACCTGCATTTGCATCCATACTCCTAAGTTTCTGTCAGCAGAGTTCCAGCGTAGGATATAGCGGTATTTGCATCCATACCATGGAGCTTTCTTCGTCGATGTCACAGGAATGCTATAAACAATTAATCCAGCTCATGTAGTTCTTTAGTGAACAGGCAAAGTAGATCGTTACGGCCGGCGAAGCGGTTGAAGAACTCCTTATCTTAGCACCCCTTCAGCAAATCATTGAAGTATATCTTTACCTTCGGATCTCTCCAGGGAGCTAGATTCGCTGTTAGCGTAAGCCGTGATAAAACAATAATAGTAGGAGCTCACCAATGACCTTGATTGATGGCTGAATGGTATAGAAAGCTAGCTCAAAGCGGATTTGGTCGTTTCCTAATCCAGAGTATCAACAAGACGCCAACAACTGCAAGGTGTGATTTCTGGGACTTGCCCTTGCCCGTGCCTAAATAGTGTTGTTAGCACATTGAGTAATTGGACCAGAGATTGGAGCGGTCTTTACAGCCATGACTGACGAACTCGCAGCCAGTACGTTGAGCGGCACGCATCTGCGCTCTGGCAATAACTGGACGTGCCTGCTCTCTTAGTTAGAAAACAAATATAGAACTTCGATCTACAGATATCCTAGCCAATAAGAAACTCACCAGACTTGTTCCTAAGAGGTAGCGGTCTTCATAGACTGCAGCCAGACAACGGATCAGTCATTTCACTTTATCATATGCCCTCCACATCGTCATCATCTAGGTCCGCTCACTGGCATTGCACTGAATAGCCCGAAAGCAGAGCTCTTCTATAGAAGTTTTGAGGGGGCAACCGATCAGAGGGGGCAACCGATCGCTAAACCTAATTAGGAAATTTCAAGTTTCGCTTAGCTCAGATATTACCCAATTAGGTTTAGCGAT
>Ga0335072_10010198_pt1 | contig 13529 bp, 12 predicted proteins | sample Lox_Sample_21_FD_206725 | JGI IMG/M metagenome (GOLD analysis project Ga0335072, IMG submission 206725) | Soil microbial communities from Loxahatchee National Wildlife Refuge, Florida, United States - Lox_Sample_2.1 | ecosystem: Environmental > Terrestrial > Soil > Wetlands | place: USA...
AGCCGCGACGGCCGGCCGCAGGCTGGCCCGAGCGGATGGCACGCGGGGGGGTCTGGGGGGGTCGTCCCCCCGAGGGCAACACAGCGTGCTCAGGGTCAGCGGGCTGTCGGTAGCGTTCGGGGGGGTGCACGCGCTGAACGACGTGTCGCTCGAGGTCGGCGACGGCGAGCTGGTCGGGCTGATCGGGCCCAACGGGGCCGGCAAGACCACCCTCGTGGACGCGATATCCGGCTTCGTGACCGGCAGCGGCCGGGTCGAGCTCGATGGCCAGGCGCTCACCGGGCTCGCGCCGCACGAGCGGGCCCGCCGCGGGCTGACCCGGACCTGGCAGGGCACCGAGTTGTTCCACGACCTCGACGTGCGCGAGAACCTGATGGTGGCGGGCGCCAGCCCGGGCGACGCCGACCAGACGCTCGCGATCTTCGACATGGCATGGGCCGCCGACGCCATGCCCGACCAGCTCTCCGAGGGCCAGCGCAAGCTGGTCGGGGTGGCCAGGACACTGGCCGGCAACCACCGCGTGGTGTGCCTCGACGAGCCGGCCGCGGGCCTGGACGCGCGCGAGAGCGAGGAGCTCGGCCGGCGGCTGCGTGCCCTGGCCGACGCCGGCCAGTCCACCTTGCTGATCGACCACGACATGGGCCTCGTGCTGGGCATCTGCGACCGGGTGGTGGTGCTGGAGTTCGGCCAGGTGATCGCCGACGGTCCGCCGGGCCAGGTGCGCCGCGACCCCGGGGTGGTGGCCGCCTATCTCGGCACGGGCCACGGCGAGCCGCGCGCAGCGCATGCCCCTACGGTCGGCCCGGCCGAGGTCGAGACCGGCTGAGGGGAGACGGGGCGTAAAAGACAGCTGTTTGAAGCATGATCCGCGACCCAGGAGGACCGAACATGTTAGTCAATCACCACGCCGACGTGATCGGCTCGATGCTGCGTCCCGGGTACCTGTGGGAGGCAAAGGCCGCGCTGGACGCGGGCCGGATGTCCGCCGGGGAGTTCAAGCGGATCGAGGACCGCGCGGTGGACGCGGCGATCGCGCTGCAGGAGGGCTGCGGGCTCGACGCGATCACGGACGGCGAGCTGCGCCGGTTCTCGTTCCTCGATCAGCTGCTGGGCGAGATCGAGGGCGGGACCGACAAGGAGGGCGCGGCGGTCCGGTTCCACGCCAAGGACCCCGGCGACGACTGGGACTGGCACCCGCCGGTGACGATCACGGGGAAGCTCCGGGCCCGGCGCCAGATCACGCTGGAGGAGTTCGCCTACGCCCGCGCCCGGGCGCAGCGGACGGTGAAGATCACGCTGCCCAGCCCGGTGGTGCTGTACGGGGCGTGGTCGCCGGAGCTGTCCACGGCGGCCTACGCCGACCCATGGGAGATGTTCGCCGACGCGGCGACGATCATGCGCGAGGAGGCGATGGCGCTGGCCCGGATGGGCTGCACCTACATCCAGATCGACTCCCCGGACCTCGGCACCCTGGTCGACCCCGAGAACCAGCGGCTTCGCGAGTCGCTGGGCATGCCGACCGAGCGCACGCTCACCGAAGGGGTGGACATCATCAACTCCGTCGGCGACGTCCCCGGGGTCACGTTCGGCCTGCATGTGTGCAAGGGGAACTACGAGAGCAAGTGGATCGCGGCCGGGGGTTACGAGTCGACCGCCGAGAAGATATTCAGCCGGATGAGCAACTTCGACGTGTTCCTGCTCGAGTACGACGACGAGCGGTCGGGCTCGTTCGAGCCGCTGGCCAGCGTGCCGGATGACAAGCTGGTCATCCTCGGCCTGGTGTCCAGCAAGTGGGCGGAGCTGGAGCCCGTGGAGACGCTCGTGGCGCGGATCAACGAGGCGGCGCGCTACGTGGGCCTGGAGCGGCTCGGGGTGTCGACGCAGTGCGGGTTCTCCCCGGTCTCGATCGGAGCGAACCTCATCACCCAGGACACCCAGCAGCGCAAGCTGGAGCTGGTCGGGGAGGTGGCCCGCCAGGTCTGGGGATAACCGGCCTGAGAGCGTCGCCGGCCGCGCAGAACACTGGTGCTGGCCGGGATCGGCCCCGGGATGAACCGGGACATGAGATCAGCCGATGGCGGACCCGACCGGGGATGGCGCGCAGCCCACGCCGTGGGACCCCGGGCTCGGCCAGGTCATGGCCGCGACCGGCCGCGTCCTGTACGAGGAAAGCGTGACCGGCGCCCTGATCTCCGACCCGTCCGGCGCTTCTAACCTGTCGCGATCGGTCAAGCTGCCGCCGTCCGCGGCCGTCCGCCGATTCGCCTCGCGGTTTCGGACGCGAATCCAATAGCGTCGGCGGACCGCTGCTGCTGAAAGAGAAGCAGCAATGGTGCCATTCACGCTAATGACCGGCCTTCGACATGATCTGCACGTGCCCGGTTGTGGATGCTATGCCGGGTTTGGTGAGACGTCGGGACAGGGGCACAGCGGGTTTCGGGGATGACTGCGGATTTCGGGCTGGCCGGCCTTGTCTTGAGCTGTGTCCGCAACCCGGATGGCCTGTCCGGAACGTCGGGTCGGGCTGTCCTGCGGGCGGCCGACAGAACGCGAGGGCAGGCGCCGGCCGTGCTCGAGGGAGAGTCGCGCGCCGCTACCCGGCGCCGCTCGTGCCGTTCGCGCCGGAATGAGTGATCAACGCCTCCCGTGGTAGATGAGAGCCGCGGCCGCCCCGGCCGCGGCGCGGCTTCACGTGACCCGAGGAGAGAGCGTGCTGAACCGGTCTTCGGCGTCCGGCGCGCCGTTACCGCATCCGGCCATCCGCGGGCTGAGCCGGGCCGCGGATCACGGCGGGCTGTGGGTCGTCATGGCTGTGGCTCTGGCCGCCACGCGGGGCAAGTGGGCCCGCCGGGCCGCGCTGCGCGGCCTCGCGGGCGCCGCGATCGGCGGCACGGTCGCCGGCGCGATCTCCAGAACCGTCGCCGGTCGGACCGCGCCGCCAGGGGCGGCCGGTCGGGCCCCGGTGGCATCGCTTCCGGTGGGATCGCTTCCGGTGGGATCGCTTCCGGTGGGGGCCGCGGCGTCGGCTGCCGCGTTCGCGACCGGCGTGGCGCTGGAGATGCCCGTCCTGGCGATACCGGCGGGCGGGCTGGCGGCCGCTGTCGGTGTGTCGCGGGCGGTCGCGCGCGGGCACCGGACCGCTGACGTGGCGGCGGGCTTCGCGCTGGGCGGTGCGGCCGGATTGCTCACCCTGCGCTGGTGGGCGCGGCGCCCGGCAGCGCCGGCCGCCGCGGCGAGGCCCCGGCGGGAAGCGCCTGCCTCGCCTGACGGCGCCGGCCTGGTCATGATCGTGAACTGCAGCGCGGGCACCGCGTCCCAGGATCTGGCTGAATCGCTCGGCAAGAGCCTGCCCGCCGCCGAGGTCATCGCGGCCAGCGCGGACGGGGACCTCGCGGCCGCGTTCCTGGACGCCGCGGCGCGGGCGGCCATCCTCGGCGTGGCCGGCGGCGACGGAACGGTCCGGCTGGCCGCCGGGATCGCCAGCGAGGCAGGCCTGCCGCTGCTGATCGTGCCGGCGGGGACGTTCAATCACTTCGCGGCCGACCTCGGCGTCGAGTCCGCCGACGATGCGCTGGCCGCACTGCGCGAGGGCGACAGCGTGCTGGTGGACGTTGCCTCGGCGGGCGGCGACGCCTTCGTCAACACGGCCAGCACCGGCGTCTACGTCGACCTCGTCAGCGCGCGCGAGGAGATCGAGCCGGCCCTGGGCAAGTGGCCCGCGGTGGTGGTCGCGCTGGTCGACGTGCTGCGCCACAGCAGGCCCGTCGAGCTGCTGGTCAACGGGCGCCGTCGGCGGGTCTGGCTGCTGTTCGCAGGCAACTGCCGCTACGAGCCGTCCGGCGCGGCCCCCGCCTACCGCCCCGACCTGGCCGACGGAACGCTCGATGTCCGGCTGATCGACGGCAGCCAGCCGCTCGCCAGGACGCGGCTGATCGCCGCGGTGCTGCTCGGCACGCTGGGCCGCTCGCGCGTGTACCGGGCCTGGTCCGCGAGCGAACTGCACGTCGCAAGGCTGGACGGCGAGCCGGTACCGCTCTGCCTGGACGGCGAGCCGACGCCGTCCACGTCCGCGGTCCGCCTGGTGAAGCGACCGAAAAAGCTGATGGTGTACCGCCCGTCGTCCGGCGAGTGAGCGCTTCGAACTGGAGGTAGACATGGTTGCGCGTACCGCGCGTCGCAGATCGTTGCGCACCAGAAGATCCGCGCGCCAGGCGGCGAACAGCAGGCCCATGGCGTGGCTGGCCCGGGCCGGCCTGACCGCCCGCGGCGTGATGTACGTCCTCATCGGCATCATCGCGATCCAGATCGCCGTGAACGGATCGCATCAGCAGGCCGACCGGACCGGCGCCGTGCGCCTGGTGGCGAGCACGCCGCTGGGCTCGTTCCTGCTCTGGCTGCTGGTCATCGGGTTCGCCGGGATGACGCTATGGCGGCTGTCCGAGGCCATCTGGGGCACCAACGATGCCGGCGGGCGCAAGCCGGCGAAGCGGGCCGCGAACCTGGCTCGCGCCGTGTTCTACGCGGTCGTCACGTTCGGGATTCTGAAGTATGCCCTCGGCATCGGCCAGCCGTCGTCGAGCGATACGCAGTCCCAGGACCTCACGGCGACCGCGCTGCGGCATCCGGGCGGCCAGGTGATCGTGGCCATCGCTGGCATCGTGGTCATCGGCGCCGGCCTGTACGTCATGTACCGCGCCTACAAGCTCAAGTTCCTCAAGCACCTGCGCATGGGCGGCACGTCGGCTCGCACGCGCACGGTGGTCAAGCGCCTGGGCCAGATCGGCGGCATCGCCAGGGGGGTCGTTTTCGGCACCGTCGGCGTCTTCCTGGTCATCGCAGCCGCGGACGCCAACCCGGGCCAGGCCAAGGGCATCGACTCCGCGCTGCGCGCGCTCGCGCACACCCCGCTCGGCCCCTGGCTGCTGGTCGTGATCGCGCTCGGGCTGCTCACGTTCGGCGTCTACTCGTGGTGCGAGGCCAGGTGGCGCACGGTCTGACCCGGGCCGTGCGGGCAGGGCCTAGCCTGATGACTGATGACGGCTTCCCTTCCCGAGTGCCAGCGGATCCGCCGTTTAGCCGCCGCGGACCTGGCGGCGTGCGGCGCGCTCGCGGTCGACCGGGGCTGGCCGCCCGAGCAGAACAAGTGGCGGCTGCTGCTCGCGATCGGCGAGGCCTACGGCATCGACGACCCGGGCGGCGGGCTCGCCGCGGCGATCGTGCTGACCAGGTACGGCCGGCGGCTGGCCTGCGTCGGCATGATGCTGGTGGCATCGCGGCACGGGCGCCGCGGACTGGGCCGGCTGTTGCTGACGCACGTGCTGGAGCGTGCCGGTCAGGCGGTTGTCTATCTCGCCGCGACCAGCTACAGCCGCCAGTTGTGCCAGGACCTCGGATTTCGCGTGATCGACACGGTCGACCGGCACGCCGGCCCGTTCGTCCCGCAGGCGGGCGCAGGGGACCGCGTCCGGGTCCGGCCCGCGTCGGGCCGCGACCTCGCGTCGCTGGCCGCGCTCGACCACCAGGTGTTCGGGGCGGATCGCCAGGAGGTGCTGAACAGACTGCCGGGGTTCGCCGAGCAGGTCCTGGTCGCGCAGCACGATGACGGATCGCTGGCCGGGTTCGCCGGCGCCTGGCGAAACGAGGATGACCTCGTGGTTGGCCCGCTCGTGGCCTCGGGTTTGCCCGCGGCCAGAGCACTCATCGCGACCGCCGGGCTGGCCGCGGGCGGGCCCGTACGCGTGGACATCCGCGGATTTCATCGCGAGCTGGCGAGCTGGGCCACGGGCCGCGGGCTGATCCCGTGCGGGCACGCGACGGTGATGGTTCGCGGGGGCGACCTGCCGGGACGTCGCGACCAGGTGTACGCGCCGCTGTCCGGTGCGACCGGCTGACCGGGCGCGGTGACGGCGGGGCGGTGGCAGGAGACGGCGGCCGGCCGGGGCGGCCAGCGGTCACGGCCTGCCGGGCTGGGGGGAGACGGGGCGTTAAGGCCAATGGTTGTGGTTCTGGTCGCCGGCTACGGGGTCTGTGCGGGCACGGGCGGCGAGCCGTGGAGCAGGATCCGGTTCATGACGCGGCGCATGCCGTGGTAATCGTTGACCGCCATGTGCCACACCTGGCGGTTGTCCCAGAACGCGATCGAGCCCGGCCGCCACGTGAACCTGGTCACGAACTCCGCCTTGCCGCCGTGATCGAACAGGTAACGCAGCAGGCCGAGGCTTTCCCGCCGCGTCCAGCCCTCGAAGCGCGTCGTGTACTCGGGGTTGACGTAGAGGATGTTCTGCGCGGTTTCCGGATGGCGGGTGACGACCGGGTGCAGCGGGCCTTCCGCCGCGTCGTACTCCGCGATCGACGGCTCGGGTGGCGAGGTCTGCTCGTAGCTCAGGCCGAGTTTGCGCACGTTGGCGTGCACGGCGCGGGTGCCGAGCAGCGTGCGTTTGAGGCCGTCGGAGAGCGCGGCGTAGGCGGGCACCATCCCGGCGAACATCGTGTCGCCGCCGCGTTCCGGGCATTCCTCGGCGAACAGCATGGTGCCGAGCGGCGGCTCGTCATAGCAGGTCATGTCGACGTGCCAGCTCTCCCCGACGTTCCGGGTCTGGTCCTGCTCCTTGCGCAGCTGCTGCTTGGTCCGGATCGGGCCGAAGCGCAGGGCGAAGCGCTCACGCTGCTGCTCGTCGAGGAACTGGTCCCGGAAGAAGATGACGCCGTGTTCGGCCCATGCTCGCCGGACGGCCGCGTAGGTCGCGTCCGGGTACTCGCGGGTCAGGTCGAGCCCGAGGATTTCCGCGCCGATGTACCCGCCAACGAGCCGGACCTCCGGCAGGTCTGCCGCCATCGCGCAGCTCCCTCCGCGAAGCGGGATGCCGCATCGCCGGCCATCCCTGACCTTCGTTCACATCATCGGGTCCGGGACGCAGGCGGGGACAGCGGGTTGCTGTGGGCTGGAAGGCGGCGGGTAAGGCCGGCCGGACAGGGATCGTGACCTGGAGCGAGGTGCCGCCCGCGGGCGGGCTGGTGATCTCGATCCCGCCGCCGACCGCCTCGACGCGGTCCACCAGGCCGATGAGCCCGGACCCGCGCGAGGCGTCTGCTCCCCCGACTCCGTCGTCGCGGACCAGCAGACGCAAAACGTCGTCGGCCACGTCGACGTCCACGACCACGGCCGAGGCACGCGCGTGCTTGGCCGCGTTCGTCAGGGCCTCGGACACCACGTAGTACGCGGCGACCTCGACGCGTTCCGGCAGCCGGCCGCGCACACCGAGGTTGAGCTCGACCCGGATCCCGGAGCGACGGGCCAGCGCGCGCAGGGCCGGGCCGAGCCCGCCCCGCTCCAGGATCGCGGGATGCACGCCGCGGGAGATCTCGCGCAGTTCGTCGACCAGGTCGGTCAGTCCCTGAGCGGTGCGCGACCACTGCTCCACCAGGTGCCTCTGCTCCGGCGGCACGCGATCTTGCGCGGCCTGGAGCTCGAGCGCGAGTGAGATCAGCCGCTGCTGCGTCCCGTCGTGCAGGTCGCGTTCGATCCGGCGGCGGGTCTCGTCCGCTGCGGCGACGACCCGCGCCCGGGAGGCCGCGAGCTCGGCCCGGCTCTCGGTGTTGGCGACCGCCATCGCCACCAGCTCGGTGAAGCCGAGCAGCCGCGCCTCGGTGTCGTCCGGTTGCGGCTCGGCCGCGCCGGAGAAGGCGATGACCACGCCCCACAGACGCCCGTCAACCACGATCGGGGTGCCGACCGAGGAGCGGATCCCCTGGTCCCTGGCCCAGGCAGCCCCGGGCCCGATCAGTCCTTCGTAGCTGGGCACCCGGACCGGTTTCCCGGTTCGCCGCGCCCGACCGGCGATGCTGTCGGCCTCGGCCGGCCAGCGTGATCCCAGTGGCAGCGCCAAGGGCTTGGTGCCAGGTTTGTCCCAGGAGCCGACCACCGTCGCCGTCCCGTCCGGTTCGAACCGGGACACGGCGGTGGTTTCCGCGTCGAGCACGTGCCCGGTTTCGGCCGCCACCGAGGCGAACACCTCGGACGGTGAGACCCCGCGGGCCACGAGCGTGGCCACCCGTCGCAAGGCCGCCTGCTCGTCTGCGACCCGGCGCAGCTCATCCCGGCTGGACTCCAGCGAGTCGGCCATGGTGTTGAAGGACTGCTCAAGGCCGCCGACCTCGCCCGGGCCGGTCTCTGGCATCCGCACGGTCAGATCGCCGCCCGCCACCTGGCCGGCCATCGCGGAGGCCCGGCGCAACGGCCGGACGATCGAGCGGGTCAGGTAACCGCCGGAGAACAGGATGAGGACGATCGAGCCGGCGACGCTCGCGGACGACACCGCGAGGGCCTGGTTCGCGTACGAGTCGGCCCGGTCCTGGCCGGCCTGGAAGATGTGCTGCTCGCGCGCCATGAAGTTCTCGAACTCCGACCGCAGCGCGTCGACCCGGCGTTCCCCTTCCTCGGTCACCGCCAGGGTCCGGGCCGAGTTCAGGTTCCGCTGGGCCATCATCACCAGCGGGATCGAGTAGTCGCGTATGTACGACCGTCCGGATTCAGAGAGCTGATGCGCCGAGTGGCCCTGGCCCTCGTCGCCGTTGGTGGCGAGGCGTTCCAGGGTGTCGGCCTGCCGCTCGAATTCGCTTCTGGCGTGGTACCAGGGCTGCAGGAACCTTGAGTCGCCCACGATGATGAACCCGCGCTGGGCGGTCTCGATGTCGATGGCCACCCGCTCCAGCCGGTTCGCGGCGGCCAGCACCTCCAGCGCATGGTTCGCGCGGGCCTCGGAATCCCGCAGCGAGTCGATCGCCAGGGCCAGAAGGAAGAAGGCCGTCCCGATGACGGCCGAGAGCAGCGCGCTGACCGCGACGGTGCGCCTGCTCAGGCTGCGACCAGCACGCCGGTTACCCGCCCCCGTAGCCCCCATGCCCCCCATGTTCAAGTAGCTGACCAGCGAAAACCTGCCGGTAAGGTGGCCAAGAATACATGCAGTCACAAGATGGTGACGAAAACCGTGGGCGATACGCGCAAAAGGATCGTCTTGGCCGACGATGACACCCTGCTCCGTGAGGGAGTGGCCAGCCTGCTGCTGCGGTCGGGGTTCGAGGTCATCGGCCAGGCGGAGGACGGCGCCGGGCTCCTGACCCTGGTTCGCGAGCACCAGCCGGACCTGGCGATCGTCGATGTCCGGATGCCGCCCGGGTACCTGACCGAGGGGCTGGACGCGGCCCGCGAGATCCGGGCCGAGTTCCCGGCGACCGGGGTGCTGCTCCTGTCGGCGCACGCCGAGGTGGACCAGGCGATGGAGTTGCTGGCGGCCGGACAGGGCGTTGGTTACCTGCTCAAAAGCCGGGTGACCGATGTGGCCGAGTTTGTCGAGATCGTCGGCCGGGTGGCGGCCGGGGGTTCGGTCGTGGACCCGGCGCTGGTACAGGAACTCGTCGCGGCCCGGCACCGCGACGACACCTTCCAGCAGCTCACGGAGCGCGAGCGCGAGGTGCTCGCGCTGATGGCGGAGGGCCGCTCGAACTCCGGTATCGCGCACCGGCTGTGGATCACCGAGGGAACGGTGGAGAAGCACGTGCGGAGCATCCTCGCCCGGATGCAGCTGCCGGAGACCGAGGACGATCACCGCCGGGTTCTCGCGGTGCTGGCCTATCTGGAATCGCGCTGAGGGTTCTGGTTGGTCCGGGTGGTGTGGGGGGTGCGGGTGCTGCCGGCGCTCGCGAGGATGCCGCGGATGGCGGTGCCCGACAGATCCGACTTGGGCAGGAACGAGACCGCCGGAGTGTCGGCGATCATGTCCTCGAAGTCGTCGGCTGAGTAGGCGGAAATGAGCACGAGCACAGGCTGCTTCGGCGCGTGAAGCCGGGCGGCGAGCTGACTGGCGACCTGAAAGCCGCTCTCCTCGCCCAGGTCGATGTCGATGAGCACGACGTCGGGGCTCAGCTCGCTGACGCTGCGCTGCGCCTGCGCTCCGTCCGACGCGAGGCCAACGACGCTGATGCCCTGGCGCTCGAGCAGCGCGCGGGCAGCGCGAAGGAAGTCATGGTTGTCGTCGACGATGAGGCAGCGCACGGGCATGGTCCTCAGCGTGCCTGACGAGGCGGCCTTTGCCATTGCGGCTAGCTGGAATGTCGGGCTGGCCGCCAGCCTGCACTGAGGTTGGGCGCTAGCAGCGCAGACGCCTGGTCCCGGGCGCGCCAGCATGGAGAGCGTTGAAGGTACACCGTTGCCCGGATGTTGTTCCGCCCCGCCCCGGGGCCACAGCCCGCCCGCGGGCCGCAGCCGGCCGGGCGACGCGGACGCGAGAGAAGTGACTGGATAGATGGAAACCCTCACGCCGAGTTCGGGAGACTTCCTCCCGCCCGAGCTCGCGCACCTGCTCGGCACCGCCACGCAAGTGATCAACCAGCACGTCAATGATCACGGCAAGTGCGTCGACTGCGGGTCGGTATGGCCCTGTCAGCGTGCTCGGCTGGCCGAGCTGGCCCTGGCCGCGCTATGAACCGCCCCCACCGACAGGGTCGGCATTGCCCAGGGACCCGCCGCCCCCGGTCCCGCTCGACAAGGCAGTGCCGACCCTGTCCACCACCGCGAGGAGCCGGCCGGTGAGAGCCGGCCGGTGAGGAGATCGTCATGAGCCAGGTCCTGGCAATGCCCGTCGCCCCCGCTGATGGCACCGAAATGAACCAGACGCTGCGTTCTGAGACCAGATCACGATCCGTTCGGCTGGCCGCCCTGCCTTCCGCTGTGCCCTGGGCGCGGCGGGTGGTCCGGCACACGCTGCGCGGATGGCGGCTGGAGAGCCTGTCCGACCCCGTGCTGCTGCTGGTGTCGGAGCTGGTCACCAACGCGGTCGAGGCATCGAAGACCGTGCCCTGCCTGGATCAGGCCGGCCACCCGATGATTTCGCTCACCGTGGAACTGCGTGATGCCAGCCTGCTGGTGAAGGTCTGGGACGCCGATCCCGGCCTGCCGGTGCTGCAGGAGGCGGATCTCACCGGCGACCGGGGCCGCGGGCTGGTGCTGGTTGACTTCCTGGCCGACGCCTGGGGACACCATGATCACGAGCAGGGCAAGGTGGTCTGGTGCGAGATCGGGCGCGGAAGCGTTCCTCCGCGGGACTAGCGAGGGCTGGCGGCGAGGGCTGGCGGCGAGGGCTGGCGTGCGGCTGCTAGCCGATCAGGTTCCGCCCCCGGGCGCGGGCGACCGCTTCGGTGCGGTTGACCGCGCCGAGCTTGGCCAGGATGTGGCTGACGTGCCTCTTCACGGTGTCGAGGGTGACCACGAGCTGGTCGGCGATGCCCCGGTTTGATCTGCCCTCGGCCAGGAGGTCCAGCACCTCGCGCTCGCGGGACGTCAGCGGCTCGACCATGTCCGTGACCGGCGCGGTCGGCGAACCCGGGCTTGTCGCCGACGCGGCCGCCGGCAGGCCCGCCGCCCGCAGGCCCGCCGCCCGCAGGTCGGCGGCCTGCTCTGCCTCGGCCAGCATGTCGCTCAGGATGCCCGGGTCGGCGCATCTGGCGATGACGTCCCGGGCTTCGCCGATGTAGGCGCGTGCCTCGTCTGAGTGCCGTGCCCGAGAGCTGATCTTGGCCAGGCACAACAGCGCGTGAGCGGTCTCCGGGCGGGCGCGCCCGCGCCGGGCGAGGGCTAGGGCGTCCATCGCGCACTGCTTCGCTTCGCCGGGCCGGCCGCGTGCCGCGAGGAGCTCAGCCGATGTCGTGATCGCGGTGGCCATCATCCAGTACCTGCCGAGGCCATGGTCGGCGGCGAGATCCTGAACGTCGCGCAGGTCGCGTTCGGCGGATTCCAGGTCGCCGTCCCGGGCGCTGATCGCGGCCCGGTACCCCAGCGCCCAGACGCTGGCCAGATTGCTGGCCGGCGGGCGCGTCGGATCAACCACCTGCGTGAACAGCCGGGATGCTTCGGCGGCATCGCCCCGCCAGAACAGGCTGATGCCGAGCAGTGCCAGCGCCGCGGCACGCCACCGGTCCGCCCCCGCGGCTTCGAGTTCGACGGCGCGCCGGCTGGCCGACTCGGCCAGGGCGAGATCGCCGGTCATGTGGCCGGACTGCGAGCGGAGCATCGAGGCGGCCGACTCCATGGAGCTCGGACCTGCGGGGCACGGACCGCCCGGCGCCGCCGCCTTGGCCGCCGCCAGCCACGGCTCCACCTCATCCAGCCGCCCGAGGAACCGGGCCAGCCAGGCCCGGATCATGCACATCCGGGCGTCTTCGGCCACCATCTGCGCCGGCAGCCGGTCCAGCCAGGAATCCACGGTCTCGGGCAGTCCTTCGTTCAGCAGCGGCTGCCAGTGGGCGGCGATCAGATCGCGGGCATCGGCCAGTTGGCCGGCGCATATGGCGTGATCGATCGCCTCGGTGACCGATCCGTGCTCTCGATGCCACGCCGACGCGCGGCGGTGCAGTTCCGCCGCGAGCCCCGGCTCGGACCGGGCCAGTTCGTGCCGCAGCCATTCGGCGAACAGCGTGTGGTAGCGGTACCACTGGCGGGTGCTATCCAGCGGCACCAGGAACAGCTGGCTCCGCTCGAGTTGCTCAAGCAGCCGTTGCGACCCCGCCGATCCGTCCGAGTCGGCCGGTCCGGCCACCGCGTCACACAACGAGGCGCAGAACCCGTTGAGGACCGACGTGCGCAGCAGGAACGACCGGACCTCAGCCGGCTGGTCGGCCAGCACCTCGGCCGCGAAATAGTCGACCATCTGCCGGGTCTCGCCGGTGATCTCTGGGATGCCTCTCGCCACGTCCTCGCGTCCGCGCAGCGACAGGGCGGCCAGGTACAGGCCCGCTGCCCAGCCTTCGGTCCGCTCCCGCAGGGCATGAACGTCGTCGGGCGGTAGCGCCAGGCCGAGCGTCCCGTTGAGCAGGTCCGCGGTCTCGGTCTCAGAGAAACGAAGATCGTCGGCGCGGAACTCAGCCAGCTCGCCCCGCGCGCGCATCCGGGCCAGCGGGAGGTCCGGGTCGCGGCGCGCCGCCACCATCAGGCCCAGCGTCACCGGCAAGTGATCCACCAGAAAGCCGAAGCCCTGCTTGATCTCCTCACTGGTGATGAGGTGAAAGTCGTCGATCACCAGCGTCAGCCGTCCGGCCGCCCCCGCGAGATCGTTGATCAGCGACGGCAGGACACCGTCTGCGGCGTTCCCGCCGGGGGCTTTGAGCATCTCCAGCGCGGCGGCGCCCACGCCCGGGCACACCGTGCGCAGCGCCGCGATGACCCCGGCCCAGAACCGTGCCGGGTCATTGTCGGCGCCGTCGGCCGACAGCCATGCGGTGGCCGAGGCCTCGCCGGACGCGCACCAGTCGCGCAGCAGCGAGGTCTTCCCCCAGCCCGCCGGCGCCACGACCAGAACCAGCTTGGCCGACGCGTCGTCGAGCAGGCGATCGAGCAGTTCCTTGCGAACCACCGTCGCGCGTGACGGGGCGGGCGGCTGCAATGCCGAAAGCAGCACCCCCGCCCGGCTGGCGCTAGCGCTACTGCCCAGCACACTGCCCGCCGGCTGGATAGACAACGCTTACCCCTTACCTGGTTA
>Ga0335072_10010199_pt1 | contig 13528 bp, 9 predicted proteins | sample Lox_Sample_21_FD_206725 | JGI IMG/M metagenome (GOLD analysis project Ga0335072, IMG submission 206725) | Soil microbial communities from Loxahatchee National Wildlife Refuge, Florida, United States - Lox_Sample_2.1 | ecosystem: Environmental > Terrestrial > Soil > Wetlands | place: USA: Florida...
TACTTCCTGTCACAAAAATCGCGGGACGGGCCGCCCTCACCCCCGCCCCCTCGGCGGCGGGGGGGGGGGGTTTTTGGTTGCCCCCCGCCCCCCGCCCCCAAAAACTAACCCCCACGGCGCTGCGCCACTAATTCGATCCGGTTTAACGGGATATATCGGGCGGGGTGGCCGGTGGTGCGAGCCCCGAGCGGGCCGCGCGAGGCCGCGCGAGGCCTGGCGGGCCGCTATGGGCCGGGTGGGCGCCGCTGTGGGCCAGGTGGGCGCGGAGGCTGGGCAGGTATGCGCGGAGGCTGGGCCGGGTGGGCGCCGCTGTGGGCCAGGCGGGCCAGGCGGGCCAGGCGGGCGGGCCGGGTGGGCGCCGCTGTGGGCCGGGTGGGCGCGGGCGGGTGGGAGCAGGCGGACGGGGCTGCGCGGTGGCATGTGGCGATGCTGGCCGGGGTCCCCGGGCCTGGAACGGCCGGCCGCCTGCCGGTCGCTCCGCCCCCGGGCCGTTCGCCCCCTTCCCCGGAAGCGACATGCGGCCCGGAGCCCGGGGACTCCTGCCTGGCGAAGCTAGGCGCGCCGCGCGGGGCGGTCAAGACCGCCCGGTGGAAAACCATGTGGACAATCTGGGGATAACCCGGAGTGTCGCTGTGGGCGGCGGTGGATACACCTGTGCACCTTCCGTCCGCCTGACGGGCGGTGACCGCTGTAGCAGCGACGACGTCGTCCACCGGCTGTGGACACGAGATTGCATGCGCGGAGGCGGCTACGTCTGCTCAGGGCCGTCCCGCCTTGGCGGTGTGTCCCCGGGCGGTGTGTCCCCGGGCGGTGTGTCCCCCGGCGGTGTGTCCCCCGGCCCGGCATCATCAGGAGGAGCCTCCGCCGTCGGGGTGTCCCCGTTCGGGGTGTCGCCGTCCGGGGCGTCGTCGGGCTTGGTGCCCGCTTCCTCCGGCGGCGAGTCGCCGCCGGATTCCAGGTCCGAGATGTCGAATTCGGGACGGCCACGGACAAATGCATCGGGGTCGTCGAAGTCGTCTGCCGTTGGCAGCAGATCGGGATGCGCCCAGACCGCGTCCCGGCCGTCGATGCCGCGGGCCTCGGTCAGCCCCTTCCAGATGGCGGCCGCCTCGCGCAGCCGTCGCGGCCGCAACTCCAGGCCGACCAGGGTCGCGAACGTCCGCTCGGCCGGCCCGCCGCTCGCCCGCCGCCGTCTGATGGCCTCGGCCAGCGCCCCGGCCTGGGGCAGCCGGTCCGCGGACGCGGTATCCACGACCGTCGCGACCCACCCTTCGACCAGCGCTAGCACGGTCTCCAGCCGCGCCAGCGCGGCCTTCTGCTGCTCGGTGTCCTCCGGCTGGAACAGCGCGGCGCCCGACAGCGCCTCGTTCAGTGCCTCCGGGTTGGCCGGGTCGATCTGCGGCATGGCCTCGCGCAGCGCGTTGGCGTCCACGGTGATACCCCGGGCGTAATCCTCCACGGCCCCGAGCAGGCGAGCCCGCAGCCAGGGCACATGCGCGAACAGCCGGTGATGGGCGGCCTCCCGCAGGGCGAGGAACAGCCGCACCTCGTCCTCGCTGACCGAAAGCCCTTCGCCGAACGCGGCGACTCCGGCCGGAAGCAGCGCCGCCGTGCCCGCCGGGCCGAGCGGCAGGCCGACGTCGGTGGAGCTGACCACCTCCTCGGCCAGGGCACCGACCGCGGCGCCGGTCTGGCCGCCGACCATCATCCCGCCGATCCGGCGCATCATCTGGCCGAGCCCGCCGAGCGCACCGAGCCCGCCGGTGAGGGCGGTCATCGCCGAGCGCATGTCCGGCGGCAGCTCCTCGGCCAGATCGCCCGGGTCCTCGGCCAGCATCCCGCCCATGGCGTCGACCGCCCGGGCGGCGATGGGGTCGCACAGCTTCGACCACACCGGCAGGGTCGCCTCGACCCACTCCGACCGGCTCCACGCCTGAGCGATGCGGATGCCGGTGGGCAGCGTGGTGGCGTCCTCCAGCCACAGGTCCGCGGTCCTGATCGCCTCGACCGTCTTGCGGCGGTCGATCTCGAGCACGCTCGGGTCGCCCTTTGCGGCGACCGCCTGCCGCGCCACGTTCTTGGCCAGGTCCCAGTTGACCGGGCCGCCCTGCCAGGACATCAGGTCGGCAAACTGGCGCAGGGCATCGGCGAACTGCTGCGGATCACCCAGCGGGCCAAGCGGTCCCATCGCTCCCGGCGGCATGCCAGGACCGCCGGGACCGCCGGGACCGCCGGGACCGCCGGGACCGCCGGGACCGCCGGAACCGCCTACGCCGCCCGACCCGCCGCCGGGGACGTTCGGGCTCCGACCCGGATCATCGGGATCACGGTCACGATCGCCGGGCAAACCAAAGCCAAAGGGAGGGTCAGTCATCTCCGCTGCCTCTCGGGCAGGATGGAAGGGTCCACGTCCGCCACGTTATCCCGGGAGCACACCGTGGTGAGCATTCGAGATACCAGGTTCGCCTACGGCGCAGCCTGGACGGCCTGCTGCTCGGCCATGGAACGCCGGTGAGCCGCCGTGACCGACGCGAGGTTCCGGCCGCCGACGGCGCGCCGGACGGGCAGGGCGCGGACCGGCAGGGCGCGGTCGGTCGTGATATCGGGCGCGGCCCGGTCGTGGCCGTCACCGGGGCGGCCAGCGGCCTCGGGCATGCGCTCACGGTCCGGCTCGCCGCCTCGGCCAGGATCGGCCGGGTGGTCGCGATCGACGGGCATCGCGGCGACGCCACCGGGGTGACCTGGCGCGTCGTCGACGTGCGCGATCCGGCTCTGGCGGGCCGGCTGGCCGGGGTCGACGTGGTGGTGCACACCGACATCAACCTGGCCGCCGACGCCGACCAGCGGGCGCGGCGGGCGTTCAACGTCCGCGGGGCACAGACCGTGCTGACGGCTGCGGCTGCGGGGCGAGTGGGCCGGGTGGTGCTGGTCACCAGCGCGATGGTCTACGGCGCCCGGCCGGACAACCCGGTCCCGCTGGCCGAGTCGGCCCCGCTGGGCGCCGACCCGGACGGCAGCGTGGTCGGAGACCTCCTGGAGATCGAGCACCTGGCCCAGCGCTCGCCGCAGGCCAACCGCGGCATGGCCATCACGGTCGTGCGCCCGGCCGCCCTGGTCGGCGAGGGCGTGGACACGCTGATCACCCGCCATTTCGAGGCGCCGAGACTGCTGGCCGTCAAGGGCTGCGCTCCGCGCTGGCAGTTCTGCCACGTCGATGACCTGGTGTCCGCCCTGGAGCTGGCCGCGACGGGCAAGGTGACCGGAGAGTTCGCGGTCGGCTGCGACGGGTGGCTGGATCAGGAACGGGTCGAGGAGCTCTCCGGGTTGCGCCAGATCGAACTGCCGCGCGGGCTGACCTTCGGGACCGCCCAGCGGCTGCACCGAGCGGGCATTACCCCGGCCCTGGTCACCGACCTGCACTTCGTCGTCTACCCGTGGGTCGTGGATTGCGCGACGCTGCGGGAGGCCGGGTGGAAGCCAGCTTTCGATAACGAGACCGCGCTCGAAGTGCTGCTCGAGCACCGCGCCGGGCACCACGCGGTGGCGGGTCGCCGGCTGGACAAGAAGGACGCGACGATCACCGCGGCCGGCGCGACCGTGGCCGTGATCGGCACCGCGGCCATCGTGCGCGAGGTCAGGCGGAGGCGCAGGAGCACCTGACGGAGCAGCGGACGCTCACGATAACTTGGCTTCGTGGACATCGTGAGGCTGGCCGAGCTCCGGGACGACCCGCTATCGGTCGACGAGGTGCTGAGCGCGGTCTGCGACCCGGCCGCCGGGGGAGTGGCCCTGTTCGTCGGCACGGTCCGTGACCAAGATCACGACCGCCCTGTGGTCCGGCTCGGGTACAGCGCCCACCCGTCGGCCGCGGCCGAGCTGCGCCGGGTGGCCGAGAAGGTCGCGGAACGCCACGGCGCCACCGCGGTGGCCGCCGTGCACCGGGTGGGCGACCTGGCGGTCGGCGACCTCGCGGTGGTCGTGGCCGTGGCCTGCCCGCACCGCGCCGAGGCGTTCGACGCCTGCCGGGCGCTGATCGACGACCTGAAGCTCACCGTGCCGATCTGGAAGCACCAGGTGTACGCCAGCGGCGACAGTGAGTGGGTCAACAGCGCGTAGTCTTCCCCCATGTCCCGCCGAGCCGCGACGCTGCTGGTGGCAGCCGTCGGAGTCCTGATAGCGATCATCGTTGCGGTGGTCGCGCCGGTGCCCTATGTGGCGCTGATGCCGGGGCCCACCCTGAACACCCTGGGCTCCCTGAGCGGCAAGCCGCTGATCCAGGTCAGGGACCACCACACCTATCCGACCAAGGGCAACCTCAACATGGTCACGGTGTCCCTGGCCGGCGGCCCCGGGACCAGGTTCAACATCTTCACGGCGCTGCACGCGTGGCTGAGCCCGAACGACGCGGTCGTGCCCGAGTCCGAGATCTTCACGCCGGGCCAGTCGTCGCAGCAGGTGGCCAAGGAAGACACCGAGGAGATGGCCAGCTCGCAGGAGACGGCCACGGCGGCGGCGCTCTGCCAGCTCAAGATCAACTTCAAGACCGTGGACACGGTTGAGTCGACCGTGCCGGGCATGCCGGCCGCGGGCGTGCTGCACTCCGGCGACGTGATCGCGGCCGTGGACGGCACGCCCGTCACCTGCCGGTCCGATGCCGGGAGCCTGATCAAGGCGCGCAAGCCCGGCGCGCCGGTCGAGCTGACCGTTGCCAGGCACGGCGCCACCCGGCACGTGCGCCTGGTCACCGCCAATTCGCAGGGCGAGCCGGAGATCGGTGTACAGATCGTGGAGAGCTACATCTTCCCGTTCAACGTGTCGATCAGCGTCGGGAACATCGGCGGCCCCAGCGCGGGCATGATGTTCGCGCTCGGCATCATCGACAAGATCACCCCGGACAACCTGACCGGCGGCCGGTTCATCGCCGGCACAGGGGAGATCGAGGCGAACGGCACCGTGGACCCGATCGGCGGGATCCAGCAGAAGATGGCCGGGGCCCGCGCGGCCGGCGCCACCGTCTTCCTGACCCCGGCGGCGAACTGCCCGAACACCGCCGGGTCCGTGCCCGCGGGGCTCCGCCTGATCAAGGTAAGCTCCCTGGCCGGTGCCATCGCGGACCTGAACGCGCTGAAGGCGGGCCGGGCGGTCCCGTCCTGTTAGCGCCCTGGCGCGGGCCGGCCACCCGGAACCGCTGCGGGAACCAGGCCGGGTGCGGGTAAGTTGCCGTCAGTGAATATGCGGATTCGCGGGCGGCGCCGGGCCGAAACGAGCCCGGCGCGCTCGCGCCCCGCACGCCCCGCACGCCCCGGACGCGTCGAGCCCGCTGCCGGGTACCCGATGAGATAAGGGGGAGGCGTGGCCTTCCGATCAGCCGGCCCCGCCCGGCCGCCGGCCGGCCGGCCCATCGTGCTTCCCCGGTGGACGCGGTACCTGCTGCCGGCCCTGATCGCGGCGGCGGCGGTCGTTGTGATCGTCGCCGTGGCGGCGGGAATCTGGACGGACTTCCTGTGGTTCCGCTCGGTCCGCTACACGTCGGTCTTCGACACCACTTACGGCGTGAAGTGGGCGCTGTTCGGCGTCACCGCGATCTTCATGATGGCCGTGATCGGCCTCAACGTGTGGCTCGCCTACCGGCTGCGCCCGGAGCAACGGCCACCCTCCACGGAGCAGCAGGGCCTCGAGGCGTACCGGCTGGTGATCGACCCGCGCCGCAGGCTGGTGGCCGGCGTGCTGGTCGGGCTCATCGGACTGATCTCCGGGCTCGCCGCGGCCGGGAGCTGGCGCACCTGGCTGCTGTTCGCCAACCGGACCGCGTTCGGGATCCGGGACCCGCAGTTCCACATGGATCTCTCGTTCTTCATCTTCGACTATCCGTTCATCCGGATGGTGCTCAGCTTCCTGTTCGCGGCCGTCCTGCTGTCGTTGCTCCTCGCGTTCGCCGTGCACTACCTGTACGGCGGTGTGCGCATACAGCTCCACGGCGAGCGGGCCACCCCGCGCGCCCGGGCCCACCTGTTCGTCCTGGTGGGCACCTTCATGCTGCTCAAGGCCGTCGCCTACTGGGTGGACCGTTACGGCATCGACTTCTCGCAGCGCGGCGTGGTGCAGACCGGCGCCTCCTACACCGACGTGAACGCCCTGCTGCCGGCCAAGACCGTGCTGGCCGTGATCGCCGTGATCTGCGCGGCCCTGTTCTTCGCCGGCGCGATCCGGCGCAACGTCTTGCTCCCGGCCGTGGGTTTCGGCCTGCTGGTGCTGTCCGCGGTCATCATCGGCGGCGTCTATCCGGCCATCGTGCAGCAGTTCGTCGTCAAGCCCAACGAGCTGGCCAAGGAGGGGCCGTACCTGAGCAGGGAGATCAGCAGCACCCGCCTCGCGTACGGCCTCACCCACGTCAAGGTGACCCCGTACTCGGCGGTGTCGCCGGAGCCGGCCACGCAGCTCGCCCAGCAGGCGGCCGCGCTGCCCGACGTCCGCCAGCTCGACCCGGGCGTGGTGTCCGCGTCGTTCCAGCAACTTCAGCAGGTCAAGGGCTACTACACGTTCCCGGGCGTGCTGTCGGTCGACCGGTACCAGGTCCCGGGCAGCTCGGTGCCGCAAGACATGATCGTGGGCGTCCGGGACATGTCTGGCCCGCCAGCCGGCCAGAACAACTGGATCAACAGCCACCTGGTGTACACACACGGGTTCGGCTTCGTGGCCGCGTCCGCTGACGCCGCCGCGAGCGGCGGCAACCCGTCGTTCACCGAAAGCGACATCCCGCCCTCCGGCCAGCTCAAAGTGGCCCAGCCCCGGGTCTACTTCGGCCAGGGCGAGACCAGCTACGCGATCGTCGGCGGGCGCCAGCAGGAGCTCGACTACCCCAACCAGAGCGCCAGCGGACAGGCCAACACCACCTACCGCGGCAGCGGCGGCGTCCCGGTCGGCTCGGCCCTGAACCGCCTGCTCTACGCGATCAAGTTCCGCGAGCTCAACATCCTGCTGTCCGGCGCCATCGACGGCAACTCGAAGATCATGTACGTCAGGGACCCGCTGTCGCGGGTGGCCAAGGTCGCCCCGTTCCTCACCCTGGACGGGAACACCTACCCGGTGGTGGTCGGCGGCCAGATCCTGTGGGTGGTGGACGCGTACACGACCACCGACGACTACCCGTACTCCCAGCGGATCGGCCTCCAGCAGGCCAGCTCGAACAGCTACAGCCCCGGCGGCTCGACCGTCGGCCCTGCGGGCCAGGTCAACTACATCCGCAACTCGGTCAAGGCCGTGGTGAACGCCTACACCGGGGCGGTCACGCTCTACCAGTGGGGCGGCAACGATCCGGTGCTGGACGCCTGGAAGAAGGCCTTCCCCGGCGTGATCAAGCCGCAGGGCGCCATTCCGGCCGACCTGCTGCCGCACCTGCGCTACCCGCCGGTGCTGTTCGAGGCCCAGCGGCAGATCCTGGCTCAGTATCACGTGACGCAGGCCCCTGAGTTCTACGGCGGGCAGAACTTCTGGGCGGTTCCCACCGACCCCAGCGGCATCGCGCCGAACGCGTCCAGCCAGCCGCCGTACTACCTGACCATGACGATGCCCGGCCAGCCGCAGCCGGAGTTCTCGCTCAGCACAGCGCTCACGCCGAGAGGCCGGGCCAACATGGCCGCGTTCATGGAGGTCGACAGCGACCCGAAGAGCGCGGGCTACGGCACGATCCGGGTGCTGCAACTGCCCCAGGACACGACGATCCGCGGGCCGCAGCAGGTGCAGAACGATTTCGAGTCCAAGGCCGAGGTCGCCTCCGAGCTGAGCCTGCTGCGCCAGGAGGGATCGCGCGTGACCGAGGGAAACCTGATCACGCTCCCCGTGGGCGGCGGGCTGGTGTACTTCGAGCCCGTGTACGTGTCCCAGGCGGCGACAGCGGGCAGCACCGGCGCCTACCCGACCCTGCAGGACATGCTCGTCTACTACAACGGCCAGATCGGGTTCTCGCCTACGCTCGCGGGGGCACTGTCCCAGGTGTTCGGCACCTCGCCCGCGACATCGACCGGCGGAACCAGCCCGGCGGGCGGCCACGGCTCGGCCCAGAACGCGCTCGTGCTCAAGTACCTGCAGCAGGCCGAGGCCGACTACAGCGCCGCCCAGGCGGCGCTGCGCAGCGACGACCTCACGGCCTACGGCAACGCCCTGGCCCAGATGAAGCAGGCGCTGGACAACGCCAAGGCCGCGGCGCAGGGCAGCACCTCCGCCCCGTCCACCCCCTCGCCCGGTTCTTCGCCGTCCGCGTCACCCTCGCCCACGCCGGCCCCGTAGTGTCGAATCCGGCCCTGCGGCCCGGCCGCGCGGACACGTCGCCGCCGAAGAGGGCGTACGCTCGGTGCTGACGGGACATCCAGAGCAAAGCTCGCCTGCCGGGGGTCACGCACGCCCCGGCGGGCCTGGCGAAAGGAGCCGGACCGGTCGTGCCCCGTGTGCTTGTTGACGCGACCGCTGTGCCCGCGGATCGTGGCGCGGTCGGCCGTTACGTTGACGGACTGGTCAGCGCCCTGGGCGCGGCGGGGGCCGATCTGGCCGTGGCCTGCCAGCGAGCCGACGAAGAGCGGTACGGGCGGCTGGTTCCGAGCGCGCGGATCGTGGCCGGGCCGCCGGCGATCGCTCACAGGCCCGCCAGGCTGGCCTGGGAACAGAGCGGCCTGCCGCTGGTGGCGCAGCAGGTCAGCGCCGACGTCATCCACGCCCCGCACTACTCGATGCCGTTGCGGCCCGGGGCTCCGATCGTGGTCACCATCCATGACCTCACGTTCTTCACCGAGCCGGACGCGCACAGCCCGGTCACCGCGACGTTCTACAAGGCCGCGATCCGCACCTCGGCCCGGCGCGCCACCCGGCTGATCGTGCCGTCCAAGGCCACGAGGGATGAGCTGGTCCGGGTTCTGGGCGCCGACCCGACCCGGATCGACGTCGCGTACCACGGCGTCGACCACGCGCTGTTCCACGAGCCGGCCGAGGCCAAGCTGCGCCAGGTCTCCGACCGGCTCGGCCTGCACGGCAAGCCCTACGTGGCCTACCTCGGCACGCTGGAGCCGCGCAAGAACGTGCCGGCGCTCATCCACGGGTGGGCGGAGGCGGTGGCCGACCTGAGCGAGCCGCCGGCCCTGGTCCTGGCCGGCGGCAGCGGGTGGAGCGAGGAAGTAGACGAGGCCGTCGCGAACGTGCCCGCCCACCTGCGCCTGGTGCGGCCCGGCTACCTGCACTTCACCGACCTGCCCGGATTCCTCGGCGGAGCGCTCGTGGTCGCGTTCCCGAGCACTGGCGAGGGCTTCGGGCTCCCGGTGCTCGAGGCCATGGCGTCGGGTGCCCCGGTGCTGACCACGCACCGGACCTCCCTGCCCGAGGTGGGCGGCGACGCGGTCGCCTACACCGAGCCCGACGCCGACAGCATCCGCGGCGCGCTGCGGGCGTTGTTCGACGATGCCGCGCGGCGCCAGTCGCTGGGGGCGGCCGGCCACGCCAGGGCACTGGAGTTCACCTGGGCCGCGTCCGCTGAGGCCCATATGGCGTCATACGAACGTGCGGCGGTTCAGGGACACGAGTAGCCTGCCTGCTCATGCCGAGTAATCCGAGCGAAAGCCTCGAGGCGATCCTCCTGGTCGGCGGCCAGGGCACGCGGCTGCGCCCGCTGACGATCGCGACGCCCAAACCGCTCCTGCCGACCGCCGGCGTTCCCTTCCTCGCCCACCAGCTGGCGAAGGCGGCCGCCTACGGGGTCACCCGGGTGGTCATGGCGACCTTCTACCGGGCCGAGATGTTCGCCGAGTGCCTGGGCGACGGCTCGGACTTCGGCCTGGAGATCTCCTACATCCAGGAGGAGACGCCGCTCGACACGGGGGGCGCGATCCGCAACGCCGCGTCCGTCCTGCGCGGCGGCCCGGCCGATCCCGTCGTCGTGCTGAACGGCGACGTCCTGTCCGGCCACGACCTGAGCGCGCAGCTCGCGGCGCACCAGGCGAAGGGCGCCGCCGTGACGCTGCACCTGGTCGAGGTGCCCGACCCGTCGAGGTTCGGCTGCGTCCCGATCGACGCCGACGGCCGGGTCACCGCGTTCCTGGAGAAGACGCCGGATCCGGTGACCAACCGGATCAACGCCGGCTGTTACGTCTTCCGGCGCGAGGTGATCGACCGGATACCACAGGGCCGCCGGGTCTCGGTCGAGCGGGAGACCTTCCCCGGGCTGATCAGCGCCGGCGAGCTCGTGCTCGGCTACGTCGACACCTCCTACTGGCTCGACGTCGGAACCCCGGAGGCATTCATCTCCGGATCGCGCGACCTGGTGCTGGGCGAGCTGGCCTCCCCGGCACTGCCCGGGCCGTGCGGCGATGCCCTGGTGCTGCCGGGCGGCGTGATCGATCCCGGGGCCAAGGTCGGGGGCGGCACCGTCGTCGGTGCGGGCTGCCACATCGGGCCCGACGCCCAGGTGGACGGCAGCGTGCTGTTCGACGGCGCGGTCGTGGGCCAGGCCGCCGTGATCCGGTCGAGCGCCGTCGGCCGCGGCGCCCGCATCGACGAAGGGGCGGTCCTGGACGGCGTCGTGATCGGTGACGGTGCCCGGGTCGCCTCCGGCAACGAGCTCGCCCGCGGCCTGCGGGTCTGGCCCGAGGTGGAGATCGGCCCGGCCGCGATCCGCTTCTCCACCGACGCGTAGGCCCGGGGCCTGGTGCCGCTCACCCGGGAGTGGAACCCGCCGTACCCGGTCGATCCGCCGTTGATCCTTTCCGTGCACCGCCGCGGCGCGCGGGACCCCGCCTACCGGACCGATCCGTCCGGCGCCGTCTGGCGGACCGCGCTGACCCCCGACGGCCCGGGCACGCTGAGGGTGGCCGCCCGCCCGGCCGCCGGCGGCGGCGGGACCCGGGTCACCGCGACCGCGTGGGGACCCGGCGCGGCATGGCTGGCGGAGACGCTGCCGTCGCTGCTGGGCGCCGATGACGACCAGGACGGCTTCGCTCCCGTGCACCCGGTGCTGCGGGAGGCGTCCGGCAGGCATCCCGGCGCCCGGGTCGGCCGGTCCGGCCGCGTTCTCGAGGCGCTGGTCCCGGCGGTCCTGGAACAGAAGGTGGTCGGGGTGGAGGCCCGCCGCGCCTGGCACTACCTGCTGCGCCGGTTCGGCCAGCCGGCGCCCGGGCCGGCCCCGGACGGGATGCGCGTCGTCCCCGACGCGGCGACCTGGGCGCGGATCCCGTCCTCCGAGTGGCACCGGGCCGGCGTGGAGGCGGTGCGGGCGCGCACGATCGTGGGCGCGGCCAGGGTGGCGGCCCGCCTCGAGGAGATCACCACGCTCGCGGCCGCCGACGCCGACCGCAGGCTGCGGTCACTGCCCGGCGTCGGGCCGTGGACCGCGGCCGAGGTCCGCCAGCGGGCCTGCGGCGACCCGGACGCGGTCACGGTCGGCGACTACCATCTGCCCGGCGTGGTCGGCTGGGCACTGGCCGGCCAGGTCGTCGACGACGCGGGCATGCTGGCGCTGCTCGCGCCGTACGCCGGGCACCGGTACCGGGCCACGAGGCTGATCGAGCTGAGCGGCGCGCGGCCGCCGCGCCGCGGACCGCGGCTCGCCGCCCGCGACCACCGCGGGTTCTAGGCCACGCCGGCCGGGACGCCGGGACCGCCGAGCTTAGGCTGGAGCCCATGACCGTCGACGGGCCAGCCCCACGCCCCGCCCCCCAGCAGCCGCCGGCCCCTCCCGCCGAGCCGGCCCCGGCCGCCGCCGCGCTGCGCCGCGCTCTGGCCCGGGCCAGGGACGGCAAGACCCTGGACCCGGGCGAGGCCGCCACCCTGCTGCACGCCCGCGGCGATCAGCTCACCGAGCTGCTCGGCTACGCCGCGCGGACCAGGGACGCCGGCCTGGAGCGCGCGGGAAGGCCCGGGATCATCACCTACTCGCGCAAGGTGTTCATCCCGCTGACCCGGCTGTGCCGGGACCGCTGCGGCTACTGCACGTTCGCGACCGTGCCTGGGCAGGTGCCGAGCCCCTACCTCTCGCCGGACGAGGTGATCGAGATCGCGGCCGGCGGAGCGGCGCTCGGCTGCAAGGAGGCCCTGTTCACGCTCGGCGACCGGCCCGAGGACCGGTGGCGCCAGGCGCGGGAATGGCTCGACGCGCACGGCTACGACGACACCCTGTCCTACGTCAGGGCGATGGCGATCCGGGTGCTCGAGGAGACCGGCCTGCTGCCGCACCTCAACCCGGGCGTGCTCGGCTGGCGGGACTTCCAGCGGCTCAAGCCGGTCGCGCCGTCGATGGGGATGATGCTGGAGACCACGGCGCGGCGCCTGTTCACCGAGCGCGGCGCCCCGCACTTCGGCAGCCCGGACAAGGATCCGGCGGTGCGGCTGCGGGTGCTCGAGGACGCCGGCCGCAGCAACGTCCCGTTCACGACCGGGATCCTGATCGGCATCGGCGAGACCCTGGCCGAGCGCGCGGACTCGGTGTTCGCGATCCGCCGGGTCGCCCGCGAGTACGGCGGCATCCAGGAAGTCATCGTGCAGAACTTCCGGGCCAAGCCGGACACCAAGATGCGCGGCGTGCCGGACGCCGACCTCGACGACCTGGCCGCGACGATCGCGGTGACCAGGCTGCTGCTCGGCCCGGCCGCGAGGATCCAGGCCCCGCCGAACCTGATCGGCGACCAGTACCGCATGATCCTGGACGCCGGCATCGACGACTGGGGCGGGGTGTCGCCGCTGACCCCGGACCACGTGAACCCCGAGCGTCCGTGGCCGCAGATCGACGACCTGGCCGCCCGCACCGCCGCGCAGGGCTTCGAGCTCAGGGAGCGGCTCACGATCTACCCCGGCTACCTGCGCGAGCCGTGGCTCGACCCGCGGGTCGCCCCGCACGTCGCCGCGCTGGCCGACCCCGCCACCGGGCTGGCCCGCGAGGACGCCGCGCCGCGCGGGCTGCGCTGGCAGGAGCCCGACGGCGGCTGGGGCGAGGCCGCCGGGCGGACCGACCTGCACGTCACGATCGACACCGCCGGCCGGTCGGCCGACCGCCGCGAGGACTTCGCCGAGGTATACGGCGACTGGGCGGAGGTGGGCGCGCGGATCGAGCCCGCGGCCCGGCCCGACGCCCGCGACGCGGCCAGCCGCAGTGCCGCCCCGGCGCGCATGCGCGAGGAGGTGCGGGCCGCGCTGCGCCGGGCCCAGGACGACCCGGCCGGGCTCACCGACGCCGAGGCGCTGGCCCTGTTCGACGCCGACGGACCGGAGCTCGAGGCGCTGACGGACCTGGCCGACGCCCTGCGCAGGGACACGGTCGGCGACGACGTCACGTACGTGGTCGACCGCAACATCAACTTCACGAACGTCTGCTACACCGGCTGCCGGTTCTGCGCGTTCGCCCAGCGGCGCACCGACGCGGACGCGTATACGCTGTCGCTCGCCCAGGTCGCCGACCGGGCGCAGGAGGCGTGGCAGGCCGGCGCCACCGAGGTCTGCATGCAGGGCGGCATCCACCCCGACCTGCCCGGCACCGCGTACTTCGATCTGGCCGCCG
>Ga0335072_10010200_pt1 | contig 13528 bp, 12 predicted proteins | sample Lox_Sample_21_FD_206725 | JGI IMG/M metagenome (GOLD analysis project Ga0335072, IMG submission 206725) | Soil microbial communities from Loxahatchee National Wildlife Refuge, Florida, United States - Lox_Sample_2.1 | ecosystem: Environmental > Terrestrial > Soil > Wetlands | place: USA...
AGGCGCTGCCATTCCTGCCGAAAGGCGCCAACCTCGATGCGTTAACGTACAGACAGCTCGCGGAATGGGCCGCCGCGATCCACGCCAAGACCGGCCAGCGCATGCTGGGATTTCCCGCCGGACCGCAAGGCCTGATGCACCGGTTCATCGAAGGCTTCCTGTATCCGTCCTTCACCGGCGGCCTGGTCACCACCTTCCGCGCGCCGGCCGCCGACGCGATGTGGACCGAGTTCGCCGCCATGTGGAAGGACGTGAACCCCGATTCCACGCGCTATAGTTTCATGCAGGAGCCATTGCTGTCCGGCGACGTCTGGATCGCGTTCGACCACGTGGCACGCTTGCTCGACGCCCTGCGGCAGAAGCCGAACGACTTCGTCACATTCCCGGCCCCGGCCGGCCCGAAGGGACGCAGCTACATGCCAGTGCTCGCTGGCCTCGCCATCGCAAAAGACGCACCCGATCCCAATGGCGCCACGGCGCTCATCAATTACCTGACGCTGCCCGCAACCCAGCTCGCCACGGAGAAGGCGGTGGGCTTCTTCCCGGTGGTGAAGGCCGCGCCACCAGCCGACTTCGACCCGGGCGTGAAGCTGGCCGCCACCGCCATCGCCGCCACCGAGAACGCCAAGGACGCACTGCCAGCGCTATTGCCGGTCGGTTTGGGCACGCACGGCGGTGAATTCGACAAAGCGATGATCGACACGTTCCAGCTCATCGTCCTGCGGCATGAGAAGCCCCAGGCCGCGCTGGCGCGGGAGGCGCCGATTTTGCAGAAGATACTGGATGAAGCGAAGGCTCCGTGCTGGGCACCGGACCCACCCTCCACCGGCGCGTGTCAGGTAAAGTAGGCGGACGGGATGGGCGCGGATGCGAAGAGTGCTCCCCCTCCCCTTGTGAGCTTGGGCTGCGAAGCGGTCCAAGGTCGCGGGGAGGGGGCGGTGGGGAAGAGCTCACTTAACCCCCTCCCCCCAGCCCCCTCTCACAAGCGGAGGGGGAGCTTCAAGGCCGCAACTCCCTACCTCCTCATCGCGCCCGCCACGGCACTTCTCTGCGTGCTCTTCCTGATCCCCCTCCTCCAAACGATCGCGTTGGCATTCCGTGCCAACGGCGCGTTCTCTTTCGCCAACTTCGCCACCATGGCCGGCGACATCAATTTCAATGACGCGCTGATCAACACCTTCGAAGTCGTCTTGCTCTCCGTGCCGTTGCAGGTCGCGCTGGCGCTCGCCATGGCCATGATGCTGCGCCACTTCAAACATGGCCGCGACATCGTCATCTGGATCTGGTCAATTCCGCTGGGCATTTCCGATCTTGCCGCCGGCCTCGTCTGGCTCGCGATCCTCACCGACCACGGTTACCTCAACACCGTCCTCTACCATCTCGGCATCATCGGCGGCCCGCGGAGCTGGCTGACCTACGAAACCCCCACAACCCTCCTGATCGCCATCGTGGTCGAAGAAGTCTGGCGCGCCACCGCCATCGTGCTGGTGATCCTCGCCGCTGGCGTTCAGCTTGTACCGAAAGAATACGCCGAGGCGGCGGACGTGTTCGGCGCCTCGCCCTGGCAGCGCTTCACCCGCGTGATGCTGCCGCTGTTGCGCCCATCGATCCAGACCGCGCTGATCCTGCGCACCGTGCTGGCCTTCGAAATGTTCGCCACCGTCATGGCGCTGGGCGGACAGAATTTCCCGGTGCTGATGAGCCAGACCTTCAACGCACAATATTTCCAGCAGGACTACGGGACCGCTGCGGCCTATGCGGTGCTGATCATGGCCCTCTCGATCGGTGCCACGCTGGTCTATCTGCGCCTGCTCCGCACGCCGCCGGAGCAATTGCCGTGACCAATGTCATTGCGAGGCCGCGCAGGGGCCGAAGCAACCTCGTTCGAACCGGCCCCCGAATCACCATGCGCCGCTTCCATCGAGGTTGCTTCGTCGCTCCGCTCCTCGCAACGACATGGTTCGCGCGGATCCACACATGACCCTCCGGCGCGCCATCTTCCTGGCCGCGGTGGCGACTCTGTGCGCCTGGGTACTGGTGCCGATCTACCTGATCATGCTCGGTGCCATCGGCGGCGAGGCAACGGTCAATGCCTGGCCCAAGCCATTCTGGCCCATCACGTGGTCGCTCGCGGCCCTGCGCCAGTTCATGAACATCGCCGGCGTGTGGCAGAGCACGCTGTACAGCGTGGAAGCCGCCAGCCTGTGCATGGTGATCGCGATCGCGCTGGGGGCGCCCGCCGGCTATGCGCTCGCCCGCTACCGCTTCCGCGGCGCCACCGGCTTCCGCTTGTTCGTATTGCTGACGCGCGCGTTCCCGGTCGCGATCCTCGCCCTGCCCCTCGCGGTCAGCTTCATCCGCCTCGGCCTCTACGATTCGCCGATCGGCGTCGGCCTGATGCACAGCGTCCTCGCCATGCCCTTCGCCGTCCTGATCTCCGCCAGTCTGTTCCAGGCGATTCCGCGCGAACTCGAAGAAGCCGCGTGGATCTTCGGGTGCTCTGGTCCCGGCGCCTTCTTCCGGGTCGTCCTGCCGCTCGCCTTGCCCGGCATCACCGCCACCGCAATCTTCGCCTTCGTCATCTCCTGGAACGAGGTATTCGCCGCCTCTGTGCTGACCGTCCGCCACCGCACGCTCACCGCCTATCTGCTGACCGTCCTCTCCGAAAGCCCGTTGCACACGCAATTCGCCGGCGGTTTCATCCTGATCGTGCCCTCCGTGTTGTTCATCCTGCTGGTGCGCCGGCAGTTGTTCAGCATGTGGGGCATCGCGAGCCGCTGATGGCCGCGATCGTCATCGACCACATCGGCATGCGTTTCGGCGGCACGGTCGCGCTGGACGACATCTCGCTCACCGTCGCCGACGGCGAGTTGGTTGCATTGCTCGGCCCCTCCGGCTGCGGCAAAACCACGTTGCTGCGCATCATTGCCGGGCTGCAGACCGAAACGTCTGGCCGCGTGCTGATCGGCGAACGCGACATGTCCGGCATCCCGCCGCGCCGGCGCGGTCTGGCCATGGTGTTCCAAAACTACGCGGTGTTTCCGCATATGAGAGTGCGCGACAACATCGCGTTCGGCTTACGCATGACGGGCGCCGCTGCGGCGCGCATTGAACGCCAGGTCGCGCGTGCCGCCGGACTGCTGCATATCGAGCCATTGCTCGACCGCTATCCGGCGCAGCTTTCCGGCGGCCAGCGCCAGCGTGTCGCGGTGGCGCGTGCGCTGGCGGTGGAACCCGCGGTCATGCTGATGGACGAGCCGCTGTCCAACCTCGATGCGCTGTTGCGGCTGGAAATGCGCGCCGATCTGAAAACCGTGCTGCGAGAGGCCGGCACCACCACGCTCTATGTCACCCACGACCAGACCGAGGCGATGGGACTGGCCGATCGCATCGCGGTGATGGCGCAAGGCCGGATCGACCAGGTGGCGTCGCCGAGCGACATCTATCGCTACCCGGCCACGCGCTTCGTCGCCGGATTCCTCGGCACGCCGCCGATGAATTTTCTCGCCCTGCCGGTGATGGATGGAGCTGTCGCGCTGGGCAACGTGCGCCTGGCGGCACCGGCGGGCGCGACACCGGTGGTGCTCGGCGTGCGCCCGGAGGATCTGGTAGCATCGACAGAGCTGGAGGGCTTCGCGTTCACCACACAGGTAACGGAACCGCTCGGAGCGCATACCTTGCTGACAGGCCAGGCCGAAGGCGGGTTGCTGCGGGTGATTGTGCCACCGGACCTGCGGCCGGCCGCCGGCTCGGTATTGTTCTTGCGCCCCCATCTGGATCGACTGTCCTGGTTCGATCCGGCCAGCGGGGCCGCACTGGAGCACACGGCATGACCATGGCGGAGCAAGCGCGCGCAACCCTCCGCGCCAACGATCGCGGCGGCTACTCCGTGCCGACGGCGCGGCTTTATCCGTTCCAATGGAACTGGGATTCCGCGTTCGTCGCCATGGGCTGGGCAACCTTCGACGAGCCGCGGGCCTGGCAGGAGATTTTCTCCCTGCTGAAAGGCCAATGGGACGACGGCATGATCCCGCACATCGTGTTCCATGCGCCGTCGGACGATTATTTCCCGGGACCGGCTGTCTGGAGGGTGAACCATACGCCTCCCACCTCAGGCATCACTCAGCCGCCGGTGCTGGCTACCGCAGTGCGGCACCTGTGGGATCATGCACGCGACCGCCCAGCCGCAGAGGCGAGCGCGGCATCGGTCTATCCGTCTCTGCGGCGCAACCATCGCTGGTGGCAGGCGGCGCGCGATCCGGAGCGTCGTGGGCTGGTCGCGACGCTGCATCCCTGGGAGACCGGGATGGACAATTCTCCTGCCTGGGACATGCCGCTGGCACGCGTGCCGAGCGAGACGGTCACGCCGATCCGCCGCCGCGACACGCTACTGGTGGACGCCGCGATGCGCCCGCGGGGCGACGAATACCAACGCTTCATCCACCTGGTTGACCTGTTCCGCGATGCCGGCTGGGACCCCGCGCACATGCTGTCGATCGCGCCGTTCCGCGTGGCCGATATCGGCACCAACGCAATCCTGTTGCGGGCCGAGAAGGACCTGCTGGCGCTCGCCCGCCGCTTCGGGACGACGGCGGAGCAGATGGAGGTGGAGGCGCGGATCGAACGGTTGTCGGCGGCGCTGGAACGGCTGTGGCAGCAGCAGGCTGGACTCTATGCCAGCATGGATTTGGTCACCCACACGCTTTGCCCGGTGGCAACCTCCGCCGGCTTCCTGCCACTGTTCTCTGGGCACGGGCAGGCGCGCACCGACCGTCTGGCGGCGACGCTGTCGCGCTGGGCCGGACGCGTGACACGGCTAGTGCCGTCTACCGATCCGGCCTTCGCCGGCTTCGAGCCGAAACGTTATTGGCGCGGCCCGGTCTGGGCCGTGGTGAACTGGATGATCGCGGATGGCTTCGCCGCGGCCAGCGACGCTGCCACCGCTTCGCGCATACGGACCGATACCGTTGCGTTGATCGAAACGGCCGGGCTGAGCGAGTATTTCGAGCCGGTCACCGGCCAGGGCATCGGCGGCGGCGATTTCTCCTGGACGGCGGCGATCTACCTGATGCAGAGCAGTGACCAGGCCCGGTGGACCACAACCCTCCGCCAAAGCAGGCCCGGCAGGTAGCGCTCGTTGCGGGCAAATCTATCGCTGAGGACGATGAGCCGCAGAGCGCGCAGAGAAGCACCAGGAGCGATTCCGGCGGTTTCCACTCGACGCGACTGAAACCGCCACAACCCGTCTTTGCTCGAGTACTGACGATGCTGCCGCAGACGCAGATCAACAGGCGTTCTCGGCTTGCCCGGCGGCTCATCCTCCTCAGCGATAAACTTGCCAGCCACCAGCACGTCAGACCTATCGTCCCGTTGCGTTGCAGGCAGGATGCAGATCCATGGTTGGGGACCTTTCCATGCCGCATCCAAGGGCTTGTCCACAACGCCCAGGCATTGAGGGGAAAGCCGCCCGCGATGTCGGCGAGAGCGCTGAAGCAGGGTGTCATGCTCACCCCCCGACGAATTTGAATGGTTCCCAGAACCGGTGCCGAAACGACTGACGCGATGAGCACCGCCACGCCGCCCACCTCCGGGCAATTGAAGGTCTTGCACGCCTCCGCCATCCCAATGCCGCCGCGTGCGCTGTTCCAACCGCTGGAACAGCTGCCTTCTCGGAGCGCCCATGTAAGGGCTCAGAGCAGATTCACAACGCGGAGTGCACATGCGCGCCGCGCCGGGAGCGATCGAGGCAGGTCGCGGATCCACCGGCGGCGCTTGACCATCACAGAACTTGCTCCAGAGTGCGCCACCCAGGCAATCCCTCCCAGGCAATCCCTCCCAGGCAATCCCTCCCAGCCAATCCCTCCAAGCCAATCCCTCCTGGCCAATCCCTCCTGGCCAATCCCTCCTGGCCAATCCCTCCTGGCCAATCCCTCCTGGCCAATCCCTCCTGGCCAATCCTGGCCCTCCCCCGATTTTCGCGCTATGTTCTCCTTCCGACTCCGGCAGGCAGGCGCCATTTCGTGCCCTCGATCCGCATCCTCCCCGAGACCACGGTGAACCGCATTGCCGCCGGCGAGGTGATCGAGCGCCCCGCTGCCGCGGTGAAGGAACTCGTCGAGAATGCCCTCGACGCCGGCGCCACCCGCGTCGCCGTCGCCCTCGAAGGCGGCGGCATCGACCGGATCGAGGTCACCGACGACGGCAGCGGCATGACCGGCGCCGAGCTTGCCCTCGCCATCCAGCGCCACGCCACCTCCAAGCTCACCGACGACTCCCTGATCCGCATCGCCACGCTCGGCTTCCGCGGCGAGGCGCTGCCCTCGATCGGCGCCGCCGCGCGCCTCGCCATTGTCTCCCATCCCCCCGGCGCCGACTGCGCCTACGCCATCCGCGTCGAGGGCGGCCGCGTCACCGATCCCACCCCCGCCGCCGGCCCCCGCGGCACCCGCGTCGTCGTTCGGGATCTGTTCTTCGCCACCCCCGCCCGGCGCAAATTCCTGAAACATCCCCGCACCGAGGCCGAGCATGCCGAAGCCGCCGTCCGCCGCCTCGCGCTCGCCGCCCCCCTTGTCGCGTTCCGCCTGGAGATCGACGGCACCACTCGCTTCGACCTGCCGCCACAGGACCGTGCCGCCCGCGTCGCCGCCTTGCTCGGCCCGGACGCTGCCGCTGCTCTGCTGCCGGTCGCCGCCGCCCGCGGCCCGCTTCGCCTCGACGGCTTCGCTTGCTCCCCCGCCGTCACCCGCGCCACGTCCGCCGCCCAGGCGCTGACGGTGAACGGCCGCCCCGTCGCCGATCCCGTACTGCGCACCGCCGTCCGCGTCGCCTATCGCGACGTGATCGAATCCGGCCGCCACCCCGTCGTCGCGCTCTACCTGGACCTGCCGCCCGAGGAGTTGGACGTGAACGTCCACCCCAGCAAGGCGGAGCTGCGTTTCCGCGACCCGAACGGCGTGCGCGGCCTGGTGATATCAGCCCTCGCCCAGACCCTCGCCACCGGCGCCGGCACCATGAACCAGACCGCAACGCTCCCCGCGCGCCCCGCGCTGCATCTGTGGCAACCACGCCCGAACCGCACCGGCATCCAGGCGCTGCCACTGCCCGGCATGACGCCCGCCCCGGCGCCCGCCTTCGCCGAAGCGCCGCTTGGCTTCGACGCTCCTCCCGCCGCCCGCATGTTGACACCGCCGGACCCGGACCCCGCGCACCCCCTCGGCGCTCCGGTGGCCCAGGTGCTGGATACCTACGTGATTGCCGTAGCGGCGGATGGCTCGCTCGTCCTGGTGGACCAGCACGCCGCCCACGAGCGCCTGACCCACGAAGCAATCCGCACGCAGATGCTGAATGGCGGCGTGCGCACGCAGCCGCTGCTGCTGCCCGCGGTGGTGGACCTGCCGTCGCCCGACGCCGCGCGCCTGCTGGCCCACGCGGATGAACTCGCCACGCTCGGCCTGGAACTGGAAGCCTTCGGCCCCGGCGCGGTGCTGGTGCGGGCCTTGCCCGCCGTACTCGGCGCGCCGGAGCCCGGTCCGCTGCTGCGCGACCTTGCCGACGAACTGGCCGAGCAAGACGAGGCGACCGCCCTGGCGGCGCGGCTGGATGCGGCGATTGCGCGGATGGCCTGCCACGGCTCGGTCCGCGCCGGGCGGCGGCTGACCCAGGCCGAGATGGATGCGCTGCTACGCCAGATGGAAGCGACGCCGCGCGCCGCCACCTGCAGCCACGGCCGCCCCACCTTCCTCAAACTGAGCCGGGGCGAGATCGAACGCCTGTTCGGCCGGCGGTGAGAGCCCAGACGGACGGTGTTTTGGCACCGGCCACCTTGGATCAGCAATACGCACCGAACCGCACAGTAGTACAGTTGGTAGATTCGGCGGCGTATTTCCATCAACTTGAGCTACTTCCCCCGCGTCGGCAGTCGGCAATGATTGGAACGTCAAATGTACGCAGATTGAGCGTGCGGCACAATCTATCTGCGTTTTTTGCGTCTATTTGCGGTTCCAATTTCTGCTCCTTGCACCTCACATGATGCTGCGAATGGCAAGGTTCATCACCGCATCCATGAAACAGAACGCTTGGCCGGTTCCGTCACGGCCGGACCCGCCTCCCATGATCGCTAACCATACCGCTAACATGTGGAATCCAGGCGTACGCATCTGAATTGCTTCTCCACGCGCTCTGCGTCTCCGCTTCCTCAGCGATAAGATTTGCCAGAAGCAATCAACTCCTGCGCGACCGATTCCCAGACGATCGCCATCGACGAATACCGGCCAAAGCGCTCGTGTCGTCGGGAAGTCACGGTTGGCGGCCGGTAAAATCTATCGCCGAGACAGCGGAGAACAGAGGGCGCCGCGAACCGGATCCCAATCAGGATGCCCAGGTCAAAGTCCGACCGTGACGCGCCGCACCCGTCACCTTCCCCGGAACACCGGCTGCCGCCGTTCCTTGTGTGCGCGGATCCCCTCCTGCAAATCCTCACTCGCGCGCACCCGCGCCAGCGTCTGGCTCACCGCCACCATCCGCTCCACCGGTCCCACCGGCATCGCCTCCGCCGCCAGCCGCTTCAGCGCCCCCATCACCAACGGCGCCGACTCCAGCATCTGCTCTGCCATCGCCACGGCTTCCGCCTCGTGCGTCCCGTTCGGCACCACCTTGTTGACGAACCCCACGTCGTAGGCCCGCTGCGCCGGCACCTTGCTGCACAACAGCATCATCTCCATTGCCAGCTTGTGCGGCATGCGCGTCACCAGCGAGCTGATCATCCCGCCCGTCACCCCCAGCTTCGCCTCGGGATAGTAGAACACCGTGCTCTCGGCCGAGACCATCAGATCGCACATCATGACCAGCACAATGCCGCCGCCAACGCACCAGCCCGATGTCGCGGCAATGATCGGCTTGTCCGTCTGAAACCCCACGCCCGGAATTGCGCGCCACAGCTCCGGCAAATCGCTGACATCCGCGCCCGCAGTAAAGGCGCGGTCCCCCACCGCCGACAGCACCGCAACGCGTTGCTGCGCCGCGGCATCAAACGCCTGGAACGCGCACTGCAGCTCCACCGCCACCGCCGCGCTGATCGCGTTCAGCTTCTCCGGCCGGTTGATGCGGATAATGGAAACTGGGCCGCGCTCTTCCACCGTAACCACACTCATCGCGCTTCCCCCTCTGCCGTCTCGCACAACGGCTTTGCCATTTGCACGATGCCGCTGACATAGACATCGTCCCAGTCTTCTTCGCAATATCCGGACTTGGCGTAGAATCCGACCGCATCCAGCGTCGCATACAGCACCGTGCGCGTGCAGCCGTGTGCCCGCGCGAACGCCTCCGCCAGACGCAGCAGCGCGCGCCCGCAGCCGCGTTGCTGCAGCGCCGGATCCACCGCGACCAGCCGCAACCCAGCACGCCCCGCGCTGTCGATGTCGATACGGATCGTTCCCACCGGCTTCTGGTCCAGCCAGAGCAACATCGGATGACACCCCGGCGCTTGCTCATTCACTTGCTCCACTGCGTATTTCTGCGCCTCGAGCAATACCTCCCGGCGGATGCGGTGATAGGCGTCCCAGTCCGCCGGCGTCGACGGCGGGCGCAGATGGAACACCCCGTGGCATGGATGCAGCATGGTGGCGAGTGTGCGCGCCGGGCACTATGGCCACAACCCCCGACGGCACCCCGACGGCAGCGCAATCGCATTTGGGAATCGGGCCGAGCCGCCCCATCCCGGTGCCGCTTGCGGCAATAGGACGCGATCGCGATCGGGGCTCTGTGCCTGAAAGCTACCGCGCATACGGATAGCTGGTTCGCCAGGCAGCGTCGGACCGATTCGTAGCCGCCGATCGTCCAACCACAGATTTCACAGAAAAGAACTTAGAGTAGACTATCCGATCGTCGCCCTGTTCTGTGCAATCTGTGAAATCTGTGGTTAACGCATTTAACGAACGACCGGACGGCGACAGGCCGCCAATCGAAGCCCCCATATCCGGCCCCCACCGCGAGTTCAGCAGTCGGGAAGAGGCCGTCAGCCGCGGTGGAATCCGCCGCCGAAATGGCCCGCCATGCCCACGCGGGCGAACCCGCCATGAAAACCGCCTGCGGCCGCGTGGAACCCGCCAAACCCGGGATGCACCGCCCCGTGCATCGCAAAGTGGTCGTGCGCGAAGCCGGGATCCCATCCATGATGAAAGCGGTGACCGCCATGCCACCACCCGTCGTAGTATGGGTAGACGCCGGTATAGTCAAACAAACCCATTTCGTCGTCGGGATAAGGTCCGGAGCACCAGGCTGGGTCGGCGCAGTAGGTGGCGACCTCCCCAGGCTCGGCGGGATATGCGGCACAGCCCGCCAACGCCAGCATTGCCGCAATCGCCGCCCATCGGCCGGCTCGATGTAAACTGCTCAGTTTCATAACTCGATCGCGACTCGTTCCCGCCATCGACGGTCCGATGTTCGCGCCTCACAATCGCTGCCCTGTGCAGCAATCTCCTTGACAACACATGGGCACTGTGTCGCCGTTGCACATTGCAAAACTATGCGCACAAGATTTGTCCGCGGCGTAGTCAAATGACCAATTCTAAATGACGTGCATGAAAGCGCCGAAGCGGCGCAGCTGGTACGCCGTCTCGGATCGCAAGGTGGTGAGCAAATGCCAAGTGGGAGGCGCGCGATCACCCCATCGCGCGCCCGTTGAACCTTACATGTGCTGGCCGCCGGAAGCCGATCCGGCACCCGTCGTGGTGCCTGCCCCCTGGCCGCCCATACCGCCCTGCATCGGACCGACACCCTGGTTCTGCATGCCGGCCGAACCGTTGCCCGACGACATGGCGTTGCCGCCCATGCCGCCCATATTCCCGTTATCCGCCGACCCCGCCTGGAAAGCACGCCCCTGCTGTGCAGCCTGCAGGCTTTGTTCGTTCAATCGATTGACCTCTGCGTTCTGCGAGGTATCGGTCTGGCCATAGCGCGACGAACCCATCGCGTGGTGCGCCCAATGGTGGTGCGTCATATTCATGCCAGTGGCCTTCATGCCGGTGGTCGCGCCGCCGGTATGATTGCTTCCCGTGCGGGGGGAATTCATGCCGTTATTGGCCGGCATGTTGCTGGCTGCGGACGAGCCGTTGTTACCCGACATCCCGTTGTTGCCCGACATGGCGTTCGTGCCGGCACCCGTGCCATTGCTCATATTGGTCGTAGCCTGACTGGCCGGGTTGCCCGCGGTGGTGTCAGTCGTCCCGGTTGTGGCAGCGAAAGCCGGCACAGCAAACATCAGTGCCAGCGCACAGACCGAACCCAGAAGCCGTCCTTTGCCCATAACCTTGCTCCTTCCAGCGCCGTCGCCCGGGCATTCGGTCGCCGCACGATCTGCGAAGATGTCAGCCCAGCACTGTAACCAACGTGGGAAAGGTCGGGACAGGACGCCATCACATCCCCTTGCGCATCTCACAGCACCAATTGCGTCTGTGTGACTTTTGCCACCAACCGTCCGTTCTCGCCGGTGACCCGGGTCTCCCACACCTGGGTGCGACGGCCACGGTGCAGTGGCACGCTCTCCGCGGTGACGCGCGAGCCCACCGGCGCGCCGGCGAAGAAATTGGTCTTGCTTTCCACGGTCGTGGTGGATTGGCCGTCGCGCAAATTCAGCAGGGTGCCGATTGCACCCAGCGTGTCGGCAAAGGCCATGATCGCGCCACCGTGAATGGTGTGGCCTACCGTGCAGTGTTGTTCCGCCACCACGAGTTCCGCCACGACGCGGTCGGGCTCCGCGGCAGTCACGGTCATGCCGAGGAACCGCGGCAATCCCAGCGACGCGAGCAATTCAATCGGGCCCATTCCCATGCCTCCCCTGCGATTTCCATCTTGCCGCCCGCCGCTTGCTCGTCCAAGAGCGTTGCAGCATCCGGACGAGGGACCAGCATGAGCGATCACGCCGCGGGAGAAATCCGCCAGATCATCGACAGCCCGGCGTTCCGGACGGCCTGTACCACGCTGCGCGCAGAGCATGAAAGAACAGTACTGGACATTATCGCGCTGACGCAGATCGAGGCGCCGTCCTTTCAGGAAGCCAACCGCGCCGCGGCGTGGCGAGACATGGCGGTGGCGCACGGTCTTCAGGATGTCGAAACCGACCTCGAAGGCAACGTCACGGGACTGCGTCGCGGGATCGGCAACGGCACGCTGATCTGCATTGCCGCGCATCTGGATACCGTGTTCCCGCCGGGCACAAACCTGACGGTCCGCCGCGAGGGGACGCGCCTGCTGGCCCCCGGCATCGGCGACGACACGCGCGGCCTGGCGGTGTTGCTGGGATGGCTGCGCGCTCTGGACGCCGCGAACATCCGCACGCGCGCCGACATCCTGTTCGTTGCCGATGTGGGCGAGGAGGGCCCGGGCGACCTGCGTGGCATGCGCTACCTGTTTCAGAAGGGACGCTACAAGGACCGCATCAGCGCCTTCATCACCGTGGACAGTCCGAACATGGAGCGCATCGCCACCGGTGGCGTCGGGTCCAAGCGCTATCGCGTGACGTTCAAGGGACCCGGTGGGCACAGCTATGGCGCCTTTGGCCTGGTAAACCCGATGTATGCCATGGCCGATGCGATCGCGCGGCTGGGGCAGGTGCAGGTGCCGGCTCGCCCGAAGACGACGTTCAGTGCATCTGTCACCGGCGGCGGCACGTCGATCAACTCGATTCCCAACAACGTGTGGACCGAATTCGACCTGCGTTCGGAATCACCAGAGGAACTTATGAGGCTGGAGCAGCAGTTTTTGGATATTGTGGAGGATTCTGTGGCGGCGGAGAATGCCGCGCGCTCTACGCGTACCGGCGCGGTGACCGCCGACATTGCGAAGATCGGCGACCGCCCGGCCGGCCACACGGATGAAGCACACGAACTGCCGCGCCTGGCGCAGGCGGCCTTGGCGGCGCATGGGTTCCAAACGTCGTTCGAAGCATCATCCACCGACGCGAACATTCCGATGAGCCTCGGAATCCCGGCGATCAAGATCGGCTCCGGCGGCACCGGCGGACGCGGGCACTCGCTGGAGGAATGGATCGACGTGGAACCGGAAGCGAGCACACGCGGCATGTGTGCGGGATTGGCGACGCTGCTGGCGGTAGCTGGAGTGACAGGGTAGCGCGCCTAGCAATGACACCGCAGGCGACCCTCGCGATGACATAGAGGCCCCCAATGCCCACCCTGCTCCTCCTCGGCGACGTCAACCTGATGAACGTGGACGACCCCATCGTGCCGTTCACGCGCGTACGCGACACATTCCATACCGCCGACTGCGTGTTCGCCAACCTGGAATGCTGCCTATACCGGCCGCCGGGGGGAAACTCCTTCCACAATGAGGGCTTCTTTGCCCACCCGGACGTCGGCAGCCAGGCACTGCTGGATGCCGGCATTGCCTCCGTCGGCATCGCCAACAACGTGAACTATGGCGACGCCGCGATCCTCGCCTCGATCGCGCGGCTGGATGCGATCGGCCTGCCGCATACCGGAGCCGGTGCCAGCCTGGATGCGGCACGCGCACCCGC
>Ga0335072_10010201_pt1 | contig 13528 bp, 10 predicted proteins | sample Lox_Sample_21_FD_206725 | JGI IMG/M metagenome (GOLD analysis project Ga0335072, IMG submission 206725) | Soil microbial communities from Loxahatchee National Wildlife Refuge, Florida, United States - Lox_Sample_2.1 | ecosystem: Environmental > Terrestrial > Soil > Wetlands | place: USA...
ACCGCGAGGAAACCCCGTCGGCACCGCCTCACCGGATGAGCTAGAATCGGAGCCGTCCGTGCCCGCACCGCGAAGGGAGCCCAGTGGACTACGCCAGCTCTGCCTGTTCTGCGACCGTTGCGCGCCGAGCGGACATGATCCACGGGGCGGCGCGGCGCGAATTCGAGCCCTCCGCGACCGCACCCCCTGCGGCGCTGACCTCGGGACGGCTCGTCGCGTTTTCGATTCTGGGCATGTCCATCTCTGCCGCGCAGGTGCCGCTCGGGGTGTATGTGCCGGCGATCCTCGCTCAGTACTATGGGCTGCCGCTCGCAGCTCTCGGGCTCGTCTTTCTCGTGGCGAAGTCCTGGGGCGTACTTGCCGACCCGCTGGTCGGGATGCTCAGCGACCGCACATGCAGCCGCTTCGGCCGGCGCCGCAGCTGGATTCTCGGCGGCGGCGCGGTGTTCGGCCTCTCGACCCTGCTCCTGTTCTTTCCGGCGACCCCGCTGACGCCGGCGTATCTCGGTGCCGTGCTGTTCGCGTTCCTCTTCGGCTGGTCGATGATCCAGATCCCGTACTACGCGTGGTCGGGAGAGATATCCGCGGATTATCACCAACGGACGCGCGTTGCGACGTACCAGACGGTAAGCGGATCGATCGCGCTGCTGCTGGTGCTCGTTCTGCCGACGATCACCGACCAGCTCCATCCGCACGACGGCGCGCTCGAGCTGGGGACCATGGGCGGTCTGATCCTGGCGCTGCTCGTGCCCGGGCTGATCCTGACTCTGCGCGCTTTTCCGGAGCCGCGCGCGGCCGATCACCCCCCGGGACCCATTGCGTCGCTGCGGGCCCTGCGTTTGATCCTCGGCAACCGACTCCTCATGCGGGTGCTTGCGTCGGACTTCGCAGTGACGGTCGGCCAGAGCATCCGCGGTGCGCTCTTCCTCTTCTTCGTCACTGCCTACATGCGCCTGCCGGCCTGGTCGAGTGCGCTCTTCCTGCTGCAATTCGCATTCGGCATCGCCGCCGGCCCGATCTGGATGATCATTGGCCGCCGCCTGGGCAAGCACCGTGCCGCCATCACCGGGGAGCTCGTGCAGGTGCTCATCAACCTCGGCCTGCTGCTCGTCGCACCCGGGCACCTGCGTCTGCTTCTCACGCTCACGGTGGTCCAGGGCCTCGCGCAAGGCTCAGGCAACCTGATGCTGCGGGCAATGGTGGCCGACATCGCCGACGTGCATCGCCTCGAAACGGGCGAGGATCGGACGGCGCTTTTCTTCTCGGTATTCAGCATTTCGATCAAGGTAGGGCTGGCCGCGGCCCTGGGGATCGCGCTGCCGCTGCTCGCCTGGGTCGGATTCGATCCGAGCGCGCCGCACAATGGCGCCGGCGCACTGCGCGGGGTGTTGCTGATCTTCGCGCTGGGACCGGCCGTCGCGCACCTGCTGTCGGCGCTCTGCCTCAGCGGCTTCACGCTGGACGAGGCAGCGCACGCCGATGTCCGCCGGCGCCTTGCGGTGCGCGAGGCGAGATTGTCATGACCGAGGCCCTCGAGGTCATGCCGGTTGCCGGGCGGATCGGTGCCGAGATCCGCGGCATCAGGCTTTCCGGAGATATCGACGATGCGACCGTGGCCGCCATTCGCGAGGCGCTCGTACGACACAAAGTCATCTTCTTCCGCGACCAGATCCACCTGGATGACTCGGGTCAGGAGGCCTTGGCGGCGCGGCTCGGTACGCCCGTCGCCCATCCGACGGTGCCGGTCGCCGACGGTTCGCGCTTCGTGCTCGAGCTGGACTCCCGCGACGGGGATGCCGCTTCCGCCTGGCACACTGACGTCACTTTCCTGCCCAACTACCCGGAGGCCTCGATCCTGCGCAGTGTCGAGGTTCCGCGGACGGGAGGCGACACATTGTGGGCAAACACGGTATCGGCTTACGAGGAGCTGCCCGAGCCGCTCGAGGCGATGGCGGCCAGCCTGCGGGCCGTGCACACCAACCTCCACGATTACGCCGCCATCCTCCGAAATGCGTCGGCGGAGCAGATCGAGCGGCACCGCGTGTTCGCCTCGACGGTCTACGAGACCGAGCATCCCGTGGTTCGCGTCCATCCGGAATCGGGCGAGCGATCGCTGCTGGCCGGTTACTTCCTGAAGAGCTTCGTGGGGCTGAGCGGCGCCGACTCGCAGCGACTGCTGGCCATCCTGCAGGACCACATCACCCAGCCGGAGAATACGGTGCGCTGGCGCTGGCAGGCCGGTGATGTCGCGATCTGGGACAACCGGGCCACCCAGCATCGGGCGATCGCCGATTTCGGCACCCAGCGCCGTCATCTGCGGCGCGTGACCCTCGCCGGGCCGGTGGCCGTCGGCATCGACGGTCAACCCAGCAGACTGCTCAGGGCCGTCCACGGCCCCAATCCCCGCCACGAGGGCGGCTGAGGCCCTCGCGCGCGGCCGCGACTTCCCACCGAGCCTGGCGGGCGGCGGCCCGTAACAGAGACGTAATCTCTCTGAAATACGGTTGTCGCACAAAGACCGCACAGTACGCCCCGGCTGCGCGGTCGACGAGGGCGGGAAAGCCCCACTGGGATTGATAGATGCCCGCCGACCCGCGCGCATAGGCCAGCAATCCCTCTAATAATCAGGAGCCTGAAGATGACGCGCCCGAGCATCGATCTCTTTCGTTCGCACCAGCTTGCCCGCTCTCGCTGCCACGCGATAGCCGCAGCCGTCGCGGTCTCTCTGGGAGCGGTCTCGGCGCCGGCTCTTGCGCAGACCGCGACCGCGCCCGCTCCCGCCATCCAGACGGGTCCGCTGACCCTCACCTTCGGCGGCTTCACTGAGCTCGCGACGATCTATCGCAACCGCAACCAATCGTCGGACGTCGGCTCGGACTTCAATACCGGCATTCCGTTCTATGACAACCCGAACAGCCAGGTAACCGAGTTCCGCGAGAGCGCGCGCCAGAGCCGCTTCTCGCTCCTCGCCCAGGGCGAGGATTTCGACGGCTTGAAGCCGGAAGCCTACATGGAGACAGACTTCCTCAGCTCAGGAACGACCTCGAATTCCCGTGAGAGCAACAGCTATACCCTGCGCATGCGCAACTTCTATGGGCGGTTGCAGACGGATTATGGACTGGACGTGGTTGCGGGCCAGAGCTGGAGCCTCGCGACCCTCTACAAGGATGGTCTGTACGTCCGCGACGAAGACGCCCCGATGGGCATCGACGCGCAGTACGTCGCGGGATTCAACTGGACCCGCACGCCGCAATTGCGCGTCGTCGAGCACTTCAGCAAGATGTTCTCGGCCGGCGTGTCGCTCGAAAGCCCGCAGGCCGTGACTTCGAACGGCATCAACGCCACCGGCCTGCCGACAGGCACCACCTTCCCGCCCTCGAGCGTCGATTACCAGAACTCCGGCGACTCGGCGGGACTCGAGAACAGCACCACCTCTTATACGACAGATGTCGCCCCCGACGTGATCGTGAAAGCGGCGTTCGACCCCGGCTTCGGCCATTACGAGGTTTACGGCCTGGGCCGGGAATTCAAGTCCAGCATCGCGAGGTCGAGCACGACGGCCTCCGGCGGCGGCGTCGGTGCGGGCATGATCCTGCCCATCCTGCCGAAGATGCTCACGTTCCAGGTGAGCGGCCTCGCGGGCAAGGGCATCGGCCGATACGGCTCGGCGCAGTTGCCCGATGTCACCATGAAGCCGACGGGCGCCCTCACCCCGATAAAGGAATACGAGGCCCTCGTCGGACTCATCCTCACCCCGACCGATCGGCTCACCGCCTACGTCTACGGCGGCCGGGAGAAGGAGAGCTCGACTTACTACAACGTCGGCACTGCCACCTATGGGTACGGTGCGCCGCAGTTCAACAACTCGGGCTGCGACGCCCTCAGCGGAACCTGCGTGGGCAACACCAAGTCGATCGATGAGGTGACCAGCGGGTTCTGGTGGAAATACTATCAGGGCCGGATCGGCAACCTGCAGTTCGGCATTCAGGGCGAGTACCTGCAGCGCGACGCGTTCACCGGCGTCGGCGGAGCGCCGGAAGCCAACATCTTCATCGGCATGGCTTCCTTCCGCTACTACCCCTACCAGAAGTAAATCCTCGCAAACCACTGCCGTCCGCAGGCCCGATGGGCTCTGCGGACGGCAGTTTTTCTTTTTCGGGAGCGCCTCGCCGTAACCGCGACGAGACCCCCCTCGACTGACTCGCTACCGTCAGTGGGAGATCTGGCGATCCCACGCGCTCGACCTCGGCTGTCTGACGCCCGCGCTGCCGGGAGCCGGCTAGCGGCAAGCCACAGTCGCTCAGGCTTTGCGGGCCACCGCGAGCTCGCTTTGCTGTCGGAGCTCGGACATTCGCCAATCCGCGGGCAAGCTCTGACGCCTCCGAACCTGCGCCAGCTCGAGGAGCATGCTCCCGGCCCATCGGTACACGTTGTTGTCGCTGACCGTGCGGCGCATCAGTCGCATGCGCTCCCGGCGCTCTTCGCGCGGCATGGTGATTGCCGCCTCGATGGCCGCCGCCGTCTCCGAGATGCAGAACGGATTGACCAGCAGCGCCTCGAGCAGCTCGCGTGCGGCGCCGGTGAATGCGCTCAGGATGAGGACACCGTCTTCGTCATCGCGCGCGGCGACAAACTCCTTGGAGACGAGGTTCATGCCGTCGTGCAGGCTGTTCACCAGACAGAAATCCGCGGCGCGAAAGAGCTCGAACACCTGTTCGGCCGACTGATGCCGGTCGACCAGCACGATCGGCTTCCAGGAAGAGCTGCCGAATCTGGCGTTGATCCGCTCCGTCTCCGCGAGCGTTTGACTCTGGAGGGCCTGATAGACGGCCAGCGTGGTTCGCGAGGGAGCCGCGACCTGCAGCAGGGCCACACGGCCGCGCAGATCAGGCCGCCGGATGAGCAGCGACTCGAGCGCATGGAAACGCTCCACGATTCCCTTCGTGAAGTCCCAGCGCTCGACACCGACACCCAGGTGCACGCCTGCGGCGATCCCATGGTGCCTGCGGATCCGGGCGCGCGACACGGCGACTGAGGGCAAGCCCTCGAGCTGCGGCGCCGGCCACTCGATGGATATCGGGTAGGCGCTCACCCGGCAGACATGCCCTTCCAGGGTGACCGTCATCCGCTCGTGATCGACCCGGCACTCGAGGAGTTGTTCCGCGGTGGCGAGGAAATTCAGGCAGTACTGTCGGGTATGGAAACCGACGATATCCGCGGCGAGCAGGTGCCGCATGATCTCGTCTTTCCACGGGCACACACCGAAGGTCTCGGCGCTGGGCCAGGGAATGTGCCAGAAATGCGCGATGGTCGCATTCGCCTTGCGGTGGCGGATCAGACGCGCAAGCAACGCGAGATGATAGTCCTGGATGAGAATGACCGGATCGGGTCGGCGCGCCTCGCGGATCACGGAGGTCGCGAACTGCTGATTCACCGACCGATACGCGTCCCAATCGGCCTCGCGAAAGACCGGACGGACGTAGGCGAGGTGGCAAAGCGGCCACAGGCCCTCGTTGGAGAAGCCGCAGTAGTAGCCCTGCTCTTCCTCGGGGCGCAGCCACACCCGCTTGAGGGCATAGGCCGGATCCTCGGGCGGCACACGGATCCGATCGTGCAGATCGACCACCTCACGGTCGGCGGAGCCGCTGCCGTGCGCCACCCACACTCCTCCGCAGGCGCGCACGATCGGCTCGAGCGCCGTCACCATGCCGCTTGCGGGAACCTCCACCCGGCGGCCGCCGTCCGCACCGCGGTGGTGGACGTACGGCTCGCGATTGGAGACTACGATCACTTCGGGAGAGCCGAGCTCGTTTTTCACCAAGCGCTGCAGCGTCGCCGAGGTCCAGCTCTCGCGGTAGTCGAGCTCCGGCTTCTGCCTGTCCTGAAACGTCCGCGACAGCGTCTGTCTGATAGAGCGGAACATCCAACCTCCCGCTTTGGCTCAATGGAGTGCCCGGGATGCTGGGCGCCGAGCGGTTGGAAAGTCAATCACATCCTGGTGACGGAGCAGTTACGAGTGGTGGGCAGCCGGGAGACGAATGACGGCAAAATCGAACAGAGGGGGGAAGTTCAATCGCCACCGCTCATTCGCCGGCCCGGCGCCCGCACATACGATAACCCGGGATGCAGGTTCCGCAAGTAACACTTCGGCATGTCGGCATAGACATCGGGCATGTAGTGTCACCGTTCCGGTACGCGACGGCGACCGATTTTCAACCCGCGCCCGTCTACACTCGGAGATATAACCATCGCGGCCCGAGGCGCGGACGGCGCACACAACCAAAGATCAGGCAGGTCTCGATCATGAGCAGTCCCGCGACAACCGCCCCTATCCAACATCATGCGGCGCAGCCATCCGGCTGGCGCGAGCTCTGGCTGAAGGAGGATTGGTGGGCGGTCTGGGTGGGGCTCGGGATCGTGCTGGCCGCATACGTCCTGTTCACACACGGGCGCAGCCTGGAATGGATCGCCGTCAGCCCGGCCAAATGGACGGGCTGGTCCGACATCGCGGGCCACTTCAACGCAAGCTGGCCGCGTTACATCGCGCAATTTGCGCTTTGGGCCGTGCTGTTCTCGATCGCGCTGCGGGCGCTCGGATACGGCGTGCGGCGGTTCCTGCCGGCCTTCCTTCTGGTTTATCTCTTCGCCGTCCTCATCTTCACGCTGGGACAGTGGAGCGAGGCCAACCGCTACAACCTGGAGCCGCCGCTGGTCGCGCTCGCGCTCGGACTGGTGATCTCCAACGTGGTCGGCCTGCCGGCGTGGCTCGATGCGGGCTTCCGCGTGGAGTTCTACGTCAAGACGGGAATAGTTCTCCTCGGGGCCACCCTGCCATTCACGCTGATCGTCTGGGCCGGGCCCGTCGCGCTGCTTCAGGCCTCGATCGTCTCCTTGGTGACGTTCTTCGTGATATTCACGGTCGGGCGTCGCCTGGGCCTCGATCGGCGATTCGCCGCGGTCCTCGGCGCCGGAGGTTCCGTCTGCGGCGTGTCCGCATCCATTGCGATTGCCGGCGCTGTCGGTGCGCGCAAGCAGGATGCATCCGTCGCGATCGCCACGGTCATCGCCTGGGCGGTGGTAATGATTTTCGCGCTGCCGTTCGCTGCCAGACTGTTGCATCTGCCTTCGGGGGTCGCGGGAGCGTGGATCGGCACGTCGGAATTTGCCGATGCTGCGGGGCTCGCAGCGGCGGACGCGTACGGGCATATGGCAGGCAGCGTGCCCGGGATCGGCGGTACGCCGGAACAGTCGCTCTTCGCCTTCACGCTGATGAAAGTCATCGGGCGCGACATCTGGATAGGCGTATGGGCGTTAGTATTGTCCATCATTGCCACCACGCGTTGGGAGCAGCGAGGAACGGACGCGAAACCCGACGTTACCCAGATCTGGTGGCGCTTCCCAAAATTCGTCCTGGGATTTCTCGCGGCCTCCGCGCTGGTCACCGCGGTCTCGGCTCATTATGGCCAGTCGGGGTATCACGATACGGTCACGCCGCGGCTCGTCACACCCCTGAAGGACCTGAGAACGTGGGCGTTCATCTTCTGCTTCTTCAGCATCGGCCTGACGACGCGCGCCCGTGACCTGGCACGGATCGGCCCGCGACCATTCCTCGCTTTCTCTGCCGGTGTCCTCGTGAACGTGGTACTGGGGTTCGCTCTCTCTGCCTGGGTGTTTGCGCCGCACTGGCAGAGCCTGCATTGACACTCATTCGTCACTCCGGCTCGACGGACTTTGCTACCGCTTCCGGGGCAGGATGATCCAAGGCCGCAATAGCGGCGAGAGCAAGGGATGGAGGCTCGGGCATGCGAACCATTGCGATCATTGGCGCCGGATTCTCGGGAACGGGGACGGCGGTTCATTTACTCGAACGCGCGCGCACTCCGATGCGGATCGTCCTGCTGGACGACCAGCCGGACATCGCCGGCGGCCTGGCCTACTCCGCCGACCAACGGGATTTTCTGCTCAACGTGCCGGCCGGTCAGATGTCGCTCGACGCCTCCCGGCCGGGCGAGCTCGTCGAGTTCGGCAGGAAGCAGGGAAGCCTGGTAGGTCCACAGGACTTCGTCTCGCGCGCCCTGTACGGACGTTACCTGTCGGCTCGCCTCCAGGATGCGATCGAGTCCTCGCGAATGACGTGCGCCCGCATCTGGGGACGAGCCAGGCGACTCACACAAATTCACAACCACGCGCACTTCTGGCGGATCGATCTCGACGACGGCCATCAACTCTTCGCCGATGAGGTCGTGCTCGCGTTGGGCAATCCGCAGCCCACGCCTCTGCCCGCACTGCGGCGGATTCAAGACGCGCGTTCGTATGTACAGGATCCCTGGACGTCCTGGCCTCAGGAGAGGCCCGAGAAGGCGCCCCGGCGTGTGCTGCTGGTCGGCACCGGCCTCACCATGGCCGATGTCGCTCTGCGTCTCGCCCTACGTGGGCCGGAGCCTCCTGAAATCCTGGCCTTATCGCGGCACGGCCGACTGCCGCAGCCTCAAACCGTATTCAATCGGGCGGCATTGCGCGGCGATGCGCTGGCGACGATACGCGCTGCGAGCGGCTCGCTGCGCGAGCTGGTGCGAGTGGTGCGCTCCCTGTCTCGTGAGGTCACCGACCTGGGTGGCGACTGGCGCGAGGTGATCAACACAGTACGGAAGATCGCCCCCGAACTTTGGACCGGCCTCGGCATTACCGAGAGGCAGCGATTCCTGAGGCATATGCGCCCGATATGGGATGTCCACCGCCACCGGCTGCCGCCGCCCGCAGCGGACGGGCTACAACGACTGCGCGACGAGGGCAGGCTCACCGTGCTGACGGGCGCCCTGGAGAGTGCAAAGGCCACGCGTTACGGTATCGAGGTCGTCTGGCGACCGCGGGGTACCCGCAGTCAGGAACGATGCGTCGTCGGTCGGATATTCAACTGCACGGGCCCCGACTATCGTGCCGCCCGGTCCAAGAATGAGTTGGTGCAGTCATTGCTCTCGAGCGGCCTGCTGGCACCTGATCCGCTCGAGCTCGGCATCCTCGTGACGGCTGATGGCGAAGTCGCAGGGGCCGACGGCCGCCCTGTGAAGAATCTTTATTACGTCGGCCCATGGTTGCGCGCACGGGACTGGGAAGCCACGGCGGTACCTGAGCTGCGCGAGCACGCTCGGCGGCTTGCCGAGCGGCTCGTTGGCGCAACTTTCATCGACCGCCCGGGACGGTGGCGGGTTGCAGATCAGGCAGCCGTTCGCTACTGACCCCTGGAATAGATCTGGTCGAACACCCCACCGTCCGCGAAGAACTTCTGCTGCACGCTCCCCCAGCCGCCGAATTCGCCGATGGTCGCGAGATCCAGCTTCGGGTACTGCCTGGCGAACTCGGCCGCGACCTCGGGGTCGCGTGGACGGTAGAAGTTGCGGGCAATGATCTCCTGCCCTTCCTTGCTGTATAGGTATTGCAGGTAGGCGGTGGCGAGCGGCCGTTGCCCATGCGCCAGGGCATACTGGTCGACGACGGCCACCGGCGGCTCCGCGAGGATGCTGACCGACGGGTAAACGATGGTGAGTCCCGCATCCGGCTGCTCGCGGATGGCGAGCATCGCCTCGTTTTCCCAACCGATGAGCACATCGCCCAGTCCGTGCTCCACGAATGTCGTCGTGGCGGCACGAGCGCTCGTGTCCAGCACGGGAACGTGTTGGAACAGCTGGTGAAGGTATGCCTTGGCGCTGGCGTCATCGCCCCCAGGCTGCTTCAATGCCCACGCCCACGCGGCCAGGAAGTTCCAACGTGCGCCGCCGGAGGTCTTCGGGTTTGGTGTTATGACTGAGACACCCGGCCTCACCAGGTCGCTCCAGTCGTGGATGCTCTTCGGATTGCCCTTCCGTACGAGGAAGACGATCGTCGAGGTGTAAGGCGAGCTGTCGTCGGGCAGCCGCGTCTGCCAGTTGAGCGGCAGCAGCTTGCCCTGCTGTGCGATGACGTCGATGTCCGCAGCCAGCGCCAGCGTGACCACATCGGCGCTGAGGCCTTCGGCCACGGACCGCGCCTGCAGCTCCGAGCCGCCGTAGGACATGCTCACCCGCACGGTCTGGCCGGTCTTCTTCTTCCAGTACTTCTCGAATGCGGCGTTGTATTCCCCGTAGAGCTCACGTGTCGGCGAGTACGAAGCGTTGAGGAGTTTCACTCCCGACGCGTCGGGTCGCGAGCAACCGGAGACGCCGATGACCAGACCTACGGCGATGAGCGCGGCTGCTCGCAGCAGCTTCATGTCGATGAATTGCATTACCAGCCCTCTGAGGAAAACTGGCAATGCTGGAACGAAGGCAGTTATACCGTCAGTCGGGGAGCGGTGACAGATCGGTTATGGACGTCCGTACAGGTGTCTCAGCAGGTGCGGCTGCAATGCCTCGGCGGCATCGGCCACGGAATCGACCGCGCTCAGGTCGGCCAGACGGGTCATCTCCAGGTCCGGATAGCCGCAGGGATTGATGCGGCGGAAGGGCTCGAGATCGGCGCTTACGTTGACTGCGACGCCGTGGTAGCTGGCGCCGCGGCGCACGCGAATACCGACGCTCGCAAGCTTGCGGCCGTTGACGTAGACCCCGGGCGCCTTCTTGCGGCACTCAGCCGCGATCCCAAGCTCGGCGGCGTAGTCGATGACGCTCCGCTCGAGGGCGGTCACGATGTCGCGAACGCCCAGCCCCGCGCGCCGCAGGTCCACCAGCGGATAGACCACGAGTTGGCCGGGGCCGTGATAGGTGACCTGGCCGCCACGATCGATCTGCACGACCGGGATGTCGCCCGGGGCGATCACGTGATCCCGGCTGGCGTTCATGCCGAGCGTGAAGACCGGAGGGTGCTCGAGAAACCAGATCTCATCGGGCGTGTCGGGGCCGCGCTGATCGGTGAAGCGCTGCATGGCTCGCCACGTAGGCTCGTAGTCCACCCGCCCGAGATTGCGCACGATGTGTGCCGGAGCGGAGCGCGCGACAGCGCGCGCCTCAGCCGTCACGTTGCCTTGCTCTGCGCTCAAACAGCTTTCTTCTCGGACGGCAGACGGGTGTTGTCGAGGCCCGCGTTGTTGCGATTCAGCGCCTGTTCGGCGCGATAGCTGGAGCGCACCAGCGGCCCGGAGACGCACTCGAGGAAGCCCCGCGACAGCGCACTCTCGCGGTAGCGGTCGAACTCCGCCGGCGTGACGTAGCGTTCAACCGCCAGATGGTTGACGGTCGGGCGCAGATACTGGCCGAGAGTGACGATGTCGACTCCCGCCGCGCGCAGATCCGCCAGCGTTTCCTCGATCTCCGCCTCGGTTTCACCCAGGCCGAGCATCAGGCTGCTCTTGGTCAAGACGGCGGGCTCGTGCTGCTTCGCATGAGCCAACACGCGCAGCGTCTGCTCGTACCCCGCGCGCGGGTCTCTGACGGGATGGGTCAGTCGGCGCACCGTCTCTATGTTCTGCGCGAAAACATCCAGGCCGGAGTCGACGACCTTCTCGACATCCGCCAGCGCACCCCCGAAGTCGGGTGTCAGTGCCTCCACCGCGGTAGCAGGGTTGCGGCGCTTGATGGCTCGAATACAGGCGGCATAGTGACCTGCTCCGCCGTCAGGTAAATCATCCCGGTCGACGGAAGTCAGCACGACGTATTTGAGCTTCATCAGCTCGACGCTGCGGGCGGCGTTCTCCGGCTCATCCGCATCCAGCCAGCCCCGCGGATTGCCGGTGTCGACGGAGCAGAAGCGGCAGGCGCGAGTGCAGACCGCGCCCATCAGCATGATGGTGGCGGTGCCCGCATTCCAGCACTCGCCGATGTTCGGGCATTTCGCCTCCTCGCAGACGGTGGCGAGGCGGTGCTCCTTCACTATGCCCTTGACCGACTGAAAGCCCGTCCCCGTGGGCGCCTTGGCCCGCAGCCACGACGGCTTGCCACCTCGTGCCGGGGATCCTGGCGCCCATGCAGCCCCCCCTGCGGAAGCCTTGATGCCATCGCGGATTGCAGTAAATCCCTGAGGCGTAACGTATTTTTCGCCGCTGCGCGGACCTTCGCGCGGCGCGGTCGCGCCCTCGGCGACGACGGGGATGTCTTTGAGGCTGGCCATGGCGCCCATTTTACGCCACCGGCCCCCGCGGACCGCTCAAGTGCCGCGCGCCGCCCGTTCTCTCGCGTCGAGCCAGGCCAGCCGCTCCGGCGAGCCGATGTCGAGCCATTCTCCGCGGTAGACCTCGCCGCGCAGCCGGCGCGCCGCGATCGCGCGCCTGAGCAGGGGCAGCAGCGGAAACCTTCCCGGCGCGCAGCCCGCGAAGAGCGCCGGCCGATATACGCCCATGCCCGTGTATGTGAAGCGGTCGGCCTCGCGCTCCACCACGAAGTCACCCTCCAGCCCGAAGTCGCCGCGCGGATGATGCGGCGGATTGGGCGCGAGCAGCAGGCGCGCGTCGACGCCTTCCTCCAACGTCAGCACACGACTGAAATCCATATCCGTCCAGACATCGGCATTGACCACCAGAAAAGGATCCGGTCCCAGCAGAGGCAGCGCACGATGGATGCCGCCGCCGGTCTCGAGAGGCACGGGCCCCTCCTCGCTGTAGCTGATGCGCACGCCATAGCGGCTGCCGTCACCGAGCGTGGCGCGAATCTTTCCCCCGAGCCAGGAAAGATTGACGACCACGTCCCTGATCCCGGCTCTGGCCAGCGCTTCGAGGTGACGGACGATGAGCGGCTTGCCGGCAACCTCGACGAGCGGTTTCGGCACAGTGTCGGTGATCGGCCGCAGCCGCTCGCCCCGCCCGGCCGCGAGCAACATCGCGTTGCGGGGCCTCGCTGGATGCACTTCAGTCACGCCGGGTGCGCCGCCTGCCGCGCGACGCGCTCGTTGGCACGCCGCAGCTCGGGAGCGACGCGGCTCTCGAGAAACACCGACAGATCCGCTAGCTCCGGGTACAGCCGGCACGTCTCGCGCACGTAGTCGAGAGTCAGCGGCAGATCCGGCAGATACCCCGGCTTGCCGTCCCGGTACCAGAGGCGCGCGAAGATGCCGAGCACCTTGATGTGCCGCTGGACACCGATGAGGTCGAACCAGCGCAGGAACTGCGCTGGGCTGCCGCCGACACGGCCGCCGCGCGATTGCAGCAGCGAGCGGTAGCCCTCCACCCACTCGAGCACGCGCTCCCGCGGCCAGGAGATGTAGCAGTCCTTCAACAGCGACACCAGATCGTAGCCGATGGGCCCACGCAGCGCGTCCTGGAAGTCGATGACGCCGGGATTGCGCTCGCCGAGCACCATCAGATTGCGGGAGTGATAGTCGCGATGGACGAACACTTCGGGCTGCGACAGCGCCTCGCCGACCAGGAACTCGAAGGCCGCGACCAGGATCTCGCGCTCCTCGCCGGAGAGCTCGAGCGCGAGATGCCGGTCCAGGAACCACTCCGGCATGAGTGCCAGCTCGCGCGCGAGGGGCGCGCGGTCATAGGGCGGCAGCTCCGCGGCCGCGACCGCGCCGCGCAGCTGGATCTCCGCGAGTGCCTGCAGGGCATCGCCATAGAGGCGCC
>Ga0335072_10010202_pt1 | contig 13527 bp, 13 predicted proteins | sample Lox_Sample_21_FD_206725 | JGI IMG/M metagenome (GOLD analysis project Ga0335072, IMG submission 206725) | Soil microbial communities from Loxahatchee National Wildlife Refuge, Florida, United States - Lox_Sample_2.1 | ecosystem: Environmental > Terrestrial > Soil > Wetlands | place: USA...
TCGGCCTGCTGATCGTCGCCATCAGCATGGTCGCGCTGATCAACACTCTGACGATGGTCGTGCTCGAGCGCACGCGTGAGATCGGCATCCTGCGGTGCATCGGCGCCCACGCCCGCGACGTCAGGCGGATCTTCGCCACCGAGGGTCTGACTGTCGCACTGGCTGGTTGGTTGATCGGTATCCCGCTCGGGTTCGGCCTTGCTCACGCGGTCGTGACGCTCGCCGAGGATGTGTTCAACGAGCACGTCCTGTTCGCGTTCCCGGCGCGGAACATTCCGATCGCGCTAGTCGGCACCGTCGTGCTTGCGCTCGTGGTCATGCTGATCCCGCTCCGCCGGGCAGTGGCGTTCAAGCCGGGCGATGCGTTCCGTTACACGTGAGTGAGGCTCGCGCCTCGGTTCACGGCGCCTCGGGCTGCTGGTAGGTGGCCCAGTCCATCGGCACGGAATGGGGGTCGCGGCGCTCGCCGGGTGGCGTGCGACTGACGGCGGCGCTGCCGAGCGCGGCGGCGAGCAAGCAGGCCAGTGCGCCAAGCGCTAGCCCGGCTCGGGGGCTGGCGAACTCCGATACCGCGCCGATGATGGGGGCGCCGATCGGAGTGCTCCCACTGAAGGTGACCGCCCACAGCGCCATCACGCGGCCGCGGAAGCCGGGGTCGCTGGTGAGCTGCAGCGTGCTGTTCCCGGTGGCCATGAACGCGGTGCCGGCGGCTCCCACCAGTGCCATCGCCGCTAGTTCGCCGGCGAGCGTCGGCACGGCGGCCGCGGCGAACATCGCCGACCCGAACAATCCGGCGGCGGTGGTCAGGGGCTGAAGGCCAGTGACCCCGAGCACGGCCACCACCAACCCACCCGCCACCGCGCCTGCGCCCATCGCACAGCTGAGGAAGCCGAACGTCCTTGCGCCGCCGTGCAACGTCTCGTGGGCGAGCAGCGGCAACACCACCGGGAACTCATAGGCGAGCGTTCCGATCAGGGCCATCATCAGCAGCGGGACGAGCAGCCCCGGTGTCGCTCGGACGTAATAAAAACCCGCCCTCAGCTGGCCGCGTGCGTGTCCGGCCGGCGGTGACGGGTGCAGCTCGTCGGACCGCATGACGGCCAGCGCCGCCAGCACCGCAAGGAAGCTGGCACCGTTGGCGAGGAAGCAAACGGCGACGCCCACCGAGGCGATTAGACCGCCTGCGATCGCCGGCCCAACGGCTCGAGAGGCGTTGGTGAGGACGCTGTTGAGGCTAACGGCGTTCTGGACTCGCCCGCCGCCGACCATCTCCATGACAAACGTCTGGCGGGTCGGGGTGTCCACGGCGGTGACCGTCCCTATCAGCGCCGCGATCACGAACACCATCCACAGCTCGATCATGTGCGTCGCGGTGAGGGCACCGAGCAGGAGCGCCGTCGACGCCAGCGCCGTCTGCGTGCCCATCAGAAGCGGTCGCTTGGACACGCGGTCGGCGATCAAACCACCATAGGCTCCGAACGCCAGCACCGGCAGGAACTGGGCGGCGAGCACCAGCCCGATCGCGGTGCCCGAATGGGTCAGCTCGAACACCAGCCACGACAGCGCCACCGACTGCATCCACGTCCCGGTCAGGCTGATCGCCTGACCGGCGAAATACAGCCGGTAGTTGCGCACCCGCAGCGACGCGAACGTGCCCGCCGGCGCTGGGCCCCCAGGCGCGCCCCTAGCTTTCACCGATCCGGTACAGCGCCCCGTGGGCCATCCGGTGATGACCGGCGCCGCCCGGGGACACCAATCCGAATGGGCCCATCAGGTCCGCTCCGGGTTCTCGCCGGACGCTTCAAGCGGCATGACCTGGATGCTTGCCCGTCCGTTCCGGAGGTTCGCGGGCAGGCTGTCGAGAATCTCGATTGGGATCGGGAGCACGAGTGTCGAGTTGTGCTCGCTGGCGACCTCAGCGAGCGTCTGGAGCGTGCGCAGCGTCAAAGCACCCCGCTCGCGGGATATGACGCCAGCCGCTTGCGAGAGCCGCTCCGCGGCTTGAAACTCGCCCTCGGCGGCGATCACCTTGGCGCGGCGCTCGCGCTCGGCCTCGGCCTGCCGGGCCATGGCGCGCTTCATCGACTCGGGCAGATCCACGTCCTTGGTCTCGACCTTGACCACGTTGATTCCCCACGGCTCGGTGCCGGAGTCGATGATCTGTTTGAGGAGGTCGTTGATCGCCGCCTGGTTGGCGAGCAGGTCGTCAAGTTCGTGCTGCCCGAGCGTCGTGCGAAGCGTCGTCTGGGCGATCCGCAGGACGCCGTGCTGGTAGTCACGGATCTGGACCACGGCTTTGACCGGGTCGACGACCCGGAAGAACACCGCGGCCTCCACCCGGACCGTCACATTGTCCTTGGTGATCAGGTCCTGCGGCGGGATATCCGCAGTGTCGACCTGAAGGTTGACCCGGCGCGTACGCTCGACCAGCGGGACGATCAGCACGAGCCCCGGGCCGCGGGCGCCGCGCAGGTGGCCAAGGCTGAACACGACGATGCGCTCGTACTCGCGCACGATCCGGATCGACGTCACCAGCAAGCCGGCGGCGGCGAGGGCGACGACAATCACGATGACAATGGGCGCGGACATGTTGGGGGCAGAATCCCAAGCCGGTAACTCGAAGACATCGGTAATCGCGCGTCGACCCCGGGTGGGTAACTACGCAGGTCGCCGGCGAGACCACGCGGAGTGATTCAGGTGGACAGGATCGACTGCGACAGACGCCCCAGTCCGACAGCGAACTGAGCGCGCTGCCGGGCCGGGCGTCTATCGCGAACTCATCGTCTCACGCCGAGCGCTCCGTGCTACGCGGCGACCGGATGGTGACTCGCCGGTTTCGCCGCCTTGGTCGGGACGTGATGCGAGGCCGGCGGTCTCGCGGTCGCGGCCGCAGTGAGGTTTCGCTGCAGATGTTCGAGATCGCGCTGGACCGCTCGTCGCATCTTCACCAGATCGCGACGCGCATCGCGCAACAGCCGGTCCACATCCCGGCGAAGGTCACGCACGCCGGTGCCGAGGCTTCCACCGATCGCGGCAAGGTCTTTCTGAGCCGCCTCGAGCGAAGTGCTGATGTGCTCGAGCTTGTTGGCGTTATCCTCGGCCTCCGCGCGTGCCGCCGCGCTCGCACGTGGGTGAGAATTGGGTTTCTTGGTGGCTGGCATGACGTCCTCCTTTCATCCGTTGGACTAGCCAGATTCCCTCGAGTACACCGTACGCCGGAAGCCGAACCGCGACATCGGTACCGCCCCGCACTGCTGTCAGTAGAACGCCTTGGTGCGGTGACTCCGGGCTGCGTCGTCATCGTCGGCGTTGGCCCTGAATATCCCCGCCGGAGAACTCACCCACGCGTGTCGAGCAGCTCGCGAAGGGTTTGCGGAAGGACACGCAACACGCTCTGCCCTTCGCCCTCGGAGACGTGACGGCGGAGGACCCGGGAGGCGCCGGCGGCCGCAAACGACGCTTCGGTCTCACCCGCGAGCCGTGCCTCGCCGGCGATTCTCGATAGGAAGCTGTCGAGATCGCGGGTGCGCGTCGGCGTGCGGCTCGGATCCCATCCTTCGTAGAACACGCCGCGTACGAAGATCGGCAGCTGCGCGGCAAGCTGTGCGGCCTCGTCGACCGACAGGTGGTCGCGGAGCGCCTGGAGGAATGCGCGCAGGACGCGGTAGGCCTCGTTCACGTCCTCGGTGCCAAGCTCCTCGGCGAGATCGTTGACCCAAATATGTGCCTTTTCGACGCTTCGGTCCAGGATTTCAAGACGCGATGAGCTCATCGAGTTCACCTCCACGTTGGATGACCTCCGACAACCGATCGTGCTCGGCCGGCGCGTCTCGCGCATCGGTAGTTACCCCCACCTCGCGGGCGGCGGCGGTCGGAAGAGACGACCACGATCGTGGTTTCTCCGGGTAGCTCTGTGGAGGCCTACGGTTGGGCGGTGGCGACGTCGCCGCGATGGTCTGCGCATGGCACCGATTCGGTCGTCTCGCAACGTGAATCGCTGGGTGACGCTGGCGGTGCTGTGCGTGCCGCTGCTGATCGTCTCGCTCGACAACACCGTGCTGAACGTGGCGCTTCCGACGCTGGTGCGCGACCTTCATGCGAGCGATAGCGAGCTGCAGTGGATCGTGGACGCCTACGTCCTCGTGTTCGGTGGATTGATGCTCGTATCGGGAAGCGTCGCGGACCGCGTCGGGCGCAAGCGAACGTTCCTGGCCGGACTGGCCGTGTTTGCCACATGTTCGACCTGGGCGGCGTTCTCGAACTCCTCCGGAATGCTGATCGCGGCTCGCGCGAGCATGGGCCTTGGCGCGACGCTGATCATGCCGGCGACACTCGCAATCATCACCAACACGTTCACCGATCGCGGCGAACGCCAGCGCGCGCTCGGCATCTGGGCTGGCACGACCGGCGCCGGCGTCGCTCTCGGCCCGATCGTCGGCGGCCTGTTGCTGGCTCACTTCGCGTGGGGCTCGGTGTTCCTGATCAACGTCCCGATCGCGCTCCTCGGGCTGGGTGCGGGGATCCCGTGCGTTCCGAACTCGCGCAATGAGCACGCCCAGCGACTCGACTTCGCCGGCTCGGTGCTCTCGATCCTCGGCCTCGGGCTCGTGCTGTGGGCGGTGATCGAGGCGCCGGTGCATGGCTGGACCTCCGCCCAGGTGCTCGTCACGGGCGCCGCCGGCATCGCCGCCCTCGCGAGCTTCGTCGGCTGGGAATCTCGCAGCTCTCATCCGATGCTCAAGCTGCGCTTCTTCCGGCAAGCCGGGTTCTCTGGGGCAGTCTTGAGCACGGCGACGATGACGTTCGCGCTGATGGGCATGCTGTTCGTACTGACCCAGTTCCTGCAGTTCCAACTCGGCTATAGCGCGCTGCAGGCCGGGGTCCGCATGCTCCCGGCGGCGGGCGCGATCGCGGTCGTCGCCCCGCTTTCGGCGATCGTGGTCCGTCGCCTGGGCACGAAATTCACGGTCGCGCTCGGGCTGGCCGTCGTGGCCGGAGGCCTGTGGCAGATCTCAGGCGCGACGGTGACCACCACATATTCGGGCGTGGTGGCCGGCGCGATCATGATCGGTGTCGGGGCAGGACTCGTGATGCCGGCATCCACCGCCTCACTGATGGGTACCTTGCCGCTCGATCACACCGGAGTCGGATCGGCCACCAACGGCACGTTTCTAAACATCGGCGGCGCCCTCGGGGTGGCGGTCCTCGGCAGCATCATGGCCAGTCGCTATCAGCACCAGCTTGCCGCCGGCGCCGCCGTCCACTCGCTGCCGGCCGCGGCCCGGCAGACCGCTCTGGGGTCGCTCGGAGCGGCCCTCGAACTCGCGACGCACGTTGGCGGCCTGCTCGGCACCGCGCTGGCAGCGTCGGCTCGAGCCGCGTTCATGAGCGGGATGGGCTTGGCGCTCGAGATCGCCGCCGGCGTGGTTCTGGGCGGCGTCCTGCTCGCACTGTCCGTGCTGCCGAGGCGGCCCTCAGGCCCACCAACTCGCGAACCGGACTCAAATCAGACGGTCGACGGCGACCGGACTTCGGCGGTCGCTGATCGCCGCGATCGAGTAACGGCCGCGGTCCCTCGCTGAGCGTGCCCCAGGCGAATCGCGCGCGACACGCCGGCCATCACCCGGCCCGCGCGTGGCCCCGGCGCTGCGTCGGGAGCTCGGCCCGCACCGTGGTGCCCCGCTGCGTGGTGCCCTGGTTCGGCCCCGACTCAATCGCGAACGTTCCACCCAGGACCTCGGCCAGCTCCCGGATCACGAGCAATCCGTCTCCGCGCCCGCCGTTGGGGTCAAAACCGTCTCCGTCATCGTGGACGGTCACCCGAACCGCGTCCCGATCCTCCTCGATGTCGACGGCGATGCGGCGGGCGTTGGCGTGATTCATCGCGTTCGCCAAGGCTTCCTGGACGATGCGGTAGATCGCCGTGTCGAGCTCGCCGACGCGCCCGTCAGGCTCGCGTTCCTGCTCGCGGGCAAGATCGATCGCGAGCTCGACCTCCAGCCCGCGGTCGCGCGCGCTCTCGGCGAGGTGCTTGATCGCCTCCTCAGCGCCCAGGTCATCGAGCGCGGCGGGCCGAAGATCGGCTATCAGTGAGCGCAGATTGCCGATCTCGATCTCGATCTGTCCCACCGCGTCGCGGATAGCTTCGGTCGCCGCCCCGAGCTCCGGCCGCTTGAGCTGGGCCGCCAAGCCCAGTCGCACCGAGGCGAGGCTCTGAAGGGTTTCGTCCTGAAGCTGTCGGGCCCACCGGGCCCGTTCCTCCTCGGCCGCGGCAAGCCGCTGTCTGCGCCGGTCGGTCTCGACCGACTCCGCAGTCGCGACCGCCGTCGCCGCGCTCACCGCGAATGCCTCCAGTAGCCGCTGGTCATCGGCGGTGAAGGCCGGACCGTCCTTCAACCGGTCGACCGCTATCAGCACCCCGTATCCGTGGCCGTGGAACACGAGCGGAACCACGAGCCCGGCGCCGGCCCGGACACCGAACCGGCCGAGTCCGTGCCGGTCGAACCGCGCCAGGTTGGGCTCGTCCTCCAATCGCAGCGTGCGCAAGGATCGGAGCGCCGCGCTCGCGACGCTCTCGTCCCGATCGACGGTGCGTCCGACCAAGCCGTCTTGCAGTTCGCCCGCCGCCGCCGCCACCGTGATCTCTCCGGCGTGCTGTTGCTCGATCACCAGCGCGCGAGCCGATACCAGCGCCCGCCCGCGCTTGGCCACCAGCGCCAGCACCGAATCGAGGTTCGTCTCGCCGCCGACCGCACGCGCGATCTGCACGGTGGCATCGAGCGCCTGCACCGTGCGCGCGAGCTCCGCGCGCTGCGCCTCGACGTCGCCATAGCGTTGCGCATGATCGATCGCCACCCCGGCCAGGTCAGCCAGCCGTACCACGGCCCGTTCGTCCTCGTCTGTGAACTCCTGACCGGCGGGCTTCTCGGTCAGGTAGAGGTTCCCGAACGGCTCGCCGCCCACCCACACGGGAACTCCGAGGAAACTCGTCATCGCCGGGTGGCCCGGCGGGAAACCATAGGACCGCGGGTGAGACCCGACGTCGGCCAGGCGCAGCGGTCGCGGGTCGATGATCAGCTCGCCCAGCAGCCCGCGGCCGCGTGGCAGCGGTCCGATCGATTCGTGTGTCTCCGAATCGATGCCGACGGTCATGAATCGCTCGAGCCCGGAACGGGAGCGGTCGAGCACCCCGAGCGCCGCATACCGTGCGCCGGTCAGGTCACGAGCCGCCTCGATCACTCGCTCGAGCACCCGGTCCAGATCGAGATCGGCCAGCACCCCCTTGGCGACGTCCAGCACTCCGAGGACACCGGTCACCGTCGGGCGCCCGCGGTCATCCATGCCGGCCGCCACCGATCCCCGCTCTCGGCTGAAGGCGGTCCGTCGGCGGCACACGGCGGCGCGGGGAAACCTGCTCGACGTCGCTCCCAGGCCCAAGCTGTGCTCTCAGCGCCGCGTTCTCGCGCTTGAGGGCCGCGATCTGCCGGCGCGCGTCGGCGAGCTCCCGAGCCACGTCCGCGAGGGCACTCCCGAGTCGTGTCGCCCGCTCGGGCGCTCGCAGCGACTCCGCCGCGCGCGCGATCAACGAATCTCGACGGCGGTCTGATGTCATTTCGGATCGTTCGAAGCCCCGCGCCACAGCTCCACGCGCGGTGCCGACTGGTATCCGTGATATTGCGTCGGCGCCATACGGTACCAGGACGTGCATATGGCGGATGCGAAAGACGCGTTAAGATTCCAGCCTTGGAAGACCGCCCGCGCACGGCGATGAAGGTCACGACCCTCCGTTTCGGGCCGGACCTGTGGCGACTCGTTGAGACCGAGGCGCAGCACGCCGGCGTCAGCGCCTCCCAGTACGTCCGCGAAGCGGCGCTCGCGCGCGCCGCCGCCGGGGCCGCCGCCCGCGGTCAGGGTCCGTACGGCCTGCTCTCAGGCGCGTTGAACGAGGTCATGCGGGACGAGACCGACCCTGCCACGCGCCGTGAGGTCGAGCGCGTCCTCGCCGGGCTGGCTCGCCTGGTCACCGCCGAGACCAGGAGCGAAGCCGGCGCGTTGCGCGCCGAGGGCGAGCAAGCGCGCGTCAGACACAAGCAGGTGCACAAGGCTTCTACAGCCGCGCTCCGACCGCGGACCAAGGGCTAGACGGCGGCGGCGGGATTCGCCCGCGGCGACGGGGGTGCCGACGCGTTCCTCCGGCGCCAAGGCCCGCCGGCGGCCCGGCCACCTCGCCTACGCTGCCACTGAGAATTCAGACTCGGCGACGATGAGCGTCGCGGTCGCGACGCCGTGGTGCGCGGCGTATGCGTATGGATGATGGAAAACGTCGAGCGGCCGCTCCCCATCGTGCACCTCGACGTGGAATGCGTCGCCGGTCTTGCTGTGGACCACCGTCACCCACAGCGTCCCGTCGTGCTCACACCAGAGCAGCCGAACCCGGATACCGTCGGTGACGCGGCTGTCGAGTTCACGTATCGATGTCAGGACTTCGGCGGTCATGATTCTCTCCTCGCTGGTGCGGACGGGCGTCAGTGTCCCATCGCGCTCAGCCCGCGCCATCCGGGAAAGCGCTGCTCGCGTGGCGGGCTTACCGGTATCGGCCGCTGCGGCTTTCCCGCAGCCGAGTCGAGCCGGGCCCGCTCGCGCGCTCAGCTGTCCATTGGCGGCACCGCCTGCTCCCACTCCGACGACATGTCCGGAGGCCTGCCGGCCATATCGGGCGCGTCTCCGGGCGCAGCCGCCGAGACCCCGGCGGCCATCGCGGCCTCCTCGTTGGAGCCCGGCACCCGACCGGTCGTTTGGGCGACGAGCTGATCCCGTACCCGATCGAGTTCCGTCTCCACTGCCCTCAGACGCCAGATGACCAGGGTCAAGGCAACCGCAAGCACTCCCGTCGACCACGGACACGCTTTACGCCACATCGGTGCACTCCTCTCGGACTGAGCTTGCTGTGAGTCTGCAGGCGCGCTCTCGTGCGGGCATCCGTGCTTTGCCACAGTCGATGACCGTGTCGCGGCCACCCACGCGGGTCATTTCGTGCCCAGTATCAGCCGAGCACGGGCCGCGTGACCGAAGCGCGGCCGCCCGGCGCCGGTGGACTCGATCCGGCGCCCGGCGCCCCGCGCGCCGTGCGGGATAATGCGGATGGCACATCGCGCGGCGGGACATAGGTTGCCGTGCGCGATGTCTCTAGGACTCGAGACCACCGCTCGCAGGTTCGCCGACCGTCACGCGGCAGGACTGTGCCGTGGCGGCGATTCCCGGCGCCACGCACCTGTTCGAAGAACCGGGGGCGCTCGAGGAGGTGTCGCTGCTCGCGGGTGACTGGTTCGATCGTCATCTCGTCGAAGTGACGGCGGAAGTCGTGTGACGTGTCGCCTCCGGCTAGTCGCCGGGACCGCGTCCGGCAAGCCACCGTATGCGCATGGCCTGCTCGCGCTGTCCTTCGTCGAGCGCCAGGTCAAGGGCCGCGAGCGCCTGCTCGTGCTGTGGGATCCACCGTTCGCGCAGCGCGCGCAGCCGGCGCGCCGCGCGCCCGAGTTCGGCCGACAGCTCAGACTCGGCCCGCTCGGCGGTCGCGCACCGCGTGGCCGCGCGCGCAGCCTCGCAACAAGCTTGCGCCAGCAGGACGGCGGCAGAGCTGCCTCCCAGCGCCGACACCGCAGGTGGCTCGGGGACGTCGACCTGATCCGCGCGGGGGATGCGCGCGCCCATGAAGTTCAGCCAGTAGATCTCCAGCGAAGCGCGGTCCCGCGCGTGTCGCGCGAGCAAGTCGAGGCGTCCCGCGCCATCGACGATTCCCGCCCGCGAACTCCACGTCGTCACCTGGGCCGAGGCCTCGTTCCAGTCGCGCCGCGCCTGCTCGGCTTCCGCGCGGACGCGCGCTTGCTCGGAAAGCAGCGCCTGGCGTTTGCGGTCGAGCAACTCGGCCCCGCGGTGGGCAACCTCGAGGCGCGCGATCAGCCACGTCCGCCCGGCTCTACCCGGCGGGATTCGCAGAGCCATCGTGATTGGGGGGGCGGTAGCGTTCCTGCACCGTCGCCGGGCTGATCATCGACAGCTCCGTGCGGGGCAGGACCGAGGCGACGTTCCATGCCCGGTCGAGGGTCTCGTCGAGGGAGCGGCTCTCCTCGAGCGGTTGGGAGAGAAACTCGGTCTCGAACACGGCTCGCGCGCGCAGATACTCGCGGTCGCCGGCCGACAGCGCATCCTCGCCGACCACTTCCGCGAGGTCGGCGGCTTGGCGCGCGCGAGCAACGATCCCATACAGCTGGGCTGAGATCTCGAGGTGGTCGTCGCGCGTCAGCCCCCGGCCGGCGCCGCGGCGCATCAGCCGTGACAGGGAGGCCAGCGGGTCGAACGGCGGCGAGATCCCGCGGGCGTACAGCTCCGGATTGAGGACCAGCTGACCCTCGGTGATGTAGCCGGTCACGTCGGGCACAGGGTGGGTGATGTCGCCGGCCGGCATCGTCAGCACCGGCACTTGCGTCAATGATCCATCCAGCCCTTTGATTCTGCCCGCCCGCTCGAGCAGCGACGCGAGGTCGCTGTACAGGTATCCGGGGTACCCGCGGCGGCTGGGCACTTCACCGCGCGCCGCCGATACCTGGCGGACCGCCTCGCAATAGTTCGTCAGGTCGGCGAGCACGACGAGCACGTGGCGATGGAGGTCGAACGCGAGGTGCTCGGCCACGGTCAGGGCAACCCGCGGGGTGACGATCCGCTCGACGACGGGGTCGTCGGCGGTGTTGATGAACAGCGCCAGCTCCGCCAGGTCGGCGCGCCGCTCGAGCGCGCTGCGGACGGCATGCACGTCCGCGTGCGGCAAACCGAGCGCGGCGAACACGATCGCGAACGGCTGGCCCTCGACGTGGGCCTGGGCGGCGATCTGGGCCGCGAGCTCCAGATGCGGAAGACCGCCTACCGAGAAAACCGGCAGCTTCTGTCCTCGAACCAGCGTCGCCAGGCCGTCGATCGCGCTGACGCCCGTCAGGATCGGCTCGCTGGGCGCGGCGCGGCTCGCGGGGTTGATCGCGGCGCCCGCCACGGGTCGTCGTTCACGGCCGAGCACCGGTGGGCCGCCGTCGATCGGCTCGCCTCTCCCGTTGCAGATCCGTCCCAGCCAGCCGTCGCCAACGGGGATCTGCATCGGCGCGCCCGAGAATGCGATTCGCGCCGAGTCGAGCCGCATTCCCGACGTGCCCTCGAGCACCTCGATCACCGCCAGATCGGCGTGGACGTCGAGCACGGTGCCGTGTCTGAGCTCACCCGACTCGAGCCTGATCTCCGCGACCTCGTCCCAGCCGATGCCGGCGACGTCCTCGACCACGATCAGTGGCCCGCGGATCGAGCCGATCGCCCGGTATTCGATCGGTGCGCGCGTACTCATCGCCGCGCCTACCCGATTTCGTCGAGGACGTGCATGAGCTCTCGGCCGATCCGCTCGACCTCCGCGGCGTCGTCCGGTCCGGTGTCATAGCGCGCACGGAGAACCGTCGAGAGATCGGTCCCCTCGAGCCGGGCGACCGACGCCCCACCGTCGAGCAGGGTGATCAGGCGCTCGTGAACGTCGAGCACGAGCGACAGCAGCGCGCGCTGCTTGGCGGGTGAGCTGAACTGGTCGTTCTCGAGGACCGCGCTCTGTTGCAGCACCGCCTCGCGGAGCAGGCGCGCGGTGCGGAGCGTGATCCGTTCGCGACCAGGGAGCGAGTCGGCGCCGACGAGCTGCGCGATCGACTCGATCCGGTCGGCGTCGGTGAGCAGTCGGAGCGCGACGGCTCGCCGCTGCGCCCAACCGGCGTCGCCGTGCTCCGTCTGCCACGCGGCCAGCTGGTCGACATCCCGGGCGGAGGAGTCACGCCAGCTCACGGCCGGGTAGTGGCGGGCGTAGGCGAGGTCCCGATCGAGCGACCAGACCGCGCGGACGAACCGCCTCGTATGCGAGGTGACCGGCTCGGTGAGGTCGCCGCCGGGCGGAGACACGGCGCCGAGGATGGTCACCGACGCGACCTGGTCGCCGAGCGTCTGGACCTGACCGGCGCGCTCGTAGAAGTCGGCCAGCGCCGAGGAAAGTCCCGCGGGATAGCCCTCCTCGGCCGGGAGCTCCCCCGTGCGAGAGGCCAGCTCGCGCAATGCCTCCGCCCATCGCGAGGTCGAGTCCGCGATCACGACCGTGTCATAGCCCATGTCGCGGTAGTACTCGGCGACCGTCACTCCCGTGTAGATGCTCGCCTCGCGCGCCATCACCGGCATGTTCGAGGTGTTGGCGATCAGCACGGTCCGATCCAGCAACGGCTGACCGGTGCGCGGATCCTCGAGCGCCTCGAACTCCTCCAGCACGTCGGCGAGCTCGTTGCCGCGCTCGCCGCAGCCGACGTAGACGATCACGGAGGCGTCACACCATTTGGCGATCTGCTGCAACGCCACGGTCTTGCCCGTCCCGAATCCGCCTGGGATCGCCGCGGTGCTGCCCCGGGCGACCGGGAACAGGAGGTCGAGCACTCGCTGACCCGTGACCAGCGGCCCGGAGCCGGGGAGCCGCGCCCGTACCGGACGGGGCCGGCGGACCGGCCACCGCTGCGTGAGCCCGAGCTCGCGGCCGTTCACGCGGGCGACGACATCCCCGTGGCGGAGCTCGCCCCGCGGCGCTATCCAATCCACGGTTCCACCGGCGGACGGCGGCACGAGCACGTGGTGGTCGATCGCGGCGCTCTCGCGAACGGTCCCGAGTGCCGCCCCGGCGGGCAGCAGCTCTCCGACCCGGGCGGCCGGCGCGAAGCCCCACGTCCGATCCGCGACGCGCTCGCCGCCCGCCCCGCCGGGCTCGATCCACGCGGCGCCGGACCGCAGCGGCCGCAACACGCCGTCGAACACCCCTCCGAGCAGGCCCGGCCCCAGCTCAGCTGCCAGCGGTCCCCCCGTGGGCACGATCTCGTCGCCGGGCTTGAGGGCGCCGGTGTACTCGTATACCTGAACCGTGGCGGCCGTGCCCTCGAGTGCGATCACCTCCCCGGGCAGGCGCCGGGGGCCGACCTCGACGAGGTCGAGCATCGCCAGGCCGCCGTCGGTGCGGATCTCGACCACGGGTCCGTTGACGCGCGTGATGACCGCGGCGCTCATCGCCACAGCCGCTCGAGCTCGCCCGCCATCGCGTCCAGCACGCGGTCGATCTGAGCCTCGAGCGAGCAGTCGATCTCGCGGCTGCCGGCGCGCGCCACGAAGCCTCCGCCGGGAGTCTCGGTGAGCTCGACCGGGCCGACGGACGCGAGCCGTTCGCGCGCATCGGCGGCCAGTCGCCGGAGCAGCCGGGTCAGGCGCGGATCGCCGGCCAGTTCGCGGGCCGTCTCGTGGGCCGACGAACGAGCCTCGATCAGCGCCGATTGCCGCGCGCGCAGCACCGTTCCGCGGGCACGCGCGCGCACCTCTGATAGATCGTCGCGCGCCTCGCGCTCCGCCACTCGTTCGGCAGCGGCGCACCGCCGCTCGATCAGCGCAGCCGCCTCCGCGCGGGCTCGCGCGACGATCGTCTCG
>Ga0335072_10010205_pt1 | contig 13526 bp, 12 predicted proteins | sample Lox_Sample_21_FD_206725 | JGI IMG/M metagenome (GOLD analysis project Ga0335072, IMG submission 206725) | Soil microbial communities from Loxahatchee National Wildlife Refuge, Florida, United States - Lox_Sample_2.1 | ecosystem: Environmental > Terrestrial > Soil > Wetlands | place: USA...
GCCGCGAATTCACAAATGCTCTACGATAAACAAACCAATGTCCCAACTGCCTGCGCTGCTGAAGCATGTCGTCGAGGAGCACGGCACCCTTACGCAATCGCAAGGCTGCTCGGCAGTCCGGGAAATTCTCGAGGGTGATGCGACGGATATCCAGATCGCTTCGCTCTTAACCGCCTTTGCCCTGCGCGGCCCGACCGTCGAAGAGCTGGCTGGATTCGTGCAGGCCATGCGAACGATGAGTGTGCCCATTCCCCTGACCGACGCCGAGCGGGACCAACTGGTCGACACCTGCGGCACCGGCAGTGACGGCCAGGGCACATTCAACATCTCGACCGCCGCCGCGCTCGTCGCGGCCGCCGCGGGAGTGAAAGTCGCCAAGCATGGCAATCGTGGCCTCACTTCGAAGTGCGGATCCGCGGATGTGCTGGAAGCGCTTGGTATTCCCATTGCACTCGACCCCGAGAAGGCCGCGGAGTGCCTGCGCGAAACCGGCTTCATGTTTCTCTATGCTCCGGCCATGCACCCGGCGATGAAGCGTGTGCAGCCCGTGCGCCGCTCCCTCGGGTTCCGGACAATCTTCAATCTGGCCGGCCCGCTCGCTAATCCTGCAGGCGCCAAAGCGCAGGTCGTCGGCGTCTTTGCCGCACTCGACCTGGTGGCGCATACGCTGGCACGGTTGGGCGTGCGCCACGCATACGTGGTCCACGGCCGGGATGGCCTGGACGAGCTCACCCTGAATGGCGTAAGTGACGTAGCGGAGATCCGCGAACACACTGTCCGGAGCTTCTCGATCGAAGCAAGCGAGGCGGGTCTCCAGCAGGCGCCGCTGAGCGCCCTGGCGGGATGCGATGCGGCAGGCAACGCTCGGCTCATTGAGAAGATCCTCCGGGGCGCACCTGGCCCGCCTCGTGACGTGGTCTTGCTAAACGCAGCCGCGGCCCTGGTGATTGCCGGACATGCCGCTGATTTCGCGGATGGTGTCGCAGGCGCTGCGGACGCGATAGACTCAGGTGCTGGTTTGAGGCTGCTGGCGCAGTTGCGTGAATTCGGCAGCCGGTAAGGAACTTGTGCTTATGCCTATCCAATTGCCCCGTTTTGCCGCCGGCCTCGCTTTGACCGCCCTTGCGTTTTCTCTGCACGCGCAGCAGATCGCCGTCAGCAAAGACAACCGGACCATCGCCGTAACCACCAGCGCGGAAGCCAGCGCCCCGGCCGATACCGTGACTGTCCAAATCGGCTTCATTGCTTACGGCGCAGATCAGGACACGGCTTACGCCAACGGCTCCAAAATCTCCAATGCCATCGCTGCTGCCTTGAAGTCTGCCGGCATTCCCCAGGACGCTATCGAAAGCCAGTCGCAAAGCATTTCGCCTGTTCCCCAGTACACCAACCAGGACTGGACGCCGGCCGAAAAAGCCGAGCGCAAATTTCAGGTCCAACAGAACTGGGAGGTGAAAACCGCTGCGGCCAATGGAGCCAAGGTACTCGATGTGGCGGTTAAGGCCGGCGCCAACCAAAGCGGTCAGATGAGCTGGAGTGTTTCTGACCAGGATGCGCTGCAGGCGAAAGCAGCCAAACTGGCATTGGATCGTGCGCGACAGATCGCACATCAAATGGCGGAAGGCTTGAATGCAAACCTGGGTCCACTGGTGTATGCCAGCAACGAGGCTCCTCCGCGTGAACCACAGCCGTTGATGAGGGGAATGGCGATGGCGGCCGCCGTGCCTGCGCCCAAAGAGGTGGAACCACTCAGCGTCAGCGCCCCCAAGGTGAACGCTTCTGCTACGGTTTATGCAGTGTTCAGCATTCAGTAACTTCGCATCGTATGCTGGAGTTTAAGGGACGTCATCCATGACGAGATATCAGTATCGCGATTTGAAACCAACCGCCGAAGCGGAGGAACTGTATCGGCGTTGGATTTGTCACCTGGACGACGAGTTCACCCGCCACAAGGAATCGCGGCTGCGAGGGGAAATCGTCCGCGATGCGCTCCACCAGATTTACCTGGGCCGTCCCCACGGCGGCAAGCTCAACACCTCCCTCATTTCCGAGCTGCCCGGCAACGTCCTGCAACTCTCCCTGGATCCGGCTAATGTGACCCTGGAGCCGGAGTATTACGGCGACGTGGACATCGAAAAATACTGCGAACGGAAGCCTTTGATCTACTTCTGGCAAATGTTCGACAGGTCAGTGCTGGGAATGAACCACTGGCTCGGTTTTCGTTTCCGCAAAATGTTGGCCAAGCACATCTTCAAGCACATTGGCAAGAACGTGAAAATCTTCCACGGGGTCGAGTTCAGCTTCGGTTACAACTTGACCATCGAGGACGATTGCACCATTCATAAATTCGTGATGCTCGATGACCGCGGCGAGCTGATCATTCGCAAAGGAACATCGATCTCCGACTACGGGGCGGTCTACTCTCACTGGCATAGGGCCGCGGACTACTACGACATCGAGAATCGCGTCACCGAGATCGGCCCGGGAACCCGGTTGACCTATCACTCTTCCGTGATGGCCGGCGTCAAAGTCGGCGAAGACGCGATGCTGGGCGCCATGGGCGTCGCCACCCACAACATCCCTCCGCACTCCATCTGGGGAGGCGTGCCCGCGCGCGAGATCAAAGCCAGAAAACCCGGCCTGGAAATCCCCCAGAGTGAAGACGGACAACATAGTTAGGGCCGGCCCGGCGTGCTACCATCAGGGTTCGCATGGGCACTCGTGAACTCGTCCTGGTCTTTGAATTTGTTGTGTTGCTTTTCGCGCTGAGCCTGCACGAGTCCGCACATGGATGGATGGCTTCGAGACTCGGTGATCAGACAGCTCGTATGCTGGGCCGGATCACGCTCAACCCCATCAAGCATATCGATCCGATAGGCACCATCCTCCTGCCTCTGGTGGCGATGGTTACCCATGTTCCTCTCATTGGCTGGGCTAAGCCAACGCCCGTGAACACCCGTAATTTTAAGAACTACGTCCGCGACGATATCCTCACCACGCTCGCCGGACCCGTCAGCAACGTGATTGGATCCGTGGTTTCGTTGCTGGTGTTGATCGTGATCGCGAAAACCTCACCCATTGGGTCGATCTCTGTAAAGTCCGTTGCCATGCACGGCATCGCGACCGATCCGCAACTTCTGGCGGTGAGCCCGGTGGCTTATCCCCTGACCCTGATTTTTTATCTCAGCATGTTGCTGAACCTGTTCCTGGCGGCGTTCAATCTTCTTCCCCTGCCCCCGCTCGATGGAAGCCACATCTTTCGCCACATACTCCCGTATCGGTGGCTGCCGATCTATGACCGGCTAGGCATCATAAGCCTGTTCCTTATGCTGCTCTTTGGCGGCGGTGTTGCCTTTGCCATCATTAATCCCGTGTTGGCCTTCTTCCGCCTTTTGCTGCTCTCCATCTAACCGTTTTCGTACAATCGAGGCAGTGAATCCCGACCCGAATCGTCACCATCTCAAGCGCGTGCTTAGCGGCATGCGGCCGACCGGCAAACTGCATCTCGGCAATTACATGGGTGCCCTCTATAACTGGGTACGCCTGCAACATGAATACAACTGCTACTTTTTCGTTGCCGACTGGCATGCCCTGACTACTGATTACGCCGACACTTCGAATGTCCGCCAGAACGTCATGGACGTCGCCCTCGACTGGCTCGGCGCAGGTCTTGATCCCGAGCGTTGCGTTCTCTTCGTCCAGTCGCTGGTTCCGCAGCATGCGGAGTTACACCTGCTGCTTTCTATGATCATGCCTCTCGGTTGGCTCGAACGCGTTCCGACTTATAAAGAGCAGCAGTTGCAGATGGCGGAAAAAGATCTGACCACCTACGGGTTCCTCGGATATCCGCTGCTGATGGCCACCGATATCCTGATCTATCAGGCTGATTTCGTCCCCGTAGGCCAGGACCAGGTGGCGCACGTCGAAGTCACACGCGAGGTAGCCCGGCGCTTCAATCATTTCTATCCCGGCGCCAAAGGCGAAATCCTGCCCGAACCCCAGGTGCTGTTGACGCCTTCGCCCAAGCTCCCCGGGACCGATGGGCGCAAGATGTCCAAGAGCTATGGCAATACCATCATGCTTACGGATCCGGAGCCCGTGGTCCGGCAGAAGCTGAAGACCATGGTGACGGACCCCGCCCGCGTACGGCGAAGTGACCCCGGCGATCCCGATGTTTGCCCCGTGGGCGATCTGCACAAGGTGTTTTCCACTTCGGCGACGCTCGCGCGAGTCTACGAAGGTTGCCGTTCCGCGGGGATTGGCTGCATCGAATGCAAAGGTTGGGCCGCGGATGCGATCGTCGCAGAATTGCGGCCTATCCAGGAGCGGCGTAGGCAATTTGAAGAAAAACCGAGCGTGGTGCACGACATCCTGCACAATGGTTCCCAACTGGCCCGCGCCCGGGCCGAAGAAACTATGGAGCAGGTACGGGACGCAATGCACCTGGTTCAACCGGAATCTGGGGAGCGCGCGCAATGAGCGAACAGACGCAGCCAGAATCGGAGCTACAGGCAAAGAAGCGCGAGGCCGAGAGCCAATCGCCCTACAGCATCACTGTGGGCGCCGTTTATGACGGCCCGCTCGATTTGTTGCTGGACCTGATCCGTAAGCAGGACATCGACATTTACGACATTCCCATCGCCAAAATTACCGCTCAGTTCCTGGCGTATGTGGAAGGTCTCAAGCAGACCGAGGTGGATGCGGCGGCGGACTTTATCTACATGGCCTCCCTGCTGATCCATATCAAGAGCCGCATGCTTCTTCCCCGGACGGCAGCCGAGGGAGCGGAAGGGGAGCAGGAAGACCCGCGGCGTGAGCTGGTCGAGCGTTTGCTCGAACATGAACGCTTCAAAAATGCCGCCCAAATGCTGCTGCAGAAACAACAGATTGAAGCCGCCACGTGGACCAATCCTGCGATTCGTCAGTTCCGCAACGAAGGGGATCTTGAGCCCGAAATTGCGGCCGACACTGTAGACCTGGTGCGGGTTTTCCGGGAAATCCTCGACCGGGCCCGGCAAAGGCCGGTCCTCGACGTCAACGAAGAGGCGGTCACCGTGTCCCAGATGCTCGACTACGTTCGACGCCGTCTGACTATGGAGGACCGGCCGATATCTCTGGGCAGCCTTCTCCGCAATACGCGTTCCGAACGGGCCCTTATCTGCATGTTCCTTGCTCTACTCGAACTGGTCCGCCTGCAAGCGATCCTGTTGCGCCAGGACGCCAACTTCGGAGAAGTCCTCATCAAGAAGCACCCATCCTTCGACACGGTTGTAAACCAGGGGTTAATCCAGGCAAAGGACGACTGGCGCTAGAGGGCTTCCTTTTATCGCCGTTCCAGCACTCCGAGCGCCCATCTTGGAATCCATTCACGACGCGCATCCTGAAGATACGAAAGCAAGTTTTCCCCCCATCCCAAGCCGGATTCACCCAACTTTAACAATTCGTTGCACCTGAATTCACAATACCGGCAGATGTACTTTGGTACCGTGCGTACACCTGAAAGTGTGGAGTGTGGCACGTGAATGAATCGACCTCGGCGGTGATAGCCGCTCCTGGCAAAACCTCTGCTGTCCACGACAAGATGAATCGCAAGACCGGTGTGGTCCCAATGATTATTTTTGGGATCGTTCTGGTCGGCGGCATCGCGTGGGCAGGATCGCAACTTCTGGGTGACCTCTTTTCCGTCCCGCATCTGGCTTCGGTGACGGCCTACGCCCTGCTGGCGGTCGCCCTGTTGATCGCGCTTGGATTTGAATTTGTCAACGGTTTCCATGACACCGCCAATGCGGTGGCCACGGTGATTTATACCCATTCCCTCGAGCCGCATATAGCGGTCATGTGGTCGGGTATGTGGAACCTGATTGGGGTGCTCCTTTCTTCCGGCGCAGTGGCCTTTGCGGTGGTTTCTCTGCTGCCGGTGGAGCTCATTCTGAAGGTGGGTTCGGGCGCGGGTTTTGCCATGGTCTTCGCCCTGCTGATTTCGGCTATCCTGTGGAACCTGGGTACCTGGTGGCTCGGATTGCCGGCTTCCAGCTCGCATACTCTCATCGGCTCCATCATTGGTGTGGGACTCGCCAACCAGTTGATGTCTGCCTCGTCCGGTGGCACCACCGGCGTGGACTGGTCGCAGGTGGGCAATGTGTTCCGCTCGCTGCTGGTTTCTCCGATCGTCGGCTTTGTCATGGCGGCCATTCTGCTGCTGGTATTGAAGGTGATCATCAAGGACCCCCGGCTCTTCGAAGCGCCTAAGGGCGATGCGCCGCCTCCATTCTGGATTCGCGGTTTGCTCATTCTGACCTGCACCGGCGTGAGCTTTTTCCATGGTTCCAATGACGGCCAGAAGGGCATGGGACTCATCATGCTCATCCTGATCGGCACTGTTCCTACTGCTTACGCGTTGAATCACGCTGTTGGCTACAACCAGGTCCAGGACTTTGTTGCCGTATCCGAGCAGGCGGCCAAAGTCATGACCGCCCACGTCGATTCCAACGCCGTGATCGACGACCCCCGCGCCGACCTCACCGAGTATCTGCAAACCAAAAAGCAGACCCCAACCACCATCCTGGCTGAGCGGCAGATGATTCTCGAGATCGAGCACGAGGTCGCGCAGTACAAAACGCTGAAGGGTGTGCCTTCAACTCAGCAAGGCAACGTTCGCAACGATATGTATATCTCGAGCGAAGCGCTACGGCTCATGGCCAAGTCCAAACAACCGGCATTTACGACCGAAGAAGCCGCAGTCATGGCCAACTACAAAAAGAAGCTCGATCTTGCCACCAAGTTCATTCCTACCTGGGTCAAGGTGGCGGTCGCCATTGCCCTCGGCCTGGGCACCATGATCGGCTGGAAGCGCATCGTCGTGACCGTAGGAGAAAAGATCGGGAAAACCCACTTGACCTACGGTCAGGGCGCAGCCGCTGAAATCACCGCCATGTTTACCATCTGGGCTGCCGACAATTACGGCTTGCCGGTGAGTACGACGCACGTGCTTTCGTCGGGTGTGGCGGGAACCATGATGGCCAACAAGAGCGGACTCCAGTGGTCTACCGTCCGCAGCATCGCTGCGGCGTGGGTCTTCACGCTGCCGGCGGCGGCCCTGCTCGCTGCTTCTCTCTTCTGGGTGTTCATGCAGTTGGCGCCCAAGGGATAGCGGGAGGGGGTAGATTCACGGTATTCCGCCCGGCGTAAACAGAACGTCCGGGACGGTAAACCGGAGATGGGTTGCACTACAATCCTCACAGGCGCTTCGATACTATGAATCGAGGCGCCTGTCGTTTTTAGGTCAATGGATTGGGTGCGATTGATTCTTCGATGAGTCTGAAAGCCAAATTGGAAGCCGTGGTGTATGCAGCGGAGGAGCCGGTAACTCTGGCTCAGTTGGCTGCAATTTTCGCAGATGAGGTCTTACCCGCAAGCGAAGAGGTTGCCGGGCCGGCTCAGCCGGAAACGGCGCAGATTGAACTGAATGGCCTGGGGGTTACGTCGGAAATTCCGGCCGAGGAAACGGAAGCGGTATCGCCCGCGCCGGAACAAACTCCTGCCGGCGAAGACGCAGGCTCCGCCGAAAGTGGCGAGGCTGCGGAGAAGAAGCTGGCCCGTCAGCGTGATCGCAAAGTGCGCCAGGAATTGCAGAAGGTGCTGGAGGAGCTGATTGCCGACTACGGTAACAGCGACCGCGGAATGGAGATTCGCGAAATTGCGGGCGGTTACCGCATGGCCACCAAGCCTGAGTATCACGACGCGGTGCGCAGCTTTGTCAAAAGTCTCAAGCCGCCGATGAAGCTGTCCCTGCAGGCTCTGGAAACCCTGGCCGTGATTGCCTACAAACAGCCCGTAACGGCTCCCGAGGTGAGCGAAATCCGCGGTGTCGATTCGGGCGGCGTGCTCGGCAGCCTGGTGAGCCGAAAGCTAATCACCACCGCAGGCAGAAAGCCGGTCATTGGACGTCCCATCCTCTACAAGACCACCAAGGAATTCCTGCTTCGTTTCGGCCTCAAAGATGTGAGTGATCTGCCCAGCATGGAGGAGTTCGAAAAGATGGCCGGCGAGCTTGCAGAGTCCGAAGCTGAAGGCGAAAGACAGGAAACAACGATCGAAACATCGGATCAGTCGCCGCCTGCCGAGGCAGCGTCCGCGGAAGAAGCTTCTTCTGAACCGCAGATCGAGACTGAAACCGAGCCCTCCACCGAATCACCCGCTGAGCCCGAGGCTGAGCCCCACGCGTGACCCTAAGTCCGGAAGATGGCGAAGAGCCCGAGCGCAACCAGCAGCGCTTGCAGAAGATCCTGGCTGCGGCCGGCATCGCGTCGCGCCGCAAAGCCGAGGAGTTGATCGCCTCTGGCCGCGTGCAGGTAAATGGGCAAAGAGTAACTGAGCTGGGTTCAAAAGCCGATCCTGACCGCGACCACATCCGGGTCGACGGCAAGCTGCTCAGGAGACCCGAGCATTTTCGCTACTTCATGCTCAACAAACCAAAAGGTGTGGTCACCACGGTCTCCGACCCGCAGGGACGGCCGACCGTAATGAAGTTCTTCGCTCGCGCGGGCGCTCGTGTCTTTCCTGTCGGACGCCTCGACTACCAGAGCGAAGGCTTGTTGCTGATGACCAACGATGGCGAGTTGGCCAACGTCCTGACCAGTGCCGCCTCAAAAGTGGAAAAAACCTACCTGGTGAAGGTTAGCGGCAAACCCACGGAGCCCGAACTGGAGCAGCTTCGCCACGGCGTCATGGTCGATCGCGGACGCCGCGGAGAACGTGCCGGACGTGTCATGACTCAGCCCGCCAAAATCCATCTCGTCCGGGATGCCGAAAATCCCTGGTATGAGGTCGTGTTGACGGAAGGCAGAAACCGCGAGATTCGCAAGATGTTCGAAGAGATTGGCCACTTTGTCGAGAAGATCCGCCGGGTTGGTTTTGGCCCGCTCGTATTGGATGTGAAACCCGGAGAAATGCGCGAGCTTGACGAGCACGAAGTGAACCTGCTGAAGCGGGCAGCCCATAGAAAAAGCCAATCGACCGAGCACCCACAGAAGACACCGCGACACCCACCCAAGGGACCTGCAGCACCGCCCCGGCAGGCCCGGAAACGAAACTCAAGCCGAGGCCGCGCGGGCAAGGAAGGGGCGGCGGGGCTTTAAGAGTTTGCGTGCGGTCTAAATCCCAGGGGAGTTCGGCAGGCTTGTTTGCGGAAACTTCCGTTGTTGCTGAAGCAATTTTGTGCCGTCCCCTAAAGGGGACTCGGGTGTTTGGATTTTCATTCCCGGCACTTCCGTGCCGGGCTCTGGATTGTTCCGTCCCTTCGGGGCTGATTTGCTGCAGACTGAGGGATCCTTCTGATAGTCGTGCCCTGATACAAAACCGTGTTCTCACGTACGACTTACGGTTCCTCAGCGGGCACCCTCCCGCAAATTACTTTGTCCATCAGGAGAACCCGTGACCGCCTCGAACCCACCAGCTCACTACGATGTGATCATCGTGGGAGCCGGAGCCGCCGGTCTCTTCTGCGCCATCGAGGCAGGCCGCGGCGGCCGCCGCGTCCTGCTGCTCGATCATGCCAATCGTATCGGCAAGAAGATTCTGATCTCCGGTGGCGGCCGTTGTAATTTCACCAATCTGCACACCACCGCGGTGAACTTTCTTTCCGCGAATCCTCACTTCGCCAAGTCTGCCCTCGCGCGCTTTACCCCGGCAGATTTCCTCGCCTTGGTCGAGAGGCACCGAATTTCATGGCATGAGAAGAAGCTTGGCCAGCTCTTTTGCGACCGCACCTCGAGCGACATAGTTTCCATGCTGGAGCAGGAATGCCTGGCAGCCAATGTAACGATTCAGGTTGGCACTTCAGTCCTGGAAATAAGTCACGGCAACAGTTTCCATTTGAGAACGCCGCTCGGAATTTACACCGGCGGTGCCCTGGTCATCGCCACCGGAGGTCTCTCCATTCCGAAGATGGGCGCAACGCCTTTCGGTTACCGGATCGCGGAGCAATTTGGTTTACGTGTGGAACCTTGTCGCCCGGCCCTTGTGCCCCTGACTTTCAACGCGGACGATCTCGAGCGCTACGTCGATCTGGCTGGAGTCTCTACCGAGGTCATAACCTCCGCCGCATCCGGCCGCTTTCGCGAGAAGCTGCTGTTCACGCATCGTGGCCTGAGTGGACCGGCGGTACTGCAGATTTCCTCCTATTGGCAATCGGGTCAGGCTATCCACATCGACCTGGCGCCCGGGCAGCTCTGGACCAGCGAACTGCGCAATCGCGTTGCGCAGCGCGATCTCCTGAGCGCACGGGCTACTCTGCGCGGTATTCTCCCTCATCGGCTGGCCGATCTCTGGCTCTCGCTGCACCCGCCTCGGGCATGGACAAATCGCGCGCTCGAAGAGGCGGAAAGCGCACTGCATGATTGGACGATCTTTCCAGCCGGAAGCGAGGGTTATGAGAAGGCCGAAGTCACGGCGGGCGGGGTGGACACGGCCGAGCTGAGTGCGAGGACGATGGAAAGTTTGAAAGTCCGAGGCCTTTACTTCATCGGAGAAGTGGTCGACGTTACAGGGCATCTGGGCGGATTCAACTTCCAGTGGGCCTGGGCTTCCGGTGCGGCCGCCGGTCGGGCTCTGGCAGGATAACGCGCCAAGCGCAACTCACCGCATCTGTTCACTACGGTCTGCCGTGGAGACAGCTCCTCGTGGGCGTCCAATCTAACTAGGATGCGCAAGTACCATCCAGGTGTCTCCTGCCGTCCTGACTGCAGGGCATTTTGGTTTCACGGTAGACAGGTCAGGCGAAATCAACATCTCACTTTAACGAGGAGTTGTCATGTTTCGCGACCGCACGCACAGAGCAAATGTCATCATTGGAATTTTTCCTTATGCTAGCAACGCCCGCCGCGCATTGAACATCCTGCATCAACACCAGTTTTCTGAACCGGAAGTTGATGCGGCCTTCCGTGATCCGGACTCTGCGCGCAAGACCAATTCACCTGCCGTCCTAAATCTCCGCACCGGTCAGTGGTTTGCGCATCTTCGCCAGTTCTACTACGGCGGGGATCACAAAGAAAACAATCAGGAAGATTCCGTGTCTCAGGGCACAAACCCGGCGGAGCTCACCACCGTGGAAACCGCGCTGGCGCAGATCGACCTCTCCGAACAGGACGAACGCACGCTTGAACGGGATTTAAGTCACGGAGCGGCCATCGTCACTGTGAGAGCGGGTGCTCGTAACCCCGAGGCACGGTGGCTTCTGGAGGAGGCAGGGGCCCACATCATTCACGGTTATAGCCCTGAACCGGCGGCTCCCATACCGCAGTATGATCCCGTCACTGTTACGTCATCACCCTTCAATCCTCCGCCCCAGGCTGACCCCGGGCACGTGCTGCTTTTCGGAGAAGCATTGCGCGTGCGCAAAGAAAAAGTAAGCAAAGGCGAGGTGAACGTACGCAAAGAAGCTGTGACTCACATGGAAACGGTCCAGGTGCCGGTAACCCGTGAGCAACTCGTTGTGGAGCAGTCTGATGGGAATGGGCACGCCGACGCAGAGAACTCCATTCGCGTCCCTCTCAGCGAAGAACGAGTTCATATCGACAAGGAACCAGTGCTTCGTGAGGAGTACAAGGTGGGTAAGCGCGAGGTGACGCAGAACGAAACGGTCCGGGATTCTGTGCGCAGGGAGCGTCTGCTCATTGACGATCCCGGCGTCCGTGAGAAGGGTTAGGCGGGGAAGCTTCCGCTCGCAGGCGAGCCTGCATCTAATAACGGGTAAGCGCAAATAGCGGCACCAAGCAGGCACAACCTGGAAAAACCCAGCACAAAGGATAACTTATGAATTACGAAACGAACGCGATGAACGCGGCCGGCGCGGGCGCCACACAGGTAGTGGTGGGGCTCTTCACAAATGGGGCCGACGCGCACAAGGCGGTGACACAGTTGCGAGCCAACGGATTTACCTCTGATCAAATTGGCGCCGCCTTTCGTAGCGCCTCCAGAGGCCCATACAGTACCAGCACGAAAGCAGACACCAGGACTGGAGCGGTGAAGCAGGACGCCGAGAACTGGTGGGAGAAGGTCAAGGATGCATTTCGCCCCGAGGACAAGGTCGAGAACCGTAGAGAGGTAGCCGCGGGATCGACAGTTGACTCAGACTCCTATGCGACTGGCCGTCATCCCCGCGGGGGCGAAGACGAATATGACTACGCTGACGACCTCGAGCCCTCCCTGGCCGAAACAGGCATTTCTTCCAGCAGGGCGGCCTATCTCTCGCGTAATCTGCAGTCCGGAGGAGCCATCGTAACCGTACGTGATACAGAACGTATCGCGGAAGCCGAACATATCCTTTCCTCCAACCACGGAAAGGTTCGCCATGAGGATGCTGACGCTGCCACCGGTCTTCCCACCGCCTCTGCGAACGATTCAGCTGTCGGTTTCGTGCCTCAGCGTTCCGAGTATGCGGGGCAGGCCAGCGTGCAGGAACCGGCGGACATCGATGCAGCAGCTGCGACCGACCGCGAGACCACCGATGCTGGGCTTGCGGACAAGCGGCCGGTTGAATCCGCGAACACATCCATCGACCGGGTACAACTGTTTGGCGAAGTTCTGCGGGTGCACAAGGAGCGAGTAATCCGAGGCGAAGCCAGGCTCCGTAAAGACGTGGTGACGGAGGATCAGACCATAGAAGTTCCCGTCACGCGCGAAGAGCTGGTCCTGGAGCGCGTGGCCGTCTCGCCCGACACACCCGCTTCCTCCGCGAGCATTGGCCAGTCCAAGGAAATTCGCGTCCCGTTAGCCGAAGAAACAGTCAGCGTTGAGAAGCAGCCGGTGGTTCGTGAAGAAGTTCTGGTCGGCAAGCGCGAGGTCCAGGATGTAGCGCGCGTAGGAGACAAGGTCCGTCGTGAGGAGCTTCACGTGGACTCCCCTAAAAGGAAGTCTACGGGCGAACCGGCAGCGGGCGAAGACGTCCGCCGCCACGGGTGATGCAATGAAATGGCGCAAGAACCTGGCTCAAATTGCAGCAATGGGAGCAGTGGCCGTGATGTTGGCGGCGGCTGCTCCTTCGCCGCTCGCCGCGCAGGACGCGACGGCAGGAGCTGTTCAACAATCCAACCACATGAGCGACCTGAAGATCACGCAGAATATCCGGCGCGCGCTCATAAGGGACAAGTCACTTTCGGTGGACGCGCACAACGTCACCATCATCACCAAAGAAGGCAAGGTGACGCTCAAGGGACCAGTGAAATCTGATGCTGAGAAGCAAACGGTAGAGACCGCGGCAACCAATGTTGCCGGGGCGGGCAATGTCGTCGATCAGTTGCGAATTTCCCAGTAAGGATCAAAGGAGAACGAGCATGGCGGGGCATTCAATTTTCGGAATTTACACCAGTCGTCAAGGTGTTGAGGCAGCAGTGCAGGCACTGAGGGACGCGAACTTTCGCAGCTCGGACATTTCTGTTTTGGCTCCGGAAAATCTGGGCGACATACGCGATATAGGCACAGTGAAAACTTCCAAAGCGCCCGAAGGGGCAACTACGGGCGGTGTCTCG
>Ga0335072_10010206_pt1 | contig 13525 bp, 10 predicted proteins | sample Lox_Sample_21_FD_206725 | JGI IMG/M metagenome (GOLD analysis project Ga0335072, IMG submission 206725) | Soil microbial communities from Loxahatchee National Wildlife Refuge, Florida, United States - Lox_Sample_2.1 | ecosystem: Environmental > Terrestrial > Soil > Wetlands | place: USA...
CCGCCAGGACCCGCTCGGGAATGGCGCGCGCCAGCGCGCGCAGCAGCACGTCGACAATGCGCTGCGACGTCTCCACGTTGCCGCCGGCTACAGGAGCGGGCGAGCGGGCGTCGACGATGCTGCCCGGTTCGGTGATCAGCGTTAGCGGGCGCAGAATGCCCGCGGTCGCTGGGGCGTCCCGCTCCAGAAGGCACCGAAGCACGTAGAAGCAGGCGGAGAGCGTGATGGCACGAACCGCATTCACGCTGCCGTGTACCTGGGGCGATGATCCGGTGAAATCGATACGGAGCGATGCGGTTTCCGGAACCGTAGTCATGCGCGCGCAGATTCTGATCGGCGTCGAATCGACGCCGTCGTCATCGAGCCAGTCTTCCGCCGTAAATTCTCCAGCCGGCATTTTGCGCAGTTCCGCCCGCACCAGGCGTTCGGAGTAGTCAAGCAGCGCATCGCACAAAGCGCGCATTTTTACCGGCCCGAGCCGCCCCACAAGATCGAGGATGCGCTGCTCTCCGACCCGGCAGCAGCCGATCTGCGCAGTAAGATCGCCTTCGCGCTCGTGCGGCGTGCGCACGTTCAGCAGCAGCAGGTCGAGCATCTCGCGATCGATCGCGCCGCCGCGCACAATGCGCACCGGCGGAATGCGCAGCCCTTCCTGATAGATTTCGCGGGCCGGCCCCATTGACCCCGCAAACATCCCGCCCACGTCGGCGTGATGCGCGCGGCTCGATACGTAGAAGGCCGGCTTTTCAACCTCAGGAAGGAAGACCGGCAGAACCATCGTGATGTCCGGCAGGTGCGTGCCGCCTGCATACGGATCGTTAAGCACCGCGATGTCGCCGGGCTCGAAGCGGATTGCGCCAACTGCGGCTTCGACGCTCATGGGCATGGAGCCGAGATGCACCGGCATGTGGTCGCCCATAGCGATCACGCGTGCTTCGGCATCGAAAAGCGCGCAGGAATAATCGCGCCGCTCCTTGATGTTCGGCGAGAGCGCCGTACGCCGCAGCGCCGCCCCCATTTCTTCGGCGATGGAGTGGGCTGCACTTCGGAAGATCGCCAGTTCGACAGCATCAATCCTTTTGGTTTTTTTCATGCACGCTCCTCTTCAACGGCGATCACGAGGTTGCTGTACGCATCGACGGTCGCGCGGCATGCGGGTGGAAGCACCGTGGCTGACGTGTATTCGGTGACCATGGCGGGGCCCTCGATCGCATCGCCAGGTACGAGGCCGTCGCGGCGATAAATCTGCGAAGCCAGAAATGCTCCGTCGAACCAGATGGGCCGTTCGCCACAGAGCGCAGCGCGTCCGTCGCCGGCAACTGGCTCACGCCGCGGCGGCGTGTAGGGCTGCGCGGGCTGCGTCATCCGCAGGCGCAGGTTCACGATTTCCAACGGCTTGCTGCGATCGCAGAATCCATAGCGCTGCTCGTGCATGCGGTGGAAAGTCACAATCGACTGCTGCGGAGTTTCGCGGTCCCACGCCACGTTCAACTCGTATCCCTGGCCACGATAGCGAAGATCGAGCGAGCACGCCGCCACGCCGTCGAGCTCGACGCGCGCCTGGGCCTCCAGCGCGGCAAACTCCGCATCCAGAGTGCCGATGGCCTCGCCGGGCAGCATGACCGTGCGCGAGTGATCGCGCACCACGTCAGCCAGCAGAATCCCCAGCGCCGAAAGCGCGCCAGGCATGGCCGGAACCAGAACCGTCGGAATCCTCAGCGCGCGCGCCAGCGAACAGGCATGCAGCGGGCCTCCGCCGCCGAAGGCCACCAGCGTGAAGTCGCGCGGATCGTGTCCCTGCTCGACGGAAATCACGCGAATGGCCTTATCCATCTCGGTTTCCACCACGCGCACAATGCCCGCAGCGAAGTCTTTTGTCGTTGTCAGCGGCCCTTTCTGCTCGCACAGCAGCCGCTCCGCGCGTTCGCGATCGAGCGGCACAGTTCCGCCCAAAAAGCTCTGCGCGTCGAGGCGCCCCAGCAGCAGATTTGCATCCGTCACGGTTGCCAATGTGCCGCGGCCAAAACAGATCGGCCCCGGATCGGCACCGGCGGATTCCGGACCCACGCGCAGCATGCCTCCGGCATCGAAGCGCGCAATCGATCCGCCGCCCGCGCCTGCTGTGTGGATCTCCAGCATGGGCACGCTCACGGGCACTCCGGCCACGATGGCATCGCGCGTGCGCCGCACGCCACCGCGCGTCGCGTCCGACAGGAACACGTCGGTCGACGTGCCGCCCATGTCGAGTCCGATGATGCGCTCGAAGCCCGCCCACTCGGCCACCCGCGTCGCGCCAATCACGCCGCCGGCAGGCCCGGAGAGCACCGTCCGCACCGGCTCGCGCGCAGCAAGCTGCGCCGACACGATCCCGCCTGAAGACTGCATTACGTCCACGCGGCTGCCGCGATGCCCAGCCTCTACGCCCTGCTCCAGTTCGAGAAGATACTTTTCCATGCGCGGCGCCAGATACGCGTTGACGACCGTCGTCGAGGCGCGCTCGTATTCGCGAAACTCCGGCAGGATGCGGTGGGAGGCCGAGACGGGAATGCCCAGCGGGTGCAGAGCCTCTTCCAGCCTCCGCTCCGTTTCAGGATTCGCAAAGGAGAAGAGCAGCGAGATGGCCACGGCTTCAGCGCCGCTGGCTCGCACCGCTTGCATCAGATCGCGCAACTGCTCATCGCTCGGAGTCCGCAGAATCACCCCTTCGGCGCTGACGCGCTCCGGTACGCCAAAGCGCAGTTCGCGCGGCACCAGGCATTCGGGAAGCGGCGCGAACCAGTTGTAGAGCTCGGCGCGGGTCTGGCGGCCAATCGCGATGGTGTCTTCGAATCCAGCCGTGGTGACGAACGCCACGCGTGCACCACGGCGCTCCAGCATCGCATTGGTGCCGAGCGTTGTGCCGTGGCGCACGCCGGCAGCCGCGTCGGCGGCCACACGCCGAACGGCTTCCAGCACTGCGAGCGACGGATCAGCGGGCGTCGAAAACAGCTTGAAAACGCGCAGTTGTCCCTGATCAAAGTACACGCAGTCGGTGAAGGTGCCGCCGGTATCAATCGCTGTGCGCAAGGTATCTGCTTCCCGTATCGTGGTAGGACGGATGCGACCATTCCTCGTCCATTTGAACTGTAATGCACCCGGTGCCTCCGCTTGAACCCCGTCTACGGATGGCTGGCTGCGGCGTCGCGCGAGCAGAAGCGCGCCCTGGTTGCGGCCTCGCTGGGCTGGATGCTCGACAGCATGGACGTGATGCTCTACGCCCTGGTGCTCGGACCGGTGCAGCGCGATCTGCATTTATCTGCCGCAACCAGCGGGGCCATGATGTCGGCCACGCTGGTCAGCGCCGCCGTGGGCGGGCTCGCTTTCGGATGGTTCGCCGACCGCGCCGGACGGGTGCGCGCTCTCACCGGCAGCATCCTGATCTATTCGATTGCAACCGCGATGTGCGGCCTCATGCATACGGCCGTCGCCCTGTTGCTGTGCCGCATCTTGCTGGGCCTGGGGATGGGTGGCGAGTGGGCTTCGGGCGCGGCTCTCGTGGCGGAGACCTGGCCTGCGCATCATCGGGGCAAAGCGCTCGCGCTGATGCAGAGTTCCTGGGCTGTCGGCTACGCGCTGGGCGCCGCCGTCGTTGCCGTGATCCTGCCGCGCTTCGGATGGCGCGCCGTTTTCTTTGCCGGGGTTGCGCCGGCGCTGATCGCGCTCTGGGTGCAGCGCCGCCTGCACGAACCGGATGCCTGGCACCGCGAACGCGCGCCGCGCGTCCCGCTCGGCCAGATCTTCCGCGGCCGGCTCGCCGCCGGCACGCTCATCTGCTCCACGATGAACGCGGCGACGCTCTTCGCCTGGTGGGGACTCTTCACCTGGGTTCCGCGCTTTCTCTCACTACCGCGCTCCGAGGGCGGGCGCGGCCTCGGGATTCTGATGACCTCGGAGTGGACGATCGTGATGCAGATCGGCACGTTTCTCGGCTACATCAGCTTCGGCTTCATCGCCGATGTGTGGAATCGCAAGCATGCCTACATCGCTTACCTGGTCGCCGCCGCCGCGCTTGTGCCGCTTTTTGCTTTCGTGAGCAATCCTCGCGCCCTGCTGATCATCGGTCCGCTCGTGGGCTTCTTCGGCACCGGTTACTTCAGTGGATTCGTCGTTATCGCAGGCGAGTTGTTCCCCACCGCGCTGCGAGCCACTGCCATGGGCTTCGTCTACAACATCGGCCGGCTCGCGAGCGCCGTCGCGCCATGGGCCATCGGCCGCGCCGCCGAGCGTGCCGGCCTCGGCGCCGCCCTCTGCATCACCTCCGCGGGCTTTCTGCTCGCCGCACTCATTGCCACCGCATTGCGTCCTGCCGACCGCGCTGAGATCGCGACGGAAGTCTGAACGAGCGATGATTTCCCGCATCGGGCCGGGGATTTCGCATCGTTCGCTGGCGCGCGGCATCTGAAGGCTAGTACTCTCAGCACGAGCAACTTATGAAGATTGGAATCACCTGCTATCCGACTTACGGCGGCAGCGGCGTCGTCGCTACCGAGCTGGGCATTGAATTGGCCGCCGCCGGTCATCAGGTCCATTTCATCGCGTACTCGCAACCGTTCCGGCTCCGCGGCCGCGAGCAGGATATCCAGTTCCACGAAGTGCCGGTATCGAATTACCCGCTGTTCGAATATCCGCCCTACGATCTTGCGCTGGCCACGCGCATGGCGGAGGTAGCCGCTTACTACGAGCTCGATCTCCTGCATGTGCACTACGCCATTCCGCACTCCATCTCCGCCTATCTTGCGCGCGAGATGCTGGCACGCCAGGGGCGCAGGCTCCCGTTCATCACCACCCTGCACGGAACCGACATTACGCTGGTTGGGCTGGATCACTCCTATCTGGCCATCACGCGTTTCGGCATCGACCAGAGCGACGGCGTTACTGCTATTTCCAGCTACCTGCGCGAGAAGACCGTTCAGGAGTTTCATCCCGATCGCGCCATCGAGGTCATTCCCAACTTTGTGAACTGCGATGTCTACACGCCGCTCGGCGATGCCGATCGCACGGCCGGGCGCGCGCGCTATGCCGCACCCGATGAGAAGATCCTCGTTCACCTGTCGAATTTCCGGCCCGTCAAGCGGACTGCGGACGTGGTGCGCGTGTTCGCTCGCGTCGCGAAGGAGGTGCCCGCCCGCCTGCTCATGATTGGCGACGGTCCCGATCGCTCGGCCGCCGAGTGGCTGGCGCATCGCAAAGGCATCGCCGATCGCGTGCATTTTCTCGGCAAACAGGGCAGCGTTTCTGAAATTCTCCCCCTGGCCGATCTCCTCATTCTGCCCAGCGAACTGGAGTCCTTTGGCCTTGCCGCACTCGAGGGCATGGCCTGCCGCGTGCCTGCCATTGCCACACGCGTGGGTGGTGTGCCCGAGCTAATCGATGACGGCGTTACCGGCCGCCTTTTCGACGTCGGCGACGTAGACGGCATGGCTGCCGCGACGGTTGACCTGCTGCGCGACCCCAGCCGGCATGAAGCGATGGCTGAGGCCGCGCGCCGTGTGGCGCAGACCCGCTTCTGCTCGACGAAGATTCTGCCCTTCTACGAGCGCTTCTACGAGCAGGTGCTCGACGGGTCCGCGCCGAGCGCCGGCTAGTGAATCATATTGATCGTCTCCTGCGAGACGGTGTCGAACGTGGTGATGGCTTTGGAACTGGCTTCAAACGCCTGCTGCGCCACAATCAAGTCGGAGAACTGTGTGGAGATGTCGACGTTGGATTGCTCCAGCGCCTCATCCTGCATCGTCCCAAGTCCCGCGGAACCGGCCACGCCGATGCTGGCCGCGCCCGACGCGAGAGTGGTTTCGTAGTTATTGCCTGCCGTAATCGTCAGGCCTTGCTCGTTGGTGATGCTGCCCAGCGCCAGTTGTCCCACGGGTGTGGTCTGCCCATTGCTGAACTTTGCCGACACCACGCCGTCGGAGTCGATGGTGAACCCGCTGTACTCGCCGCTGGCGTACCCGTTCTGATTGGTGGCCGATACGGCCGACGCCGATGACACCTGAGTGATGGTCGGTTGATGATTCGTGCCGTAGAGGTCCCAGGTAATGTTCAGGTTGCTGGCCCCGTCGCTCAAGCCTGTGAATTGAACGCCACCGACATTCGCGGCGGGCGCGGTCAGATTGCCATTGGAATCGAACTGCAGCGTCCCTGTCAGATTCGTGCCGCCGGTTGCGTCGCCGGCAGGCAGGGAAATGCTGTAGCTCCAGGCGCCTCCGCCCTGCGCAGTAAAGTCAACCGTCGCCACATGGCTCACACCCAGAGAGTCATAGACCGTAATCTGCGCCGGAACCACGGTGCCTGCGGTTGCGCCGGCATCGAGATTGGCGGTCATCGACATGGTGGTGGTTGCCGCGGGCTGTTCGACCTGCCCCACAGGAATCTGAATCGGCGTCAGCGGAGCGTTCGTATCGACCGCGCCGCTGACCACGGGATACCCCATCACCTGCTGGCCCCCCTGAGTGGTGAGCGCGCCGGAAGAACTGAGAGTGAAATTGCCGTCGCGGGTATATTCGGTCTGCCCGTCGTTCTGGACGACGAAGAAACCGTTGCCATTCAGCGCAACATCCGTGGCATTGCCGGTTTCATTGATGCTGCCCTGCGAGAAGTCGGTCTCGGTCGAGCCGACCTGCGTGCCGGCGCCCACCTGCAGCGGATCGCCGGCCCCGTTGCTGCCGATCTCCTGGTAAAACAAGTCGATAAAGCTGACGTTCTGGCTTTTGAACGCCGTGGTGTTCATGTTGGAAAGGTTGTTGGCGATGGTGTTCAGGGCTGTCGATGAAGCCTCCAGCCCGGTCAGTGGGATCGAAAACGATGACATTCATCCTCCTCAGTTCGGCCGCCCGGAGCTAGTGCGCCGGGTTAGAGACAAAGGTGTGGGCCTGCTCCACGCGGTTGCGGAGTGACTCGATCGCGCCGCTCATCGGGCTTTGAGCAGCGCCCGGAGACAGCGTTTTCGCGGCCACGCTCAGCGCGCTCGCAATGCGGGAGGCGCGCCCGCCCGTGTCGGTCGCGCTCAAATTACCGCCGGCCGCAGCCGACGCGACGGGGCTCTGCGCCTGGACGCCCGAGACTACGCCACTGGTTCCGCTGGATCCGCTGCCACTGGATCCGGCGTCTCCGGACGCTTCAGCGAGCGGGCTCAGATCCTGATTGATGGAGATGAGCTGCTCGAGGCTGTTCACCTGCACCAGCTGGTTGATGTACTCGTTGGGATCGGTCGTCGACGTTGGATCCTGATTTTGCATCTCCGTCACCAGCAGCTGCAGAAAATCGTTGGCGGTGATCGTCGCTGTATTTGAATCGGAATTTGCGGTGCTCGACTGCGTCGTTGAGTCCGCCGGCTGCTGCGCAGCGAATGGCGCAGCAGCAACCGAATTCGCAAAGATCTGCATACACTTCCTTTCTCCGGGCCCGCGTGCCTTACACCCGGACGTTGATGTACGACAAACTCTCCTCAGCTCCCTCGCCATGCGCGGTCCCCTGAGGCATGCGGTCGCCCCGATTCGCTTCCTGACTCTGCGACCCACCGGGGTTCTGCTCCCGCTGTGCGGATTCGCGATTGCCGCCCGTCGACGAGAACCGTTCCGAAGTGAGCTGATCGACGCGCACCTGCTGGCTCGCGAGATAGTCGCGCAACTCCGGCAAATGGGCCTGCAGCATTGCGTGTGCCTCGTTCGATCCGGCGGCCACCACGGCGGAAACCTGACCGGCGACAGCATGGGTGCTAATCTCCACCCAGCCGAAACCACTGTCGCGCACGCCCACGCTCAGCCGCTGCGGCGCGCTCTCGATGACCTGCGGTGGCGCTGCCGCATCCATGCGGGTGAACGCCGCAGAAACAGCGCCCGGGGAACTGGTGGATACCGTCGGCGTGCCCGTCGTCGAGCTCGCGCAGGGGATAGGCGCCCCGGCGCCCGCCGGACCGGTTACGCTCGCCCTGCCGGCTCCCGCGGCCTGATCCATCGGCAGCACCGACCTGGGGCTTGCGCTTGCGGGCGAAGCGGGTGTGTTGCCCACCGCACGAACCTCCTCAGCCAGAACCTGCGGCGAGACTTTGGCCGCCTGAGATGCGGCAGATTTCGTCGTCAACGCCGGCCCTGGATCACCATTCTGGAATTCGATGGAGACCCTGGAGGCTCTGGCAGCAGGACCGCTGCGATCGATCGGCGCTCCCGTGATGACGGCCGCTGGAACCGCGATACTGCTTTGCCTCGGGCCGGTTCCTTTTTGGGCGTTGGCTTCTGCTCCTGTCGCGGCAGGAAATGATCCCATTCCCGCACCCACTGTCGGGCTCGCCCCGCTTGGGTGCGCATCTCCGGCATCATGGGAGGGGCCGGTTTCGGTGGAAGCGTGTTCTGTCTCCGGATTCGCAGCGGGATTTGCATGCGTCGTCGCAGGACTCGATGCACTGTGACGGTTTGAGCCGGCAACACGTGCGGAAATTGCGCTCTTCCGGGCCTGGACCGTACGGTTCGCAGCCGATTTCGTTTCGTTCGGCGCGGCCTTGGGCGCGGTCTTCGTCGCAGCCTTCCCGGTGTCAGGGACCGTCGCGGAATCAACTGCCGGCATCGTCCCTGGCGAGTTCGCAGCACGTTCGGCAGGGTGTGCCATAGCTGGAACAAAAGCATTTCCTGACACCGGCAGTTGCAACAAGTGATCCCTGGCGGGAGCGTTGCTCTCCGCGACTGCTGCGTCAATGTTTTTGGTGGTTGCGGCGTCGTCCTCGGCTTGACAGACAGGTGCGGTTTGGACTCCGCCGTTCCGGGCGACCTTGACGTTCGGGCCTGCAGGCGGGGCTGCGGATGCCGCTGCGCGAGTCATCCACTCCCCAAAGGCCGTCGATTGCTGCGTCTTCTCCGAATGCGACGCTAATCCTGCGAGCAGGCCGCCGCCCTCTCCCCGCACCCCGCTCATCAGCCATGCAGATCCAGCATGCACTGCAGCTTCTCCTGTTCGGATTTGCTGCAGGATCAAGTCCGAAAGGTGGAGCGAAAGGTAAGAGGAGTCTTAGTCTGTTTCAGAACGATTGCGCACGGCTCGGCTCCGGAACCAGTCGTCGACCAGGTCCTGCTCGCGGCGACGCTGCTTCTTCTCGCGAGCCGTCTCATTGGCCGTGATCAGTGTCTCCGCCTGCCTGCGCTCCAGCCGGCGCGTCAGCATCTCCCCACGCAGTGCCTCCAGCGCAGGCCTGCGGGTGGCAATCAACTTCCCCAGCCGCGCGCGCTTCCAGCGCAGCATTTCGGTGTCTGCTGCGGCAAGCAGCCATTCCGGCGCCTGCACATCCTCGGCTTCGAGCGAAGCCAGCGCGTTCGACCGCGCCGCAAGCGCGAGCCGCCCGTGCCGTTCCGCTGCCAGTTCCACCCGCCGGATTTCCTGCGCGTTGCGCTGGAGCTCGAGCTGTGCGACGTGCTCGAGAGATTGCCGGATGCGCAGCAGGCGATCGAGCTGGCGTCTCATGGCGAGCCGCCCCCCTGGATCGCCGCCGCCAGTTGCACCAGACGCGAGCGGGCGCTCGCAAACGTTTCGCGCTCGCGGGCGGTCTGCGTGAGATACTGCCGGATCGCCGGCCGGAAGCGCAGGGCCCGATCCAGCATTTCGTCGGTTCCCGCCTTGTACGCCCCGATGCGCACCAGGTCCTCCGAGCGCGCCCACGCTGAGAGCATTCGTCGCACGGTCGCAGCGGCCTGCGCATGCTCGTCGCTGACAACCGCAGGCATCAGCCGGCTGATCGATTCGATGACATCGATCGGGGGATACCAGCCTTCGCCGGTCATCGCGCGCGCCAGCACGACGTGGCCGTCGAGAAAGCTGCGCGCCGCATCCACCAGCGGATCCTGCAGGTCGTCGCCCTCCATCAGCACCGTGTAGAAAGCGGTGATGCTGCCGTTTCTGAAGTGGCCGGCGCGCTCGGCCAGCCTCGCCAAACGGCTGAAGACCGACGGCGTGTAGCCACGCGTCGTCGGAGGCTCGCCCGCCGCCAGGCCCACTTCGCGCGCCGCCATGGCAAAGCGCGTCAGCGAGTCGAGAACCAGCAGCACGTGTTTGCCGGTTCCGGCGAAGTATTCGGCCACGCTGGTCGCCGCCAGCGCCGCCCGCATGCGCAGCAACGGCGACTGATCGGATGTCGACACCACGACGACCGCACGCCTGCGCCCCTCCGGTCCCAGGCTCTCTTCCAGGAACTCCCCTACCTCGCGTCCGCGCTCGCCCACCAGCCCTACCACGATCACTTCAGCATCGCTGTTGCGCGTCATCATGCCAATCAGCGTGCTCTTGCCCACCCCGGAGCCACCGAAGATGCCCACCCTCTGCCCTCGCCCCACGCTGAGCATGCCGTCGATGGCGCGAATGCCCGTGCCCAGCGCATCGCGGATGGGCTCGCGCTCGAGTGGCGCAGGCGCGGGGCGATCCAGCGGCACGGCGGTATGGACAGCCGGCGCGCGGCCTCCGTCCAGAGCCTGGCCCACCGCGTTCAGCACCCGGCCAATCAGTCCTTCTCCCACCTCGATCGATGGCATCGCGCCCAGCGCGCACACGGCATCGCCATAGCGAATTCCGTCGGCAGCATCGAGAGTCATCGAAAGAACGCCGGTTCCGCGGAAGCCGATCACCTCGGCCGCGTGCGCCGCTCCGCGCGCGTCACGAATCTCGCAGCACTCGCCCACCGAGCAGGGCGGCCCCTCCGACTCGATGGTTTGGCCGGTGGCCTCGAGCACGCGTCCCCGCCAGCGCAGCGCCGGCCGCTGCCGCAATCGCGCGAAGTACGTCTCCAGCAGATTCACTTAGCCCTGCTTTCCCGCCTCGCGCCGCACCTCGAGAAGATCGAAGAAGCCGCGCTCGATCTCCGCCAGCTGCGCCCGCACACCTAAATCGACCGTGCCCAGCCGGGCCTCGAGCGATGCCTCGAACGTCTGCAACTCCGCGTCTCCCACCACGTCAGGACGGAGCGGCAGGCCCGGCATCAGCCGCAGCATCTCCACCCACATCTCGCGCTGCGCCGCCGGCACGCGCAGCTTCACTTCGGTAGACTCGGCCAGTTGCCCGAGTGCGACCCGCACCGCCCCCGACAACAGCAGCGGGTCCATCTGCGCTTCGCGGTGCAGGACTCGCTCTGCGATGGCCAGCGCCAGCCGCACAACCTCATGCTCCACCGCGGCCAGGTAGCGATCGCGTTCGATTTGAAATGTCTCCAGCGCCGCGGCCAGTTCTGCGGTGCACTGCTGACGCCATGCGACCTGCTCACTGCGTGCGGCTTCCCGCCCTTTTTCGAAGGCCTCCCGTCGCGCGGCCTCTGCCTGGCGAGCGAATTGCTGCTCGCGATCGGCAAGAGTTTTTTCCAGGTCTGTGGCCCGCGCGCCCTGGCCGTCTTCCGCTGCCAGCGGCGACCCGGGCAAAATCGGATACTGCATTGGCCGAACCGTGTTTTCCGCCTTGCCCAGCATGCTTCTCCTCGCCTACATCACGTAGTCGTCGCCCTGCTCCAGTTTCAGAATCACCTTGCCCTCGGCTTCGAGATTGCGCGCCAGCGCCAGAACCTCATGCTGCGCCCCGGCGACTTCGCGGCCGCGCACCGGGCCCATCACTTCCATGTCTTCCCTGAGCATGTCCGCCGCGCGCGAAGACATCGCCGAGAAGACGTGCGCCCGCAAATCTTCATGCGCCCCGCGCAGTGCCAGAGCCAGCTGGCGCTTGTCGGCAGCCGAGACGATCTCGCGCATGCTCGCCGGCGGAATCGTGACGAGATCCTCGAATGTGAACATCAGATTTCGAATGCTCAGCGCCGTCGCCACATCGGCTGCCTCGATCTCGTCGAGGATTTTCTTCGTCTGCTCCGATTCCATACGGTTGAGCAGATCGGCGACAGCCTTGAATCCGGCATACGAGCGTCGTCCCGTGTCTCCCATGTTTTCGAGCCTGCGGTGCAGAATCATCGCTACCCGCTGCGCCATCTCCGGCGAAAACTGCCGCATCGCCGCCAGCCGCCGGATCGCATCGACGCGCCGCTCCTCGCTCAGGCTGTCGATGACCACCGACCCCTTGCGCGGATCGAGGTGAGCCAGCACGATCGCCACCGTCTGCGGATGCTCGCTTTCGAGAAATTTGCCGAGCTGCTGCGGGTCGACGCGCTGCAGCATGGACAGGTCGCTCTGGCTGGCCTCCTGCGCGCGCCGCACCAGAGCCAGGAGATCCTCGGCGCGCTGCTTGCCGAAGGTATCCACCAGCAGCTTGGTTGCGTAATCGAGGCCGCCGTGGACCATGTACTGCTGCGTCTCCACCATTTCGTGAAACTCTTCCACCACCTGCAGCGACAACTCCGGCGGAATGTTGCGAAGCTCAGCAATTTCTTCGGTCAGCCGCTGCACGTCGGCTTCCGTCAGGTTCTGGAGGATCTTCTTTCCCAGCTCATCGCCTACCGCTACCAGGAAGACGGCTGCCTTGCGCACTCCCGTAAGGGACTGCGTATGCGATTCGAGAGAGGGGTGAACCGAAGCCATTGCGCATCACTCCGAGCGAATCCAGCTTTCCAGCAGCCGCGTGCTCTGCGCCGGCTCGCGCTTCAGATGGTCCGAAACCTGCTCGAAGACCGTCTGCGCGCGCAACTTCTTCTGCTCAGCGGCCTGCTGCTCGGGCGTCAGATGCCCGGGCAGCTCCGGGGGCGCCGCGGGCGTCCCGCCAGGGGCCGGCGTCCCGGCAACGGATTCCGGAGAGCGCCGCGCAGCAGGCAACGCCAGAGTTCGCAGAGCGGGGCGCGCCACGAAGAAGAAAAACACCAGAAGAGCCGTCAGAATCGTTCCGTAACGCAGGAGCGACTCCGACTGTCCGACCATCCCCAGAATCCTCTGGCCGAGCGGTTCCGGCGGCACGCCTCCGTTGTCGTCAAATGCCATCTCCTCCACATTCACCTGATCGCCGCGCGCCACATCGAAGCCGATCGCCGACTGAGCCAGATCGGCGAACCGCTTCATCTCATCGGGGGAACGCGGTTTCCAGCTCACCTGCTTCCCATTCACCACGCGGCGGGCGTTGATGACCACCGCCGCCGTCAGGCGGCGCACCCGCCCCGCAGGTTCCACCGTGTGGCGCACTTTTTTCGAAACCCCGTACGTATCGCTCTCCTCCTTCAGGTTCTGCGAGGTCTGGCTCTGCTCCGGATACAGCGGCGGCTTCGCGTTGGGCGCGTTGCTGGCCGTGCCGGGAATTCCCGAGGCAGTGGGCTGCCCCGACGTCTGTTCCGTGCGCTGCATGGAAAGAGTCACCGCCTGAGCCGGATCGTAGCTCTCGTCGGTTTCATCGGCCGCAACCCCGTCGTAGTCCACACTGACCGAGGCCCGGACATTCCCTGCCCCCGCGACCGGTTCCAGCGTCTCCACCACCTTCGCTGCCAGTTCCTGCTCATGCGAGACCGCAGCCGCATCCCCGCTTTGCCGACCCAGCAATCCGCCACCCTCTGCGTTCACCAGCACAACTTTCTCGGGCTTCAGATCGTCGACCGCGC
>Ga0335072_10010209_pt1 | contig 13524 bp, 7 predicted proteins | sample Lox_Sample_21_FD_206725 | JGI IMG/M metagenome (GOLD analysis project Ga0335072, IMG submission 206725) | Soil microbial communities from Loxahatchee National Wildlife Refuge, Florida, United States - Lox_Sample_2.1 | ecosystem: Environmental > Terrestrial > Soil > Wetlands | place: USA: Florida...
CCGTGACCAGCTCCGGCCCATACGCCTGCCCATGGCAAGCGGATCCCACCACCGCCAAGGCGCCAGCTCCAGACCGTGGCCGCACCATGCTGCCTGCCAGCGACGTTAATGCGCATCCGGCGGGGGCCAGCCCGTTCGGAGTGATGGACATGGTGGGAGATGTGTGGCAGTGGACCGACGAATACATCGACGAGCACACGCGCGCAGCCATTCTTCGCGGAGGCAGTCATTATCAGCCGCAAGGCTCCAAGTGGTATTTCCCACAAGCCTGGCGCAACGACCAGCACGGCAAATTGCTATTGATGGCGCCGAGCTACGATCGTTCAGGCGCGGTCGGCTTCAGGTGCGTTAAAGACGCGCAATAGCCTGCGCACACTCCGCCAAGTCGCCGACAAGCTGTCCAGCCCACCCACGAAGAGCTCTGTTTGTTCGAATGGGCCCTGGACGCGGAACAAACGATCAAAGCCGCACACAGCAAAGCTGCGGCATAGAATCTTCGCATCGGCAATTTCCTCGTGCACATATGCTACTTCAACACCCGGAATCGCGAATGAGAGTCAAAGCACAGAGTTGTTATTGCGTTGGAGGCAGACCATGTTCATCGGCTGAACTTCTTTTGCTAAAGAACTTAATCAATACTCAGATCGCCGGAATGATCGGTCTTAACTCTTGCCCGCCATATCAACTCACTCTCGAGCGCCTGGATCAGCCGCGAAGAGCAGTTCTCACGCTCGATCAGTTTGGTTCGATCAGTTGGGGCGAATCGGGCGAGCGGCAAGCGGAGCATCGCCGATTTCCGCTTCCGGGGCCAGGGCTCCGGCTCGCTTCGATACCGGCCTTTCGAGGCCTTGAGCCGTTTGTGCCATGCGCAGATGCTGCTCCATCAACTGGCGCGCTTCAGCGGGTTTTTTCCCGCGTATGGCTCTGAAAATCTCGCGATGCATCTGGGCGGATTCACGCAGGCTCGTCGATCGCTCTGCCGTCTTGCGCCGTTGATCGTACATTGAAGACGTGATGGTCTCCATGAGCGCCGCGAGGATTGGATTCCCCGACGCCTGCGCAATTACCCGATGAAACAAAACGTCATGAATCAGGTACTCGCCGGGTTTGTCGATGGACGCAAACATCTCGGCCACCTCTTCGGCGAGCGCGGCGTGGTGCTCTTCTTTGCCGCGTTCGGCGGCCAGAGCGGCCAAACCCGTTTCAATAAGAATGCGCGCCTCAAACATCTGCCAGGACTGAAAGCCATGCAATGCGCCGATAAAGCTGAGCGATGCCTGGCCGAAGTCGGGAGGACCATCGGCCACAAAGGTTCCAACCCCGTGCTTGATCTTCATCACTCCAAGCGCCGCGAGGTAGCCGATGCCGGTGCGCAGACTGGCACGACTGATTTTAAGAGCCTTGGCAAGCTCCCGTTCCGACGGGATCTGGTCACCGGGCTTGAGTGAACCATTCATGATCATCGCGCGCACGTGGTTGACCACTTGCATTGCTCGATGAGACTCGGGATTTGACGCTTTGGAGCGCGGCATAGATTCGCACCTTTGCGAAAATGGCGGATTTATGGTGATCACAAAGAGTTTACTACTGTTTCACAGCATTCAGTGAGAAATCGTGAAAAAATGAACAGCGATGAAAATGTGTTCCGGTATACTATAATTCCTAGAATAGAGGTCAGACCACTTAACTTTCCGCGCCCTTTCGGCAGAAAGTGTTGCGCCGAATCGATCGCCGATATCCGAGGATGGTTTCATGACAAATCGCTCGCTTGTTCTTGGCAAGAACTCCATCGGTACGGGAGACCGGTTCGCACACCAGGCCAGGGCGCAGTTGCGCGCATGCATCATGGCGCTCGATGAAGGTATCGAGGTCCAGCCCGTCTGGAACAAATCGAATCGTGAGCATACCATTATCGGTTCGGAGCCGGAGTCGGTGAGGAAAGCGGCCGATGACGCAGTTCGTGAATTGGGATGGAGACATCCTTACTTCATCGACGCGGACCACATCGGAGCTAAAACTGTGGGCCGCTTTTTTGCCGCATGCGATTTCTACACAATTGACGTTGCCGATTTCATTGGTCAGCAAGCCGAGCAGTCGGCTATCGATGCGTTCGTCGCGAATCACAGGAATTTGCTCGGCCCCATTCAGTTCGATGGCGTTGAGGACAGTTTCACAATTACCGATGCGGATTTGCGCGAGACGGCGGGGAAGTTTCTTGCCGCCGTAAAAACCGCGGGCACAGTGTATCGTCAGATTGAATTGGCCAAGGGAAGAGGGAACTTTATTGCGGAAGTATCGATGGACGAGACCGATCGCGCCCAGACTCCTGTTGAGCTGCTTATCATTCTTGCGGCCGTCGCTGACGAAGGCATCCCTATCCAGACGATTGCTCCAAAATTCAGCGGAAGATTCAATAAGGGCGTGGATTATGTGGGCGACCTGGAACAATTCGAGCGTGAGTTCGTGATGGATGTCGCGGCCATCGACTACGCCGTGAAGCATTTTGGATTGCCTGGAAACCTTAAGCTCAGCATTCACTCCGGCAGTGACAAGTTCTCAATTTATCCCGTCATACATTCGGTGATGAAGCGCTTCAATGCGGGCGTGCATCTGAAAACCGCCGGCACCACCTGGCTTGAAGAACTAATTGGACTGGCCGAGGCGGGCGGCGACGGGCTCGAGCTTGCGAAGGAAATCTACGCGAACGCATACGCCGATCGAGATGAGCTGTGTGTTCCGTATGCTTCTGTTATCGATATCGATCCTGCGAAACTTCCGGCGCCCGATGCAGTGCGCGGCTGGTCGAGCGAGGAGTTTACCAGAGCCTTGCGCCACAACCCCGCTGACCGGAGTTACAACAAAAGCGTGCGCCAGTTGCTGCACGTAGGCTTCAAGGTGGCGGCAAAGAGAGGGTCGCGCTATCTGGCACTGCTCGAACGGAATGAGCCGATCATCGCCCGCAACGTGACCGACAACCTCTACAAGCGCCATATCGTTCCGGTGTTTCTGGGCGCAAAAGAAGAATTGGCGAACGCGAGCGAACGCGCTCACGCCGCGGCAGACGACTAATGCGGCCGCACTTGTTAGTGGATCGAGTTAGTTAGTGGATCGAGATTTTCGCGCCCGCTTGCTCGATGATTCCGGGCCCTTGCTGCGCAGTCACCGTGACATGAGTTCCGGCGACCTGCGCATAGCCGATTGTCAGCCCGCGCACCGCACCGATCTTGACGTTGCGCAGGGTAATTCCGAGCACAGGCGATTCAGGCAGACCTACGATGGCTCCGGCAGTGGAGCTGTCGACGACCGTAACATTCTCGAATGTGATGTCGTGAAAGTGCGGGGTCAGGCGCGTGACCGGTTGCGGCGCTTCGGTTCCCTCGGGAGGCAGCATCTTTGGATAGTATTCGCTGACGATCAGCGCATATCCAACGCCTTTCATATCGATATCTCGAAATACGAGACCGCTTACGTCGTTGCCGCGATCGCGATTGGCCTTCACGCGAATTCCATTGTCCGTTCCGTCGAAATGAATGCGCTCTGCGCGGATATTTGAAATTCCACCGGCGAGCTCACTGCCGATCGAAAGGCCATGGCCGTGTAGAAAAGTACAATCGGCGATGGCGATGTTGCGGCTGGGCGAGTCGGGCCCCGGCGAGTTGGCCGCTCCGGACTTGATAGCGATGTCGTCGTCTCCAGTATCGGCGTAAAGATGATCGATCGTGACATTCGAAGACGAGAACGGATCGACGGCATCGGTGTTGGGTGAGTTCACCGGAGCCAGTATCTTTACGTTTCGAATCGTCACATCGTCTGAGTAATAGGGAACCAGTTGCCACATGGGCGAATTCTGAATCGTGATTCCCTCCACGCGAATATGCCGGCAATGATCGAAGACAACGAGCCGCGGCCGCGGATGTTCGTTTCCCATGACTCCGGCATCTTTGAATGCGCGCACCATTTGCCACCATGATTCTCCGTTCCCGTCGATCGTTCCCTCGCCCTCGATCGTTACATCCTCGGCATTTGTCGCGCTCACCAGCGATTGAAGACCTGGCGCGCGAAACTCAGTTTTGGGCGGATAGTCCGAATGGTCGGGAGAGCCGAGAAGCGTCGCTCCTTTATCAAGATGCAGAGTGATATTGCTCCTGAGGATAATGGGCGCGCTCAGGTAAGTACCAGCGGGGAGCGTTACAGTTCCTCCACCTTTTGATTCGCACGCGTCGATGGCCTGCTGAATTGCTGCAGTATCTTTGGTGACACCATCGCCTTTTGCCCCAAATGCACGTGGATTGCAGACCGAAGCGGCGCGCAAAGGCATGCAGGCGACGAACGCGACGGCCGATGCAGCGAGCGCAATCCAACTCGTTGGTGACTGGCGCATTCAGGCCTCCATAATCAATCTGCGCGGTGAAAAAAACAGGCGGGGTTCCAGAATCGGATTCATTATACGTTGGCGAGGTCTGACCAGTAAATGGGAATTCCCGAACTGCCTGTGACTGGACGCCGCCCGCCACGGCTCGTTCCATCGTCGCCAACACTATGAATTATAGGACTCACCGGCACTCCGACTCAGGAGACAGCCGAAAAAGAAACTACAGGCTTGACCGGGATGGCGGTTTGAGCGGTACAGTGGGAAAGTACAAGTGGTCTGTCCTCTCTGCCGACCCCAAAACACGCCCCGCCCGGAGGAATATGCGCCATATTTTTCGTGCATTTTTGCTTTGCTGTTCCGCCGGTTGCATTACCATTTTGGCGAAGGCCCAAGACTCGCGGACTGTCGACGAACCCACCATTCCTCCGGCATGTGTCGTTCTCAAGGCCGAGATTCGCGCGCCGCATGGCGTTATCAACTCGAGCGACGAGTTCCATCTCGACACCACGCGAATCCAGGAAGCGCTCGACCATTGCGATCAAGGAAAATCCGTCGTGCTTCAGGCTCAGAGACGCAACGACGTATTCCTGTCGGGTCCGCTGGAACTTAGAACCGGCGTGACTCTGGTTGTGGCTGCTGGAACTGCCCTGGTTGCGTCGCGCGATGCTCGCCTCTACGATCTCACTCCCGGCAGTTGCGGCATTGTGAGCAGCAGAGGCCACGGCTGCAAGCCTCTCATCACCGGCAATAACGTGCAAAACGCAGGCATCATGGGCGATGGCTCGATCGACGGCCGCGGAGGCGCAACCCTGCTGGGTCAGAACGTGACCTGGTGGGACCTGGCTCATGAAGCCAAAGTGACCGACCAGTCGCAGAGCGTTCCGTGGCTCATTGTTCTTCGTCACGCCGATGGATTCACCCTTTATCGCATCACGCTGCGAAACTCGCCGGGGTTCCACGTCGGCGTGAACCAGACCAATGGCTTCACTGCATGGGGCGTCAAAATCATGACTCCTAAAACTGCGCGCAACACCGACGGCATCGATCCCGGCTCCTCGCGCGACGTCACAATCGAGCATTGCTTCATCTCGACGGGCGACGACGATGTCGCGGTCAAATCGAGCCCGAGCGGCCCCGCGGAAAACATTTCAATTCTTCACAACCATTTCTTTACCGGCCACGGCATGTCGATCGGGAGCGGCACAAACGGCGGCGTGAGTCACATGCTGGTCGACGATCTGACTATCGACGGCGCCGACAATGGAATCCGCATCAAATCCGATCGCAGCCGCGGCGGGCTGGTGCACGACATTTCTTATCAAGACGTATGCATAAGAAATGTGAAGAACCCGCTGGTCTTCACACCGCTATACACAACATTCACCGGGGATCAGCTGCCCATCTATCGCGACATCGCGCTCCACGACGTTCACATTGAAACCGCGGGCAATTACACGCTCATGGGACTCGACCCACAGCATCGCCTGGAGTTGAAGTTTGACGGTGTATTCGCCGATGGCCTGGATGCGTCGCACTTCACAGTCAGAGACGCGGAGATCGAAGCCGGTCCGCACCTCGGCAATCTCGCCGTGCATGGAGACGATGTTGAGTCGCACGAAGCTGCGGGCTCAGTCGAGGGAACGCCTCTCAATTGCAGCGCGCGCTACGAGGCCTTTCCCGCGGACCGCACCGCGCCGGAAATGGCGGGGCGAATCCCGCCGGAAGATCGCACGCTCTATGTCGCTGCCGATGGAACCGGAGATTTCTGGTCGATTCAGTCAGCCGTCGACGTCGCTCCCGCAGAGGGCGCAGTGATCAACGTGGCGCCGGGAACTTATCGCGAAGTGCTTACCATCGGCAAGCCGCACATCGAGTTGCGCGGGGCGAATTCAGACGCGAGCAAAGCGGTAGTGGTGAACGATCGCAGCGCGGGCGCCAATGGCGGAACACTGCATTCGGCAACCGTCAACGTAACTGCCGACGATTTCAGCGCTTCGAACATCACTTTTGAAAATGACTTCAACAGCACTCATCCGCAACTGCCCGCAGGGTCGCAGGCGCTGGCGCTGCTGGTTACGGGCGATCGGGCCGTGTTCAACAATGTTCGCCTGCTGGGCAATCAGGACACTGTTTACGCAGGCAGCCGCAACTGCATGCCCGACGGAAATAACTGCATCGCCGCGCGCCAATACTTTTCAAACTGCTACATTGCCGGCAACGTCGATTTCATCTTTGGCGACGGCAAGGCTGTGTTCGACCACTGTGAGATTCACAGCACCCCGCACCATGGCGGGTTTATCACCGCGCAGGCAAAGCATTACCCGACTGAAGACTCGGGATTCGTTTTTACACATTGCCGGTTGACGGCCGATCCCGGCGCAGAAGGGGAAATCTATTTAGGCCGGCCGTGGCGTCCGTATGCCACTGTTATTTTTCTCAACACGTGGATGGGGCCTCACATTGCGCCCGCGGGATGGCGAGAATGGCATCCCGAAGAGACGCATTCGATTGAGACTGCTTTCTACGCTGAGTATCAATCCGATGGACCGGGTGCGAACCCTAAAGACCGCGATCCGCACGCGAGGCAGTTGACCGAGCAGGAAGCGCGCCAGTTCGACACCTCAGTCTTTCTGCGCGGCGCCGACGGTTGGAACCCGGTGCAGACCGCAACTTCAACTGCGAAATGAAACGGCGCGAAACTCGATGAGCTTCGCGCCGTTTTGGATTTGATGCCGCATTAGAAAGTGATATGCCCCGCGAATTGCCATTGGCGCGGGTTGTTGGCCTGACCGGCGACCGCGCCAAGCGCGGTATCTTTGCTGGCGGTTGACGAGGTGACCGACGATCCGATAGAACCGTCGGCGGTAGCAGCCGTGCTCCCGAACCAAACATGGTTGACGGCATTAAAGACCTGGGCTTCGAAGATGAACTTTACCCGCCCTTCTCTCCAAAGGTCGAAGGTGCGGCGCAGGCTGCCGTCAATGTCATAGTTGCCAGGCCCGCGCAATCCAAAAGGAGCAGTGCGGGCAAGGTCGCCGAGTACTTCGCCGGTGCATGCGCTTGTTCCCGCGGTGCATGTTGCGGTGTTCACGAGCGAACCAGTTTGCAAGAATGCCGCTGGATTGATGTATTGGATTGAGCCCAGTGTTGTTCTGGTGGCTCCAGCGCCCCAGGAACCGTTCTGCCGCACTGGACCGGAGAATGAAGTGTTGTAGGCTGGCATGCAGGTGCCCTGACCTGACGTGCCCGTGCAGGTGCTGGAGGTAATGGCCAGCGGGTTGCCGGCGACATAGGTAAAGATGTCGGACAAGCGCCATCCGCCAACGATGTTGCGTACGATTGCATTGCCGTCGCCGATGTGTCCTTTGCCGAAGGGCAAGTCGTAGGTGCTGGTGGCAACGAGGTTCTGAGGTTGATCCTGCGTGCTGAGCGAGCGCTCGATGCGGTCGATTGGCCAGGCCTTGCCGCTGTTGGCGAGGATACCGGCAGGGATGGCGTAGCCGGTACGGAAGGTTCCCACATCGTCAATGGTCTTGCTGTAGGTATAGCTCAGCATGAAGGTGAGCCCGTGCGCCATCCGCTGTTGCACTGTCAACTGCAGTGAGTTGTAGTTCGAGTTGCCCACTGAGTCAACCTGCGCGCTCACCCCGCTGAACTGCGGGAACGGCAACAGCGCCTGGCTGACTTTGCTGTTGAAGGTCGCATAGGGCAGTGAGCCGTTTGGCATGTTTGAGGTGGAAGCAGTAGCACCGAGGACGCTGCTGCCGAGCGACAGATAGGCCGGATCCAACTGGTTGTTCCATATGCCGCGCGCCGCTCCGGTCGGCAGCAGGAAGTGTCCCTGGTTGCCCACATAGCTCACAGTTGCGGTGATATTCGGAGTCAGCAGGCGCTGGAATCCGATTGACCAACCCTCGAAGGTAGGCGTGCGCCCGCCGTAAAAGGGATCGAGATAGCCAAGCGTGGATGAAACTTTGTAAGGCGACACGGCCAAGGACGAGTAGTAGGTTGCGTAGGCCGGGTTATAAACGGGCGGCGGAGCCACCGTGCTGCTTCCAAAGGCCGTGGATGAAAATGCGGGATTGCTGTTGAAGTTGCTGTTGTTGAGATAGAAGGCGGGCAGCGAATCGCCGACGTTAGCCTCAGTTGGATTGGGAGCTGCGGCAAAACCCAGCTCCATGGTGGTTGAAGGTAGCGCGGTTGCGCCACCCGAGGTGCCGCCGCCATGCGCGTAGTAGATGCCATAGGCAGCATGAATCACGGTTTTGTCGCCAAGCTCATATGCCAGACCCAGGCGGGGCCCGAAGTCTTTGTAATAGGTCTTCATCGGCGTTGTGCAGTTGCAGCTATCGGTTCCGCTGCCGGCAAATTCGAGCGTGCCGGGCGATCCGGTGACAGGATTTGTCGCGGTGGGGTCAAGGAACGAGAAGCGATTCTGCACTTCGCGCATCGGCGGCATCGAATCCCAGCGCAGGCCGGCGTTCACGGTGAGCCTGGGGGTCAGCTTCCAATCGTCGTTCGCGTAGAGCGCGAAAGGGTGATAGCGGGCGCCGGTTTCCTGCGCGTTCGATGCGTACTCAGTGTATGTGCCCGAGTCGACAGCGCCGAGCAGGAAGCTGGCGTAGGGCATTCCGGTTGCTGAAACTGTACTGGCTGAGGAGCCGGAGACCTGCGCAGTTTCAGTCACTGCGAAATTCAGCGTGACAGGGGTGGTTCCGCCAATGGCGTACAGGTAGTTGTAGCTCATCCACTCGTATTGACCGCCAAAGGTAAGGGAGTGCTTGCCGCGGATCCACTGCAGGTTATCGAGCAGCGTATAGGCATCAGTGTTGCCTTTGTAGCCGGTTTGCGGTCCCCACTGAGCGGGGGCATCGGCTCCGCTGAACTTCACAACGGGAAAACTGCCAGGAGCTTGTCCGGCGGCGGGCAGGCCGGTGATGCCGGCCGCAGTCGCGGCAAAATCGGCAATGCCATACGTGGGGTTGTAGTCAGGCGAGTGATACTTCGCCGCTCCGTACTTGAACTGGTTCACCAGGTTCGACGTAATTACGTACGTGTCCTGAAGAATTCCAACATATGAAATCGGGGCATAGGTCTTCGCGTACTCGTAGGGCAGCGGCAGCACGTCAGTGGTCTGGCTGCCGGCCGCGCCCACCAGTCCCTGACGGCCCACCGACCCAATCACGCTCAACTTGTGCTTGTCTGAGAAATCGACATCGATCCGATTCGCCGTGGACCAGTTGTTGAGTCCCCATGGATACGATCCAAGGTAGTTGTTGGTCGCGTTTGAATTAGTAGGCGCCGGGATCAGCTTCTGCAAATACTTGGCAATGGGCGAGATTTCGGCCTGCGGAATCACGTTATTCGCCACCGGACCGCTGCCGCAGCCGCCACTGGCGGTCCACGTGGGCCCGCTGAACTGTGTGCGCGAATAGCTGCCGCCGGTTTCTGTCTGTGTGGTTGGATCGTAAATGGGCTGCGAGCCGGCGACCGCCGAAAAGTCGCCGCAAAGCTCCGCGGGGGTTGGGATGGTTTGGAATTGCGGCTTGGTGAGTGTGATGAAACGGAACCCCGAGTAATTGCCGAAGAAGAATACTTTGTTGCGCCAGATGGGACCGCCAAAGGTTATGCCGTATTCGTTCATGTGCTCCGGCGGTTTGTACCATGTGCCGGCCAGCGCGGCATTGGGATAGTTGGCCGGGTATTGGGCGGGGATGAAGCCGGCGGAGTCAAGAGCGGTATTGCGAATCACTTCGTAGAGCGAGCCGTGGAAATCGTTCGTTCCACGTTTGGTGGTGAAGTTTTCGACTCCGAGCCCCTGGTATTCCGCCGAATAGGCCGTGGTTTTGAGCTGGAACTGATCGATAGTTTCCACTGAGAACGCCGGCCAGATAAAGCGCGGGTCGCCGCTGACCGAGGCGGATTCGAGGGGAATACCCTCAATATACATTTCGGTGGAATTGGCATTGCCATTCACCACCATCGGTTCGTCGGACTCGTTGTTCTTGATCTCATTGTTGGTAACGCCGGGCATAAGCACCGCGTAGTCCGTGGCTCTGCGCTGGTCAGTGCTCACTCCATTTGCGCCGCCCATCTCGAGCGGAAGCGACTGGTAAACTTCGTTCTCCATGGTCGCGCCGAGCGTCGCGTCCTCAGTTTCAAGCGGAGGCGGCTCTGCGGTTACTGTCACGACGGTGTTGGCCACACCCACTTGAAGCGCAAAGTCAAGACCAATTACCTGCAGTCCATTCACCTGCATTTTTTCGCGCACCAGGGTTGCAAATCCCTTGGCGCTGACGGTCACCTTGTATGTGCCGGCATCGAGCGGCGAAAGGCTGTAGCGGCCATCTCTATTTGTGATGCGCTCCATTTCCACGCCCGTTGCATCGCTCTTCGCCGTGACCCTGGCTCCGGGCACGACGGCTCCAGTCGAATCGGTGACCGTGCCCTCGATGGCGCCCGAACCGCCTAACTGCGCGCGATTCTGCTGAGGCATGAGCACGAGGGCCAGAGAACAGAGCGCCGCCACCCAGATGCGACGAGCCAGACTCTCGGTTTTCAGTGCGGGTTTCAGGCTTGTGTAGCTCGTCTCTGGCTCGACCGATGGCGTATTCTGCCGATCACGTGGTCTTACCAGTTTGGTCTCAAACTCGTTTTCGTATTCCATTGCGCTGGCATCCTTTATGAATTGATTTGTGGCGGAAGTGGGATTCTTTGGTCGTGTGAAATTCTCTCTCCACAAAGCAAAGATTGTCAATACAGATGTTTCGGGGCGGACGGAAAAAGAGCGAAAAATCCCGAAACCGAGCTTCATGAGTGATCACCCAATCCCCAATTTTCAGTTATATGTGGTCTGACCAGTAAACTCAACCCATCCTGCAAATTATTTTTTGGGGAGCCCTAAGACGGACTACCCGGCCCAATGAACTGGACCCATCTTTGGGCGAGCCTCCGCTCAGCCCCAATGAGGCTACTGCGCGGCGAACAGGAATCGGCGTACGAACGGCTTTCCCAAGCCCGGCACGAATGTCACGGGTTTGTCACCCGCTTGTCAAATCACTGTCTAACCAGGTCTTCTTTTGCAAAAAGTAGGCGACAATCATCACATATTGGAGAAATTCAGCGGGTGCGTGCAATGGGATCGATTCTTGTGATTGAAGACGACGCAAATATTCAGCGTGTACTTGTGAGGCTGTTCTCAGCCGAACATTACGACGTGAAGACGGCATCGGACGGCAATCAGGGATGGGAGGCATTCGCCAATTCATCGCCAGACGCGGTGATTCTGGATCTGATGCTGCCCGGCATGTCGGGCCGCGAGCTCTGCCGGGCAATTAAAGGGGCTTCACCCGAGACGCCGGTGGTGGTAGTGAGCGCGATCTCCGATGTGGCGGATAAAGTCCTGCTGCTGGAATTGGACGCCGACGACTACGTTACGAAACCATTCAGCCCGCGTGAGCTGCTGGCGCGTGTGCAGGCGGCAATTCGGCGGGTACGCCGAACGCGAACCCGGCCGAGCGTCTCATTCGGCGATGTGCAGGTGGACTTTGCGCGCATGCAGGCAACCCGCAAGGGCGCCCCCGTGGTGCTGACGGCGCACGAGTTCAAGCTACTCAGATTTTTTCTCGAGAACGCCGAGCGGGTGTTGACGAGGGAAGAGCTATTGAACGAAGTATGGGGCTACAATTCTTACCCATCCACACGCACGGTAGATAACCAGATTCTGAAACTGCGGCAAAAGCTGGAGCCGAACCCGGCCGAGCCGGTGCACTTCTGCACGGTGCACGGCGCGGGATACCGCTTTGTGCCGGCCCCACAAAGGTAAAACCTGACCCGAGGAAAAATGAGACCCGTGGCTTTGCGGATGCGAACAACGATGCTGCTTTGCCTGCTCTCGGTGTCGTTTGGCGTCGGATCGCTGAGCCTGATCATCGTTCGCAGCATCGTGAGCAAGCAGATTCGCAACGACATCTCCACGGACCTCGATCGATCGATGGCTACATTTCGCAATATTCAGGCGCAGCAGCAGCACACGCTGCAGCATGAAGCGTCGCTGCTGGCGGCGCTGCCTGTTCTTAAATCGCTCATGACCACTGCCGACACGCGCACCATTCGCGACGGGGCAGTCGGATTCTGGGCGATGAGCGGAGGAGACCTTTTCGCGCTGGCTGGATCGGACGGGCATCCGATCGCAGTGTTCGCCAGCAGCAGTGCCGCCGGTCAGGGCGAGCCGAAGGCGGACATTCCGCTGACGATCTTCATCGAGGAACAGCCGGATTATCTTGTATACGACGGCGTGTTATATGCGGTGGCTGCGCACCCGCTGTATTTCGGGCCCGAGGGCAGCGGAACACGGCTGGGATACGTTTTGATAGGAAGCGCGGTAAACAACCGTGTGGCCCAGGAAGTGGGTCAGGATTCGGCGGCCGAAGTTGCGTTCTATGCCGGAGGCATGATTGAGGCAACTACACTGCAAGCGGCAGAACGCGCGGCACTGAATCAACAGATTCCGTCGCTCATGAAGAGCAGCGGCGGCGGGCAGAATATATGGCTGGGCGGCGAGCATTTTGTGGGCGCCGCCACGCAACTTGAGGGAGCGGCGGGGCCGAACGTGGAGCTCGTCGTTCTGAAGTCGTGGGATTTGGCCAGCAGCTATCTCACGCGCCTGAACAAGCTGTTGCTGGCCTGGGGCGCATTTCTACTCGTCGTGAGCGCGCTGCTGGCCGTGCTGCTGTCGGCCACAATCACTCGGCCCCTCGATCGACTGGTGGCGGGCACCCGCGCACTCGGATCGGGCAATTTCGATTACCACCTGCCGCGGGCGGGTGTGCGCGAAATACGCGAACTGCGCGATGCGTTCGACCAGATGCGGCTGCGACTGCGGGCACTTGGCGAGGAATTGCTGGCCGCTGAGCGGCTGGCCACAATCGGCCAAATGGCGAGTTCCATCTCGCACGACCTGCGGCACTACCTTTCGGCGGTGTATGCCAATGCGGAGTTTCTCGGCTACGACGCCACAAGCCCACAGGAACGCCTGGAACTGCTCTCCGAAATCCAAAACGGCGTGCGTGGAATGACGGAACTGATCGAATCTCTGCTCCTCTTCAGCAGGACGGGAAAATCGCTGCAACTGGGGTGGGAGTCGCTGGCTT
>Ga0335072_10010213_pt1 | contig 13523 bp, 14 predicted proteins | sample Lox_Sample_21_FD_206725 | JGI IMG/M metagenome (GOLD analysis project Ga0335072, IMG submission 206725) | Soil microbial communities from Loxahatchee National Wildlife Refuge, Florida, United States - Lox_Sample_2.1 | ecosystem: Environmental > Terrestrial > Soil > Wetlands | place: USA...
TGGCGGGCGAGGGGGGCTTGCTGGTGGCCGTAGAAGTGGCTGTTGTCCACCGCGTTCTCCGCCCCCAGCCGCCAGTCCCCGGCAATCTTCACCCGCATATGCGGAATCAGCGCCACCCGCCGATCCAAACGCAGCATCTCGGTAAACCGGTCCGGCATATCAGCCTCAAAATCAGCCACCGGCTCACCCCCCACCCACACAAACACCGTCTGCGCCACCTCACGCACCGGGTAAACCGCCAGCCCCACCTTCCCGATCAGCCCACACCCCGGATCCGTGATCACCTGCACCAGCCGCCCATCCCGCACGTCATACGTAAACCCATGCAGCCAGCAGCTCACCGTGTTCACCGAATGACACTGCGGCGAATCCGAAAACGACACCCCCCGGTGCACACACCGGTCCGCCACCCCATACACCACACCCCCCACCCGCTTAAACAGCACCCGCTCCCCGCAGATCTCCTCCCCCCGCACCTGCCCCTCACCCAGCTCCGCACTGAAAAACGCCGGATACCAGTAATTCCGCAACCCCAGCCCCGCCCCCACATACCGCGGCCACCGCTCACCCCGCCCCACCTCAGCCACACCAGCACCCACCAAACCATCACGAACGTCGGTCACTTGGGCCTCCTAAGGCTGCTGCCGTTTCCCGGGCGCGTGCTGCGCTGGCAGACAGCCGGATCGTATCCATCACACCTCGCCAGCTGTCAATATCAGATCGCGATTTAAATATATTTAAGATGGCTGACCTCTCCCCGAAGGCCTCCCATGCGGCCAGATCAGCGGGCGGTGATCTCCGCCGCCATGACCGAGGGCCAGCGCTGGGCCGTCTGCGCGATCTCGCGGTGCGCGGCCCGGATGAAGTCGGCAGTCTGCGCCCGCGCAGCAGCGCCGTCGCGTCGCTCCAGCGCGGCCAGCAGCGCGTGTCCTGCCTCCTGGCTGGGCAGCCTGGATCGGCCCGAGTCCCGCCCGAGCAGGACGAAGAGCCGGGCCTGCTGCGCGTCGAGCCGAAGGAAAATCTGCCGCAGGTACTCGTTCCCTGCCGCGGCGGCGATCACGCTCCAGAGCATCCGCGCGCGCCGGGTAGCCGCCGCGATGCCGTCTGGAGGCGATGTCCGGGAACCGGCACCCGGTGCCCCGCTGACCAGCGCCCGCACCTGCGCCAGTCCGACGGCATCGATCCGCGTGGCGGCCAGCGCCGCGATGGCAGGCCCCACGACCTGCCACGCCTCGAACAGCTCGTCGATCCCGCGCAGGGTGACCGGCGTGACACGGTAACCGCGGCGCGGCAGCGGCACGACCAGGCCTTCGGCGGCCAGCCGGGACAGCGCCTCGCGCAGTGGCGTCGCACCGAGCTGCAGCCGGGCCTGGAGCTGCTCGGCGGTGACGATCTCGCCGGGCAGCAGGGCACAGCAGACGATGTCGTCTTCCAGGCGCTGGTACGCCTGCTGCGCGAGCGTGCCGTACCCAGTCGATGGCGGGGCGGCCGTGCGGTGCGACGCCGGGCTGGCCGCGGCAACCATGACAGACATCATACGAGCACTCGTTCGGCCGCCGCCCGGCTGAACGGCACCGCGGGTGCGTCAGGGCCGAGCGGCTCGGTCCGTGATCTGCCGTTGCCCGGCCGCGTCAATCTCGCGGCGCAGTCGGGCGGATTGACCTATTGATATATCAGTTCTAGCATTCTGTCATGCCTGAAGATATGCGATGGCTGACCGAATGAGCTGCCCGATCGGGTCCGCGACGGCGCCCGAACCCGCCGCGGCGGCGCGCGCTGCGCTGCACGGTCCGTCGCCCGAAGCGTTCGGCCATTACACATGGCTGCGTGAGCACGCGCCGGTATTCGCTGACCCCGGGTCCGGAACATATGTCATCAGCGGCTACGCGCAGTGCAGGTTCGTGCTGCAGAACCCGGACATCTTCCGGTCCCCCCACGATGGGGAGCTGGCCCGGCGCAACCGCGTCGGCAATGGAGCCCGGACGGGCTCCGTTCTCGGCGGGATGATCACGACCGACATCCTGAACACCGGCGGAGCGACGCACCGGCGGCTGCGGGCAGCGCTGGCTCCCGCGTTCTCGCCACCCCGACTGAAGCTGATGCGGCCAGCGATCGAGGCAACGGTCGCCGAGCTCGTCGGCGACGCGCTCGGCCGGCTCGCGGCTGGCGACGTGGTGGACTTCCACGAGGCTTTCTCGCTGCCGCTGCCACTAGCCGTGGTCGGCGAGCTGATCGGCATCCCGCCGGCAGACCGCCCGATGCTGCGCGCGATCTCCGTGGCGATCGCGCCGCCCGACCGAGGGGTTCCGGGGCAGGCGGAGACGGGTGCGCGCAAGCTGGCCGAGCTCACCGCGTACCTGGACGATCTCATCGAGCAACGGCGCCGGGAGCCCCGCGACGACCTGATCTCCGCTCTGGTGGCCCGGACGGGCCGCGACGACGACCAGCGCCTGACCCTCGACGAGGCCCGGACGATGTGCTACGTGATGCAGCTGGCGGGATACGACACTACCGTCGCCGGCATCGACAGCCTTGCCGTCACCCTGCTGACCCATCCTGAACTCGGCGGCCAGCTGACGGACGACCGCAGCGCGATGAAGTTCATCGACGAGGTGCTGCGCTGGGCGGGCGTGGCCAAGACCGCCAACGGGGTGCGGTACGCCACCCGCGACACCGAGCTGTGCGGGGTCAGGATCCCAGCTGGCAGTGAGGTTTCCATGATCATCGGTACCGCCCACCGGGATCCGCAGGCCTTTGAGCGCCCGTCCGAGCTCGACTTCTCCCGCCGTGGCACTCCGGCGCTGACCTTCGGCACCGGGATTCACTTCTGTGCGGGCGCCCCGCTCGCCAGGATGGAGATGATGCTCCTATTGCGTGAGGTGCAAGAGCGGCTGCCGGGTCTAACGCTGGCCGGGCCGCCCGTGCCGTCGGCCAACCGCACGCTGGTGACCTATGCGTCGATACCCACGAGCCTGCCCCGCGATTCCGGCGCGGTCGGCGAAGGGCCGGCTGGGGAGGGCAGCACAACATGAAGATCTCGGTAGATCTCGAGCTTTGCCAGAGCAACGGCCAGTGCTGCTACGCAGCGCCGGAAATCTTCGACCTCGGCGAGGATGGCACGTTGACGTTCACCGCCGAGCCCGACGACGCGCTGCGCGAGGCGGCCGAGGATGCCGTGCTGGCCTGCCCGGTGCAGGCGATCAGCATCGAGGGCTAGCTGGCGGGCTCGTCGGCGGGGGACGTCCGGCGGACCGGTCCCTCGTACGCCCGGAACGCGGCGATCCGGCCGGACGGCGCTCGCTCGTAGACGCCGAGCCCGGCATGCGGCGGCGTGCGCCAGGAGATGAATTCCATGGCCGCGCGCGAGCCGTTGTCGGTGCACGTGACGTACATGACCGGCACGCCGCCGCCTGAGGCGATCATGGCGGCGAACACGGCGCGGACGTCATCGGCCGCCATGGGGACGCCAAGCGGCCCGCGAACGGTCAGCCCGGGCTCGAGCACGTCGAGCAATCCCTGCTCGTCTCCGCGGCGCAGAACGTCTGCGTAGCGGCGCATGGTCGGGTGCAGGTCCAGGGCTGGATCCGGCGGGACCATCGGGGCCCGCACCACGTCAGAGCCGGGAAGACTGGCTCCGGCGAGCTTCTTGTTGTAGTAGACCCGGGCTACCGCCCGCGCGCTGGTCACGTCCCAGACGATGCCGACCGGCAGCACAGGCTGCTCCGCGTCGGCCGGGATGAAGTCGAACTCGGCCACCGACCGACGCCGCCCGGATGTGACCGGACCGGGCTTCAGCCCGCTCCACCGCCCGTGCTGCGGCCACGCGGGGCTGGCCGCGGCGAACCGCTCGGCGGTCACTGGCCCGAGAAATGGGTCATCGATCATGGACTGGCTGCGCAGGCGCACGGCCAGGTCTCCGGCTGCGCTCATCCAGCACTCCTCCCTCGTGCCGGGACAGGCTCCCGGCGGCTCGCCGCGTCTGGCCCGCCGGGTGGCCGGTCAGGCGGCGTCGTGGAACGCGGGCAGCACCTCGTTCAGGAAGAGGCGCAGCGACTCCTCGGACTCGGCCAGGCTCATATCGCCGATGGCGGTGCCCACCATGAAGTAGCTGTCCACGTTCTCACCGGCGCGGGCTAGGAAATAGTCGCGGACGGTCTGCGGCGACCCGCAGATGGCAACCTCTCGCTGGAACGCGCCAGCGGCAGAGAACGGGACCGCAGGGTCGTCGGGCAGCGGAGGCAGCGGGTCCTGGAGGTGCGGCGGCGCGGCGCTGCTGGAACGGCGCATCAGGTTGTTGAGCGCGGTCACGTTGCGATAGGCAATGTCCCTGGCTTCCTCGTCGGTGCGGGCCACCACGAGGAATTGAGAGCATGCCAGCGTGGCGTCCGACGACCGCGGGTTGAGGCGGTCTCCCGAAGCCAGCCCGGCGTCGATGAACCCCTGGTAGGCAGCCCGCTGCGCCGCATTCGGCGGAGTCGGCACCACCGCGTTGAAGCCGTTGAGCCCCGCGTACTCGATGTTGCCCGGATACCAGATCGGCACGCCAGGCTTCTGGTAGGTCTCCATCGATAGCTCGGCTTCCGGAAACGTGTAGTACGTCCGGCCCTCCGTGTTCATCCGCCCAGTGGTCAGCGCGCTCAAGATCAGCTCGAGGCTCTCCTGGAAGCGTCCGCGGGCCTCGTCAGCGGGGTGGCCAAAGAAGTTCTGCTCGAACGGTGAGATGCCCCGGCCCACGCCCAGTTCCAGACGGCCCTGGCTGAGCTGGTCCACCATGCAGATTTCTTCGGCCAGGCGGAGCGGATGGTGCAGCGGCAGGCAGGCGACCATGGTGCCGAGCCTGATGCGTTCGGTCTCTCGTGCAAGCGCCGCCAGCCAGACCAGCTGCGAAGGCGCCATAGCGAGGCGGTGGCCATGATGCTCGGCGACGTAATAACCGTGAACACCCGCTCCCTCCGCCCGGACCACGGCTGCGATGCGCCTCTCGTACAGCTCGTGCAAAGCCGTGCCTGGAGGCCTCGTCATGTGATCAAAGAGGCCAAACTTGACGCCCACCGCGCCGCCCTTCGCGCTCAGCAACCGCCGCGGTGCCAGCCGCGCAGTCTGATACATGACAATATAGATTCTGAAACATCAATTGTCGATATGCGGGGCGCCTTCGCGGGTATCAGTAGACCGGTCGGGCGGCGGGCGCACCGGTCCCAGGCCGGACGCTTGCCGTGGTGATATCGAGCACGTCCTCGGCCGGTCGGCCCGGATCGTCGCGTCCGGCGGCCGGTGTGGGCAGCAGCAGCATCAGGTAGCGGGTCGCCTCAGTGCCGCTGTTCAGCACCGCGTGCGGAACCCCCGCGGGCAGCACCGCGAGCGTTCGCCGCCGGGCGGTCATGCGGCTGCCCGCCGCCCACACACCGAGCGTCCCGGCCAGAACGTACAGCAGCCGGTCGGTCTGGTGTATCCGCATCCCAGGGCGGTCCTTGCCAGGTTGCTCCGTGGAGACCCGTGCGGCGCAGCTGCGGGTGCCTGGCTCGGTCAGCCAGTGCTCGCGTTCGCAGGGCTGGCCGGTGGCACCGGGCGCGACGTAATAGTCCGTCGGGCCGTCGCACGAGTCGGTGAGCGTGTACACGGGGCGGAACGGCGGGGGCGCCGGGGCCAGGATCTCCAGGTGCAGTTCCGCGGCGGGACCCATGTTGCGGTTCTCATGCGGCGTCCCGGCGGGAATGTAAACGAGGCTGCCCGGGGTGGCTTCGACCTCGTCATGCCCCAGCCGGACCTGCATGGCTCCCGAAAGCACGTAGTAGAGCTGGTCCACCTCGTGGGTGTGCCGGGGCAGGGCCCCGCAGCCAGCCGGAACCCGTCCTGCCATGACCCAGGCGCTCTCCAGCCTGCACAGCATGCGTGGCTCGAACCGGTCATCCGGAAACGTCGACTCCGCAGGTGTCTGCCGCAGAAACCGCACCAGAGAACTCCATGGGCCGGGGACGTGGCTGAGATGCGTCCGCCGCTGCTGGCTGGCGCGGATAGCAGAAGGAACTTCAGACGCGAGATTTACAATACCAGTGGCGTTATCTGATGGGTCAGCTCGTTGCCAACCGGTACCGGAGGAGACGCGGCCAGTGGGGACCGGGCGTCGCGCGGCCTACCTCAGCTCGCTGTCTCCGGCATTGACACCGCAAGCGCTCGGGCAAGACAGAAGCAATGACGACCTTGAGCGTTCGGGCTGGTCAGCGGTTGACTCTGGCTGCTGCATGCCTGGCGCAGGGCATGATGGTCCTCGATGTCCTGATTGTCAGCGTCGCCCTTCCGGCGATGCAGCGGGAACTCCAGCTGTCGCCGAGTGGCCTGGAGTGGATCGTCAGCTCGTACGCGCTAGTCCTGGCGGCGCTGATTCCGTCCGGTGGCGCGCTGGGTGATCATTTCGGGCGCAAGCGCATATTTGTGGCCGGGCTGGCGCTGTTCACCCTCGCCTCGGTTGGCTGCGCGCTCTCGGCCTCCGGCGGGATGCTGATCGCGTTCCGGGTGGTCCAGGGGATTGGCGGCGCGGTTATGTCGTCGCTGACGCTCGCCCTGATCTCCGGGGCCTATCCCCCGGAAGCCAGAAGCGGGCCGATCGGGCTGTGGGCAGCGGTCAGCGGCCTGGCGGTCGCCGGCGGGAGCGTCGTCGGCGGGCTTCTGCTCGCAGTGTTCTCCTGGTCGTCGATCTTCTGGGTCAACGTCCCGATCGGGGCGCTTGCCATCGCCATCTCGGCCGTCGGGGTCACCGAATCCCGGGAGAGCGCGCCCCGCCCCCTCGATGTGCGCGGCGTGACGCTCAGCGCCCTCGGCCTGTTTCTAGTGGCCCTCGGCCTGGTCTATTCGGCCGATGCCGGCTGGAACTCGCCGGTCGTGGCCGGCTGCATCGCGGCCGGCGTGGCTGTCTTGCTGGCCTTCGCGGCATGGGAACGCAGGACCAAGTCACCGATGGCACCGCCAGCGCTGCTGCGGACGAGGAGCTTCGCCACCGCGTGCGGCGTGTACCTGCTGGCGTATCTCGCTTTCTCGGGCTTCATCTACTACGTCACGTTGTACTTCCAGAACCTGCAGCGCTGGTCCGCGCTCCGCACCGGGCTGTCGTGGCTGCTGTTCTGCATCCCGTACTTCGCGGTGGCACAGCGCAGGCGCCAGCTTGCACACTGGCTGCCGGAGGCCTCGGCGGTCGGCTGGGGATGCGTGGTCGCGGCGGCTGGCACGCTCGCCATGAGCCAGCTGACCACCACCACCACGTTCGCATTGCCTGCGGTGAGCTATGTCCTGGTAGGCGTCGGCTTCGGGCTCATGGTCCCGGCCGGCTCGGCTGCCGCCATGGCCGAGGTGCCGCCGGATTCGTCCGGCGTCGGCTCCGGGCTGTTCAACGCCTGCCGTCAGATCGGAACTGCGTTGGGGCTGGCGATCCTCGGCTCGATCGCGACCAGCATCATCGTCGCCGACTGGCGCGGCCAGGTTCGCTTCTTCGCCCCGGCCGAGCGGCCCGCCGCCAGCGGGCTCAGCGCCGACGTCGCCGGCGGCCAGATCAAGCCGGTCACCGCCGCACTCGGCGGGCACGCGTGCGCCCCCGCGGTCGCGTCATACCTGCACGGATTCGAGGCGGCGCTGACCGCAGCCAGCGTGATCCTGATAGTGGCCGGCGCTCTCGGATTCCTGGGACTGAGGCACCTTCGCCAGTTACCGCACAGGAGCCGGAACGAATTCCGCGATGGCGCCTGCCACCGCGTCCGGGTTGTCGACGGGGACCCACGTCCCGGCGCCTGGAACGGTTACCAGGGTGGCACTGGGGAAATCGGACGCCAGGCGCCGGGCGTACCCGGTGGGGAAGAACTTGCACGCCTCACCCCAGATCACCAGGACCGGGCGGTCGAACCCGGGGATCGCCCTGGCCGCGTCGATGAGGAGCTGCGGGCGTTCACCGGCCAAGGCCGCAACGAGATCATCGGCCACGCGCCGATCTGCAAGGATCGGCCCGAAGAACGACTCCGCGCGCTCGTTGTCGAGCCCGTTCTCGGTCACGCTGGAGACGTTCCGGCGCCGGGCGGTCAGGCGTACCGCGCTGCGGGCCAGCCCGGGCATCCTGCGGCACATGGCCGACGCCATCTTGAGCTTGCCGGGCGGGAACTGGTCGTAGCTTTCGCAGTTGGTCAGCACCAGATGGCTGACCCGCCCGAGTGCCGGATGGCCAGTGGCGAGCGACAGCAGCAGCAGACCGCCAGCCGTGTCATTGGCCACCACCGTGGCGTCGGTCACGTCGAGCAGGTCCAGGCAGTCGAGCAGCAGCCGTGCCAGCGAGTTGGCGGACCGGTCTGCTCCTGAAAGCAGCGGCCACGGGTGGGCTCCCAGGGGGAGGTCGACCGTGATGCAGCGGTAGCGATCCTCGAGGGAGGCGACGACGTCACGCCAAAGGTCGCCGTTGGCGAGGGCCCCGGCGAAGAAGACGAGCGTTGGCCCTTGGCCCGACGATCGCCACGCCAGCGGCCCGAGACGGGTTTCCAGTCGTTCGCATTCCATAAGTATTAAACATACTCTCGGTATGCGAGTTCGGCAAGGCGGCCTGCTGGGGGTTGCCGGAACGGCTCAGAGATCTTTGCCCGGAGCCAGGCCGCGAAGCATCGCGCCCAGTGCCTTTCCGAGCTCGGCCCGTGTCGCGCCCGGGTCGCTGGCACGCGCGATGAGCAGCGCACCCAGCCACGCCAGACCGCCGATGAGGTCGGTCAGGACGCCAGGGTCCAGATCAGCGATCTCACCGCGGCCGATCGCCGCCGCGATGAATGACCGCACGGCCACGACGTTCGCCCGCTGCTCCGCGGAAAGCTCGGGCTCGTGACCAAGCACGGCTGGCCCGTCGATCAGCGTGATCCGTCGTATCTCCCGGTCGAGCGCGGCGTCCAGGTACGCGTTCATCATGGAGGTGAGCTGGCCGAGGGGCGGATCATGCTCGTCCCTGGCCACGATCGCGCGCTGGTAGGTGTCGGCCTCCGCCTCGTCGTACACGGCGCGGAACAGCGCCTCCTTGCCGGCGAAGTGGTGGTACACCGCACCCTTGGTGACCCGGGCCGCATCGGCGATCTCGTCGACCGACGTCTGCGCGTAGCCCTTCGTGCCGAACAGGGAGCGGGCGGCGGTGAGCACGGCCCGTCGGGTGGCCTCGGCGTGCTGTGAGCGGAGCATGGCCGGCGCTCCGGAGCCGCCTTCGCCTTTCGTTGATCGCCGGGGCATGCGGATCAGTATGTCACCGCAGGTCGCCGATGCCCCGGCCCCGTGGGCAGGGCTGAGCCGCCGGCCGGCGTCACGCCGGGGCTGGCCGCAGGAGGTTTCGCTCGAGCACGACCGGCACGAACAGCTCGCGGTAGCCGTGCTCGTCGAACAGCACCGTGACGTGGTCGCCGTCGTAGCGCTGCACCGTGCCCTCGCCCCAGCGCTCGCTTGCCACGCGCGTGCCCACCGCGAACGGCTCCTCGGGCTGGGTGGCCTCGGCGGGCTCGAGGTCGTTGTCACAGTTGCCGCACGGCCCGGGGTAGTCCTGCCCGAAGTAGGTCAGCAGGAACGACCGGCGGCAGCCCGTGTGCTCGGCGTAGCGGCGCATCATCGCCAGCCGGGTGCGCTCGATCTCGTCCTCGCGCTCGGTCTGGGCCTGCGACGCCGTCTCCACCGCGGCAACGGTCATCGTCCCGCTCCACTGGATCCCGCCGTCGGCACGCCACGTCACCGCGCCCAGATCCGCGAGCCGGACCAGCGCGGCCGTCTGCTGCCGAGCGCTGGACCCGTCCGGCTGGCCGGCCGCCAGCGCGGCCGCGGTTTGCGCCACGGCAGTGCCGGACACGCTGCGCGCCGTCAGGTGGCGTGCCGCCCCGAAATCCTCGTAGCGGTAGAGCAGCACCGCTTCGGACGGCTGGCCGTCCCGGCCGGCGCGGCCGAACTCCTGGTAGTACGCGTCCAGCGAGGCGGGCGGGTCGGCGTGCAGCACCCAGCGCACGTCCGGCTTGTCGATGCCCATGCCGAACGCGACCGTGGCCGCGATGATGCGCACCGAGCCGTCCAGGAACGCCGTCATCGCGTCGCGCCGTTCGCGGGCCGGCAGCCCGGCGTGGTAGAGCGTCACGTGCTCGCCCGCTGCCACGAGCGTGTCGCGGGCCGCCTGCGCGCTGGCGTGCGTGGCCGCGTAGACGATGCCCGGGCCCTCCAGCCCGCCCGCCGCGCGGGCAAGCTCGCGCTCCTTGTCGGCCACGGTGCGCACGTCGCGCGCTGAGAGATGGATGTGCGGCCGGTCGAAGTCACCGATCACGACCGCCGGATCGCGCAGCCCAAGCCGGCGGATGATCTCGTCCCGCACCGGCGGCGCGGCGGTCGCGGTCAGCGCGAGCCGGACCGGTGCGCCGATCGCCTCGGCCTGGGCGCCAAGCCGCATGTAGTCCGGGCGGAAGTCGTGGCCCCACTGGCTGATCAGGTGGGCTTCGTCCACGACGAACAGGCCCGGCTGCGCGCGCCGCAGCGTCTGTCGGGTCTCCTCGTTGGCCAGCTGCTCGGGCGAGAGGAACACGAAGGTGCCGGAGTCGCAGGACGCCAGCAGGGCCGCCGCGCGCGCACCGGCGGACTGCTGGGAGTTGAGGACGATGGCCGGCAGACCAGCCGCGCGCAAGTGGGCGAGCTGGTCGTCCTGCAACGCGATCAGCGGCGAGATGACGACGGTCGGGCCGGTCCGCACCAGCCCGGCCAGCTCGTAGATCGCCGATTTCCCGCCGCCGGTCGGGAGCACGGCCAGCACGTCCCGGCCACCGGCCAGCGCCTCGGTCGCGGGCAGCTGGCCGGGGCGAAGCCGCGCATAGCCCAGCCGTTCCCGGGCGAGCTCCTCGATCACGGATGCGCCCGCGCCGTGCCCTGGCCCGGGCCGTCGGCCGCGCGGGAGCGCCCGACCTGAGACAGCCAGTCGGTGGCGCCGTAGTTGCGGCGCAGGGTTTCGCCGTTCGGCGTTCCGCCGAGCGCGGCCGAGATCCGGTCCCAGGACCAGCCCGCCGCCCGGGCTTCGCCCACCGCCACCGCGATCGTGTTCCGCGCGGCCCGCCGGGCGTCCATCGCGGACTCGAACAGTTCCTCGACCGTCGTCATGCCACAAAGCATGCCACATTCTGTGCCAATATTCGAGCAGGCCCCGGTAGGGTGGCGGAATGTCCTCACCGCAGGTACCCGAGATCCACCGCGACCGGCGGGTGGCCGAGTTTGCGCGCGGGACCGGGGTCGAGGTACGCGATGGGCGGCAGCTTCAGGATGCCGTACGCCGCGGTGGCGGTCACCGCGAAGCGGGTGAGCGCTCGGTGAATTCCGCGTCTGCGGCGAAGGGCCGCCGGTGACAGGCTGGCCGGTATGAATCAGGGAATAGCCTGGGCGGGCTTCTTCGGTGCCTGGCTGCTCGTGGCCGGGCCGCTGTATCAGGGCGCGATCGAGCTGCACGAGGCCGACGTTGACCGGGATGCGATCGAGGCTTCCACCGCCGGGGTCCCGCGGCCGGAGCGCCCGTCGCCGTGGTGGTGGCTGCTCCCGCCGGTCATGTACGTCATCCGCCACCGTAGCCGCGTCGCATTCCGTCGGGCTGCCCTGGCCAGGCTCACCCCGGTCCAGCGCGAGCAGTTCAGCAGCTTCGTCAACAAGGCCAGTGGATGGTTCACCGTTTCCATCGGCGCCACCCTCCTGGCGGCCGAGCAGACCTGGGAGGTCATCGAGCGCTATCACTGGCCAATATGGCTTTTCTGGCTCCTGGTCATCGTCATGCTCGGCGTGTCCGTGCTGAACACGGCGGTACGGATGATCCAAGATCAACGGGCAACGGGGCCTGGCGCACGGCAGGGCGGCGAGGGTTTGGCATGATCGAGACGTGCCAGGTATCAGCCTGATAGAGCTGGCGCGCGACGTTGACGCGCGATGCCGGCTGCGCGGCCGGTTCACGCTGCGTTCCGGCCAGGTGAGCAGCGATTACTTCGATAAATACCTGCTGGAGTCCGACCCGGTGCTGCTGCGGCGGGTCACCGATGAGATGGCCGGGCTGGTGCCACCGGGCACCGGCGCGCTCGCCGGGCTCGAGCTGGGCGGCGTCCCGCTCGCGGTCATGCTCAGCCAGGCCACCGGGATCCCGGCCCTGTTCGTGCGCAAGCAGGCCAAGAGCTACGGCACGTGCCGGATCGCCGAGGGCGGCGACCCCGCGGGCCTGACGGTTGTGCTGGTCGAGGATGTGATCACCACCGGCGGCGCGGTCATCCAGGCAGCCGGCGCGCTGCGCGACCTCGGTGCCACCGTGAGCACCGTCATCTGCGCCATCGACCGCTCGCAGCCAGGCAGCAGCCGCCTGGCCGCCGCCGGGATCGTGGTCAGGCCGGTCCTGGGCAAAGATTTGCTCGACTCGGTGACCGCACCCACCTGACGTGGGGCTGACCTGCACGGCGCGGAGTTTGGGCTGCTCATCCAGCGGCTCGGCGAAGGCCAGGGCCGGCCGTATCTGGACGTTCACACCGACGACCTCGAGGCCCGAAGTAGCCAGGCTGGAAGGCCCAGGGGCACAACGGGTAGCGAGGGTCCATTCTTGGTGGACCCTGCGCGATCCGGCCGGGTTGCTGTTTTGCGTCGTCCCGGAACCGGCCGGCTCGCTGAACGACGCCAACGCGCGTCGCTGGGACTAGTGGCCCGCCGAGGATTCCATCAGCTCGTACAGGTGGCCGTCCGGCGCACGGAAGTGCACGTACCGCCATCGTTCGTTCGCCGAGATCTCGGCATCGACCTCGATGCCGCGCGCCCGGAGACGGCGGACGGCCTCCTCGAGCCCCTCGACCAGGAAGCCTATGGAGCGCTCGGACCCCATCCCGCCGCCGTCCGCAACCGCGAACGAGGCGCCGTCGGGCAGGTCGAATACGTCGGCGTCGACCCCGTTCACGCTCACCGTGTGGAGACCGAGGGCCCCCTGCAGAAACTCGCTCATCCGCGAGCGTTCACCGGTCGATGTGCCCGCGAATGCCAGGCCGAGGATGCGCATATAAGAAGGTCTACCCGCTCAGACCGGCAAGCGCGTCCTCGGCCTCGGCTGCCGCGGTTCCGTGTGCCGTGATCACGTCGCGCAGGGCCCGCTCGTAGGCCACGTCGCGTGCCCGGTCTGCGGTGGTCTCGATGTCGGGGGCGACGCCGGTGCCTTCCCAGTTCCCGCCGGTTTTCGGGTTCACCGATTGGGCGACGGAGATCGTCGCCTCCAGGTGGGGGTGCACGACGAATCCCTCGCGCGGGTGGGCGCCGCCGCGGGTTCGCTCCCCGATGATGGTGGCACGGCCAAGCTGCTGCAGGTCGTAGCTGAGCTGCTCACCGCCGGAGAACGTGGTGGCGCTGGTCAGCACGTATAGGGCTTGGTCTTGCCGAAGCGGCGGCCGGGGACGTACGGCAGCGTCCACGCCTGCCTGAGCAGGCTGTCCTTGCGGTCGCGGAGCCCGGTGAGCTGGACCGGGTCGTCGTCCCAGAGGTAGCTGGCG
>Ga0335072_10010214_pt1 | contig 13522 bp, 11 predicted proteins | sample Lox_Sample_21_FD_206725 | JGI IMG/M metagenome (GOLD analysis project Ga0335072, IMG submission 206725) | Soil microbial communities from Loxahatchee National Wildlife Refuge, Florida, United States - Lox_Sample_2.1 | ecosystem: Environmental > Terrestrial > Soil > Wetlands | place: USA...
AAGGCCGATCTCCGGGTCCAAGGTCGCGATTTAACAACTCGGTGATCTCCTCAGCGGTGCTCGGTTTCTTGATCCTGTTCAAGGCCCGACGCATGCATTCGTCAAGGCGGTCATTCGCATTTGGCAGAGATGGCATGGGTGCTGCTCGGTTGGGAAGCGAGTCCTCCCAAGGCGGCGCTGATCCTTGTGTCTTCAAGACGGATTTGCTGGCAGCAGTTGGAGAGTCAATCTGCGGATTGCTTCAGGTGTGTGCTCTCCAGCAGTCCTTGAAAGAGTGTACGTCCGCTCGAATCCGTTCGGTCCTGCAACTCGCATTTCCCAGCTCTCACTCTCGCGAGATCCCGCGATGGACACCTGCCATGCGCCTTTCCTGTCGCTGAATGCGTGCTCGACTCTCGCCACAATTTCCCGGCAAAGCTGAGCGTCCGCCAGGTTTTCGAGCTCAACCGTCACTCCCATCGCACTGCAATTGTATCGAACAGGCAGAGCCCGTCTTCAGTGCAAAGCGGTCGAGCCCCGGAGTGGCGGGCACACTAGCACATCTTGAACAGTCTTATTCACAATTGATGTTGAAAACTTCGACGAAGAATAACCGTCGCGGGATCTCTGTTCGCAAGAGACCTGAAATCGTGAAGGCGGGAGGATCTGGGTGGAAATAGGAAAGGCTGCGACATTGGTTATGTTCCAGCCATCTGCTCCTGCGAGGGAGCCTATAGCGTGGATCCATGTACCGTCGCAGCCCTTGATGCGATCGCCGCTTTCGCGGTCCCAAACCCCAGCTCCTCCTCGCAGAGTCAGCCGGTTTTTTCGGGTCTGGTCGCCCGTTCAGGTCGCCCTGACGAGCAGATCACTCAGCCTACTTCGGACCGGCAAGGTTTATTTCGCCAATCCTTTCAGCCGTCGACGGAAGACAAACTAAACAGTTGCTCGAATGAAGTCAACGCAATTATCGCGGTGAATACAAGATTTCTGTGAATGAAATTGTGGAAAAACCGTAGGAATTTCGAAGCGGTTCCCGCGAATTCTGGCAACGATCCGCAGATCAGAACAGCGTTGGAGTGACGGCTAAGGGAACTTCCTGCGCGCATTCGTGGTCATCGTTCTCGGGGCGGTTCACACGAGTGCTGACGGGATATTTCCTCATCAGAGCAGGATCGAATGGCTTGAGGCACGCGCGGAGGAGCGAAGGGTTGTTAATGCTCGGATCGAGCCAGCGACCATAGTCCTCGACACGCAGGATCGCCGGCATCCTGTTATGAACCTCGGCAACTAACGCATTCGGCGTGGTGGTCAGAATCGTGCAGGTTTCGACAACATCGCCACGCGGATCGGTCCAGGATTCCCAGAGTCCAGCGAAGGCGAAGGTCGAGCCATCGGCCATGCCAATGCTGAACGGCTGTTTCTGTTTTGAACCGTTCCGCACCCACTCGTAGAACGAGTCCGCTGGAATCACACAACGTCGCAGGCGAGGTGCGTCACGGAACGCTGGCTTATCGGCCGCTGTTTCCGACATGCCATTGATGGTTTTCGTCGCGATTGAGCGGTCTTTGGCCCAGGAAGGAATCAGGCCCCAGCGAACCAGATCAAATGATCGCCGAGACGAAGTACCTTTCTGCCGGACGACAGGAACCAGTTGCGTGGGCGCGATGTTCCAGCGGGGCGTCCAGGCCGGATCTTCATCCAGACCGAAATGGTCCCGCAGGTACCGTTCTTTCGCGGTGAGTCGATAACGTCCGCACATGGCTAATTTGCTTCGAGGCTATTTCGCTTTCTTTGTCAGATGCCACGCAATTGTGAGCGGATCAGGTCCACTGCCGCGTCGGATCAGGCCACGCTCCTCCAATGCTTTTACGGTGCTCGCGTTCGCATCAGCTGGGCGTAGCAGTTCGTTATCTTCCGCCCTGCTCAGAACCGGATTGCCGCCCAGCGAGTCAGTCGCAAGCCGATAGCCGTGCTGCAACTGAGCGAGGAGGTCTTGCTCGACTTCGGTGAGCTTGGAAACAGCTCTGGTGGCTTTCTTTTTGGGCATGACGTCTTCAATAGCGCCGCGGCGGATTACTTACCTCGCCTGGCCGCCTTCCACTTTGCCCATCGAGCCCGCTGCGCCGCTGCGATTCTCTTTCGAGCCTGGGCAGACATGGTCCGGCGCTTTGTTCCGAGCTTCCGAGGATTTCTGCCCCGAGTCCGAAATCCATCCAGACTGCTCAGTGCCGCCAACGCTCGATCCAACTGTTCGACTGTCTTCCGTGCGGCATCCCTTTCCTGGCGCATCTGGATGACTACTTTCGTCAAGTTCGACATGGTTTCCCTCGGGCTGGAATTGTAACAGCCCGCCAACTCGCAACGCCTTGTTAGCTCGGCCGACCCGATTCAGTTCCGTAATTCAGCTTCGATCAACGAAGGAGACATGTTATGAGACTCCGCTCCAATGAAGTTTGCCCAATCCATCGATCCCTTTCTTGCTGCGGGCGAGACAGGATCGCCAAACCCAGGCTGATCCGACTCGGCGTGCAGCGGATCGAAGATCCGTACCATCCACGAGGATATCGGGAATTGCGGTCACCGGCCGAGATGCGAAAGCTGCTGAACCGAAAGATCCGAGAACAGGCTGGCATCTGCGCGATCTGCCATGAGGAGTTCACGGACTATAACGACGTGGCTCCGGACCATCGGAATCCAAAGGGAATGGGTGGAGCTTGGCGAGACGATCACCCTGACAATATTCAGGCGGTACATTGGTGGTGTAACGAAGAGAAAGGATCAACGAGGATGGACGGATGACGGCCCATCATCCATTCATTTCGCAGCAATTGATGATGGAATACGTTTTTCTAGCGCGCAGTGTGCGAGGAGTGTGCCTCCTTCGCCGCGCGGGGTAGGGCTTATTGTGAAATAGAAGTTTAGTTTGAAGACCGTGAACTAAGCTCACCTTCGGCTTTGAGCCAGTCATCTAAATCATGACCTTGTCCCCTGCCTCGTTCCTCGTACAGCTCGTACGCGCGCTGACGGATTCTATCGTGAAGTTTAAGGAAGCCGACAGGATATTCCAGTGCCAAGCTTGCATCCGGATTGAGGATCGCAACGACGTTAAAGTGATGGAGGTGTAGGTCGAGCGCTCCGATATCATTCGGTTCCATCAACCCGGGCAGAACATCATCAACGAGGATGAGAATCCAGCGGTCAAATCTGTCAGCAATATCCTTGGTCTTTGCGATCTTCTCTTCAAGGGCCAGCCGGATGCTTGTCGGGTAAATGTCCCCGAGCATGCCACCGGAGTCATCATCAACGGTATAGCCCACCATGAACGCTTTTCCTGTGGAGGTGCTGGATGGAATCAAATCGAGCGTCACACCACCCACGGTGATTTCCTTGCTTTTTCTTGAGCCTTGTTCGTAGTGCTCTCTTGCCGCTTCGGCGAGCTGGGTCACGATGCGTCCCATTTTGCCTTCCAGGGGGCGTTTGAACTTCGACCCCCAGAAGATGCTGCCGCCTTTGTCGGAGAAAGGAATCCTGGAAAGTTCTCTCTGTAAAGCGATGTTAAGAGGAATATTGACCTGCTCAAGACCTTCGCTAGCTCCGCTCTCATCGATATAACGCTGATTTAGACGCCTGACCTCGAATGCGGTGCCGTCGATTGAGAAATCGGGTGCAGTGCCATTCCCGAGCGGTTCATACGCAGGGTTTTTCCCGAAGTGTTTTCTCAGAAATTTACTGACTACCTGCTCTTCCTTCTTCACAATCAGCTCCAACTCTTCGTCTGGATTTTGCTCTTGCCTGCTCCCCGTAAGGCTGAGCACCGGAAGGCGTGAAACGAGATCAGCAGACTCGAGCGATTCGGCCCCGACGTAATAGTGATATTACAGAGCTAATCATAGTAGCCGCACGACCACATTCTACCTTTCAGTGGGATTAAGAAATCGATGCAAGTCCAGAAAACTGGTGTCCTTCTCACGACGTTGCAGATTTTGTGTGTTCTGCACGGTAGCTCGCATACACTTTTCTGCGAGAGCCCTACCGAGAACGCACCAGCGGTAACACGATTGAGCGTTTTACAATGGAGGCGTATGGCGAGCGAACATGAAATATGGCTGTACAGGGTGAGGGACGTTTTGCGCTCTATCAACATGTCCATGGACGACTGGCAGCCTGTGTGGCCGTTTGATTTCATTCGAGAGTATGAGAAGGGTACCGATCCCGACGTGGCCGCCATGAAGGCGAACCGCTTCTGGTGGTACCGGCAGAATAACTCGAGGGGATGCGAATGCGATAAGGTGCCAGGGTGCTGGCTTCCGCGAGAACACCACGGCGAGTGCCAACCGGAGTACCAGGCTGGCGACCACATCAAAGTCGAGTTCGAGGGCGAGGGTGGAATGCCAGGCGAGTGGATGTGGCTAATCGTAAGAAGTCAAGACGACACAAAACGAATTGTTTATGGGATTCTGGATAATGAGCCCATCAACGATTACCCGGGAAAACTGGCGCCCGGCTCTGAGCTCGCGGTCTCCTATGACCGGATCCGGGCTTACCGGGAATCAGAGCACTCCGATCGATAGCGATCCAGCAATCAACTCACGGGCCCATTGTCTCGAGCCACTCATCGCTTTCCGGCCAAACCGGAGTAATCAGCCTCAGTAAGCCGCCAACATTATTGCGTAGAACAGACTCTCAAGTTTTTTCCCGGCCGGATTTCCGCGAAGGATGAATCGGGGAGCGATTCACTGGGTGTTCCAACAAGCCGCTCAACATGGCCCTGATCTAAAGAGGCACCATTTGCCTAGCTCGTGTTACTTTGGTGCCATTTCCGGACTGGTAACTCGCTGCTAGGGTTGACGCGAAAGGGTGTCTTTGAAACCAGCTGACGCCCAGGAGCTTAACTACATTTGTGCTTGGCTCACCCGTTGGCATTCGGGTTCGAGCGACGCACGGTGTAGCGCAGCTACGCTCTGACGCTGAGCATTTCACTTCGCCATGCCCAAAGAAATACCGTCGCTTAAAGGGGACGCCAAAGGTGCCGTGTTCCACAGAGGCTCGCACGTGCAGATCCTCGCCGGCGCGGGTACGGGCAAAACCGAGGTGATGAGGCAGCGTATTACTGAATTACTGGCCGAGGGTGTTCCACCAGAAGCCATCGTAGGTGTGACGTTTAACGTTGAGGCAGGAGAGCAGCTCAAGAAGCGTGTCGAAGAAGCCGTCGAAGCCCATCCCCGGCTTGGCAGCAAATTCCTCGACCGGATGAATAATTGCTACATCGGGACACTGCACAGTTTCGCTTTCCAGTTGCTTCAACGGTATGTACCGAAATATGAGTCCTACGACGTCCTGGATGACCATCGCCTCGCCGCCATGCTCTCGCGCGAGGCCAAGCGGATCGGTCTGAAGGGTTTGACAGGCAGACTCTACGATTCAATCGAAGCTTTTATCGCGAATTTTGATGTTGTCCAGAATGAGCTCATCCCGCTCGAATCGCTGGATGAACCCTTCAAATCCATGCTGGCGGCATTCCTTGAAAGACTGGAGTCTTACCGGCTCCTCACCTACGGCCAGCAGATTGCTCTTGCTGTCCGTGAACTTGAACGCCCGGAAGTCTTCGAGCAGGTTCATTCACCACTTCGCCATTTGATGGTCGATGAGTATCAAGACATAAATCCTGCACAGGAACGGTTTATCGAATTGTTGGCGACACCACCCGTAGAGCTTTGCGTGGTGGGTGATGACGACCAAAGCATTTACCAATGGCGCGGCACGGATGTTGAGAACATTGTTAAGTTTGCTGAAAGGTATCCAAATGTCGCGACGTACCGAATTTCCACGAATCGCCGCAGCGTGGCGAACATTGTCGACCTTGCGAACAAATTTTCAAAGAGCATAAAGGGGCGGCTTCCAAAAAAGATGGACGCGGCCAGACCGGCTGCCGACGGAGCAGTTTCGATCTGGAGTGGTGCAACTGAGCAGGAAGAAGCTAACCGGATTGCACAAACGATTGAGGACCTCGTAAAGGCGGGCCACAAGTACCAGGAGATTGCGGTCTTGTTCAGAGGCTGGGTTGCCTACGCGGCAATTTGGGAGGCTCTCAATAGAAAAAACATCCCCGTGTTGCCTGGCGGCAGAACCGGACTCTTCAAACATCCGGACGCTTTGTTGTTCGGGCGCACGCTGGCTTTTCTTGGCGATATCGAATGGGCTGACGAACGGTACGCAAGGCGGGAGAAAGTAACCATTGAGCAGCTTGAGAAAGACTATGCCCGCCTTTTCACTTTGGGGCAAAGCGGCCGTCGAACTGTTCGTGATGCCCTAGTGCAATGGTACAAGAGGGCAGGCGATGATGTGCCTGCCAATCTCGTGGGCGACTACCACGAGCTGCTGAGTGTATGCGGGGTAGACAAATGGGATATGAATGCTCCGGCTGTCGCAGGAAGAGCTGGCGATCTCGCTAGATGCACATCGCTCCTGACAGATTTTGAGAGTATTCGCAGAAGAGCCCGTCCTGATCCGGCCCACCACGGTGAGCAATTGGGCGGACTAGACAGAGGCCACTTCTTCTATTTTCATCTCGCGACGTTCGTCCAGAACTGGGCACACGGCGCGTATGAAGGATACGATGGCGGAGATAGATTTGAAAGCAATGCCGTCGAAGTGACCACTGTCCACACCGCGAAAGGTCTTGAGTGGCCCATCGTGTTCCTTGCCAGCCTATCAGCCAATCGTTTCCCTTCCTCTAAGACTGGAAAAGCTGGCAAATGGTTTATCCCGTCAGAGCTATTCAACCGGGAGCGATATGAAGGGACAGACAACGACGAGCGTCGGCTGTTCTATGTCGCCATCACGAGAGCTAAGAACTGGCTGAGCCTTTCCACTCACGATGCGGTGAAGAAGAAGTCGGTTCCAGTCTCGCCTTTTCTCTTCGAGGCCGCAAACGGCTGGCCGCCCAAGAAACAGGAAATGCGTCTGCCGGACTTGTCAGGCGGGACGGCACCTGCGGATGAGGTTTTGTCACTGAGTTTTTCGGACTTAGCAGCTTTTGCGGACTGCGGATATTCATACCGGCTTCGTTCTGACCTTGGTTTTGAGGCACCACTCGCGCAAGAGTTGGGCTATGGCAAAGCAGTGCACCACGTCCTCCGCGCTGTCGCTGATCACGCGCGAAAGAAGAAAGTAATTCCGACGAAGGAACAGCTCGAACTTTTGTTTGATGAGGATTTTTATCTTCCCGCTGCAACCAAACCTGCCCATCTCCTCATGAAAGACGCAGCACGCAGGCTTGTTGGAAGATTTGTCGATATTCATGGTGCAGGGCTGCTGAACGTATACGCTGTCGAGCGTCCCTTCGAACTCCATCTGTCAAATGCCATTGTGAGCGGGCGCGCTGACGTTATCATCCGCAAAGATGGTGAAGACGAAGAGAAGTACGAGATCGACGACTACAAGGTCTCTGAAGGTGACAACCTCGAAGTATATGACCGGCAGCTGCGGACCTACACTAGCGCCGGGCGGCGGGAAGGACTTCACATCGTTGAAGCCAATGTGTTTGACCTCAAGAAGGACGCACAAAAACGCTCCGTCGACATAAGCCCAACCAAGATCGTCGAGAGCGAAACAGAAGTGGTCGGCCTAGTCGAACGTTTGAAAGCGCGCGATTTTGTCCCTTCTCCAGGTTCCCGCTGCCGTGAGTGCGATGTTCGCCAGCTTTGTAAACACAAGGAGTGACGGCTAGCGTGGCGCGAGGCTTTCGATTCTTGCTGTCCCTATGTTGTATCGGGTCTAGGCGGACAAAATCGTCTTAAAATGCGGACGTGGGGTGGGTGGCAGCAGCTGTCCCGACGCAGCTAGAACAAGCGTAATAGGCCGATATCAACGGATCCTGTTATGCAGACGGGCCGAACGACGCTCGCCACGTCGCGGGAGTAAGCCTAACAGTGTTCTCCAGTGGCGGGTTAATCGTAAAGATACGGGGTTCCTTTGCAAACAGATGCACGCGGTAAATCTGCCAATCTGTCGGCCGTTCGTTCGCCACCGCACATTCGTTTCGTGTCAGAAAAAATGGCGTGCGGGCAGAACCGTTGGTGGTCTTGACTTCGATTAGCCGCGCGTCCCCTTTCCGGCTGAACGACAGCACATCATAGCCCGCTCCATCGCCATCTTCGGCGGCGACCCATCGCACCTTCCTGGCCAACTCTGGAAGGCCTGCCTCTGTGAGCTGCCGCTTTTCAACATCGATTACGAACTCCTCTCCGGCCCTGCCAAGACTGCGATTGCGGTAGTCCCTCTCCACGGGATCAAATTTCTGAACGAGTCTCCGGAGCCGTTCGGGGACAGGTTCGTTGTCAGCACTCAGAGGAGGCATCTCGACAAAGATTCCAGCGGACAGAAGCGGCTGGGGCGGGCTTGGAGAAGGCACAAGAACGGCAGGATGGAAGGTCAGATACCGGTCTATCGCATCGAATATGGCATTTTGATAGTTGCGTTTGGGCTTGTAGCCGGGAATCCAGGGCATCCCCAGTTCATCCAGCACCGCCGAGATATTTTGGTGCTTGAATTCCACGGAGCGGTGCGTCCGGCCGATTCGTGCCATGAGTGCTTCGCTATGCTTCAGCTTGACGTAGGGCTGTCCGGCAAGGTCGGCCGTCAGCATGTCGAAATAATCGGCGACAATGACGTCGAGCTCGTCATCTTGCCAATCCTTCCCGAGTTTTGATTCGTCAGCTATGTGCCCTTCCCAGGAATCCCCTAACTCTCTTGAGCACAGCGGTTATGTCCTTGAGCTCACATTCCCATACGACAAGATACCCCCACCCCTGCTCTTTAAGACTCGATTGTGCGAGCACATCGCGTTCTTGATTGCGGCGCAGTTTTGGAACCCAGTATTCCAGTCGCGAGCCGGGCACCCTGCCCTCTCTGCACTCCGAATGCTGATGCCAAAAGCAGCCATGCACGAATATCACTTTCTTGCGTGAGGGAAACACTAAGTCGGGTTTGCCGGGCAGGTCGTTACGGTGCAGGCGGAAGCGGTAGCCGAGGCGGTGGATCACCTTGCGCAAACTGACTTCGGGACTTGTGTTCTGGCTGCGGATGCGAGCCATGTTGGCACTGCGGCGCTCTGGTGAAAGCTTGTCCATACGGCGCCCTAATTAAACAGCAAGATCAAGAGGAAGGTCGGAGATATCCTTGAGCCGCTTGCCGGTGATCATGATGTTGAGGGACTCCAGGGAATCCTCGTGGCCTGTTTCCTGTACCGCGGAGAATAGCTCTGGCAACGCGAAGTGATACACGCAATCAATATCACCCGTGCCAAGCGCAATCGCGGAGAGCCTGCTAGGAAGCGGCTCGCCCGTCACCACGGCAATGTGCGGCAGCCTGCCCTTGCGGTTGCGGATGAGATTGAGCGCCTCAGAACGGGCATTCTGAACGCGGTCGCTGCGGATCGTCCATTTGCAGGAAATGCTCGCATGCAGGACTGGCAGCCCGCCGTTGGATTTCCGCAGGCTTGCGTGCCGGCTTACCTCATTGTCCACGATGATTTCGGGTGCATTTATCGTTTCATCAGACTCGAGTCCGCGGATGACGACCACATCAGGGGTGATTGTGTAGTCGTTGCCGAGCGCTGCGGCCAGTTCGGCATCTTTGCGGGCAGCCTTATCGAGCGCGATGAGGTGATGGTATTGCTCGAACCGCGCTATCGCCGTGCGGTCGCGGCCTGTGATCTGCTGAATCGTCCAATCGCCGGGCCGCAGATGTCCAAGATGTGGAAAGGTCTGACTGATGAATTTACAGGTGATAGCTTCGAACTGATTGCCAGACATCTGCCCAGCCAGCCGGGCACCCGTGGATTCAGCTCCCAGGTGTGTGAGAATGCCTTTGGCGATGGTGACACTTACGCCGTTGGCTCCGTCTGCGTTTGAGGGAATTCCGTTCTCATTTGCCCGGAGCACCTTTTCAAGGAGGGCTGCATGAAAGCTTCTGCGGGCTTCGGCGAAGAATGGTTTGTCCGTTGCCATATCATCCCGCCATGCTGGCTATCCGACGACGGGAAGTTAAACAGGTCACGAGCTGCTGCGCAACGGCATGCGCCACCGGAGGCGGGAAAGCATTTCCGACCTGCCGGTAGGAGTTAGTCTTGCGGCCCGCAAACTTCCAGTCGTCGGGGAAACCTTGAAGCCGCGCAACCATCGGAACGGTGAGGCACGGCATTCCCACAAAATCGCGTGCTGGCGGTTGATCCGCCACAAGATGCGCATTTACGCCTAATGCTGCCCATGCACGTTTGGCGCGCGTTGGACCGAGATCCGGCCCGCCGTGCTTCTTGCTGCCGCCGACGATAGTAGGGGCAATTTCACTCGCGCATTTCTTCCAGGCCTTTACCCCCTTCCAGCCACGCTCTGCCATGAGGTCGTAAAGCACTTCTCCGACGGACGGGGCAGCGATGCCGGATGGCTCCGGCCAAGAGAAGCGGTCCGCATAATCTGACTGGATGGCGACGAATACGACACGGGGACGCAGTTGCGAGACGCCGAAGTCCGAAGCGTTAAGCAACCGCCAGTCCGTAACGTATCCGAGCTTCTGTAGCATACCCGCGATGTATTTCCGGTAGTCTTCAAATACCGCATCGAGGATTCCTCGCACATTCTCGATCATCACTGCGCGCGGCCGGAGCTGATCTACGATATCAATCGCTGCTGGGAAGAGGTTGCGCTCGTCCTTGTGCCCGAGCTGTTTGCCGGCTTTTGAGAATGGCGGACATGGCAGTCCGCCTGAGACAATGTCCACTCCTTTGAAGGCGGAAGCATCCGTCAGAGTTGTGAGGTCTCGCTCCAGCACATTCCACGCCGGGCGATTAAGACGCAGAGTGGCACAGGCGTGAGAATCTATCTCGATAAGGCCCCTGTGCTCGATGCCCGCCTGCTCAAGGCCAAGAGACTGTCCACCGGCGCCGGCGCATAGCTCCAAAGTCGAAAGTGCAGGTTGTACCCTTGAATGTGTGAACCCGCTCTCAGCTTTCCCCATCGTGACGCAGACCGCGCCCTCCTCGGAACCATTAGAGTTTTACAAGCGAGGATACGGGGTAGCATATTCCACGTCAATCATATACAGCTGGGGCAAACTTGGGCAGTAACCTCCCCCTTCGCTGTTCCGTCGACTCCAGATTAGCTCTTGGTTCATTTGCTTTCGCCCTAGAATCCGTACTTTTCCCTGCGCAAGTTGAAAGCGGCTTCTCCGCCCTCCATGATCGCCTTGATAGCATCGCGGACCTTGGGGACATCGATAGCCCCCTCTCCTGCAATGGTTCCCCGCGACTGGTCGCCCGCCGCGCGGTAGTCGCACCAAGCTACAAGCTCAGCATCACCATTCACCACAAGATTGGCGTTATGGCTTGCAAAGAGTAGCTGCCGTTTCTTCTTTGCTTCCCATACTTGCTCAACAATTTCTAGCATTACAGGATTATCTAGATCTTCCTCTGGCTGATCAATGATCAGCGGAGGGCCCGCCTCATTGAGAAGTGTTTTGAGCAGCGCAGTTGCTTGCTGTCCGGCAGAGGCATTGCGGAAGGGGATGTAATCATTTTCACGAGCGCGATACTCGAAAACCGGAACGCTCTTGATGGGAGTGAGAGAAAGGTTCAGCCAAGATTCCGGTTTCAGGGAACGGGCAACGCGGTCAAGATCTCCTGGCGAGAGCCCCGCAGCAGAAACCGTTGGCGTGTCTGGCCGTTGTTCGGCGCTGCCCCTATCGGCGTCGAATTCTGCGAGCTTTTCCAGATCGCCCAGGACAGCGTTCCATTGTGCCTTCGCATCCGCGGCCGCAGTGATGAAATCTCCAAGGGCCTCAAACTTAGCCCCTGACACTCGGGAGCCGCTGAGCGATTGGCGCAATCCATTGATAAAATCCGTTGCGTCTGCGTAACGCTTGACATAGGCGCGGATAGAACCACCGGAGCTTTGAGTGAGACTCTTGCACTGTTGGTCGAGCAGGTTGTCCCGTTCGATCCGCAAAGCCTCCCAAGCTTGCCGCTCGCTGGTGTATGCAGATTCTGCGGCGGCAAGGCTGCGGAGTTCTTCCCGAACACGAGCTGTCTCGCGGGTATGCTTGCCGAGCTGATCCTCGATATCCCTCAACTGTTTCATCTTTTCGCTGTGTGCAGACGAGCGCTGCACCGCTGCGTCATACGAGCCCTTGAAGGCGGCCATTTTCTCTGGCCACTCACGCCAAGGGCTGCCACTGGGAAGATCGTGCGGAGACGCAGTCATGTTATTGGAGCGCTGGATCAGCGCGTCGAGACTTCCTTTCGCATCATTGAGCAGCGATTGATAGTCATCGTGAGCTGCTTTCAGAATCGTGGGTTCCGGCTCACCGGGCGGCAGGGGGATGTTCTCCAACTGGGAATTGACCAACCGCAGAAGCTGAGATGCTCCGTCGTTTAGTGAACCGGCCGCGTCTTTCCAGGACTGCAATGTCCGGTCGGCATTGTCGAAAAGCTTACCGCGATCCAAGAGCGTACGGTCTTCTTCGGAAAGTCCAGTGAGTCCTGCCCGCAGCGCATCCGCCTGGCCCGTCAGCGATTGTTCCTCAAGTTCGCGCTTCTGCAGTGTCTGCGCGAGACTTCTCTGGCGCTGACGTGTGACATATGACTGCCGGATTTTCTCCCCGCGGTCTGAGGCCTGCCGGTCGATGCGACTGAGATCGGCGCGTATGGGGGCGGTTATGAAGCGGGACAACTCCTCGACGCGCACGCTCACGTCGCTAAGCTGCTTTTGGCTGTAGGCCTGAATCGGAAGGAGCGAACGCACCTCCTCTTCTGTGCAGGGGCGCATATCGTCGTTGGCGATCTTAATTTGAAGGGAGCTGTCCAGGCTGCTCCGCCGGACCGTATGCGGTACACCGTTAACGTCAAACCGTACCTGGACCGTACCGCTCACTGGTTTCAATGTCTGCTCTATGAGCCGGGCACGGCGTGCTTGGTAATTCGGGATGTCATCGTCGGCGAAACCGGGAGGCTGATCGCACAGTGCCCACCGCAAATATTCAAGAATGGTCGATTTCCCAGTTCCGCGGCCTCCAATCAAGGCGCTGTACTGCGGGTTGAGGCCAAGCTCAATAGGGCCCAGGAAAGCGCTATTGCTGACACTGATGCTGGCAACGGCAACCGGCGGCAGGGCAGGAGCTGACTGTGACACGCGTGATTCCTGCGCTAGACATGCTTGCCGCAAAGCCTCCGCTGTGGGTACAGCCCACTTGATCCAGGTGGAGACCTTGCCCAGATCGCGGTGATCCTCAAACCTATTGTCGGAAGTCTGGAAGACGGCGATACGCTTGTTTCCCCACTCTTTTGCCTTGCCTTCAACAATGTTGCGGTTGCCATCGCCGAGCTTGCAGACCTCGCCATCAACGTATCCGCCTACCCACGGCATTTCTGTGTACTTGGCCGCTTGGCCTTTGCGGAGCAGGGAAAACTGGCCGTTTTCTCCTACGTGCGGAAAAATAATGTACCTGTCGCGGAGGTAACTGTGCTTGTCGAGTTCTTCCTTAAGCT
>Ga0335072_10010215_pt1 | contig 13522 bp, 8 predicted proteins | sample Lox_Sample_21_FD_206725 | JGI IMG/M metagenome (GOLD analysis project Ga0335072, IMG submission 206725) | Soil microbial communities from Loxahatchee National Wildlife Refuge, Florida, United States - Lox_Sample_2.1 | ecosystem: Environmental > Terrestrial > Soil > Wetlands | place: USA: Florida...
CTCAGAGGGCATGAGCCGGAAGGCCCGCACGGGCATGTATATGAAACTGAAATACGGCTGAGATCATCAGGTGGCCTAGACCGGTTACCTGGCGGGTATGGGTCATATATGAGGTAGCTCTCCAGTGACGTGGGACTGGCGCATCAGGGTCCGTGCGCCAGGAAACTAGATGTATCTGCCCGCTGCTATTCCTTCTCTGATGGGAAGAGGAGGAGGCGGTCGTCGAATCGGCGGCCCGGACAGGATTTGACCGGGGCATCCCCGACTACTTCGTGATGCTCAGGGGGCTGGTAAGTGCGTTCCATTGTAGAGACTTTCATTCGATTCCGCATTCTTACTATTGCGGTGGCGGTCGGGATCATGGTTGCTGGCGTGGTGGTCCTGCCGCGCATGAGCGCGGACATCCTCCCGGAGACCGCGCCGGTGACGGTGGACGTGCAGACCGAAGCGCTCGGCCTATCCGCGCCCGAGGTGGAAGAGCTGGTCACCGTACCGCTCGAGAAGAACCTCTTCGAGGGCATTATGGGGGTGACCGATGAGACCTCGGACTCGGTCACCGGGCTGTCGAACATCGAGCTGCACTTCGCCCCGGGAACTGACCTGTACCACGCGCGACAGCTTGTGCAGGAGAGGCTGAACTCGGCTTTCGTTCTGCCTAATGTTTCCAGCCCTCCCACGATGATCCAGCCAGTCTCCACGACGAGCGACGTGATGCTCGTCGGCCTGACGTCAAAGACGACCAGCCTGATCAACATGTCGGTGCTGTCCCGGTGGACCATCGTGCCCAAGCTGCTTGGCCTGAACGGGGTGGCCAACGTCTCGACCTACGGGCAGTCGGACATGCAGCTGCAGGTCCTGGTCAACCCGGCGAAGATGGCGGCCAGGGGCGTGACCCTGGCTGATGTGGTCTCCGTGGTCGGCAACTCGCAGCTCGTCTCCCCGATCAGCTACCTGCAAGGGTCTACCCCCGGCACCGGTGGCTACGTGGAGGACGGCAACCAGCGGCTCGACATCCGGCACATCCTTCCGTTCGGTACGCCGTCCGACCTGGCGGGGCTGCCGATCACCGGCAGCGGGATCCCCGGCGGAACCACGGTCGGCGACGTCGCCCAGGTGGTGATCGGCCACCAGCCGCTCATCGGCAACGCCCTCGTCGACGGCAAGCAGGGCCTAGTCCTGGTGATCCAGAAGCTTCCTGGCGCCAGCGTGACGGCAGTAACCGGCGAGGTGCGGCAAGCCCTGGCCAGCCTGCACCTGGGCGGCGATGCCATCACCGTTAATACGACCCTGTTCCAGCAGGGCACGTACGTGACCAGCGCGTTCGACGACGTGCGCGGGGCGGTGATCATCGCGAGCGTGCTGGCGGTCCTGGCGCTGCTGCTCCTGCTGTTGTCGCTGCGCGCGGCATTCGTGGCGGTCGTCTCGATTGGCGTCTCGCTGACCGTAGCGCTGCTCGTGCTCTACCTGTTCGGCGCGACCTTCAACGCGATCTTGCTGCTTGGCCTGCTGCTCGCGCTCGGCGTCGTCGTGGCCGACGCTTCGGCCGGCGGGCTCGGCCCGGGCATGGGCGCCGGGATGCTTGTCGTGCTGGCGACGGGGATCCCCTTGCTGGTCTCATCGGGGACGACGGCCTCCTTCCTGCGCCCGATGGCCGGGGCGCTGATGGCCGCGGCCGGAGCGTCCGCGCTCGTCGCGGCAGCCGTCGCCACCGCCCTGGCATCGCTGCTTGGGAGGGCCGGCCCGCGTGGGGCGCCGCGCCAGGTCGCCGCGCTCACCGGCTGGGCGGGAGGTGCCTACCGGCGCTCGCTACGGGGGGCGGCGACCCGGCGGCCGAGCCTGATCGTGGTGGCGGCCTGCGCTGTCATCGGAGCCGTGGTCCTGGCCGGGATCCCGTTCCTGCACCCGGGCCAGCCGGCCTTCAAGGATCGCAACCTCGTCGTGCACTGGACCGCGCCGCCGGGCACGTCGCTGGCCGAGATGGACCGGCTGGCCGCGCTGGCCACCAGCGAGTTGCAGACCGTCCCTGGGGTCCAGAACGTGGGGGCGACCCTGGGCCGCGCGGTCACCTCCGACCAGATCGTCTCCACGAACTCCGGTGAGCTGTGGGTCACGATGAGGCCGGGCGCGAACTACGCCGCGACTCTCACGGCGATCACGGCAGTGGCCGACGGCACCCCCGGCATCCAGGGCAGCGTGAGCACCTACGAGAGCGATGCGGTGGGCGATGTGCTGACCGCGCCGCCTGACCAGGTCGTGACGCGCGTCTACGGGCCCGACTACGCCACCCTGGAGAAGCTGGCCGGACAGGTCCGGACGCTGATGGCCGGCGTCCCCGGCGTTTCCGGGGCGCAGGTGCAGTACGAGACGACGCAGCCAACCCTGAACGTCACGGTGAACCTCGACGCCGCGGCCAAGGACGGGGTCGCGCCCGGTGATGTCCGCCGCGAGGCGGCGACCCTGGTCGAGGGCCTGACGGTGGGCAACTTCTTCGAGAACCAGGCGGTCTTCGACGTCGTCGTGGTGGCTGCTCCGGGCGACCGAGCCAGCGTCCAGGACATCGGCAACCTGCTGCTCGACACGGCACCAGGCCAGCATGCCAAGCTCAGCCAGCTCGCAGCGGTCAGCGTCGCGGACGAGCCTTCCGACATACCGCACCAGAACACCTCCCTGTACCTGGACGTGACCGCCAACGTCAGCGGGGCGCCGGCATCCGCGGTGGCCGCCGACGTCTCCGGCCGGCTGGCCTCGGTATCGCTGCCGCTGCAGTACAGCACCCAGGTGTTGAGCGGGGCGGCGCTGGACCCGGGCACCCAGTCCGGGGCCGAGCCAGGCGACACGGTGGTAGCCGGCACGTCGTTCGCGGCCTTCCTGGCTTACCTGCTCGCGGCGCTGCTTGGCGTCTTCCTCATCACTCACGCGGCGGTAGGCCGGTGGCGGCTGGCGCTGGTCGCCTTCGCAACACTGCCGGCCGCGATGGGGGGTGGCCTGCTGGTCGTCTACGCGGCCCACTGGACCGGGTCGCTCGGCGCGGTGGCCGGCCTGGTCGGGGTCTTCGCGCTCGCGGCCCGCCAGGCGGTCACCGCCACCGCGCGGATCCGGGAGGGGCGTGCGGACATCCCGGCCGCCGCCGCCCGGACGGCCGGACACGCGCTCACCGTCGCGGTCGTTACCGCCGCCGCGCTGGTGCCGTTCGCGGCCTCGGGCGCCACGGCCGGACTGGAGCTGCTCTGGCCGGCTGCCTGCGTCATCCTCGGCGGGCTGGTCACCATCACGCTGGTCAGCCTGTACGTGCTGCCGGTGGCGTGCCTGCGGCTCGGCCCTGGCGTGCTCGCCCCCAGCTCGGCCGAGACCGGCTCCGATGAAGTGCACGTGCCGGCCCAGCGAGAGTCCGCTGACCAGCCGGACTTCACGCAGGAGCCCGAGCTCGCCGAAGAGTCCGAGTTCACTGAGGAGCCCGAGTTCGCCGAGGAGGCTCAGTTCACTGAAGAGGGCGGGCCAGCCGAGCCGGCCAGCCCGGCGACGGCCGCGGCCCTCGAGAGCGCCGGAGAGAAGGCATCCCGCCATGACTGATAACAGCAAGAAGCGGGGCGCCCGGGGCAGGCAAGGGCCGGACGCGTCGCACCGTAGCGCCCGGCCCGCCTGGGCCACGCTGTTGACCGTGGTCGCGGCCGCGATCGTCGGCCTCCTCGCCGGGTGCTCGCCGTCGGCCTCGACCGCGTCGCCGCCGCCGACCTCGAAGCTAGTGCGGGTGCCTGGCCGCTCAGAGCTAAGCATCGTGCTGACCCAGCTGGGCGCGGAGCGGATCGGCCTGAAGACCGCTGCCGTCACTGCCGCCTCAGGCGGCGGGGCAAGGCTCCCGTACACGGCACTGCTTTATGAGCCCAACGGGCAAGCCGCTGTCTACGTGGTCACCGGGACGCTGACGTTCACCCGGGCGTTCGTCACGGTGGAGACCATCACCGGCAACGTGGTCGTGGTGAAGTCGGGGGTCAGCCCGGGCCAGCGGGTCGCTACCGATGGGGCCGAGGAGCTGCTCGGCGTGCAGAACGGCGTCGGGGAAGAGACCTGATGAGGTGGATCGTCCGCGGCAGCCTGCGGTTCCGCTACGTGGTGGCCGGGCTGGCGTGCGCGCTGCTCTACTTTGGCGTGATCTCGATCGGCCACCAGAAGGTCGACGCCTTCCCGGAGTTCGCGCCGGTGTCGGTCGAGGTCCAGACGGCCTGCCTGGGCCTGTCTCCCGCCGAGGTGGAGCAGCTGACCACCATCCCGCTCGAGCAGTCGCTGCACGGCGTCCCCGGCGTCTACGACATCAGGTCTGACTCCGAGCCGCAGCTGTCGGCGATCTTCATGTACTTCCGCTCCGGCTACGACTACCTGCACGCCCGCCAGCTCGTCCAGGAGCGGCTGCAGGCCACCTCCCCGGCCCTGCCGACCTGGTGCGACCCGCCGCAGATGTACCCGATCGTGTCGGCGACCAGCAGGGTGATGCAGGTGGGCGTCACCACCAAGAGCATGAGCCTGATGGACCTGTCCCAGATCGCGCAGTACACCATCAGGCCACGGCTGATGGCCGTGCCTGGCGTCGCCAACGTCGCGATCTGGGGCTACAGGGACAAGCAGATCATGGTCGAGGCCGACCCGGCCGCGATGGCCGAGGACGGGATCTCGCTCGACACGCTGATGTCAGGGGCCGCTGACGCGGTGGACAGCGGCGAGCTCAAGTACACCAGCGGTGCCGCCGTAGGGTCGCTTGGCACGGTGGCGACGCCAGACCAGCAGCTGTCGGTGCACAACATCCAGCCAATCGACAGTCCCGCCCAGATGGCCAACGTGCCGCTGCAGGCGGGCAAGAACGGTAAGTTCATCAAGATCGGCGACGTCGCCAACGTGACCTATGACTACCCGACGCTGGCCGGCGACGCGGTCATCAACGGCGGCCAGGGCCTGATGATGGTCATCGAGAAGTTCCCCGACGCCAACACGATCGACGTCACCAACGGGATCACGGCGGCCTTCGCGCAACTCCAGCCGGGCCTGAAGGGCGTCTCGATCGATCCTGACATCTTCCGCCAGGCCTCGTTCATCGAGACAGCGATCCACAACCTCACGCTCGCTGTCCTCCTCGGCTGCATCCTCGTCGTGTTCGTGCTGTTCCTCTTCCTGTTCCAGTGGCGGGCCGCGCTGGTCAGCCTGCTGGCGATCCCGCTGTCGCTGGCCTCGGCCGTGATCGTCTTGAACATCATGGGGACGACGATCAACACGATGATCCTCGCCGGGTTCGCCGTCGCCGTCGGAGTGGTGGTCGATGACGCGATCATCGACATGGAGAACATCGTGCGACGGCTGCGCGCCTGGAAGGCCGAGGGCCGCCGGATCACCCCGCTGCACCTAGTGCTCGGGGCCTCGCTGGAAGTCCGTGTCGCGATCTTGTACGCGACCCTGATCAACATCGTCGCCGTGATCCCTGTCATGGTGGTCGGCGGGCTGACCGGCGCGTTCTTCAAGCCGCTGGCGATCGCCTACGGCCTGGCCGTGCTCGCCTCGATGCTGGTCGCGCTGACCGTGACGCCCGCGCTTGGCCTCATGCTCATGCCAAGCGCCCGCCTGGGAGCGAAGGACCCGCCGCTGATGCGCCTGCTCAAGCGGGGTTACCAGGCCGGGCTGCGGCCACTCCTCGGCGGCGGCAGGAAGGCCACCGAGCGGACGTGGCGGCGCGGAAGGTGGGCGTTCCCCGTTGTCGTCGCGGTCGCGATCGTCGGCGGCTTCGCCGTCTACCCGCACCTGTCGGAGGACCTGTTCCCGACCTTCAAGGAACCGGACTTCCTGATGCACTTCGTTACCAAGCCGGGGACCTCGGTGCAAGAGCAGGACCGAATGGTGGCCAACCTGCAAGACCAGGTGCTGAAGGTCCCAGGCGTCACGGACGCTGGCAGCCACATCGGGCAGGCGATCCCGGGCGAGGAGGTCTCCGGCGTGAACTTCTCGGAGACCTGGCTGAGCCTGTCACCGAACGCCAACTACGACCAGGTGGAAAACGACCTGCGGAACCTGGCCGACAGCTATCCGGGCGCGTTCAGCGACGTGCAGACCTACCTGCACGAGCGGATCGACGAGGTACTTACCAACGGCACGACCGAGGACGTCGCGGTCTTCATCGAGGGTCCCGACATCACGACGCTCGCCGGTCTCGGCAACCGGCTGGCCGGGCAGATGAGCAAGCTGCCCGGCCTCGATGACGTCCAGCCGGCGCCGCTAGAGTTCATCCCCGAGGCCGATGTGACGGTCAACGTGGCCGCCGCCGCGAGGTACGGGCTGTCGCCTGGCGACGTGCGCCGTGACGCCGCCGTCCTGATGGCCAGCGAGCCGGTCTCGACGATCTCCACCCCGAACGTCCTCACCGTCGTCGCCGTGTGGTCCACCCCCGCTACCCGCAACAGCCTGCAGGACCTCGCGACGCTGCCCATCGACACCGCCACTGGCGGGCACGTGCCGCTCGGCAAGGTCGCCACCATCACCATCGAGCCCACCCCGAGCCAGATCATCAGGGACAACAGCGTCCGGATGACCGAGGTCGACGCGGACATCGCACCGGGCAGCAGCATCAGCTCGGTCGCGGGTGAGGTCAAGGCCCTGATCGCGGCGGATGAGAAGTCGGCGCTCCCGGCCGGCTACACGCTTTCCCTGCAGGGCGAGATCATCGAACGGGAGGCCGCGCAGCAACGCCTCATCTGGTACGGGATCGGTGCCCTCATCGTTATCCTGCTGCTGTTGCAGGCCGCGTTCCGCAACTGGCGGCTCGCCTGGATGCTGCTGCTCACCTTGCCGATGGCCCTGGTCGGGGGCGTCCTCATCGCCTGGGTCTCGCTGGGCACGATCACGCTGGGGGCACTTGTCGGGTTCTTCGCCGTGCTCGGAATCGCCGCACGGAACGGGATCCTCCTCATCGCTCACTTCCGCCACCTAGAGCAGGAGGAAGGCGTGCCGTTCGGCCGCGAGCTGGTGATCAGGGGAGCGTCAGAGCGGCTCGCCCCGATCCTGATGACGGCGCTGGCGACCGCGCTGGCCCTGGCGCCGCTGGTGGTCAACGGCAACCGGCCAGGCCAGGAAATCGAGTACCCGATGGCCATCGTGATCCTCGGTGGACTGCTCACCTCCACACTGCTGAACCTGTTCATCCTGCCGGCGCTGTACCTGGCGTTCGGCCAGGTCCGCCAGCGCCCGGTCCCGGACGCCCGCCAGCCGGCACCCGAGCCGGCCCAGGCGGTCACCGGCTGAGGCAGCCGGCTGATGGCCGGTCACCTGGACACCGCGAGCAGGGTACTTAGAGCAGGGGCTGCCGGCGCAGCCTGAGCAGGCCGATGAAGGCCACGGTGGCAATGAGCCCGAAGAACATGAAGAGCCCGTCTTCGCGGACGAAGCGCGCCTGCCACAGCTGGAACTGGCTTGCTGTCACCGTGGTCCAGTTGGCCTGGTTGAGGTCGAGGGTGGACACCTGGTAACGCGGACCGGGCAGGACGTGGACGGATCCCTTGGCCGCGCCGACCGCGAACCCGCCGGCGATCACGATCAGGGCCACCACGGCCCCGGCCGCCAGGCCGGCCAGCGCCCAGGCCGGCCAGCGCAGGACCAGCGTGGGCGGTGGCGGCGTGTCCGCGGGCGAGCGCATCAGTCCCGGGGTTCGCCTCCGGCCCCGGCGGTTCAAGCCCGGCCGGTTCCGGCCGCCAATCATGCCCGCCGAGGCGATCAGCCACGCCCACCAGGGGGCCAGCAGCACCGCGGCGACCCGGGACAGGTCCCCATCGCTGAGCAGGACCCGGTTCGACGGCCAGGACACCACGCTGTCGGTTCCGGCCACCAGGTAGAGGCTGACGGCCGCCACGGTCCCGAGAACGTCGGCCACGGCGCAGGTCCGGGAGCGCAGCCGCCACCGCGCGAGCCTTGTCGGGCGAATGGGCACGGACTGCGCAATGGTCATCGCGAGAAAAGCATAGGTCAGCCGGGCTCCCCGTGCGGGTGCAACGGCGGCGGCAGGCCGATGCTGCGCGCCTCAAGGAAGCTGAGCAGGCCCTCGGGGCCGAGCTCGCGGCCCAGGCCGGACTCCTTGAAGCCGCCGAACGGTACCAGCGGGAACGGCGGGTAGGCGCCGTTGACCGCGACGCTGCCGGTGCGCAGCCGCCGCGCCAGCGCGAGCGCCCGGTACGGGTCGCCCGACCAGACGCCGCCGGCCAGCCCGTAGGGGGAGTCGTTGGCGATCGCGACCGCCTCGTCGTCACCCCGGTAGGCGATGAGGCAGAGCACCGGGCCGAAGATTTCCTCCCGTGCCACGCGCATCGCGTTGTCCACCCCGGCCAGGATCGTAGGCTCGACGTACCAGCCGCGGTGGAGGCCCGCCGGCCGCCCGCCACCGTGCGCGACGCTCGCGCCGGCGTCCAGCGCGAGCCTGATGTACGCCTCAACCCGGTCCCGCTGCCGTTCCGCCACCAGCGGGCCGACCAGGGTCGCGGGGTCGTGGGGGTCACCGGTGACGACGTGGGCGGCGGCCGCCGCGGCCGCCTCGACCGCCGTGCCATAGCGCGGGCGGGGGACAAGGACCCGGGTGTGCGCGCCACAGACCTGCCCGGACAGGTGCATGGCGTCGTGGACGACGCGGGGGATGACCGCGGCAATGTCGGCGTCGTCGAGGATGACCGCGGCGGACTTGCCGCCGAGCTCGAGCGACACGCGCTTGACCTGCTCGCCGCACAGGCTCATGATCCGCTTGCCGGCCGCCGTCGACCCGGTGAACGCCACCTTGCCGATGTCCGGGTGGGTCACGAGGTGCTCGCCGACCTCGCGGCCGGCGGGGACGACGCTGACCACGCCGTCGGGCAGCCCGGCCTCAGCGAGCGCGTCGGCCAGGATGAAGTTGCTGAGCGGTGCCTCGGGCGGGGGCTTGATGATGATCGGGCAGCCCGCGGCCAGGGCAGGGGCCGCTTTCCAGCAGGCCAGGGTCACCGGCGCGTTCCACGGGACGATGACCGCGACGACACCGACCGGCTCGCGGTCCACCAGGCCGGCCCGCGGCCCCGCCACCACCGTCCTTGAGAACTCAAAGGTCCGCGCGAGGGAGGAGTAGTAGTCGAACAGCGCCGCGGTGAACCCGGTCTGGGCCTGTGGCGCCTGGCTGATCGCGCAGCCCATCTCGTCCACCGTGACGGCCGCGATCTGCGCCGCTCGCTCGCGCAGGCTGACGGCCGCGCGGTCCAGCGCGTCCGCTCGCTCGGCTGGGGTCATCCGCGGCCACGGCCCGCGCTCGAAGGCCTCCCGCGCGGCGGTGACCGCCCGGTCGATGTCCGCATCCGTGGCCTGCGGCACCGAGCCGACGGGCGCCTCGGTCGACGGGGAGATCACGTCGACGTGCCGCCCGCTCGTGGGAGGCAGCCACGCGCCGCCGATGAACAGGTCACGGCGGAACATCAGCCGCTCGTCGACCGTGCTGGCCGGGCCCATGGTGCTCTCCCGACCCATGGTGCCTCCCGTGCCCGTCGTCCGCCCATCCCCACCCTACATAAGTAAGCGAGCATTTGCTAATCTTGCCGCCGTGGCTGGGGTGGCACCGACTCGTCCTGCTGGGGCCACGGGCCGGAGCGTAACCGTCACGAACATGGTCTCCCCGTGTCCGGTTATGCGGGCTATGGTGGCGATCATGACTGATGGCAATGGTGCCGAGAAAATGGCGGATGCCGGTGTTGTCGTCACCGGCGGTGGCGGCGGGATCGGGCGGGCGATCGCCCGCAGGCTGGCGGCGGGCGGTGCCCGGGTCGTGGTCAGCGACGTGAACGCCGAGGCCGCCAAGGCGGTCGCCGCCGAGGTCGGCGGCCTTGCCCTGCCCGGCGACGCCGGGACTGAAGAGGGCGTGGCCGGGCTGATCGCCGCCGCGCGCGACTACCTCGGCCAGATCGACGTGTACTGCTCCAACGCCGGGACCGGTGCGGGGGCCGGGCCGGAGTCCCCCGACGCGGAATGGCAGCGGGCCTGGGAGGTCAACACGCTGTCGCATGTCCGGGCGTCCCGTCACCTGCTGCCCGGCTGGCTGGAGCGAGGCTCGGGGACGATGGTGATCACCGCGTCGGCGGCCGGGCTGCTGATGATGCTCGGCTCCGCCGCCTACTCGGTCACCAAGCATGGCGCGGTCAGCTATGCCGAGTGGCTCGTGGCGACCTACCAGCATCGCGGGCTGACCGTTCACTGCATCTGCCCGCAAGGCGTGCGGACCCAGATGCTGGCCAACTCCGGCCGTCACGGAGACACGCTGCTGGCGGCGGCCGCGATCGAGCCCGAGCAGGTGGCCGACGCGCTGTGGGACGCCCTGGCCGACGGCCGGTTCCTGGTGCTGCCGCACCCGGAGGTCCAGGGCTACTACGCGGCCCGCGCCACCCAGACCGACAAGTGGCTGCGGGGCATGAACAAGCTGCAGCGGATGGTTGAGGAGGGGGCGGAGTGAAGCCTGGGCTGGTCGGCACGGGGCCGATGAAGGCATGGCAGGTCAGCACGTACGGCGAGCCGCAGGACGTGCTTGAGCTGGTCGAGGTCGACCGGCCGCAGCCCGGTCCCGGCCAGCTGCTCGTGCGGGTCCTCGCGGCGGCGGGCAACTTCCCTGACGCGCTGCTGTGCCAGGGCACCTACCAGGTGAAGCCGCCGCTGCCATTCACCCCCGGGGTGGAGCTGTGCGGCGAGGTGGTGGCGGCGGGCGACGGCACCGACGGCTTCGCCGCCGGCGACCGGGTGATCGGCACGGCGATCTTGCCGCACGGGGCGTTCGCCGAGTACGCCCTGATGCGCGCGGCGGCCGCGTTCGGCGTACCCGGTGACCTCGATGACGCCGAGGCCGCGCCCTTCCACATCACCTACCAGACCGGCTGGTTCGGCCTGCACCGGCGGGCCGCGCTCAAGGCGGGGGAGACGCTGCTGGTGCACGCGGCGGCCGGCGGCGTCGGCAGCGCCGCCATCCAGCTCGGCAAGGCCGCCGGCGCCCGCGTCATCGGGGTCGTGTCCAGCCCGGCGAAGGCCGCCGTGGCCGCTGACCTCGGGGCGGACGTGGTCATCGACCGGACCGCCGAGGACTTCGTGGCGGTCGTCAAGGAGGTCACCGGCGGGCATGGCGCCGATGTCATCTACGACCCGGTGGGCGGCGACGTCTTCAGGCGGTCGACCAAGTGCGTCGCGTTCGAGGGCCGCATCCTCGTCGTTGGCTTCGCCAGCGGCGACATCCCGCAGGCGGCGCTGAACCACGCGCTGGTGAAGAACTACTCCATCCTCGGCCTGCACTGGGGCCTGTACGAGCGGATGGAGCCTAGCGCGATCGGCCGCTGCCACGCCGAGCTGACCACCATGGTGGAGGCGGGCGTCATCCGGCCGCTGATCTCCGAGCGGCTGACGCTGGCCGATGTTCCCGACGGGGTCAGGCGGCTGGCCGAAGGCTCCACCACCGGCCGGATCGTGTTCCTGCCCTGAGCGCCGGGGGCAGTGCCCGGCCGCCCCCGCGCGGCTACCAGCGCGGTATCACCCGCTGGTAGCCGGGCTCGTGGCGCTGCCGGTAGCCGGTGTCGTCCCGCCTGCGCAGGCCGCACTTCACGTACTGCTCGTGCATCCGGGCGAGCTCGCCGTGGTCGAGCTCGACGCCCAGGCCTGGCCCGGCGGGGACCGCGACCGAGCCCGCGGTGAAGGAGAGCGGCGCGCCCTTGATCACGTCCTCGGTCTTCCACGGCCAGTGGGTGTCGCAGGCGTAGGTGAGGTTCGGGGTGGCGGCGGCGAGGTGGACCATGGCGGCCAGGCTGATGCCCAGGTGCGAGTTGGAGTGCATGGACAGGCCGATGCCATGGGTCGCGCAGATCCCGGCGAGCAGCTTGCTGCGCTGCAGGCCGCCCCAGTAGTGGTGGTCGGACAAGATCACCTGGACCGCGTCCTTCTTGACCGCCTCCGTCAGGTGGCTGAAGGCGACCACGCACATGTTGGTGGCCAGCGGCATGCTGGCCTGCCTGGCTACCTCGGCCATGCCGTCGATGCCTGGGGTCGGGTCCTCCAGGTACTCAAGGACGCCGTCAAGCTCGGCCGCGACCTTGATGGAGGTGGCCGGAGTCCAGGCGGCGTTCGGGTCGAGGCGCACCGGGAGGCCGGGGAACTCGGCCTTCAGCGCCCGGGCGGCCGCGATCTCCTCCTCGGGCGGGAAGACGCCGCCCTTGAACTTGATCGCGGTGAAGCCGTAGCCGTCGATCATCTTCCTGGCCTGGGCGACGATGCCGTCTGGGTCGAGGGCCTCACCCCACGCGTCCGGCTCGTGGCCAGGGTGCCCGGCCCACTTGTAGAACAGGTACGCGGAGAACGGCACCGTGTCGCGGACGGCGCCGCCGAGCAGGTCGGCGACCGGCCGTCCGGCCGCCTTGCCCGCAATATCCAGGCAGGCCACCTCGAAGGGGGAGAACACCCGGTCGACCGCGCTGTTGTCACCGGTCAGCCCGGACGCGACCGTCGCCTCTTGCGGGGCGAGTGCCTGCACCCGCCGGTAGATCTCGTTGAGGTGGCAGACGTCCGCGCCCACGATGGCTGTCGCGGCGGCGTTGAGGGCGGCCAGGTGCGCCTCGTCGGCGTAGGTCTCGCCCAGGCCCGACAGGCCGGCGTCGGTGGCCACCTCGATGATGGCGCGCAGCGCCCACGGCTCGTGCACGCCGACCGAGTTCAGCAGCGGCGGGTCGGCGAACGCGACGGGGGTTACGGTGACGTGCGTGATCTTGATGCTGGTGGTGGTCACTGAGCCAGCACCGCCTGGCCGGCCTCGACGATGCGGGCCAGTTCCTCCCGGTGCTCGGGTGATACCTCGGCCAGCGGCGGCCGGACACCGCCTGACTTGTGGCCGGCCAGTTCCACTCCGGCCTTCACCAGCGAGATGGCGTAGCCCGTGCCCTTGTTCCGCAGCCGTACCAGGGGGTGATAGAAGGCGCGCTCAAGGGCGTCAAGCCTCGCCTGGTCGTCGGCCTCAAGCGCGGCATAGTAAGCGAGGGCGATCTCAGGCGCGAAGGCGAACGCGGCCGAGGAATACAGCGGCACCCCGATCGCCCGGTAGGCCCGCTGCGTCACCTCGGCCGTCGGCAGCCCGTTGAAGAAGTGGAACGCGGCGTCATCGTCCAGCGTGTCCCTGACCGCGCGCACGATGCGGATCATCAGGTCAAGGTCGCCGGCCCCGTCCTTGAAGCCGATCACCTGCGGCAGGCTCGCCACCGCGACGGCGGTGTGCTCGCTGAACCGGACGTTCGCCCGGTTGTAGACGATGGCAGGCAGGTCTGGCCGGCTGGCCGCCTTGACGTAGTCGACTAGGCCGGTCCCGGCGGCCTCGGTCAAGTAGGGCGGCAGCAGCAGCACGCCGTCGGCGCCCGTGTCCGCGGCAGTGTCGCACAGCCGCCGCGCGGCGCGCACGGGACCGCCTGCCCCGGCGAAGACGGGCACGCGCCGGCCGATGGCCTCGACGGCGGTGGCGACGACCCCGGCG
>Ga0335072_10010216_pt1 | contig 13521 bp, 9 predicted proteins | sample Lox_Sample_21_FD_206725 | JGI IMG/M metagenome (GOLD analysis project Ga0335072, IMG submission 206725) | Soil microbial communities from Loxahatchee National Wildlife Refuge, Florida, United States - Lox_Sample_2.1 | ecosystem: Environmental > Terrestrial > Soil > Wetlands | place: USA: Florida...
ACAAGCTGGCGCTGGAGCGCGGGCTCGACATCGTGGTGCTGCTGCACGGAGACGGCCAGTACGCACCGGAGATGGTGCCCGACATGGTGGCCCCGCTGGAGCGGGGCGAGTGCGATGCCGTGATGGGTTCCCGCATGATGGAGAAGGGGGCGGCCCGCCGCGGTGGGATGCCACTGTACAAGCTGGTCGGCAACCGAATCCTTACTCGGGCCGAAAACGCAATGCTTGGTACCCGGCTCACCGAGTTTCATTCCGGATACCGTGTGTACAGCACTAGTGCGTTGCGTGATATCCCATTCGAGCACAATGCTGACGATTTCGACTTTGACACCCAGATCATCGTCCAGCTGCTGGACGCGGGAAAGCGAATTCTGGAAATCCCGATTCCCACGTACTACGGCGACGAGATCTGCTATGTCAACGGCATGCGCTACGCCAAAGACGTGGTCAAGGATGTCATCGAGTACCGCCTGGTGACCATGGGCTTCGGTACCTCGGACTGGGTGCCCAAGCCAGCGGATTACGCGTTCAAGGACGGGGACGGGTCCTCGCACGCGGTGATTCTGGAAATGATGGGCAGCATGCCCGCGAGCCGCATTCTCGACCTCGGCTGCTCAGGCGGCCTCTTCGCGGCCCATGCCCGAGCGGCCGGTCACCACGTGACCGGCGTGGACTACGTGGAGATCCCGGGTGTGCGGGAGCGCACCGACCACTTCGTCAAGGCCAGCCTGGAAGAAGGAATCCCCGCCGAAGTCGGCGACGGCTTCGATGTCATCGTGGCCGCCGACGTCATCGAGCACCTGTCGCGCCCTGGCGAGGTCCTGCGCGACATGTGCCGGGTTCTGCGGCCAGGCGGCCAGGTGCTGCTATCGGTTCCGAATTTCGCGCACTGGTATCCCCGGATAAGGGTGGTCGCGGGCCAGTTCGGGTACGACCGGCGGGGGATCCTGGACGAGACGCACCTACGGTTCTTTACCCGGGCTACTTTGCGCCGGCTGGTCCGTGCGAGCGGATTCGACATTCTCGAGGAGCAGGCCACCGGTCTGCCGCTGCGGGCCATCTCGGAATCGGACGGGCAGAGACTTCGGTTCACGCACAAGATCGATAGGGCGTTGGTCCGGGCCCGGCCCACCCTTTTCGGCTACCAGTACATTCTGCGGCTCACCCCGCACGCGCAGGAGACGGTGCATGTCGAGGTCATCTGACCCGGCAGATACCCGCCCGGCCAGATCGGCTGGGAGGCTACCGTCGTCGCCAGAGCCGCACGCGACCAGGCACGATAGCCGCGGCGATACGACAGGGAGGCGCCGGTTGAGCGTCACAAGCATGGTGCTGCTGCTGTTCGCCGTGGCCTCCGCGGCCATCGGACAGGTCATGCTCAAGCACGGCATGCAGGTCGCGACCTCCCGGGCGGCCCACCGTGGCTCGCTGGTGGTCAGCGCGGCGACGTCGCCGTGGGTGCTGCTTGGCCTGCTGGTGTTCGCCATCTCCGCGATCGCCTGGCTGGCCACTCTGTCCCGGGTGCCTCTGAGCGTCGCCTACCCGTTCAACGCCCTGGGGTATATCGGTATCTTGACCGCGAGCATCCTCGTTCTTCACGAACGCGCTAATGTACTGACTTGGGCGGGCTCGCTCCTGGTCGTGTCCGGCCTGATCATCGTCGTCCTGGCCCGGCCGTAGGACATGTGAGGTGGGGCAGATGCTTAGGGGCGACGAGTGCGTCTGGTAACCCAACGCCAGCCCAGCCCGGAGCCCGCGACCGCTGACCAGCGTGCCCGGGAGGTCCGCCGACGGCTGACGGGGGAGCACCTGGTGGCGGTGTTCCTCGGGCTGCTTGTGCTCCTCGTTCACGATGTGCCGTACATGCTCAGCCATTCGTTCTGGCTGGACGAGTCCTGGGTGGCGGCCACCACGCGGTTCCCGCTATCGCAGCTGCCCGAGACCACCAGCAGCACCCCGATCGGCTGGTCGGCGCTCTTGCGCCTGGTCACTGTGCCCCGGACGGAGTCCTCCCGGCTCCTGCCGCTCATCTTCGCGTTCGCGGCCGTGGTGGTCGCCTACTGGTTCGCCCGGCAGCTTGGCTGGCGGTCCCGGGAGACGGCGGTCTGTGCTGGGGTGCTGGCCGGGATCGCCGCCCTGCTGGTCCCGGGGATGCTCGTGCAAGACGGCCTGAATCAGTACACCGCGGATGCGTGCCTGTCGCTGGTGGTGCTGGCGCTGATCTCGCGGCTCGAGCGCGAGTGGTCTCGGCGCCGGCTAGTTGCCCTGTCGGTGGCCGTCTGGGGCGGCATGCTGTTCAGCGACGGCGTCACCTTCGTGGGCGCGGCGGCGTTCCTGGCGCTGTGCGTTGTGCAGCTTGTCCGGGGGGACTTGCGCCGGCTGGCGGAAGCGGTTGCCGCCGCCGTTGGCACGGCCGTCCTCATGCTCGGCGTGTACAAGGTGTTCGATGCCCGGGCGGTCGGGACCGGGCTGTACACCACCGGGAAGATGCGCCTTTACTTCATGCCGCTCGACAGTGGCCTGCATGCCATGGTCAGGTTCCTTGTCTCGCATTTCACTGCGGCGAGGGGCTTCTTCGGGCTGGGTCCGGCGTGGCTGGCGGTGCCGCTGGTCATTGCCGGGATCGTCACCATCTTCCGGCTCGGCAGGCCCGTGACGGCATTGGCCTTGGCCATGCTGTGGCCGGTGATGCTCGCGGTCAACGTAGTGCGCAGGTACCCATTCCTCAACATCCGGACCGCCACGTTCCTGTTCGCCATCACCGCGGTGGTGGCCGCGGTCGGGCTGATCGGGGTGTGCTCACTGCTGCGGCCGCTGCTGAAGCAGTGGACGGTAGCTGTGCTGGTCGCCGTGGCCGCTGTCGGCGCGGTGGCGTTCGCCGTGAACGCCGAGCCGTTCCTGCGAACCCACCCGTTCCCGAACGAGGATGAGCGCCAGCAGGTCTCCTATGTCGCCGCGCACGCGGCCCGTGACGACGTGATCCTGGTGAACACGAGCACCGCCTTTGGTTTCGCCTACTACTGGCCGTTTGGCCAGCCGGCCCGCCGGTACGACCACAATGTGGCGCAGGAGTACGTGCCCTACTTCCCCGACCAGCCGCGCATTGTCATCGCGCAAAGCGGGAACGCAGCCAACGTCGCCAAGGCGGTGTCGCAGGCCGTGCGGCAGGCAGTACTTCGCTCATGCGCCCCGATCTGGCTTATCCGCACGCACGCGGCAGTTTCCGAGCAGGCGGCATGGAGCGCGGCGCTGGGGCGGAAGGGACTGGCGGTCACCCCGGTGGGTAGCGACGGCCTCAGTATTGTGCGGGTGAGCAAGCCCTTGTGCCGGTAGGGCCCGGGGGCGCCGGAATCCCGGGGGCGGACGGGACCCCATTCACGCCCACCCACCCTCCCGTCAGTGAGCCGCCGCGCCCCGCCGGGCGAGTTCCCGGGCCAGCGGGGCGACGATCCGCTCCGGCGCGAACTGCCCAACGGCCAGCTCACGCGCCCGCTGCCGCAGCCGGGCCAGCTCGGCGCGATCATCAGCCAGCCGCAGCAACGCCGTGGCCAGCGCCTCTGGGCTGCCTGGTGGCACCAGGATGGCTGCGTCACCCAGGGCCCGCCGCTGCGGCGGGGTGTCCGAGGTCACGATCGCACAACCAGCGGCGGCACCCTGGAACACCTTGTTCGGCACGACCCGCCGCGCCTTGTCGCCGGCACCGAAGATGCCCAGGCAGACGTGATGACCGGCCACCAGCGCGGGCAGCTCGGCGGCGGGCACCCAGTCCAGCCAGCGAACCGTGTGGTTGGCCGCGGCGGCAGCCCTGGTCCCGGTCTCGTCCTGACCGCCGCCGATCATGGTGACCTCGATGGGCGTACCCGCGATCTTGCCCAGCGCGGTGCCGATCACCGGGGTCCCCTGCAGCGGTGTGTAAAGGCCGTAGAACACCACCCGCAGCGGCCCGGGCGGGTCATGGACGTGCGCGGGTGGCGCGGCCGCATACCACGCCGCTGGAGCGCCGACCGGAACCACCACGGCACGGGCCCGGTGCCGCTGCGGCAGGACGGCCAGATGCTCGTCGGTGTCCACCACGATGACGTCGGCGGCCCGCAGTGCGGCCGAGTCGATCATGCGCAGCAGGGCCCGGCGCGGGCCGCCGTCCAGCCGGCGGTCCCGCGCAGTGTCGCTGGCCCCGACGAGGTGGTCGAGAACGATCGGCGCCCGGCGGAAGATCAGCCGCGCCAAATGTATATCGAAATGCCCGAGATAGCCGACAATCACCACATCCGGGGCTGGCATCCGGCGGGCGGTCCGGGCCAGCGTCGCCCAGCGCCGGGCGAGCCGGGCCAGCAAGGCTGGCGCCCGCCACGGGTGGGCCAGCATGTCGACCCTGGCCGCAGTGTCGAGGCCCAGTGGCGCGTTGCACTCGGCCACGTCGGCCCCGCCGGCCCGCATTCCCTCCGCGATCGTGGCCACCCTCGGATGGGTCGAGGCGTCATAGGTGCCGAAGATAAGAACGCGCATAATGTGCGTACCTTACCCGGCACTTGTGCGCCGGGTGGGTGTCCCGCCACCTCAGCCGCAGCCGTTACGGCCGGGCCAGGACGACCCAGCTAGCGCCGCCAGGCGAGCACCCCGCGGACCTGGACATCGGGTCGGCCCAAGAGGCTGGTCAGGAGCTGCGCAAGCCGCGATCCCCGGCTGGAGACCGCGACCACGGCTGCGGGGCGCCAGTACGCGAGATCAGCGTCCAGCTGCCCGCGTGATAGCCCCACGGAACGTGATTTTCCGCTCCAGAGCGCATCCAGGTTCTCGACGGCGGTGGTGAGCCGGTGTGGGCCGAAGTATTCGACGGTGGCCTGCCCGCTCGGGCCGGGGCCCATGAACCAGCCGCCGATGAGCGAGCCAGGGTCGCCTGTGTCCGCCTGCCAGCCCAGCGCCTGAGGGGACTGCGAATACGGGACAGGAACCACGAGCACACGGGCGTCTGGCGCCAGCCGCAGCCTGGCGAAGGCGGCCTGCCAGCCGGCCGGCACCGGAGCCATCGGCACCGCCTGGATGGGCAGCGGAACCAGCGGCAGGACCGCCAGCACGGCGACCGCGACGGGGACGCCCCGTCGTCCCCACGACGCTTGCGGCGCCGCCGACCGCGCCGCGTCCAGCGAGAAAGCGAGCACGGCGCCGGCCGCGCCGGCCGCGAGGACCGCGAACCGGTCCGGCAGCAGCTCGCCCATGAAGGGCAGGCCCTGCAGCCAGTGCCAGGGCAGCAGCGCCCCTGGGTAGTGGACACCGCGGTACACCAGCGTCCTGCCGCCGAGGCTGAGCAATGCCAGCACCGCAAAGGTCACCGCGGCGGCGCGGACTCTCGGATCTCGCCAGAAGCGGATCGCCGCCGCCAGCAGGACCACGAGCAGCGGCCAGCCCAGGTAGGCAAGGTATTCCCAGAGCCCGGTCGGGGAACTGGCGGCGGCTGCCGCGCTGGCTGGCGTGTGGAACAGCAGGCCGGCGGGGGGAACCACGAAAGAGCTGAGGCTGCTGGCGAAGCGCCAGGTCTCCCACGGGCTGCCATGCTGGGTGAGCGGGCCGAGCATCTGGACCCACAGGGCACGTCCGCAGATCAGCAGCGTGACCCCGGCACCCGTGGCCAGGCTGAGCGCAGCGGAACGGACCCGTTCGCGGGCCGGGCGCGGCCGGCCGATCGCCAGCACGGCCATGAGCACCACCGTGGCCAGGGCGGTGTCGACGAGCACCTCCTCCCCGATGAAGATCTGGGCGGCGGTCAGCAGGCCGAGCCAGACCCCGGTACGTACCGGGCGACCACGGCCGGTGACGACCCGCAGCAGAGCGTCGATGATCAGCGGCGGGAGCACCGCGAACTGCAGTTGGAAGTGGTCGATGGCGGAGTCCAGCAGGGCCGGGGAGAACCCGTAGACCGCGCCGGCCAGGGCGGCCGCGAGGGTGCTGGCCTGCCACCGGCGCAGCACCAGAAACATGCTGGCCGCAGAGCCGGCAAAGCCCACTGTTATCACGACGGTCAGGCTGGCCTGCGGGCCGGCCAGCAGCGTCACCGGGGATAGCAGCACCCCCAGCGTCAGCAGGGATGTGTTCCACATCAGGTTGATGCCGTGCGGGGCGTTCATCGCGGTCGTCACCAGCGCCGGCAGCCGGCCGTGCCCGATCGCCGTGGCCGCGTAGCGCAGGAACCAGGCCTGCAAGTCGTAGTCGGCGGGTCCGGGGTCGCCGACCGTCGCGCGTCCTGCCGGGTCCGCCCATAGCCGCCAGGTCAGCAGCACCGCGCCCAGCAGGTAACAGCCCAGGACCAGCCACTGCACGCCGCCCCTGGCCCTGGCCCTGGGCTGGTCGGCGGCCCGGGTCTGCTCGACCGCCGACGGGACGACGCTCATTGCAACCTCCATTCGGGCAACTTCGCGTTAGCTACCGTATGCCAGGCTCAAACCTGGCCGGAGCTTTCCCCGGCTGACGGCGGTGCGTGCCTGGGGCTACCGGCGGCGAAGCACCCGGTCCCGGGTCCCGGCCAGCCCCGTCCAGTGCTTGGCCAGGCTGCGCTTGACGATGCCCCCGTCTTCCGGGGCCCACGAGGTCGTGCGCTGCCGCATGCTGCCCACGGGGATCAACTCATACGCGTAGGCGGCGATGGACTTCCTGGTGACGCCGGGCGGCAGCGTCATGCGGCGGTAGCCGTGGTAGGTGTGGTCGCTGGTCAGCATCACCACACCGCGGTTGAACTGCGGGGCAATCGACCGGGGTTCTTCGGCCGGGTCGGTGCGGATCAGCAGGCTCCCGTCGTACTGCGGCTTCCAGTCCTTGTTGAGGTACAGGAGTATGTTGAGCACCCGCAGCCAGTCGTCATGATGCGGATGGATGTTGAAGTCGACGTGGGTGTCGAGGTAGCTGCCGTTGCCCCCCTGGTGGAATCCGCCGCCATGGAAGGATGAGTCGACAAACAGGGTACGGCCGCCGGCGAGCCGGCCGAGAAGGTCCGCGAACTCGGGGGAAAGCAGCAGGTCGTGGTAGCTCTTGACGGTGGGTCCGGCGCTGCCCAGGGTCGGCGACTCGCGCTTGTCACCGAATATGTAGTCGTTTGAGCGCGCCATCGCATCGATCGGGGGGAATTCGGCGAGCAGCCCCTCGGCGACGGCGTCGGTGACGAAACCATCCAGTACCAAGACCGGGAACGGCTTGGCCGCGCTGAACTCCGCCGCCAGCTCGTCCACGCGTTGGGCCCAAGATCCCAGCATGTCTTCTGTCAGGCCCATCGTCGGCCCTTCCTTGTCTTATTTAGGGGGGTTCAGTCAATATCACCACGGATGGTACATGCGTCCGGCCGGTTACGGGACCTGATGCCCTGCACGGGTGTGGACCGGCTCAGCCGGGAAGCCGGACAAGCGCCTGTTCATCCAGCTTGGCGGTGAATCCCAGGGAGCTGCCAAAGCCGCCGGGACGCAGCAGCAATCCGAGACCATTGCCGGCGCCCACCAGGCCCGGCGGCTTCGCGTGCATTTCGGTCATCCACCATGACGGATCGAAGAAGAGACCCGCGACCTGGTTGTGATGCGCCTCATCGGTAAAGAGGAAGCAGCCTTGCCGCAGGCGCGGCCACAGGTGGAGCAGGCAATCCTTCACCGATTGGGTCAGGTCCGCGTCGATGTACGCGAAGACGACGGGCTCGTCGAACTTGGGCAGGGTGTCCTTGAAGTAGCCACGATGGAAGTCGCAGACGCCGAGGACGCCAAACCGGCGCAGGTTCTCCTTAACCTCGTCGAGGCTGCCCGCGTAGGCGCCGCCGTCATAGGTGCGGACCTGGAGTTCTGAGAGCACAAGATGCTCGCCGTCGCCCTCGGCTGGGGTTGGCAAGCCTTCGAAGCTGTCGAACAGATGAAGCCGCCGGCCACATAGAGATGCGAGATGTGACAGGTTGACCGCACTGCCGCCCTTATAGCAGCCGCACTCGACCAGGACACCCTCTAGGTCTTTCGGTATTCGCAGGATTTTGCCCGCCATCATCAGGTGGTAGAGAAAGTTGGAGGCGCTCACGACGCGGAAGTTGTTCCTGATCATGATGTAGAGCAAACGGATCTTGGTGAGCAGGCCGACGCCGTACTCCCGGCCCGCTTCCCGCGAGAAATATTCGCGCGCCACCACCGGCAGCACCAAGACCGTGACCACCGCCGATGCATAGCGCTGCAATGCGGGTCGCTGCATGTCATGTTCCTTCAGGGGGTCCGGAGGCGTTACACCTCCCCACGCTGCCAGCCGGTATCTGTCCAGCCTGCCGGAAGAGTATTCCACAGTTCCCAGCAGATGTTGTTATATGACCAGGTTGGGGAGCTTGTACGCCCTCAGCCCGTGATCGGGGGGCGACGCTGGGTCTCCGGCTGCCATCGGCCACATAGTGGCTGGCACCGACGCCCGGCGGTGTGCCCGGAGCACGGGCGCGCCGTGCTGTATGCAGCTTGAGCTATCATTGCGGCGCTATCGCCTGCCCGGGTGATCAGGCCATCCCTCGCCGTGATCTTCTCGGGCCACACTCAGCGGGAGATCCCCGAGGATGCCCATCAGCAAATCCAGCAGGGACGTGGCAGACAAGACGGTGTCTGAGGACACCAGGGCGACTTTCGCCGGTGGAGCTTCCCTGCGGCGCCTGGCGAGCCTGAGCGGCTGGCTGCGGTCCGCCCTCTTCCGGCCGACCCCGGCCGGCCCGCTCGGCTGGCGGAAATTCCTGGCCGGTGTCGCCTTCGTGGTCGTGGGCGCGGCGGTCAGCCTGGCTCGCACTCGTGGTCCTGGTGCGCTGAACACCATCTGGATCGAGGACGCGCGTGTCTTCCTTGACCAGGCTCTGCACGAATCGGTGATGAACACCATCACCACGCAGTGGGATGGGTACTACAACGTCCTGCCGCGGGCATTCACCGCGGTCGCGGTCTTGTTCCCGCTCAGATGGGCGCCCGCCGTGATGTCGAGCTTCGCGGCGATGCAGTATGCGCTGTTCGGCCTGATCGCGTATATCGCGAGCGGGCCGCACCTGCGAAGCCGCTGGCTCCGGCTGCTGATCGCGGTGCCCGCATGCATGATCCCGCTGGGCTACACCGAAGCGAACAATGACCTCGCGACCGTCCAGTTCGTCGCGCTCTACGGGACATTCTGGCTGTTGCTGTGGATCCCGGGCACACGCGCCGGGCGGGTGGTATCGCCAGTGGTCATGCTCGGCGTCACGCTGACCAGCATCTTGCCCGTCGTGTTCGCCCCGCTCGCGCTGGCCCGGGTGCTGGCCGACCGCTCCAAGAACACCCTGTTCTTGCTGAGCTTCTACGTCGTCGGGCTCGCCACCCAGTACAGCGTCGAGCTACGCGGCCTGAGCAACCGGCCAACGGGGTGGTACACCAGCCCGTTGTGGGTGCTGCGGAAATACGTCAGCCGGGTCGTGCCGCGCGCGCTCTTCGGGGAGAAGGCGCTGGGCGGGGGCGGCGTCAACATCAACGGGATGCCGATACCGCTGCACATAGCCAGTCAGGCCCTGCACCTGGAGCTGATCGGGGCCGCATGGCTGGTGGTCGTGGCCGTCATCGTGATCGCCCTGGCCAGGGTGACCGAGCCGCACTGGCCGCTCGCGATTACCGCCGGGCTCTTCAGCGTGCTCATTTTCCTGGGTGAGATCGTCAACAACCTGCAAATCGTGCAGCCGCGGTACGTCATAGCACCAGCCCTGCTGCTCTACCTGGCGCTCGTTGCCTTGCTGCGCCCGCGCGGCGTCATGCAGGCCCCGGTGGTCGGCGGCGTGACAGCCACGGCCGGCCTGCCGGCCCGCGCACCGGAAAGGCGGGTGGCCGCGATGGACCGGGCCGCCGCCTGGTACCCCGTCGCGGTCTTCGCTGCCCTGCTCGCCGTGGCCGTCGGGCTCAATTTCCGGGTGACCAACGCTCGCTCCCAGAGTCCGGCTTGGAGCACGGTCATCTCGAAAGCTCAGGCGTCCTGCGACCGGCCCGGAGTTACCGGCTACGTCTATTCCCGCGACTGGTGGACGGTCGACATTCCGTGCAGCAGGTTGTCCCGGCCATCGGCCGGGTAGCCGCCAGTAGCCCGATGACCAGGACCATGGAGCCTTCGAGCGAGCGCCGCGGCCCGGGCGGCGGGGCCCGGCTGCCTGCGCTGACCCGGGTGACGGCACCCGGCGGGGCCGTGCGGCGTGTGATCGGCTCGGTCTGGATCTGGCCGATGCTAGTAATGGCCGCGTTTGGCTGGCACGGGATCAGCGGGCCGATCATGTGGCGCGACGAGCTGGCGACCTGGTCGGCGGCCAGCCGGAGCCTGCCGCAGCTCTGGCGCATGGTGCACCACGTCGATGCCGTCCAAGGCGCCTATTACTTCGGGATGCATTTCTGGATCGCGCTGTTCGGCGACTCGCCGACGGCCATGCGGGTGCCCTCGGTGATCGCCATGACCGGGGCGGCCGGGCTGGTCGCGCTCATCGGGCGCCGGCTCGGCGGTTACCTGGCGGGCCTGTCCGGGGGCCTGGTCTTCGCGCTCATCCCCAGCATTTCCCGATACGGGCAGGAAGCCCGCCCCTACGCCACCGCGTTGTTCTTCGCCGCGCTGGCCACGCTGCTGCTGCTGCGGGCGCTTGAACGCCCCGGCTGGCGGCGCTGGGCGCCGTACGCTCTGGCCCTCGGCGCCGCCGGAGCGAGCAACGTGCTGACGCTGGCCCTGATCGCCGGGCACGCGATCGGCACGGCGCTGCACTACTGGCGCCCGCCGGCGGGCCCGGACAGCAGGCGGCGCGACGTGGCCGGCGGATTCTGCCTTTCCGCCGTGGCCGCCGTGATCCTGGACTCGCCGATCATCGTCGAGGGGCACAAGCAGACGAGCGAGCAGATCGGCACCCTGCTGCGCCCGCCGCTGTCCCAGATCACCGGCCTGAACGGCTCGCTGGGGGTATGGCCCGAGCTGTTCTGCTCGACCGGGGTGGCCTTGGCGGTCATCCTGCTCGCGGTGGCGTCCCTGGCCGGCCCGAGCCGCCGCGCGAGCGTGTGCTGCCTGGCCAACGCGTTCGTCCCGATCGTGGTGATCTGGGGCGCGTCCCAGGGGTCGTCCTCCTACTGGCTCGCCCGTTACCTGCTGTTCACCGTCCCGGCCTGGGCGGCAGCGGCCGGGCTGGGGATCGCGGCAGCGGCCCGGCTGGCCGCGAGGCTGCGCGGCCGGTGGCTCGTGGCGGTACCCGTCGTGGCCGGCGTGCTGCTCGTCGCCGTCATCGGATGGCCCGATCAGCAGGCGATCCGGCACACCGAGGCGCACAACTGGTGGTCTTACCCGAATCCCGTTGGTGACATCCCGGCCGACTACGCGGGCGCCGCGAACGTGATCGCAGCGCACGAGAGGCCTACCGACGGCATCGTCTTCCAGGTCAGCGACGACAATCACTGGATGGTCGACAACGGCGTCGACTACTACCTTCGCCTCGAGCACGAGCCGATCCCGGCGGTTGTATTCCAGGCCAAGACGCCCGCCCAGGTCGGCAGCTTCCAGCCGCTGGAGTGCGCCGATCCGGCGCGGTGCCTGGGAACAGATCCCCGCCTGTGGCTGGTATACGTCAATCACCTGGTGGGGGGCGGACGTTACCGCGATCCGTATGCGGCGATCGGCCCGAGCAAGGTGGCGGCACTGCACGCGCAGCACTACACGATCCAGCGCACCTACGAAGAGCCCGGGATCACCGTGGTGTTGCTGGTACGCGGGTAAGCCCGTGAGGGCGGGGTGGGGCGAGGGCGGGTGGGGCGGGAAGAAACTGTCTCCCAAGTCGGCCGGCCCAGGCTGTACGGCTAGCAGCCGGCCGGAACCCCTAGGCTGTGACCTATGTCGGACCACCTAGGTGCTGCCTCGGTCACGGAGGAGGACGGGCCTGGCCACGGGGCGGCCGCCCCCGGCCGCGGCCGCCGGTCGCTGTGGTCGGCCGTCGCCCGGCTGATGGCCAGCCGGCTGGTCCGGTGGGCTTTCGTGGTGGCCACCGTGGCCCTGGGCGGCTACTGGTTCGGGCTGCACTGGTCCTCGGTGTCGGGCGCGCTCGGCCGCCTCGGGTTCCTGGCCGTGGCCGGCGCATTCATCAGCGTGCTGCTCGGGCTGCTCGCCACGATGCAGGTGTGGCGGCTGCTGCTGGCCGGGCTCGGGTCGCCGCTGTCCACCCGCGCTGCGGCGCGGATCGTGTTCATCGGCCAGCTCGGCAAGTACCTGCCCGGCTCGATCTGGCCGGTGGTCGCGCAGATGGAACTGGGCAAGGAGCACAAGGTACCGCGGCTCCGCTCGGCCAGCGCCTCCGTGCTCACCATGCTGATCTCGGTGCTCACCGGCCTGATCGCCGCGCTGGTGACGCTGCCGTTCGTGGCTCGGTCCGCCTCCTACCGGTGGGTGTTCCTGGCCGCTCCGGTGCTCTTGGTCTGCCTGCACCCGAAGGTGCTGAACCAGATCCTGGACCGGACGCTGCGCCTGGCCCGGCGGCCACCGCTGGAGCGGCCGCTGACCGGGCGCGTGGTGGCCGGCGCGCTGGCCTGGTCGTTTTCCACCTGGATCGGGTATGGCCTGCAGATCTGGCTGCTCGCGACGCGGGTTGGCCTGCCCTACGGGCGGGGAGCGCTGCTCGCGACCGGTGGCTTCGCGTTCGCCTGGTGCGTGGGTTTCCTGATCGTGTTCCTCCCGGTCGGGGCCGGCGTGCGGGAGGTGCTGCTCATCGCCACGCTGACCCCGTTCATCGGCGCTGGGGCGGCCGGCGCGGTCACCTTGGTATCCCGGCTGCTGATGACCGCCGGTGACCTGAGCACCGCGGCTGCGGCGGCGGGACTCGGGCGGCGTTACGCAGCACAGCGGCGGGAGGCGTCGCCGTGATACCGCCGTTCTGCACCTTCTGCGGCGTGATGGCCACGGCACTGGCGTGGGTGCGCTAGCTTCGGCGCCATGAAGGCTCTGGTCCTATCCGGAGGGTCGGGGAGCAGGCTGCGCCCGATCACGCACACCTCTCCCAAGCAGCTTGTACCGGTGGCCAACAAGCCGGTCCTGTTCTACGGCCTGGAGGCGATCCGCGACGCTGGCATCACCAGCGTGGGCATCGTGGTGGGAGACACCGCCCCGTCCATCCAGGCGGCGGTGGGCGACGGGAGCGCCTTCGGGCTGGACGTGACCTACATCCGGCAGGACGCGCCGCGCGGGCTGGCCCACGCCGTCCTGATCGCCCGCGACTTCCTCGGCGACGACGACTTCGTCATGTACCTCGGCGACAACTTCATCGTCGGCGGCATCACCGCGCTGGTCGACGAGTTCAGGTCCGGCCGGCCGGACGCGCAGATCATGCTGACCCAGGTGCCGGATCCGCGCCAGTTCGGTGTCGCGGAACTGGACGCCTCGGGCGAGGTGATCGGGCTGGAGGAGAAGCCCCGCCAGCCCAAGGGGGATCTCGCGCTGGTCGGTGTGTACATCTTCACGCCAGCGATCCTCGAGTCCGTGGTGCACCTCGAGCCGTCCTGGCGTGGTGAGCTG
>Ga0335072_10010217_pt1 | contig 13521 bp, 16 predicted proteins | sample Lox_Sample_21_FD_206725 | JGI IMG/M metagenome (GOLD analysis project Ga0335072, IMG submission 206725) | Soil microbial communities from Loxahatchee National Wildlife Refuge, Florida, United States - Lox_Sample_2.1 | ecosystem: Environmental > Terrestrial > Soil > Wetlands | place: USA...
GCGAAGGTGGCGCAGTAGGGATCGCGCATCGAAACCTCCTTGGCAGAGGTCGTGCCCACAGTCTACGCCTGGAGGCCGCCGCAGGCGAGCCGGCTCATCGCGGCTCGCGGGGCCTGCGGCTCAGAGCGGTGGATCGTGGTCGTCCGCCGACGGAAGCGCCTTGTCGATCGGCAGCCAGGCCCACATGCCGATCAGCATGTTGACCTCGCCATCCTCGCCGACGAGCGGCGCCATGATCCGCTCGAAGTAGTGCATCGCCGAGGTGACGGTGAAGCCGGTGCTGCTCATGCGCAGATAGCCGGGCCGGCGCTCGCGGATGATCGGCAGCAGGGCGCGGTGCGCGAGCGCAAGGCGCTCCGGCACATGCACGTCCTCGAAGTAGGTGCCGGTGAGATCGACGCCGAGATGCTGCTGGTGCGAGGTGCCGAGCAGGCGCCAGCGGTAGCGATAGGGCAACTGCGGATTTTCCTGCGGCTGCACGTCGATCATCGCGATGCCCGCCAGCAAGCGCCGGAGCTCGAAGGGCGAGATGTCCGCGCGCGACGGCAGCGTGCCGTCCGGCTTCACCAGGCTCTGCCAGTAGGCGAGAAACTCGAGGAGGTCGGGATGCGGCTCGATGCCGGGCGGCCAGGCAATCGCCTCATCGCGGCGGCGCGGCAGCAGCATGGGCGGCACGATCACGTCAAGCTTCTCTGCCACCCGGCCTTTCGGCCTTCCCTTGTTCACCGCTGTTCACACCTGCGACAACACGCCCGACCTCACCTCTGCACTCCAAATGGTTAACAAAGTCTTAACGACCCCGTTGAGCCCTGGCCGACAACGGGAATCGGGCCCGAGATTTTGGAAAGTGAGTGGCCGTCGCGCCATGCTTAATTGCACATCGGCGGGCGTCGCCCTGCGGCGATCCCGCCGTCGCTCTGCGGCGATCCCGCCGATCGCAGAATCTCGATGCTGGCGACTGCACTTGCGTGGCTTCGCTCCCGCGCTCGCCGCGCCGGCATGTCGACGCTGCGTGCGCGCGCCGCCAAGACGCGTGCGCGACCGCGACGCGCTCCGCGACACATCACCGTTGCCGTGCGCGCGCGACGAACACGGGATCGGTGCCGGCGCTAAGGTTAAGGCCGCCGCGACATGATCACGCGATGCTCGCGACGGCGTGTTTACCCTGTTGCGCCGTGCAGATTCTTCTTCGCGGAGACTCGTCTTTCCTGCAGAGAGTGGTTTAGGATGTGTTACCGACGAGGGAGATCGCGTGGGAGGAAGAATGCTGTTCGTGCGCCCGGCGACCCGGAAGGATGCAGGCGAGATCGCCCGCATCGACGTGGACACGTGGCGCGACACTTATCCCGGCGTTCTGCCGGCGAAGGTGCTGCTCGGCCTCTCGCCGGCGCGGCTCGCTGCCGATTGGCAGGCGCAGCTCACCCATCGCCCGGACGACACGCGCGTCGCCGAGTGGACCGGCGTCGGCATCGTCGGCTTCGGCAACTGCGGTCCGGCGCGCCAGCCGATCGAGGGACTCGCCGGCGAGGTGCACACGCTCTACGTCACGCCGGACTTCCAGGGCCGCGGCGTCGGACGCGCGATCCTGATGGCGCTGTTCCGCCGTCTCGTCGCTTCCGGCCACGCTTCCGCGGTGATCTGGGTGCTGCGCGACAACCCCTCGCGGTTCTTCTACGAGCGCATGGGCGGCAGCCGCGTCGCCCATCGCAACATCACGGTCGGCGGAGCGCCGGTGCCGGCGATCGCCTATGGCTGGCGCGACCTGCCGGCGACCGTGCGCGTCGGCGGCCGCACGCTGAGGCCGCTGGCAGACGACGGCGGCACTCCTCTATAAACGACCCCAGCAGCTGGCTCGGCGCGGAGCGCGATGATCGCTCCCGCCAATGCGGGACCCATGCTGCGGGGAGGAGCGGCGCGTGGCGGTCGAGAGCTGGGAGAAATCCTATCCCAAGGGCGTGAGCTGGGCTGAACCGCTGCCGCCGCCGCGGCCGGTGCAGCGCCTGCTGGAGGACGCGGCGGCACGCTGGCCCGAGGTCGTCGCCGGCGATTTCTACGATCGCCGCTTCACCTATGCCGACTGGCTCGGCCTCGCGCGGCGGGCTGCCAAGGGGTTCCGCGCGCTCGGCGTCGGTCCCGGCGTCGGCGTCGGGCTCCATCTGCCGAACACGCCGCATTACCTCGTCGCCTTCTTCGGCGTGCTCATGGCCGGCGGCCGGGTCGTCAATTTCAGCCCGCTCTATGCGCCGCGGGAGCTTCGCCATCAGCTCGTCGATTCCGAGGTCAGGGTCATGGTGACCCTCGATCTGGGCTCGCTCTATCCGCAGATCGCCGCGCTCAAAGGCGAGGGAAAGCTCGCGGCCGTCGTTGTGGGCAGCCTCGAGGATTTCCTGCCGGCGGCGGTCGCGCGCGCGCTCGCCGGCCCGCCCGCCGAGCGACGGCCCGGCCCGGGCGCCGAGGTCGACTTCCGCGCCCTCATCGACAATGACGGCGTGCTCGCGCCGCCGCTTCCCGATCCTCCCTCCGACGAGATCGCGGTGCTGCAGTACAGCGGCGGCACCACGGGCGAGCCCAAGGGTGCCATGCTCACCCACGGCAATCTCATGAGCGCCGTCGCCATGCGCGACCGCTGGACCGCCGATCGTCTCGAGCGCGGCACCGAATCGGTCCTGGTGGTGCTGCCGCTCTTCCACGTCTACGGCATGAGCATGGTGATGCTGGTGGCGGTGGCGATCGGGATGCGGATGATCCTGCATCTCCGCTTCGACGCCGAACGGGTGCTGGCCGACATCGCGGCGAAGCGCCCGACCCTCTTCTCCGGCGTCCCCACCATGTTCGCGGCGCTGCTGCAGCATCCGCGCGCCCGCGACTTCGACCTGAGCGCGCTCCGCCATTGCACCTGCGGCGGCGCGCCGCTGCCGCGCGAGATCCTGCTCGGCTTCGAGCGCCTCACCGGCCTTGCCATCGTCGAGGGCTACGGCCTCACCGAATGCTCGCCCATCCTCACCCTCTCGCCCACGGACGGCAGCGCGCGGCCCGGCACGGTGGGGCTCCCTTGTCCCAATACCCTGATCGAGATCGTCGATCTCGAGACCGGGACCCGCGTGCTGCCGGCGGGCGAGGCGGGCGAGGTCTGCGCCCGCGGGCCGCAGGTGATGAAGGGCTACTGGAAGCGGCCGGAGGCGACGGCGGAGGCGTTCGCCGGCGGCCGGTTCCATACCGGCGACATCGGCATCCTCGATGCGGACGGCTTCCTGACCCTGGTCGACCGCAAGAAGGACATGGTCCTCTCCGGCGGCTTCAACGTCTTCCCGCGCGTCGTCGAGGAGGCGATCTACGAGCATCCCGCCGTCGCCGAGGTGACGGTGATCGGGATTCCCGATCCCTATCGCGGCGAGGCGGCCAAGGCCTTCATCGCGCTGAAGCCGGGAGCGACGCTCGCCTTCGAGGAGCTGAAGCGCTTCCTCGCCGAGAGGCTCGGCCGCCACGAGATGCCGGCGGAGATGGAGCTCCGCGACCGCCTGCCGAAGACGCCGGTCGGCAAGCTCTCGAAGAAGGAGCTGGTGGCGGAGGAGCGCGCGAAGCGCGGCCTCGGCTGATCGCGGGTCAGATCCGCCGCCGGCCCTCGGCGAAGACCTGGCGCCATTCCAGCACGCGCACGGCGCGCCGGAGGCCGGTCGGCCAGAAGGGATCGGCGCGGACGAGCGCCTCCACCGCCGCGCGATCCGCCGCCTCCACCAGCCAGAGCCCGCCGCCCGGGGAGCCGTCCACTTCGGCGAGCGGTCCGGCCGCGCACACCGCCGCAGCGTTCCGCTCCAGGAAGGCGAGATGGGCCGCCATGTGGCGCTGGCGCACCTCGGCGGCGACAGCGGGATCGTCCTCGAACAGCACAGCGAAGAGCGGCATCGGCGCCTCCATCAGGGATCTGGACGCATCATCCTCGGCGACCCAGACTCGCGGCGGCACCCGGCATTTGCGCCGGCCGAGATTGCAGCAATGCAGGGACTGAACTGGAACGATCTCCGCTATCTCCTGGCGGTGGCGCGCGGCGGCAGCCTCGGCGCGGCGGCGAAGCGGCTCAAGGTGGACCAGACCACGGTGGCCCGCCGGCTCGGCGCGGTGGAGGCAGCGCTGGGCACGCGCCTCTTCGAGCGCGGCGCGCGCGGCCGGCTGCATCCGACCCCGGCGGCGAGGACCGCCATCGCGCGGGCCGAGCGCGTCGAGCGCGAGATCGAGGCTCTGCGCGGCATCGCCGGCGGCGATCAGGCGCTCCGCGGCACCGTGCGCATCACTGCGGTGCCGGTGCTGGTGAACCATGTCCTGATCCCGGCGGCGACGGCACTGACGGCGACGCATCCGGATCTCCGTCTCGAGCTGCTGGCGGAGCCGCGCAATTTGAGCCTGGCGCGCCGCGAAGCGGATATCGCCCTGCGGCTGGCGCGGCCCGATGCCGGCGCCGGCGATGCGGTGCTGGCGCGGCGGATTGGGTCTTTGGCCTACGGCATCTACGCTCCGGCCGGCGCGGCGCCGGAAGGCGATGCGGCGCTGCCCTGGATCACCTACGAGGAGGGGATGGCGGGGCTGCCGCAATCGCGCTGGATGTCGGCGATGATCGCCGATGCCGGCGGCGCCGCCGCGCCGGTCTCGGTCAGCGACGCCGAGAGCGTGCTGCAGGCGATCCGCAGCGGTCTCGGCAAGTCGCTGCTGCCGGCAGTGATCGGCGACAGTGCCGCGGGGCTGCGCGCGGTCGCCGATCCGGCGCAGCCCTTCGTGCTGACGCGGGAGATCTGGCTGCTGACCCGCCCCGAGCAGCGCCGGCTCGCCCGCATCGCCGCCGCCATCGGTTGGATCGAGCGCACGATCGAGCGGCTCGATCAGCTGCCGTGATGCGCCGCTATTTGTCGAGCGCGTCGAGCGCCGAGGCGACGGTGTCGTGCTCCTCGCTGTCCGCCGGCAGCACCTTCAGCAGCCGCTGCCAGTAGGATTTGGCCTCGTCGGTGCGATGGGCCTGGGCCGCCGCGAGGCCCAGATACCAGAGCGCCCTGGGCTCGCGCGGATCGAGCGCCTCCAGGCGCTTCAGCGTCTCCATCGCCGAGTCCGGGATCGGCTCCGTCGCCGGCTTGTTGCCCAGCATGGCGTCGACCTTGCGGGCGAGGATGCTGGGGTCGTCGGGCTTGAGCTTGGCGGCGTGATCGTAGGCGTCCGCCGCCTTGTCATTGTCGCCCAGCACCTGATAGGCGCGGCCGAGGCGGAGCCAGCCGTCGAGATCGTTCGGCTGCTCCTGCAGCCGGGTGGCGAGACGCTCCACCATGCTGTGGATCATCTCGGTGCGCTGCTCCGGCGTCATCTGCGCCGCCGCCGCCACATCGTCGCTGCTGGGGCCGGGAGCCGCCGGCGCCTTGGTCGTGCCCTCTGACGGCGCTGGCGCGGCGGGCGCCTCCGGCACCGGCAGGCCTGCGGCCTTGGCGGTCTCCGCCATGCGCTGGCGCACCACCGGGACCCAGGGCGCGTCATAGGGCGAATCCGCCAGCAGGCTCGACCAGGCGTCGAGCGCCGCCTTGGCGTTGCCGGCCTGGGCATCGCCGAGCGCCAGGTAGTAGCGGGCGATCGGGCTCTTGGCGTCCTTCGCCACCGCCATGACGAAGGCGTCATGGGCCGACGGCGTCACCATGCCGTCCGCCGCCATCACCAGCATCTCGCCATAGGCGGCGACGATGTCCGGCCGCTGCTGGGTGAGGGCGAGCGCCTCGTGATAGGCGGCGGCGCTGTCTTTCCAGCGTCCGCGCGCCGCCTGGGTGCGCGCCAGCAGCAGCCAGCCCTCGGCGCTCTTCGGATTCTGCTTCAGCCGCTCCTCGAGCGCGGCAGCGGCCTTGTCGAGATCGAGATTGCCATTGTCGCCGATGAGGGCGCGCTCGGCGGCGCGGGCGTAGTAGGGCTGGTCCGGAATCTGCGGTGCGCCGTGCACGAGATAGACCAGCACCGCGCCCGCCGGCACCAGCACGCCCAGCACCGCCGCCCAGACGCGGGTGCCGCCGATCGCGCCCTTCTGCGCGCTCTCGATGCGGCGGTCCTCGGCGTCGGCGGCGAGCAGCCGGCGCTCGATCTCCAGCCGCGCGCTCACCGCCTCCTCCTCGGTGAGGAGGCCGCGCGCGACGTCGAGCGCCACCTCGCGGAGCTGATCGCGGTAGACCGCGCGGTCGAAAGCGGCGCGACCGGGCGGGCGTCGGCCGGCGCGGCTCAGCGGCAGGATCACCAGGGCGATGACCGCGCCCGCCAGCACGGCGAAGGCAAGCCAGACCGCCATCACTCGCTGCCCTCGGCGAGCAGGCGCTGCAGCCGCTGCCGCTCCTCGGCGCTGAGCGGCGGCGCGCGCTCGGCGACGGCGCCGCGGTGGCGGCGGAAGTAGACCGCCGCGGCGCCGGCGCCAAGCAGCAGGACCGCAAACGGGCCGCCCCAGAGCAGGTAGGTCGCCGGCTTCACCGGCGGCTTCAGCAGGATGAAATCGCCGTAGCGGCTGACCAGGAACTGGCGCACTTGCGCGTCGCTGTCGCCGGCGGCGATCCGCTGCCGGATCAGCACGCGGAGATCATGGGCGAGATCGGCGTTGGAATCGTCGATCGACTCGTTCTGGCAGACGAGGCAGCGGAGCTCTGTGCTGAGCGCCCGGGCGCGCGCCTCCAGCGCCGGGTCCGCCAGCCGCTCGCCGGGCTCGACGGCGAGCGCCGCGGGGGCGAGGCCGAGCAGCAGCAGCAGGATCAGCGCCAGCGCCCTCATGACGTCTGCAGCGTCCGCAGCAGGGGAATGAGCTCGTTCTGCACGTCATCCGGCGTCAGCGGCCCCACATGACGCAGGCGGATGCGCCCCGCCTTGTCGATGACGTAGGTCTCCGGCACGCCGTAGACGCCGAAATCGATGCCGACGCGCCCGTCGCGGTCGGCGCCGATGCGCTTGTAGGGATCGCCGAACTCCTGCAGGAAGCGCGTCGCGTCCTCCGGCTTGTCCTTGTAGTCGATGCCGTAGAGCGGCACCTTGAGCTGGTGCGAGAGCTGCATCAGCAGCGGATGCTCGAGCCGGCAGGGCACGCACCACGAGGCGAAGAAATTCACCAGCACCACCTGGCCCGCCGCGTCGGCGCGGGCGAAGCCCGGCGCGCCGGCGACGCCGGCGAGATCGAACGCCGGCGCCGGCTTGTCGATCATCGCCGAGGGCAGGATCGAGGGATCGCGCTGCAGCGCCAGGAAGAAGTAGCCGACGAGCGCCGTGAAGGCCAGCACCGGCAGCAGATAGATCAGGCGGCGCATGGCGCTAGTCGCCGGCGGCGGCGCCGGCCGCGGCGCGGCTCTTGCGGACGGCCGCTCCCACCCGCCAGCGGCGGTCGGAAAGGCTGGTGAGTCCGCCCAGCGCCATCACGGCGCAGCCAAGCCAGATCCACGGCACCAGCGGCTTCTGGTAGATGCGGACGGTCCAGGCGCCCTTGCCGTCGGGATCGCCCAGCACGACGTAGAGATCCGCCAGCAGGTCGGTGTGGATCGAGCTGAAGGTGGTGGACATCCGCTGCACGGTGAAGAAGCGCCGCTCCGGCACCAGCGTCGCGACCACTGTGCCGTCGCGGCTCGCGGTGAAGGTGCCCCGGTCGGCGGTGTAGTTCGGACCCTGGACCGAGTCGACCTTGTCGAGGTGCACCTGATAGCCGGCGATGCTGATGCTCTCGCCGGGCCGCATCAGCTCGATGCGCTCGGCGGCCCAGGCGGAGGCGGCGATGCCGGCGACGGTGACGGCGACGCCGAGATGGGCGAGCGTCATGCCGTGGGCGGCGCGCGGCAGATTGCGGGCGCGTGCCCAGCTGTCGGCGAGCGAGCCGCGGAAGAGCCGCATGCGCTCGCTCCACTCGACGAGCACGCCGACGGCGATCCAGGCGGCAACGCCGAGCCCGAGGCTGGCGAAGGCCGCCGCCGGCCGCACGACGGCGAAGACCGTGATGGCAACCGCCAGCGCCGCGCCTGCCGCCCACATCAGCCGCTGCAGCGCCGCCCGGAGATCGCCGCGCTTCCAGCCGAGCAGCGGACCCATGGGGATCGCCAGCAGGAGCGGCGCCATCAGCGGCACGAAGGTGCGGTTGAAGAACGGAAAGCCCACCGACACCTTGTCGCCGCCGATGGCGTCGAGGAAGAGCGGGTAGAGCGTGCCGATGAAGACGGTGGCGGCGCCGGTGGTGAGCAGCAGGTTGTTGAGGACGAGGGCGCCCTCGCGGGAGATCGGCGCGAAGAGCCCGCCCGGCGCCAGCGCCGGCGCCCGCGTCGCGTAGAGCGCCAGCGGCCCGCCGATCGCCACCGCCAGCAGCAGCAGGATGAAGGCGCCGCGGCGCGGGTCGACGGCGAAGGCATGCACGGAAGTGAGCACGCCCGAGCGCACCAGGAAGGTGCCGATCAGCGAGAGCGCGAAGGTGAGGATCGCCAGCAGGATGGTCCAGCTCTTGAGCGCGTCGCGCTTCTCCACCACGATCGCCGAGTGGAGGAGCGCCGTGCCGACCAGCCACGGCATGAAGGAGGCGTTCTCCACCGGATCCCAGTACCACCAGCCGCCCCAGCCCAGAGTGTAGTAGGCCCACCAGCTGCCGAGCGCGATGCCGACGGTGAGCGCGCACCAGGCGGCCAAGGTCCAGGGCCTGACCCAGCGCGCCCAGGCGGCGTCGACGCGGCCCTCGATGAGGGCGGCGACGGCGAAGGAGAACGCCACCGAGAAGCCGACATATCCCAGATAGAGGAACGGCGGATGGATGGCGAGGCCGGGATCCTGCAGGATCGGGTTCATCCCCTGGCCCTCGATCGGCGCCGGCACCAGGCGGATGAAGGGGTTCGAGGTGAAGAGGATGAAGGCGAGGAACCCGGCGCCGATCATGCCCTGGACCGCGAGCACGCGGGCGCGGAGATCCGCCGGCAGGCCGGTGCCGAACCACGCCACCGCGGCGCCGAACAGCGTCAGGATCAGCACCCAGAGCAGCATGGAGCCCTCGTGATTGCCCCAGACGCCGGTGATCTTGTAGAGGAGCGGCTTGGTGGAGTGGCTGTTCTCGGCGACGGTGGCGAGCGAGAAGTCCGAGGTGACGTAGGCGTGCACCAGCACTGCGAAGGCGAGCGCCACCAGGGCGAATTGCGCCAGCGCGGTGCTGCCGCCGAGCGACATCAGGACGGGATTGCCGCGGCTGGCGCCATAGAGCGGCACCGAAGCCTGCACCAGCGCCAGCATCAGCGCGAGGGCGAGCGCGAAATGGCCGAGCTCGGCGATCACTGCTTCGCCTCCTGGCCCGGCGGGTGCTCGCCCTGCCAGTGGCCGGACCGCTTCAGCGCCTCGGCCACCTCGGGCGGCATGTAGCGCTCGTCGTGCTTGGCGAGCACGCTGTCGGCGTGGAAGACGCCGTTCTTGCCGAGCGCGCCTTCCGCCACCACGCCCTGGCCCTCGCGGAAGAGATCGGGCAGCAGGCCCGTGTAGGTGACCGGCACTGCGTGGTTGCCGTCGGTGACGCGGAAGTCGACGGTGCTGCCATTGGCCTCGCGCTTGACGCTGCCGGCTTCCACCAGCCCGCCGATGCGCAGGCGCCGGCCTTCGGGAGCATGCTTCATCGCGATATCCGTCGGCGTCATGAAGAAGACGAGGTTGTCGTTGAAGGCGGCGAGCACCAGCGCAGTGGCGACGCCGAGCATGCCGAGCCCGATCAGCACCACCAGCAGCCGCCGGCGCTTGCGTGTCATCGCCTGGCGGATCTGCGCCGGCCGTGCCCGGCGGCTTCGAGGGCGGCCCAAAGCCGCTGCTGCCGCCGCCAGCCGGCCACCGATGCGATCGCCATGCCGGCGAGCACGATCACCGCGACGCCGTAGGCCGGCCAGACGAAGCGGGCGTAGCCGCCCATCTCCAGGTAATGCGCAATCGTGTCCATCATGGCACCGACTCCGCGGCGGCGCGCTCGGGAGCGGGCTCTATCGTCTCGATCTCGCCCATGCGCGCGGCGCGCACGCGGCTGGCGACGATCGCGGTGCGCATGCGCAGCATCAGCGCCCAGGAGAAATAGAGCATGAACCCCACCGCCATGATGAGGAGCGGGATCAGCATCGAGCGGTCGATGGTGGGGCCGCCCATGCGGAAGACGCTTGCCGGCTGATGGAGCGTGTTCCACCAGTCGACGGAGAACTTGATGATCGGCAGGTTGACCACGCCGACCAGCGCCAGCACCGCGCCGGCGCGGGCGCCGCGCGTCGGATCGTCGAAGGCGTTCACCAGGGCGATGTAGCCGAGATAGAGGAAGAACAGCACCAGCACCGAGGTGAGCCGCGCGTCCCATACCCACCAGGTGCCCCACATGGGCTCGCCCCAGAGCGAGCCGGTGACAAGACAGAGGAGGGTGAAGCCGGCGCCGAGTGGTGCTGCCGATTGCGCCGCGATGTCGGCGAGGGGATGCCGCCAGATCAGCGCCACCGCGCTCGCGAGCGCCATCAGAGCGTAGACGAAGCTCGCCATCCAGGCGGAGGGCACATGGATGAACATGATCCTGACCGCCTCGCCCTGCTGATAGTCGGGGGGCGCCACGAAGAGAGCGAGGTAGAGACCCACCAGCAGCGTGATCGCGGCGAGCCCGCCGCACCAGGGCATGAGCGCGCTGGAGAGGCGCATGAACCGGGCGGGGTTGGCGAAACGGTGCATGGCAGGGTTTTAGCCCAATTCCGGCGTCAGGGGCACGGGGTCGTTCGATGGTCGCGGCACAGGTCACGGGGTCAGGCGAATCTTGCCGTCCGCTTGCCGATCCTGCGGTTGGATCGGTGCATACTCCCGATTCCCAGCGGCAACCGGTTACAAAACCGTTATCGAGCCTCACTCCAGCGCCGGCCGCAGCGCCGCGCTGGCGGCCCACGGCGCCAGCGGCAGTGCCGCCACCAGGAACGCCGCCAGGATCAACAAATGGGGTCGAATCGCCAGCCCCGCAACTGCCTGATCGACGGCCGCGACACCGAAGATCAGCACCGGGATATAGAGCGGCAGCACCAGCAGCGACAGCAGCACCCCGGCGCGCCTGGCGCCGAGCGACAGCGCCGCCCCCACCGCCCCCACCAGGCTGAGGCTCGGCGTGCCGAGCGCCATCCCCAGCATCAACGGTCCGTAGCCCGCCCCGTCCAGGTGCAGGAGCGCCGCCAGCAGCGGCGCCACCAGCACCAGCGGCACGCCGGTGGTGAGCCAATGCGCGAGGCACTTCGCCAGCACCAGCGCCGCGAGCGGCAGCGGCGTCAGCGCCATCGCCTCGAGGCTGCCGTCCTCGAAATCCTGCTGGAACAGGCGATCGAGGGAAAGGAGCGCCGCCAGCAGCGCGGTCACCCAGACGATGCCCGCGGCGATCCGCGAGAGCAGCTGCAGCTCCGGCCCGACGCCGAAGGGGAACATCGTCACCGCCAGCACGAAGAAGGCGATCACCAGCGCGGCGTCGCTGCCCTGGCGCAGCGCCAGGCGGAGGTCGCGGCCGACCACGGCGAGAAACGCGCTCACGCCGCGCTCCGCCGCGGCGCGAAATCGGTGAGGCTCAGCGTCTGCGGCGCGGCTACCGGCAGCGGCAGATGCGTCGCCAGCACCACCATGCCGCCGCCGGCGCGGTGCTCGGCGATCGCCGCGCCGAGATCGGCGATCGAGGCGTCGTCGAGACCGGTGGTGGGCTCGTCGAGGAGCCAGAGCGGCGCCGGACTCGCGAGGAGCCGCGCCAGCGCCAGCCGCCGGCGCTGGCCGGCGGAGAGGAAGCGGCAGGGCCAGTCGGCGAGCTCCTCGAGGTGAAACCGTGCCAGCGCCGCCGCCACGGCATCGGTGCCGCTGCCGCGAATGCGCGCCCAGAAGGAGAGCGTCTCGGTGGCGCTCAGCACCGGCTTCAGCGCGTCCTGATGGCCGATGAAGTGGAGGCGGCCGTGATGGAGCGTCGGGTCATCGGCGATGGCAGCGCCGTCCCAGGCGAGCGCGCCCAGCAGCGGCGGCGTCAGCCCCGCCATCACCCTGAGCAGACTCGACTTGCCGCTGCCATTGGCGCCGGTCAGCACCAGCGCATCGCCGGCCGCGAGCGCGAAGTCGAGATCGCGGAACACCAGCCGGTCGCCGCGCCGGCAGGCGAGGCCGGTGCCGGCGAAGCGGTGCGGGGGAGGCGATGACGGTGGGCTCGGCATGAGGAGCGGGCGGGAATCCGCGAGGTCGAGGCAGGCGGCGCGGATGATGCCACGAGGCCGGCGCGCGCACCACCGGAGGCCGGTCGCTCGAGCGGTTGCGCAAAAGAAAGACGGCCCCGGAGGGGGAAATCCGGGGCCGTCCAGGATAAAGCGGCCGGGGGAGACCGCTTTTGCGGAGGTTGGGAGAGACAACATTGCGTCGTCTTCCACGGCGTCGATAAGACACCGGGAATGCGACCGTAATTCGCTCGAATCGTGGCAAAAGGATGATTTGTCGCCGCGCGCAGATGAACGATTTTTCAGATGATCGCGAAGCGACGTGGCGTTCAGGCGCGCTTGCGTTTGTTGCCGCGTGTTGCGGAAGCAGTCCGAGCTTTGCGAGCCGGCGCGCGATGGGTTGCAAAGGCGCGCAAGACCTCGTTTATCCGGGTCTGATAACCGGCGCCGCCGCGGCGGAAGAAGTCGAGCACGTCCTTGTCGACCCGGATGCTGATGAGTTCCTTCTCCGGCGCCGGAACGAAGCGCGCGCCGGCGAACCAGGAGTCGTCGAGCAGCGGCGCGGCATCGGGATCGCGCTCGATCGCCGCCGCGGTCTCCTCGTCGCTCTGCCGACGCAGCCGGCGCCAGTCGGTCCTATCGCCCGACGCGGTTTTTCTCGAGCGCTTGCTGGTATGCGACACGTTCTTTGCCATTGGCTTTCCTGGCCGAGATCAGACGGCGGCTCTCGCGGCGCTCGGTGTAGACGACGACCATCACGACATCGTCAACGGCGCCCACGGCGATGATCCGCCGCTCTCCGTAGTCCCGGCGGTCATCAACTTTCTCTAAGCGAGGGCCGTCAAAGATATGCCTCGCCGTCTCGAAGTCGATGTGGTGCTTGCAAACATTCTCGGAATTCTTTCTCTTGTCCCACTCATAGGCCATGGACTCAGGCTCCTACGCGCCGGGGGCGCTCGCCGGTGAGTTGAAAGAAAAGTAATCATTGGATGGATCTCTCGATTGATTGCGCAGCCTCGAGTTAGCTGCATATACCAGCGTATATACAGTCCCGCCCGGTGTCAATCCGACCGCACCAGGAGCGGTCCTTGCGTTGTCGTTGGGGAAGTCTCGGTCTTTAGAGCCTGTAGAGGCGGCTAGCGTCACCCGAGCTTGCGCGTGTCCTCGATCACCTTGCCGTCATTGGGGAGGCTGCCGGGCGCGGCGAGCGTCACTGCGCCGCGGAGGTTGGTGACGGCGTGCAGCGTGTCGGCGAGCCGCGCGACGAGCGCGGGGTCGCTCTCGCGGGTCTCGGCGTGGAGCGTCATCACGTCGGCGCTGACGGCGTCGTGGCTGACGA